>Ga0134093_1000124_pt1 | contig 89060 bp, 62 predicted proteins | sample 4_1taG_FD_94452 | JGI IMG/M metagenome (GOLD analysis project Ga0134093, IMG submission 94452) | Switchgrass degrading microbial communities from high solid loading bioreactors in New Hampshire, USA - 4_13_20_68_A1 metaG | ecosystem: Engineered > Bioreactor > Semi-continuous > Anaerobic >...
GAGGCGATAACACCGAGGGATGTGGATTTTGCCCAATGGTATACCGACATTGTTAAAAAGGCTGATTTGATAGATTATTCCAGCGTGCGCGGCTGTATGATTATTCGCCCGTATGGTTATGCTATTTGGGAACTGATTCAGAAACACCTTGACAAAAGGTTCAAGGAAACCGGGCATGAGAATGTCTATATGCCAATGTTCATTCCCGAAAGTCTTTTGCAGAAGGAAAAGGACCATGTCGAAGGTTTTGCTCCCGAAGTGGCATGGGTAACCCATGGCGGTTCCGAAGAACTTACAGAGAGGCTCTGTGTAAGACCGACCTCTGAAACACTGTTCTGCGAGCATTATGCAAATATAATCCATTCGTACAGGGACCTTCCCAAATTATATAACCAGTGGTGCTCTGTAGTCCGCTGGGAGAAAACCACCCGTCCTTTCCTGAGAACCCTGGAATTTTTGTGGCAGGAAGGCCATACGGCACATGCCACTGAAGAAGAAGCAATGGAAGAAACCATCAGGATGCTGAATGTTTATGCGGAGTTCTGTGAAAATGTTCTGGCCATCCCGGTGGTTAAGGGGCAAAAGACAGAAAAGGAAAAATTCGCAGGTGCAAAAGCCACATATACAATTGAAAGCCTGATGCATGACGGTAAGGCTCTTCAGACAGGTACATCCCATAATTTCGGCGATGGTTTTGCGAAAGCGTTCAATATTCGTTATACCGACAAAAACAATGAACTGAAATATGTGCATCAGACATCATGGGGGATGACAACAAGACTTATTGGTGCGCTGATAATGGTGCACGGCGATGATGACGGCCTTGTTCTCCCGCCTGAAGTGGCTCCTGTCCAGGTTATGATAATTCCGGTGCAGCAGCATAAAGAAGGCGTCCTGGAAAAAGCAAGGGAGATAAAGGACAGGATTGGCAAACTGGTGCGTGCCGGCCTGGACGACAGCGACAAAATGCCTGGCTGGAAATTCAGCGAATACGAAATGAAAGGTGTTCCGCTGCGCCTTGAACTCGGTCCAAAGGATATTGAAAAGAACCAATGCGTTATAGTACGCCGTGATACCAGGGAAAAGATATTTGTTTCCCTTGATAATCTGGAAGAGTCGATTTCCGAAATACTTGCAACAATGCAGAAAGAATTGCTGCAGAAAGCGATTGAAAACAGGGAGAAAAAAACATATGTTGCCAAATCCATGGACGAGTTTGCTGAAATTTGCAATAAAACACCTGGTTTTATAAAGGCGATGTGGTGCGGCGACGAGTCCTGCGAAAATGCGGTGAAGGAGAAAACAGGCGCGACTGCGCGCTGCATACCGTTTAAACAGGAACAGGTTTCGGATTCATGCGTATGCTGCGGCAAACCTGCAAAACACATGGTTGTTTGGGGTAAAGCCTATTAATACCGAATATGGTAAGGCTGAAAAAGCCTTATGCCGGGAGGAAAAATTATGAATACAGCAGTAAAAATAATAAAAGGCATCATAATAGGTATTGCCACCCTTGTTCCTGGTGTAAGCGGTGGAACAATGGCAATCATATTGGGGTTGTATGATGATATAATTCACTCGATTAGCTCATTTTTCAGCGATATCAGGAAGAATACCCTGTTTCTTTTGACAGTTGGTATTGGAGGGATAATAGGTCTTTTTGGTTTCAGCTGGATAATGAAGTTTTTGCTTTCCAATTTCAGGTTCCCGATGATCTATTTTTTCATAGGTGTTATTATAGGAGGCATACCTGTTTTGTATAAAAAAACAGAAACTCCGGACAGAAGAATGGCAGATTGGATTTACTTTGCCATAGGTTTTATCATAATAATTGTTATGAAGGTATACGACGGCACCATAGTAAACCTAGCAAATTCCACCGGAGTGCTGCAATTTGTTTTTCTCTTTTTTGCAGGAATAATCATTGCCATAGCATTAATTCTTCCCGGTATAAGTACTTCTTTTATGCTGCTTGCCATAGGCCTTTATGATATCTTTATAGATGCCGTAAGCAACGTAAAACTGAATTACCTGGTACCGATCGGATTAGGAACGGTTTTTGGTGTATTAACCACTACCAGGGTACTTGAGAACAGTATGAATAAAAAGCCAAGACCGACTTACCTGTTAATTCTGGGCTTTGTAGTTGGATCAATTCTCCAGGTATTTCCCGGATTACCCGGAGGGTTATATACCCTGCTGTCGGTTGGTGCAACAGGATTTACCACCGAGGTTCTGCTGGGAATTGCCGAAGTTATTGGTTCGATTGCGGCACTTGTTCTTGGATATTTTCTTATCCGGTATATGGGCAGAAAGTTTGGAGACATATAATATATATAAATAACATGGTTCCCTTTCAGCATGGAAGTTACACAGTACAAGCAAAAGCCTTGTATTGTGTAATTTTTTTATTTTCTGTAAATAATTCTTAATCTAAAGAGCCATACTATTTATTACAATATGGATCCTGCAATAATCCACCATTGCAAGGTATTTCTTATAATGCCCTGCTATTGGTAAATAATCCGCAGGGTCCAAATCATGGTATGAGGAGGGAGCCTATGAAAAAAAGAATTATAGCAGTAACTCTGCTTACCTTCCTGTCTGTGACCGTGTTTGGCCTGTTAAGTCGGGACTTTGCCCCTGCCAATGCGGAGATGACGTGGAAAAGGGTGGATTTCATTAGCGGGATAGTAACTGCTGCTGAATTGAATGTCCGAAAAGGACCGTCTACAAAATATACAATTGTGGGTACACTCAAGAAAAATCAATGGGTCAATGTATTGGCGGAGATCAATGGCTGGTACGTAATTTTTGAACCAAATACCGGACTGGTTGGATGTGTTAGCGGCAAATACCTGCAACCGCCGAACAAGATTAACCAGACACCCGGTACGGACAATTCTGCTCCGAAATCAACCCCAACACCTGCGCCAACTCCTGTACCTTCAACAACGAACTTGTCACAGGATGAAAAAGAACTTTTGGATTTGATCAATGCTGAGCGCGCCAAGGCAGGACTGGCAGCGCTTAAGGCAGATCCTGAGCTGATGGAAGTTGCAAGGCTGAAAGCAAAAGATATGGTGGAGAATAACTATTTTTCACATCAATCTCCCAAATATGGTTCACCCTTTGATATGATGAGACAGTTTGGTATAAGTTTTAAATCTGCGGGAGAGAATATAGCAGGGAACAGTACTGAGGAAGGCGCTGTAAAAGCGTGGATGAATTCCGAAGGCCACAGGAAAAATATCCTGAACGGGAATTTTAATTATACTGGAATAGGAATTTATCAAAGTCCGAAGTACGGTAAGATTTTTGTCCAAATGTTTATTGGACGGTAAAAGCAATTTGCTAAAAATCATGGAGGTGTTCAAAAAATGGCTAAAAACCAAAACCGTAATCAAAATGAAAACAGGAACCTGGAACAAAAAAAGAAGAACAACAATGTTTGCAATGATCAGTTGGGTGAAAACATGACCGAATTCTCACAGGAGGTAAATCCCAATAACGAACAGCAAAAAAGGAAAAACAACAAGCAATAAAATCAATCCTTGCTTGGGCGCACAATTCGCGCAATAGTTCAATAATAATGAATTAAACCAAAAAAGAGCCCCGGGCTCTTTTTTGGTTTTTCAGACTTTTCGGAAACAATCTCGTTTATATATCGAGGCTGCGTTATAATTCAATAATTGCAGGCAATTGCTTGGGTTGATATAATGGATATGCAGGATAAAATGCTTGAAAGGAGGGCTTTTATGCGTAAAAAGGCAGCCGCCCTTGCAGCTTTAATAAATGCGCTGTTTGTATTGGTTATTCCACAGGTGCAGGCACTATCCGGGGAATCCATATTAAACAGGCAAAAGGCAGTTGAACTTGTAAGAAGCAATTCCACTGCCGTTTGGGATGCCATAGAACAGGAAAAATTTGCGAAGGAAGAATATGAAGAACAGGCAGCCAGATCAAAAAACATTGATATTGTAAAAGTGTTCGTAATGAAGCATCCGATCACAGATGAAGACGTGTACTATTACTATGATTCGACAGAACAGATGCAGCTCAGGATGATGAAGGAGTTTGTTCCCGAATCGCTGAAATTCAACCACGAAATTAAGAAAATGATCATCAAGGTTACCGAAAACACCATGGCGAATGTTGCCGACAATCTTTTCGCCGGGTTATACAGTACATACCATTCGATTGCACTGGCGGAAAAATCCGTTGAAATAGCAGAAAGAAACCTGGACCGACAGAAACAGCTTTTTGAAAACGGAATGATAACCGAACTTGAACTCCGGGCTGCAGAGTTGGATTTGCTGGAAGCCGAAAATTCGGTTAAGAAAGCGAAACGCGATTATGACAGCATGCATGCCAGGTTTAACGCGCTTGCCAAACTCCCCATGGATTACAGGTATGATTTGATTGGAACACCGTGGGCGAATGAACGGGACATTCCAATAACCGAGGAAGAAGCCGTAGCCAGCGCCATGGAAAACCGCATGGAGATTTGGAACATAAAAAGGCAGATTGAGCTGATGGAATTGAAAATGGAAATATACCGGCATAAAAATGTTTACAAGTTTGATTTCCAGACAATAAAGGATTACGCGGAAGCGCAGAATGAACTGGATAAACTGAAAACAGAACTTTCCAGGGTCATGTATGACATAGAGAAAGAAATACGGCAGGCTTATAAACAATTGCAAAAAAGCTATAACGACTTGGAACTTGCGAAGTTAAACCTGGCAAAGCTGAAAAACCAGCTTGACACCATAAAAACCCAGTATGAAGGCGGGATCATACCCGTATCAGCTGTAGAACAGATGGAATATGCAATCGCACAGCTGGAATACGCAGTTAACATAAACCTCATCAACGTGTTGAATAAGAAAGATCAGTTTTACCGCGCCATTTCTGTTGGTCCCGGAATTACCGAGTGAAAGGAGAGATAGAATGAAACGGCTTGTTATAATGACTCTCTGTTTAATACTTGTTACAGGTGTTTGTGCATTTGCTGAAGAAACTGTTACCAGGTTTACTTATGAATCCGCCCTTGAAACTGCGGTGGAAAATTCAATTCAGCCCGAACTGGATGATTATAATATAAAATCGCTGGAAAGCGCCCTGGAAAAAGCAAAAGAGGAAGCCATCAAGGGATTCATCGGCGGAACATCGCAGGAAGTTGTCGAAAGAAAAATCATAAAGCAGGTTGCTCCTTTTGAAGCCGAGGTAAACCTTGAAGTTGCAAAAAGGCAGAAAGAAGATAACATAAAACAGATAAAAGCCGATGTCTACCAGGAAATGATGAGGGTTCTGATTGCAGAAGACAGCATTGAAATTAAGAAGAAAAAGGTGGAATTGCTCGAGGAGAAATATGAAATAGATTTGAAACGTTTTGGGGAAGGCTTGATATCGCAGGCCGAGATAAATGATGAGGAACTGGCCCTGGCCGTGGAAAGGCTTGAGCTTAAAAACATGGAAACCGCACTGGCCTCGGATATTCTGAATATCAAAAAGAGGCTTCATGTGGATTTGAGTGATGACAATAAAATAGAATTCGACTACGAATTGCAAAAAATAGGTACACATTATGTACTGGACATTTTTAATATCGAGGAAGCAATTTTAAAGGCAAAAGAAACAAACACAACCGTTTACCAGAAGAAGAAGGCGCTGGAAGCCGCTGAAATGAAGCTTGAAATTACAAAGCAGCACCTGAAGCCCGGCCACGATTTTTACGATCAGAAGGTTTATGAGCTTGAAAAAGCGAAAAAGGAACTGTATGATGCAGAAGCCGACCTTGAAGCATCCATAAGAAACGCATACAACGAACTCATGACCGCATTGGATGCGCTGGAACTGGCTAATAAAAGAGAGGAACTGGAAAACAGCAGGCTGGAAACTTTAAAGATTAAATTCAACGCAGGCGTTATAAGCCGCAGGGACATGATAGACAATGAGCTGTCCTTATTGGATAAAAAGCTGGCAACCCTTCAGGCAATAAGCGATTTCAACATTAAAACAGATATACTCAGGAGCCTTATTGAAAATTAACCCGAATAATCGGATCTTTATCAGGAATACTATATATGTTGAATTCATTCAGCATATATAGTTTTTTTTGCCCTTAAACCGGGCGTAAATTCAAAGAAGGAGGGATATCATGGCTGTAACGGTAGTAGGTATTTTTGACAGGGTGGACTATGCCGAAAAAGCAGCAAGGGAAATTAAAGATCGGGGACTGAGAACTGACGATATTTCAATAATAGTTAAAAATCGTGACGAAGGAGAAGCCCAGGGAGGAGAACGTTTGACGAATGACAATATCTCCAACGGTGCCGTAACCGGAGGAATAATTGGCGGCCTTGCAGGTCTTCTTATAGGAGCGGGTATGGTTGCCATACCGGGACTGGGGATTATTGCCGCAGCCGGACCGATAACAGGGCTGATTGGAGGAGCAGCTACAGGAGGAATTATCGGAGGGCTTATTGATCTGGGAATTCCAGAACAGGAAAGCAGGAAATATGAAAACGACATCCGTGAAGGAAAAGTTGTATTCACAATGAAAACCGATGATGACAAGGTCGAGGAGATACGGAATATTCTTCAGGCCAATGGCGCTGAACGTGTTAACACGCATTAAGATATTTACTGCAGGACAGATTGTTCTGTCCTGTATTCTTTTACATAACTTCCCATCGGGCAAATATGCGGTGAAAATGTGTATAACTTATCCACAGGCTGCAAAGTCAATAATTATAGTTACTCACAGAGTTATGCACATTATCCACATCTTTTCGGACAATATTGTGAATAAGTGTTGTGTATTTGTGGATTTTGATACTGGTTTATATAAAATTGGACAAATCGGCTGTTAAATGTTTTATGCAGCCTTAACAGGGGTAAAAAATAAATATAAAATACTATTCATTATCCGATGTTATTTTGTATAATATTGGATATATACTTACAATAAAGCCCGAAAGGAGTATGGGATATGAAATTTAACGTAAACGGAAAAAACATGGAAGTCTCTGAGGCTTTAAAGGAGCGCGCAATTAAAAAGCTCAGCAAAATCGAGAAATTTTTCAAAGCCGATACAGAATGCAATATTACATTCAAGGTTGAGAAAAACCGCCACATTTGCGAAGTAACCATCATATCCACAGGCCTTTTTATCAGAGCTGAAGAAACAACAAATGATATGTATGCTTCAATTGATATGGTGACAGATAAACTGGAACGCCAGATAAGAAAAAATAAAACCAAGCTTGGCAGGAGAATCAGGCAGGAAAGTGTTGTTCCCGATAATTTTGAAATAAAGGAACCCATTGAAGAAGAACAGACATATAAAATTGTAAAAAGCAAACGTTTTGCGATAAAACCAATGGATGTTGAAGAAGCCATTCTGCAGATGAACCTTTTGGGGCATAACTTTTTTGTATTTTCGAATGCAGAAACTGATGAAGTAAACGTTGTTTATAAGCGCAAGGACGGAAACTACGGATTAATTGAGCCCGAGTTTTAATAAAAAGAAATATTAAATTATTATTAATAAGGTAGTAAAAAACTAATATTGTGGTAAAATATAATCAGGGATATGAAAAAACAATATGGTTTTGGTTGGTTTGCATTTTGTTGAATCCTCCTGGCAAAAGGAGTTGAAAAGCTTGGAAAACAGGAAAATCGAACTTTCAGAGCAAGACCTTCATATTATTGATATTTACTCAAAAAAGAACCCGGCGGTCACAATGCCGCAGTTCGGAAATCCTGATTTTGGCTTTCTGAACCATGCAACCGATATAACTGGAATGAAAAATGTAAAAGCGGATGATTATATTGAATGAAGTATAATATCGGAAAGTAGGATAAAAAGACGTGGTTAAATTTCATTTTCTAACCTTTTACAGATGTAAATCACGAAGTTCATATAAGTTGTTCACAAGGCACTCAATTGAAATGATTGGTAATTTCATGTTGGTGCCTTTTTTGTTATTTCTAAATCCTGTTTGTTCTTATGTCGATGATACGGGGAACCGTATAACAATAAATGAAAGGGGTAATGGCTATGATTTTGCGCGATTGTGCCGGAGGTGTTGTGTTCTCCAGCAATCATAAGGTTTTTCTTCTCAAAAATGAAAAAGGGGAGTGGGGATTTCCCAAGGGGGTAATCAGGAACAATGAACTTCAAAGCGAAGTAGCTCTCAGAAGAGTAGCGGAAGAAGGCGGTATTACCGCAACTATCATTTCACCCGCGGGCAGAACAAATTATGAGTTCTTTTCAGTAACCAGGCAGAAGCCTGTATGTAATCGGATAACATGGTATATTATGCTGGCTGACAGCGAAGATTATAAGATTGGTGAACCTGAAAAATTCCAGGATGCCGGATTCTTTACAATAGAAGAAGCCATGGAGAAAATAACTTATAGCCAGGATCGCTCGTTGCTTCACGTTTCTTACCTAAAATTCAAGGAACTTGTACAGGTTGCAAGTTGATTAATGATATTGAAAATAACGGGATAACCGGTTTGTTAACCCGATAAAATGTAAATTATATTTATAGAATTATTTCCGGGAGTAATTGGAATAAATTGCTCCCGGGACTAATCAACGGCATGGAATGCAGTTCAGAATAGATCATTTAATCAGAATAAATTGCCGGTAAGGCCGAATAAGCAGTAAACTTATCCATTGCAGATATGCAATAACATAATCCGGAAATGCGGTTAAGCGAAAATTGAAAACCATTGATTAAAAATCCGAACCCGTTTATCCGGGATTTGCGGTATTATAACGCATACCCGGTCAGGCCTGAGGAAAAAACCACAAATGTTAGTTACCCCTGAAAATGCCTGCTTCCGGTTGTCAGATTGGTTTTGGACTTCCATGTGTGACGGTTTTGATGAAAGCGCGGAAATAACATATAACAAATGAATTTAAATAAATAAGACAGGGATTGCGTATAAATTTATTTGGCAAATATATAGGTTTTCTGATAGAATAAATGATGGTTTTATCAACCGTCATTTTTTATTGCCTGTTGTTAATAAAATTTACTCCGTAGAAGCAACACCATATGGTGAAAAGTTCAATAGATCAAATAAAGACAGTTTATCGGTTATTTGGAGTGATCAAATGTATAACAGTATCCGTACTGTTTTGGATAATAGCAGCGGAGAGTATGAAGAAAAACGTTCAAGGTTTTTGTCCTGGGCTTTTCCAGTAAGTTCGGAGGATGCGGTTTTTTCACATTTGGCTTCGTTGAAGAAAAAATACTATGATGCAAGGCATCATTGCTATGCCTATATCATAGAAAGCGAGACCGAAATACAGAGGTTCAGCGATGACGGTGAGCCTTCCGGGACTGCAGGGCTTCCGATACTTGAAGCAATCAGGAAAAAAGGCCTGACTAACATACTGGTTGTAGTTGTACGGTACTTCGGCGGCATACTTCTGGGAGCTTCCGGGTTGGTAAGGGCATATGGAAAGGCTGCGGTTTCAGCACTTGACAATGCGCTTATTGTAACCAGGAAATTATGTTATAAAACATGTGTACGGATGGATTATGCCCTTTACGGGAAAATACGGAATTTTATTGATTCCCGCAGCTTTCCTGTATATGATTCGGAATTTACAGACATTGTGGAATTGGTAATTATATTGGAAGATGACAGGAAGGAGAATTTTTACAAGGAAATCGTGGAAATTACGGGAGGAAAGGCTGAAGTGGAATTTGGGCAAAAGGTACATGCGTATTTTGATGAAGAAGGGAATTATGTAACATTATAATGTATCGATTTGTGATATGTCACAGTTGAAATTGTTTTTGTGTCATGAGAGAATATACTGTGTTAATTTAATTGATATTTTTTGAGGTGATATTATGTCAGGACATTCAAAGTGGAACAATATAAGACATAAGAAAGAGAAAACAGACGCACAGAAGGGAAAAATATTCACTAAGCTGGGCAAGGAAATAGCCATGGCTGTGAAAGCAGGCGGGCCCGACCCAAATACCAACTCCCGGCTGAAAGATGCCATAGCAAAGGCAAAGGCAAACAATATGCCAAACGACAACATAATGCGAAGCATTAAAAAGGCATCCGGTGATCAGGCAGACGACAACTACGAGGAAATAGTATATGAAGGATACGGTCCGGGCGGTGTTGCAGTTATCGTAGAAACACTTACCGATAACAGGAATCGGACTGCAGGGGATATAAGGCACCTGTTTGACAAATTTGGCGGCAACCTCGGAACAACCGGCTGTGTATCTTTCATGTTTGATAAAAGAGGGCAGATAATAATAGAAAAAACAGAAAAAACAGATGAGGACAGTTTAATGATGACTGCATTGGAAGCAGGTGCCCTTGATGTGGTTGCGGAAGATGAGTATTATGAAATTATTACCGATCCGATGGATTTTTCGGTAGTGGCCGAAACATTGGAAAAAGCGGGATATAAGTTTGAAAACGCAGAGGTGGCAATGCTCCCGAAGACAACCACCAAATTAACCAATGAAGATATGATTGTAAACATGGAAAAACTGATTGAAAGACTGGAAGACCACGATGATGTGCAGAATATTTACCATAACTGGGAGCAGGATGATTAATTTTAAATTCGGGAGATAAAATATGGATAAAAAATCTTTGGATATCACAGCCATTAAAGAGATCATTCCCCACAGGTTTCCGTTTCTCCTGGTGGATAAAATAACAGAGGTGGAACTTGAACCTGTGGTAAGAGCAGTTGGAATCAAGAACGTAACAATAAATGAGCCGTTTTTTCAGGGGCATTTTCCATCCTACCCTGTAATGCCCGGTGTACTGATTGTTGAGGCACTGGCTCAAACCGCTTGTGTGGCCGGGCTGATGATCGAGGAGAACAGGGGTAAAATTCCGCTGTTTACAGGTATTGAAGATTTGAAGTTCAGAAGGCAGGTAGTACCGGGAGACACATTGAGGCTTGAAGTTGAGATTACTGCAATGCGCCGTGGTATGGGAAAGGCAAATGTACGTGCTTCCGTTCAGGATCAGACAGCGGCAGAAGGTGTAATAAAGTTTGCTATCATTGAACCAAAAGGAAAAGAATAGTCATGCGAGTATTTGCCATATCTGATTTGCATCTTTCACTGGCCGAGGATAAACCAATGGATGTTTTTGACCCGGTCTGGGAAGATTACATGAGGCGTATACGGGAAAACTGGATTAAAGTAATCAGGCAGGATGATTTGGTTTTGCTCCCGGGAGATATATCATGGGCAACATATATTGATAAGTCAGACCCTGATTTTCTGTATATAGAATCGCTTCCCGGGAAGAAATTGATTTCAAAGGGAAATCACGATTATTGGTGGACAACCCACAGTAAATTGAATAAGTTTAAAGAGAGCTTATCACTAAACAGTATTACCTTTCTTCAAAACAATGCTTTTTTTTACAAGGACCTGGCGATAGTAGGCACCAGGGGATGGAAAAACCCTGAAGAGGACGATTTCTCCGCTGAAGACGGCAAGATATACAACCGGGAACTGGAAAGACTGAAATTATCATTGAAACTGACCGACGGTTTTAACGGTTCAAAGATTGTCATGCTACATTACCCTCCTTTCTCAGCCCGGGGGAAACCTACAGGTTTTGTTGATATAATGAAAAGCTTTGGGGTAAATATTTGCGTGTATGGGCATTTGCACGGCAGAAGCAGTAATCTGGCCACAGAAGGATTGATAGACGGAATCATGTATCATTTGGTTTCGGCAGATTATTTAAAATTTGAACCGCTTTTTTTAGGTGAGTGGTAATGGAACAAGGGGTGGTTAATACGTCACATCAGGCATTATATCGGACTTACAGGCCGCAGACTTTTGATGATGTTGTGGAACAGCAGCATATTGTAACAACGTTGAAAAATGCCGTTATGTCAAGGAAGATTGCCCACGCATACCTCTTTTGCGGTACACGCGGTACGGGAAAAACCACAATGGCTAAAATATTCGCCCGTGCGGTGAACTGTTTGAACCCCGCAGACGGTAACCCGTGCAATGAATGTGAAATATGCAGGGGCATTATCGACGGAACAATTCTTGACGTTGCGGAAATTGATGCTGCATCGAATAACAGTGTTGACAATGTGAGGAATATTATCGATGAAGTTGTATATACTCCTACCAGGGCCTATAAAAAAGTGTATATTATTGACGAAGTTCACATGTTGTCAATAGGTGCTTTTAACGCGTTGCTGAAAACACTGGAGGAGCCTCCCGAACATGTAATATTCATTTTGGCCACAACAGAACCGCACAAGCTGCCTGCCACCGTTCTATCCCGCTGCCAGCGGTTTGATTTCAGGCGTATAACCTCGGAGGGAATTGCAAAAAGGCTCCTGGCGATCTCGAAAGAATGCGGTGTAACATTATCGCAGGAAGCCGCCCTGTTTATTGCTTCACTCAGCGAGGGTGCTTTACGGGATGGTATCAGTATTCTTGATCAGTGTATTTCCACCGGAACGGAACAGTTGGACCTCGATGCAGTCCAGAGGATTATCGGAGTTGCCCCGGGCACAGTCATTATAAATACAATGGATTCTCTTGCAGAAAGAAACAGTAAAGAGGTGATTTCACAAATTGACCTGGTATTTTCAGAGGGCAAGGATCCCGGCCAGTTTGTCCATAATTTGATCAGGTTCCTCAGGGATATACTGATTTTCAAAACCACAAAAAACCCCAGTCATTTGTACAGTGTAACCGATGAAGAGAAAAAGGCCGTCCAGTATTTCGCAGGAAAGCTGTCGATGGATTTTGGCCTTGCAGCAATACGTGAGTTAACCGATTTGGAAGCTGCAATCAAGTGGAGTTCAAGCCAGCGTATTCTGATTGAAACAGTATTCCTTCGTATTTGTTCCAGGGAGATAAGCAGTTCGGAAAAAGATCTGCCGGAGCGTATAAAACTTCTGGAGGAAAGAATAAGAAGTATTGAAGAAGGGATATTAAAAGGCGGGATATGTAGCGGCAGTATAAATGCAAAACCTCAGGTGCAGGAAAAAAAAGAAAAAACAGCCCGGGGTAATACCGGAAACATTATGGAAAACAACGAAGAGAAAAAAACAGGTGGTGCACCGGCGGATAACAGGCCGCAATTCAATCCGTATCCCGAATGGAACAATGTGTTGAGGGAATTGTCAAGCATTGGGCGTATGAAGCTTTACAGCAGTCTTATTAGCACTGCCGCAGTCCGGGTGGATGAAAATACAGTCGGCATACTGTTAAATGAAGAAGATGAATTTAAAAACCGTATTCTGAATGATAATGAAAATATTACTGCAATAATGGAAGCAATAAGAAGATGCACCGGAAAAGAACTCCAGGTAATAGTTTTAAATGACCGGAAGGAAAGCGTACAGGATTCGGAGGTACCCGAAAAGATCCTTGATTTTGCCAGAAGAAAAGGAGTAAAACTCGATATTTTATAGGGTTAGCCATAAATGTAATAATTTTCTGAACTTTTGCAAAACATATTGACAACACTATAGTTTACCTGATATAGTAAATTAAAGAACAGGAGCGAATAAACTGTTCCCTCAGTTATGTATCTTTTTTGGTTTTTCAGTCCAATATATTACTAAGGACTTTGCTTAAATCCAGTTAATCATAGATGTTACCCTGTTAATACAACAAAATTTAAGGTTTTGAGTTATGTCCGGGTTTTTGTGGTTTAATTGGTTAAACATTTTATATAGCGAGGCTTCGAAACGGGTCCACGTATATTACAATGTTGAGGGTACATAATTCATCCAACAGGTGGTGTTTGAGGACACATGCCTCGTTGAAACGGTGTGTTGAAATTGTTGGACGGTATTGATTTTCAGTGGGAAATATATTTTGTTATTCACAAAAACCTGAATTTTTAATATGATCTATTAGTAAAAGAATTTTATTTGGTTATACAAGCCTGAGGTGTTTACACAGCAGGTGATTCGCAGATAATGAATTGGTTAATCAATAATACCAATCAATATAAGTTTCAATACTAGAAAACAGAATAAGGCGGTGTATCATGGAAGATATAGCAAAACTGCAAGGCAAGAGCCTGAATGATTTAAGGTATATTGCCAAAGTAATGGGTATAAAAAGCATAACCCGTTATAGAAAGCAGGAGTTAATAGAAAAAATATTGGCTGCTGGAGAGAATAAGGATGGGCTTGTCCAACCGGTGCAAAGCACAATTAAAAAAAGGCCGGGACGTCCAAGAAAAAAAGATAATGCAGAGGCCACTGAGCTGAATACAAAGCCGGCGGTTGCCGATGAAGAGAAAGATGAAGAAGAACCGGTTAGCCCGGATTTACAGGATAAAACCTGGGAAGAACCCGAAGAATCGGGATTAGCGCAATCTGACGAAGAAACCGAAGAGTCCCCCGAAGCGGTTGAACAGGAAGAAAAATATATTCCGGATATTGATGCAGGCGGCAAAGACGAATCAGACGGTTATTCCGATAAAGGCCGGCAGGAAAATGAAGATCAAACCATACAGGAATCACCTGAAAAGGATAAACAGGATAAGGTCCAGGAAAAGGATGCCCCTGTTGAAGCGGGTGCCAGGGAACCGAAGGAACACAGTGCTAAGCCTGTCCACATAAGGGATTTGTCAAGGCTTGAAAGCGATGAACCTGTCAGTGGGATACTTGAAGTTTTACCTGACGGATATGGCTTTTTAAGAGGGCAGAACTATCTGTCCGGACCACGCGATATATATGTTTCCCCTTCTCAAATAAGGCGTTTTAACCTGAAAACCGGTGATAAGATTATAGGCAAGGGAAGAATACAAAAGGAAGGCGAAAAGTTCCAGGCACTTTTGTATGTGCTTTCGGTAAACGGTGATTCACCTGAGGTCGCTCAGCAGCGCAAGCCTTTTGACCAGCTGACACCAATCTACCCGAATGAAAGAATAACCCTTGAGACCGAACCCAAGGAGTTGTCAACCCGTTTAATAGATTTAATTGCTCCCATAGGAAAAGGTCAAAGAGGTCTGATTGTATCTCCTCCAAAGGCCGGTAAAACAATTCTTTTGAAAAAAATTGCGAATGCCATTACCCAGAAGTATAAAGATATAGAGCTTATTGTCCTGCTCATCGATGAAAGACCCGAGGAAGTTACGGACATGCAGCGTTCCATAAAGGGCGACGTAATATACAGTACGTTTGATGAGCTGCCCGAACATCACATTAAAGTGGCCGAGATGGTGCTTGAGAGGGCACAAAGGCTTGTTGAGCAGAAGAAGGATGTTGTGGTTCTGCTTGACAGTATAACCCGTCTTGCAAGGGCTTATAACTTGACTATCCCGCCGACGGGCAGAACACTTTCGGGAGGTCTTGACCCCGGGGCGTTGCATAAGCCGAAAAGATTTTTCGGTGCCGCAAGAAATATAGAATTCGGCGGAAGCCTTACAATTATTGCAACAGCCCTGATTGATACCGGAAGCCGTATGGATGATGTTATTTACGAAGAGTTCAAGGGAACGGGTAATATGGAGCTCCACCTGGACAGAAAACTTTCGGAAAAACGTATATTCCCTGCAATAGATATAAACCGTTCGGGAACACGCCGGGAAGAGATGCTGTTAACCCAGAAAGAACTCGAGTCGATCTGGGCTATTCGTAAGGCCATGAGCAATATGGGAACAGCCGAGGTAACCGAAATGATAGTGAACCGTCTGATGCAGACGAAAACCAACGAGGAATTTATCAGTGGCATAAATACTGCTTTTATACAAAAAGAGAAGAACAGCTTTGACTTACTGTATAAATAAAAGTAAATTAAAGGTATTTGAATACAAATTCGAAAACGGGCGGCAAATCCGCCCGTTTTTAAATTATTAAGGCTGTAACAGGTTCAGTTCTGTTTTGACAAATAAAATATGGAGTAGTATTATATGAAATTGTTTGTATACTGATTAGAAAAGAACGGGGGGTAGTTAAGATGCGGTTGTTGCTGTTGGTCCTTAACCAGGTGGAAAAACTGGATGACCTGTTAATGGGGTTTATGAACGAGGGTATAACAGGGGCTACGATTATTAACAGTACCGGGATGATTAAAGAATTGGCAAAACATATGGAGCATCAGCCGATTTTCGGATCACCATGGTTTAATGTGGACTGTGACCGGAAGGAAAGCAAAACAATCTTTATGGCTTTGGATGAACAGAAGGTGGAAACGGCACGCAAAGTAATCCATCAGGTCATTGGAGACCTTTCAAAACCCGACACTGCTGTATTGTTTACTATTCCTCTGATTTCTGCTGAAGGGACTGAAAAATAAAATATGCAACCCACAATTTTGTTTTACCTGTCCCTGATATTATTATCAGGGCTTATTTTCGGACGCGCAGTAAAACATTTAAAGCTGCCGAATGTTACAGGATATCTTCTTGCAGGGCTTATTCTGGGTCCGTATTGTCTTAAAGTATATTCCCATGAAATGATAACAAGTTTTGAACTGATATCCGAAATGGCCCTGGCATTCATTGCCTTCTCCATTGGTGCCGAGTTCAAAATTTCGTACCTGAAAAAAATGGGAAAACAGTCGGTGATTATAGCAACCGTTGCAGCAGTACTTGCAGCGGTATTTGTAACATTGTCGCTGGTTATTATCGGTGTTGATTTTGAAATTGCGCTGCTGCTGGGAGCAATCGCTTCCGCTACCGCACCGGCAGCCACGATTATGGTTGTCAGGCAATATAATGCCAAAGGGCCTGTTTCCGAGATGCTGTTAAGCGTAGTTGCTATAGATGACGCAGTGGGATTAATCTTATTCGGACTTTCTATGGCCGTTGTTAATTCAATGAACAACACCGAGCAAACATCGGTTGCCATGTCCATTGTAATGCCCGTTATTGAAATATTGGGATCGTTTGCTTTGGGCCTGATACTGGGGCTTTTGTTCAAAATTCCCCTTAAATATTTTAAGAAGGATTCAAACCGTTTGATAATTATAACAGGTTTTGTTTTTCTTGCGTCGGCAATTGCAGGCATGCTTAACCTGTCGCCATTGCTGCTGTGTATGAGCATGGGTGCCATGGTGGTTAATATAGTGGATTCTTCAAAATCCATCTTTGCCCTGGCGGATGGATTTACTCCACCATTATACCTCATGTTCTTTGTCGTATCCGGGGCAGATTTGGATATTACAATCCTGCCCGAAGTAGGGCTTATAGGAATCCTGTACATTATCTCCAGATTTTTGGGCAAAGTATTGGGTTCATCTGTCGGATCAATAATTACCAATGCCCCCGAAACTGTTAAAAAATATCTTGGACTTACGCTGATTCCCCAGGCAGGTGTTGCCATTGGACTTTCATTGCTCGCATCACAAAAATTGCCTGAGTACGCAGCGACAATTCGTGCTGTTGTCCTGGCTGCAACATTCATATATGAACTGACCGGACCTGTCTTAACGAAAATTTCGCTCAAGAAAGCCGGCGAAATCACCGAATAGTTTGCCCGTTGGCCGGGCACAATATCAACGTAACGAAGCCAAAAGTTTTATTATTAAAACTTTTAGCTTCGTTAAACATGCTTTTTTTGCCGTCATAAGCCATAGATAACTAAAAGGCGCAGAAAAGAGGGGATATTGTGAACAACGGGTATTATTCGAATAATGCGGCTGGTACTGATGGTATCAATGCAAGAAACGGCCTGCTTAAAAATGGCACAAGATTCAGGATCAGTAAACCGTCCGGGAAAAGCCTGATCAACAGGAGTATTCATTCAACTGAAATCAGCAAGGAATATCCAACAGGGGAGGACTTAAGGAAAAGCAGGGGTGTGGAAAATCTTTCATTTCAGGAATGGACCGAAAAATACAATCAGTAATTCAACTTTTCGCATGGCAAGGAGCAGACCCCTTGCCATTTTGCCATGATGATTCTTTTCGTCACTGCTCAGAGGTCAGTGTAACAACGGGTGATTGGGGTGATTTGATACCGGGCGGCACACTTCAAAGCTACGCTGCATAGTACCTTCTTTTCAATAATCCCGTTTTATGATAGGATTACAACAGAATAACATATGAAGGGAATCGGTGATGAAAGACCAAAACCTCTACGATAATTTTATAAAAGCATGTCAGAACTGTAATAAATGTGTGCTTGCAAAAACAAGGACAAATGTTGTTATCGGCAGGGGGAATAACCTCAGTGCACCTGTCATGCTTGTCGGAGAAGGCCCCGGTGAGCAGGAGGACCTTACAGGTCTGGCATTTGTCGGCAGGGCGGGGAAGCTTCTTGATCATTTGCTGAATGCATTAATGTTCAAGCCTGAAGATTATTACATATGCAACATAGTAAAATGCCGTCCGCCAAACAACAGGGAACCGTCCAGGGAAGAAGCCGAAGCGTGCCTGCCTTATCTCAGGTTCCAGGTAAAATACATAAAACCCAAAATTATAGTCTGCCTTGGTGCCACTGCTTTAAAATACCTGGTCAGTGAAGATGCCCGTATTACCAAGGTAAGAGGAACCTGGATTGAGAGGCCGGGTTTTTTCAGGATAATGCCCACCTATCATCCGGCCGCCGTATTAAGAGACCCGGGGAAAAAGGAAGAAATGTTCCAGGATATGAAAAAGGTAAGGGAATACCTTAAAACCATTTCGGAGTAAGAGCATACAGGAAAACAGGATCAAGCAAAGGATCCCCGTGGATTGTTGCGGCAAAAGTACAGGAATGCCGGTTTCTTCCGGAAATAAAAAACGGGCAGTATTCCCATACAGCCCGGAAAAATTAAAATTCAGAAATAAAATATTGGTATGGTTTAATATATAAACTCCAGAAAATCAATAATACTTTGCAAGAAGTTTCGATGCAAGAGGATAAATGGTTTCGGCCATGCGCATAAAGCCAAGGGCGTTCGGGTGACAGCCGTCAACCGTACACTCGCTTCTTCCGGTGTTGCCGAAAAATTGCATGCCGTCAATGAAATAAACATTATTGTCCCCTGCATTTCGTGCATTAATATAAGTACGATATATTATGTTCCTCCGTTCAATACTGTCCTTCGGATCCCTGTCGAAGTCGGGACGGGACATCATAATAATAGGAATATCCTTATGTGCTTCCCTTACTTTTTTGAAAAACGGTTCATGTGTGCTGGACAGGTGCTCGGGAGTAGGTGCATTGTGGTCATAGTCGTATACAAAAAGCGAAATATCCTTATGCAGAGCAATATACTCCGCGAATTCCAGTTCACCCTTTGCCCGGCCGGAAAAACCATAGTTGAAGTAGTCGGCATCAAGCCATCTTGAAAGGATGCTGGTATACTGTGTTCCCGGCCTTGGCGCGCATCCGCCTTCGGTTATGGAGGAACCATAGTAAATGATGGGTTTGCTGACTTTATATTCAACCGGCTCATAAATATTTGCATCATCTTCTATGCCAATTTCGAGAGAAGCAAGCTGTTCGTTGCGGGGCAGGTTTATTGTTACCATTTCGGGTTTCGCGTCTTTTTTGATTTTAGCTTCAATAACCTTGCTTGACTCATCATAATTTGACGGAGCAATATAACCGGCAAACCTGGACTCAAAGCCTATGCCGTAGTACACATCCGCACCTGCCGAACCCGTCAGGCAGATGCATCTGTCGACATACAGTGTTTTCAACTCCATTCGTATTGTTATTGAGGGTGAATCGGTAATAAACCTGGCCCTGCCTCCGACGCTGCGCTTGCCTGCATCCGCGTATTGGGGCATTTTTTCCATAATGTCGGGTGTAAGGCGCCAGAAATATCCCTTGTCGGGATCAATTACATTAAGTCCATATAACCGAATTGGAGAATCGGTTAACTTGTATATTCTCATAATATCCTCCTGTATTTTCGCCAAATCAGCTTTTATGCTTGTTACCAATAACTTTTTATCACAATGGCACTGAAAAAGCAAGCAGTCACAGTATCTGCATACTGATTCCGCAACAATACCTTGTTCTGCGCCGATAAGTTCACCCGGATATACCGCTTTTGGAGTTCCGGGAATGGAGCTTATTGATGAATTCGATTATTATTAGCCCGATGTCTGTCTAAGAGGTTAATTTATAGGAAATACTGTCATATAATTAAGTAATCAAATGAAAGGAGCATTAAGATGATTTATCTGGATAATGCGGCCACTTCATGGCCTAAGCCTCCACAGGTAATACAGGCAATACTGGACATTTTAAAAAGGGGATGCGCCAATCCCGGCAGGTCTGCGCATACAATGGCGCGCCAGGCCGAAGATGCGGTACTTAATGTAAGGGAGATTACAGCGAAATTCTTTAACATAAGTGATCCCATGAGAATTGCTTTCATGCCGAATACTACATATGCTCTGAATACAGCAATTTATGGAGTTGTAACCAAGGGTTCGGTTGTGGTTACGACGGCAATGGAGCATAATTCGGTGCTTCGTCCGTTAAAAACGCTGGAAAATGAAGGCGTTATAAACCTGGAGATAATAGAACCCGACAAATACGGCAAAGTTACAATCCAAAACATTAAAAAGGCTTTAAGAAACGGAGTGGCTCTTTTTTGCATGACACTTTCGTCGAATGTTACAGGAGCCATAATGCCGGTTGCCGAAGCAGGGAAAATATGCCGCTCACTTGGCATAACATTTTTGCTTGACGCTGCACAGGGAGCTGGAGTCATACCGATAGATGTTGAAAGGATGAACATTGACTTATTGGCTTTTCCGGGGCATAAAGGGCTTTTGGGACCACAGGGCACGGCGGGTTTGTACGTGAGGGAGGGAATAAACCTGAAACCGTTGGTGCAGGGTGGAACCGGGAGTTTTTCAGATCGCCTGGAGCAGCCCGATATTTTCCCCGACATGCTTGAAAGCGGTACTCTGAACGTACCGGGAATAGTCGGCATGGGAAAAGGAATTTCATTTATCAATGATACCGGCATGGATAACATATATCTCCATAAAAAGCATCTGCTGGATATGCTGTTTGACGGGCTCTCCAGCGAAAGCAACATCACAATATATTCCCCTCCTCCCGATCAGAACTCAGGTATTCTTGCTTTTTCGGTGCATGACATGGATTCTTCGGAGGTTGGCTATTTGCTTGATCGTAAATTTGGAATATGCACAAGAAGCGGATTTCATTGCGCGCCTTTATGTCATATGGCTTTGGGGACAGCCGGCAGCGGCCTGGTCAGGATAAGCCCCGGATATTTCAATGATGAGACAGAAATTGAGCTGACGGTAAAGGCCATACAAAGCATTGCAAGGGGAATGCATTAGGCATTCATTATATATCAATAACGGTAACTTCGGGTATCGAAAAGAAGCGGAAAGGGAATAATACCGTTCCAAGACCCCTGCTTATATACACCAGGTTCTCCCGTATTGTTGCAAAACCCTTTATATGTCCCATCCGACTTAATTTATCCTTGCGGAGAAGCAAGTATTCAAGCTTGAACGGCATCCATATCTGGCCACCGTGAAAGTGGCCTGTCAAAAGCAGATCCACGCTGTTTTCAGGAATATAAAGTGAAATGTCGGGATTATGGGAAAATGCAATTATGGTGTCGCATTTATCTCTTAAACCTGTGAATATGTGATTATTAACCCGTTTCCCGGTTTTTAAATCGTCAATACCAACTACGGCAATCTTTTTTGCTTTCCCCGAAGAATCCAATCTTTTTCCCTGTATAAATACCCATTCATTTATTAACAGGTGCATATCCAGTTTTTTTATTGTATTTACGAATTCGTCCTTAAAAGAGGGGGTTTCCCTGAAACATTTATGCTCGTGATTCCCGAATACAATATATACCGGTACCCTGATATCCAATCCTTTATACCAGTCAGCGAATTTCTTCATATTTTCAGGTTTTTCAATCAAATCACCGCTTATTAAGACATAATCAGGATTCGATTGCTTTATTGTCTTTCTTAAACGGGCGGATGATATGAGCAGCAGATTTATATGGATATCTGTAAGATGCAATAATCTGAGCCCTGCACCAAAATCCAGGCTGTAATACCTTGTTTTGTAGACTGCCGCCTGGATGACCATATAAATAAAAACAACCAATAAAATCAAAGGTGTGATTATATACCACTTAAGCATCAATTCTTTCCTTTCGGTGTACGACTTAAATCCTGGAAGCCTTTCGCTGTTTATTTTATCAGATAAATGATAATATATGAATAGTATTGTTTTAAATTTGCACAGGAGGTAAGATAATGAAAAGGTTCATTGTTATAGTGCTGGACAGTGCCGGCATAGGGGAGGCGCCAGACAGTAAGGCTTACGGGGATGAAGGCAGCAATACAATTGGGCATATCTCTCAGCTTGTAAGGGATTTTTCGCTTCCAAACCTTGAGAGGCTTGGACTTGCAAATATAGACGGCTTTAAGGAAACATACCGTACAACAACTGATCTGAAAGGAATAAGCCTTTTGGGATCATACGGTAAAATGGCTGAAAAATCGGCAGGAAAGGATACCACCACCGGGCATTGGGAGATTGCAGGGATCATACTGGACAAACCTTTCCCGCTTTTCCCGAACGGTTTTCCGGATGACTTGATGAAGGAATTTGAAAGAAGAATAGGCCGGAAAACCCTTGGCAACAAACCCGCTTCGGGAACGGTAATAATACAGGAGCTGGGCGACGAACATGTAAAAACGGGTTTCCCCATTGTATATACATCAGCCGACAGTGTATTCCAGATTGCAGCACATGAGGATGTGATTCCTGTTGAAGAGCAGTACAGGATATGCCGGATAGCCCGTGAACTGCTGACAGGCGATTACGGTGTCGGAAGGGTCATAGCAAGGCCGTTTACAGGGGAATCGGGGAATTATACGCGAACTGACAGGAGGAAGGATTTCTCGATCAATCCCCCGGGCAGGACAATATTGAATTATCTTCAGGATAACGGTTATGAGGTTCGTGCCATAGGGAAGATTGAGGATATTTTTGCAAATTCGGGCATAACAAAGTCGGTTCATACCCATTCCAATTCCGACGGAATAGACAGGACCATTGAATGGCTCAGGGAAGATTTTGAAGGCATGCTGTTTACAAACCTTGTGGATTTTGATATGCTTTTCGGCCACAGGAATAACGTGGAAGGTTATGCAAAAGCATTGATGGAGTTTGACAGAAGGCTTCCCGAAATAATGGAGAATCTGAAAGACGAGGATATATTGCTGATTACCGCCGATCACGGATGTGATCCGTCAACGGACAGTACCGATCATTCAAGGGAATATGTACCCCTCCTGGTAACTGGAAATAAAGTCAGGAAAGGAGTAAATCTCAATACCAGGAGCACTTATGCGGATGTTGCAAAAACAATAGCTGAATATTTCAGCCTGAAAAACCGGCTTTGCGGAGAGAGTTTCCTGAACCTGGTACTTTAGCGGAGTCTTAATATACCATCAGAGCGTAATGTCCGGGGATAATAACCGGCTGTATGCCAGGATTGGCGGACAATGATCTTATAGTCAATGGTATATTTTGCAGCTCAAGGTCAACAAACCGGTGTTGATGCATAACATTGAAATTGGACATAATGATATGGATTAAACAAGAGTTGGTATTGTAATGACTTCGGGTTATCAACCTGAAGCCAGATGGATTTGTACAACAAAAATATTATAAGAGGAGTATTGGTATGCTGGCACTGGACCTGATTATTAAGAAACGGAACGGAGGAAAACTGACAAGGGAGGAAATAGAATATTTCGTAGACCGGTATACAAAGGGAGAGATTCCCGATTACCAAGCTTCTGCTTTCTTAATGGCCGTTTTTTTCAACGGGATGGATACCGACGAAACCCTATGGTTAACAGAAGCCATGCTGCATTCGGGCGATATTGTCGATCTTTCGTGCATACCCGGCGTAAAGGTGGATAAACACAGTACGGGCGGTGTCGGGGATAAAACCACCCTTGTCATAGCACCGGTTGTCGCTTCATACGGAGTCCCCGTGGCAAAAATGTCGGGGCGGGGCTTGGGGCATACGGGCGGAACAATTGATAAGCTTGAATCCATACCGGGTTTCCGTACAAGCCTTTCACGGGAAGAGTTCGTTGCAAATGTAAAGGAAATTGGAATTGCAGTTGCAGGCCAGACCGACAACCTTGTACCTGCCGATAAAAAGCTCTATGCATTAAGGGATGTAACGGGTACGGTGGAAAACATATCGCTGATTGCCGCCAGCATTATGAGCAAAAAACTTGCTTCGGGCTCGGATGCCATCGTTCTTGATGTAAAGGTGGGCAGCGGCGCTTTTATGAAAACAATTGCAGAAGCTGAAAAACTGGCCGGCCTGATGGTGGATATAGGCCGTGGTGCCGGAAAGAAAACGGTGGCGCTCATAACCGATATGGACAGGCCGTTGGGAAATAAAATAGGAAATGCGATGGAAGTCTGTGAGGCAGTTGACATACTCAGCGGAAAGGGCCCCTGCGACCTGAAGGAAGTTTGTGTTGAGCTTGCGGCTAATATGCTGTTTGTTGCCGGCAAGGGTGATATTGAATATTGCAGAAGCCTTGCTGCCGAAGCGATTGAAAAGCGAACTGCATTGAACAAGCTGACTGAAATGGTGATAAGGCAGGGCGGCGATCCAAAGGTTATCGAAGATACTTCAAAATTGCCGAAAGCCCGGTATAAAGCCGAATGGAAGGCCGAAACCGCTGGATATATCGAGAAAATGCACGCTGAAAAGCTTGGATACGCATCATTGATATTGGGTGCGGGGAGAAAAAGCAAGGAGGACATTATCGACCATTCGGCCGGTATTGAACTTTTGAAAAAGCCGGCGGATAAAGTTGAACAGGGTGAAACCCTGGCTATATTGCATACCTCTGATGAAAACAGGATACCCGGGGCATTGGCGATTTTGAAAACAGCAGTAAGCACCGGTCCGGACCCCGTTCCGAAGCCGCCCTTGGTTCTGGGAAGAATTGAGTAATACTGCAGATGCAAAATAAAAATAAGCCTGAATAAACCCATATGGGCCATGCATACATTTATTATGGGACTAAAGTTACGGGAGATGTCCGAAAATGATAAAGAAAGTGGTCATATGGGTATTATTGTGCGCTCTGTTGATTATTCCGACTAATAAAATTTTATATGCCGTTGAGGATGAAACCGGGGCCGGGGATGAAAATAAACAATTGATAGAAAACGAGAATGTACCGCTGATTGAAAACATGCCCTTCGATATTAAGGCAAAGTCCGCACTGCTGATGGCTGCAAACACCGGTGAAATAATTTTTGAGATGAACAGTAATGAAAAACGTCCGATAGCATCGATAACCAAAATAATGACCATGCTGCTGGTTATGGAGGCCATAGCACAGAATAAGATCAGCCTGAACGATGTGGTTGTCGCCTCAGAGCATGCGGCAGGAATGGGTGGTTCACAGGTGTACCTGGCTGTCGGGGAGGAATTCACCGTTCATGATCTGCTGAAGGCAGTTGCGGTACATTCTGCAAATGATGCGTCTGTTGCTCTTGCAGAGCATGTTGCAGGCAGTGAAGGCGTTTTTGTATCTATGATGAATGAGAAAGCAAAAGAGCTGGGCATGAAAAACACCAATTTCCTTGACTGTTCGGGCCTGACAGATGAAGGCCATTACAGTACCGCCCAGGATATTGCCATCATGGCGAGGGAGCTGATAACAAAGTACCCGAAAATTATCGAGTATACGACTATAAAGCATGATACCTTCAGAAACGGGACTTTCGATTTGGATAATACAAATCATCTCATCGGCAAATACAGGGGTATGACAGGTTTGAAAACAGGTATGACGAATGCGGCTGGGTACTGCCTTGCAGCTACCGCTTCCCGTGACGGACTGGATTTGATATCGGTAATACTTGGAGCTGACAGTATGAGCCTGCGTTTTTCAGAGACCACAAAAATGCTGGACTATGGTTTTTCAAACTTTGAAATATTTAAGATAGAAAGAAAAGGTGCCATAGCCGGCAATGTAAACGTGAAAAAAGGCCTGGGACTGTCGGTACCCGTCGCATATGAAGACAACAAATCGGTTCTTCTGAAAAGAGGGCAGAGGGACAAGGTAAAAGAGGAAATAAGGCTTCCTGAACATATCAATGCACCCGTTTCCACAGGTGACAAAGCCGGTGAAGTGGTGCTGATGCTTGATAATAAGGAAATTCTCAATATACCGTTGGTTGCAACCGAGGAAGTTGAAAAAGCCACATGGCTGAAACTGTTTGCCAGGCTCACAGTCCACTGGTTTTCGCTGGCGAGGAAATAATACCCGGCGTTTGGTTATTACAAGAATGCAGCATGGCTTCGAAGCGTGCTGCCCTGTGTCAAATCACCCGGGTCATCGGCTGTTATACTAACCGCTGAACAGCAACAATGAGGGCGTTAAACGCCCTTTTTCAATTTAACTTTGACAGATTTATATTGGTATAATATGATAAGAAAGATAGATTATTTACATCCGGAGGATTTATGGAATCGTTAAGACCCTTGCAAAGAGCTAAATTCACCGATGTTTTGGATTACGGGATTTTTTTGTTCAGGAAGCATTTCAAAAAGCTTTTTATAATAAACCTTATATTTAATATCCCGGTAATGCTGTTATTGGCCATACTGAATCCTGTATTCACCGAGCAGTACTGGAGTTTTATAAATCCAACCGATATAGTGGCTGCAGACCCTGCTGATATACTGTCTTCAATGTTTACGCTGTATGCCATGCTGTTCGGGTCATTGGCACTGCAGGGGCTTTATACGGTAACGGTTAAGAATGTCATGGAAGGGACGATGGTAAAAATTATTTACTCCGGAACCGTTCTTAACCGGGAAAGAACAATAAAACAGGCTGTAAAGGAATGCTTCGGCCAGTTCGGTACATTATTCCTCGGAAGAATGATTTACATACTTATTCAAAGCGCTGTTTTCATAGGAATATATATAATTCTTATTATCGGCATGTTTGCGGTGGTTTTCAGCACCATGGGAATTGCAGCTGCAAGCGTTGCGGCCCCTTTGGGCAGTGTTTTGCTTACGGTTTTGGGTATTTTAGCTGCTATTGTAATTTTGATTTTCGTTGCGTTATTGGTAGGCTTTTTTTACGGAAAGTACTGGATGTTCCTGCCTGCTGTCTGTATTGAACAGCAAAAGGCCGGATCCAGCATCGGCAGATGCAATGAGCTTGGAAAAAACGGTTTTAAGCTTATTGCCCTTACATTTACCTTTGGCTACATGTTAATCGGGTTATTCCCCTTAACGGTAAGTTCTGCATTCAATGTGGCCGGACTGGCTTCAGGCAGTTTCAATGTTGAGATTATCAGAATAGGCACCGTAATAACACAGATATTTTCCGAATTATTGCGTCCGCTGCTGACATGCATTCTGACAGCATTATATATAACTCTTAAGGTAAAACGTGAAGGTCTGGATATTGAAATTGCCCTTTGGGAGATAAAAAGGGAAGAACTCGAAAGAAAAAAACGCATGCTTCAGGAGGCTCCTAATGTCAACTAACAGTATCAGTGAACAGGAGATTCGGGATATACTTGGTAAAATTCTGAAAAGGCGTGAGTTTCATCTCGAAGGCAGGCAAAATCCCGTTGGAAGGTTGCTGAACAGTATCTGGGAAGCGGTTAAGGAATGGATCAGACAGGTATTTCAATACACGCCCGATTATAAAATTCAAATCAATACCAGCCTGGACAACCCGGTGCTTCAAACAGTACTGAGAATACTGCTGATTTTGGTTGCAGCCGTTCTGTTGTTTTTCCTGTTAAGCTTTATGATAAGGAAGGTGTACCTGGCACGCAGAATTAATAAATCACAGGTTCCGAAAGTGTATGATTACCTGGAAAAACCTGAAGAGGCCATGGAAAAGTATTACGGTTACATGTCAGCCGGGGAATATTCAAAGGCCTTGCGGTTCCTGTTCATAGCACTGCTCCTGGAATTCGGCAAAAGGAAAATAATAAAGATTGAAAAATGGAAAACAAACCGCGTATATATCAGGGAAATCGGATTGAACGACAAATCCCTGGTTTCACCGATGCAGGAGTTTTCATCCCTTTTCAATGAATGCTGTTATGGAAACAGGGCCGTTGATGAAGCAAGCGTTGGCAAGTGGTTCGAATTCTATATGAAACAAAAGGAGAAACCTGTATGAAAACCAGGTTGAAAAGGTACCTTATCCCCATATTGACAATACTCGCACTTCTGGCTGCAGTTCTTTTTCTGTATTCGGTAACGGTATATGAAAAGGAATTTCCTGAGTTCAGCTCATACAGTGCGAAAAAAACAGGTATCAAGGCTTTATATTTGCTTGCAGGAAAATGCGGTTTCCAGGTTTCCCGTTATCATTACCCCGCCAAATTTTTAAATGAAAACCCTGTGATGATTGCTTACCGTCCGGATGATTCCCTGTTCAACGAAGCTGACGAAAGGGATGGGCTTAAGGATTGGATTGGACGGAACAATACCCTGGTGTTAATCGTTGATGAACGGAATATCGGTGATCTCTGGATTTTCGATTACATTGCCGAAAGCAGGCAATGGTACGAGGTTGAAACCTTCGGGGATATAACTGCTACATGGTATGGCCTGCATAATGGACTGGTATGTGTACTGGACAGGGCAGACAGTTTTTTAAACAGGAATATTTCAGAATCGGATGCGGCTGTTGCGTTTATTAATGTTCTCATAAAAATTAACAATCCGCGAGTGATATTTAACGAGTATTACCAGCATATGCAGCTTCAGTCACCGGGAATATGGGATTTAATCGGGCGCGCGGGCCAGCTGATTGTGATACAGCTTGCAATAGTCCTGCTGCTTGTGGTAATTAGGGGATGGAAGCCTTTCGGACGTGTGCGCAGTGACGCAAAACTTGTAAAGAGGCCTGAAAATGAAGTTGTCAAGGCCCTTTCAGGCCTTTATCAGCGTATGAAGGCCTATCCGCTTGTATTGTCAAATTACTATGGTTATTTCACGCAAAAGTACGGGAGATTTTTAATAGTGCCGGTCAATACCAGGAACAGGGCCGTAAGGCTTCTGGCCGAATGTGATTTTTATTTAAGAAGGGCGGCTGTAAGCAAAAAGGAACTTAAAAGAATTGTTGTTGAACTTGACAAACTGGAATATGAGATCAATAACAGCGGGCAAAACAGAAGAAAGGGATGGTAATTATGGACATTAACCCTATTGTTCATGAAAAATACGAGCAGTTAATGAATGAGATGAAAAAGGTTCTGGTCGGACAGGATGAATTCCTCGAACACCTGGCCATAGCGTTGTTTACAGGCGGACATGTACTGATCGAGGGGGTTCCGGGAATTGGGAAAACACTGTCGGCAAGGACCCTTGCCAGGACACTGAAATCAGACTTTTCAAGGATTCAGTTTACTCCCGATCTCTTACCTTCGGATGTAACCGGAACGAAAGTGTTTGATGTGAAAAGCAGCACTTTTTTCATGAAAAAAGGTCCTGTTTTTACCAACATACTGCTGGCTGATGAAATCAACCGTGCCACACCGAAAACCCAGTCTGCGCTTTTGGAGTGCATGGAAGAAGGAAATGTCACGATTGACGGTGAAACCTGTGAACTGCCGAAACCGTTCATGGTTCTTGCAACCATGAACCCGCTGGAGTTTGAAGGAACTTATCCGTTGCCCGAAGCACAGCTGGACAGGTTTTTAATGAAACTGGTGATAACTCATTTGCCGCCCGAACAGGAAGAAGCGCTGCTCAGAAAAGTAAATGAGAGCGGCGGGGAGATAAAACCCGATGTTGAACCGGTTGTTACTCCTGAAGAATGCCTGGCAATAAGGCAGGAAATCGGCAAGGTTTTTGTAAATGATAACATTATACGGTATATCACGGCTATAATATTTGCTACAAGAAATTCACATGCAGTGCTTTTGGGGGCAAGCTCCCGCGCATCCATTGCCGTCATGAAATGCGCCAAAACGGTTGCGGCGGTTTCAGGCAGAAATTTTGTCATTCCCGAAGATGTAATAGAGGTGGTAAAACCTGTTCTCAGGCACAGGATCATGGTTAAGCCCGAAACATTGCTTGATAATATTACCGTTGACGATATTCTCAACGGCATAATAAAAACAGTGGAAATTCCAAGATAACAGGCTGGGCAGAGGTCATTATGTTTGTCAGCAGACGTTTTGTTTTACTGGTTTTACTGGGTGTCATACCTGCGGCTATGTCGCTTATACCCGGAGTTGGGGTATATGCTTTGCTGGTGTACAATTTTATACTTGTCACACTGCTTGCTGTTGATTTTTATTTATCTCCGAAGCCAAATGATTTCACTGTCAGGAGGGAAATGGATAAAACCCTGTCCCTTTCCGCCTGGAACAGGATTGATTTATATATAGAGAATCCTTTTAATTACAGGTTCAAAGCCAGGTTGCGAGACAGCGTTCCCGAAAGTTTCAATATAGATAATGAAATATTGGAATTCGTGATTAATCCCGGCGAAACCGCAAACATACATTACAGGGTTAAGCCGTCGAAACGCGGGGAATTTGCTTTTCCCGATTTATACATCAGGATTACGGGCATTCTGGGCCTTTGTGTTTTGTCGGAGACGCTTGATGTAAGCGACAGTGTCAAGGTATATCCGAACCTTAAGGATCTCAGGAACAGCCACCTGTTGATTGTAAACAAAAAAAGGCTGTCCGAAGGGTTCAAAAAGATAAGAGATCTGGGTGTGGGGACCGAGTTTGAGAGTATCCGCGAATACAGCCCGGGTGATGATTTCAGGCATATAAACTGGAACGTGACTGCAAGGACAGGGCATCTTTACACAAACCATTACGAACCTGAAAGAAACCAGTATGTATACCTTATGATGGATACAAGCAGGGTTATGAACGAAGAAATCAACGAAATATCCAGGCTGGATTATGCGGTGAATGCAGCGTTCATAATAGCCGAAACGGCAATAAACTACGGGGATAATATAGGGCTTGTATCATTTGACAGCGAAATCAACAGGATTATCCCTGCAGGAAAAGGAACAGGCCACTTTCTGAGACTGGCTGAAAGCCTGTACAATATCCAGGCAACCGAGACCTATGCCGACTATCAGAAGGCATTTTCCATGCTGCAGAATGAACAGAACCGGCAAAGCCTGGTGCTTTTATTCACCGATCCGTTTAATTTCGAACATGCTATGGACATAGTCAGGTCATGGAAAATTTGCGCTTCGCGGCATAAAGTCATGGTATTGAGCATAAAAAATCCTGCCCTTCATTATGAGGCAGGAAAGAATATCAAGGTAAACGAAGACATTTTTACGAAAAGCGCTGCGCTGAAGCTGTTGGACGACAGGCAGCGTACATTTTCAGTTCTTGAAAAGTCGGGCATTCATGTATTGGAATCCGAGCCCGACAAGTTTGTTCTTGATTCGGTAAACCGGTATATCGCCATGAAAACAGGTGTTTATTCCTTGCCGTTCCAGCAGTAAGTGCATAATTTATCATGTGGAAGGCCTATTGCGTCAAGCATGTCAGGAAGGGCCTGGTATTTTAATGATGTAAAATTAAGCTCTTTGCCGATGTATTCAACCATGCGGCAATACCTTTCAGTCCTGTGGTCGCAATACTGGTCCAGGTTTGCCGAAATGTCACCCTCCAGGTCCTTTATTGCGCGCCTTGCGGCAAGGTCCAGCTCGGACCGTGATCTTGAGAAATTGTGGTACTTGCAGTTGAAAAGCAGGGGAGGGCATGCTGAACGAATGTGCACTTCCCTGGCGCTGCAGCTGTATAGAAACTGGACGGTTTCCCTCATTTGTGTGCCTCTGACTATCGAATCATCGCAGAGCAGAAGCTTTTTGCCTTTAATCAGATCCACAATGGGCATAAGCTTCATCCTCGCGACCAGGTTTCTTACTTCCTGTGTCTGGGGTATGAAACTTCTCGACCATGTCGGAGTATACTTGATAAAAGGACGTGCATAAGGTATCTTGGCTTCGTTTGAATAGCCTATTGCATGTGCCACACCAGAATCGGGTATTCCCGAAACATAATCAACCTCCACGTTATCATTGCGTGCCATTATGGCGCCGTTCCTGTTGCGCATTACCTCGACATTGACGCCTTCATATGTCGATGAAGGGTAGCCATAATAAACCCATAAAAAGGAGCAAATTTTCATTTTGTCCCCCGGCGGTACAACCTGTTCAACACCGTCTGGAGTAAGCAGTATAATTTCACCCGGGCCAAGCTCGTAGTATGTACTGTACCCAAGGTTGGTAAAGGCGCACGATTCGAATGAAACGCAAAAAGCGCCTTCTTTTTTGCCTACAATGAGGGGAGTTCTTCCCAAGCGATCCCTTGCCGCATAAATACCGTTATAGGTTAAGACAAGCAGTGTGCATGAACCGTCAATTATCCTCTGGGCATGCAGTATACCGTCCTCGATGGAACCTTCCTGGTCAATTAATGCCGAAACAACTTCTGTGGGATTAATTTCTCCCTTGCTCATTTCAATAAAATGGGTCAACTTAATTTTCAAACAGTGATCAACAATTTCGTCCAGGTTGTTAATCCGTCCAACCGTTGATATTGCATAGTGTCCAAGATGGGAACGGACCAGGAGAGGCTGAGGTTCGTTATCACTGATGCAGCCAATTCCCATATGGCCGCTCATGGCTGACAAATCCACTTCAAATTTTGAACGAAACTGTACATTTTCTATATTGTGTATGGATCTCGAAAAGGACCTGCCCGACCATACAGCCATTCCGCCACGGCTTGTTCCAAGGTGGGAATGGTAGTCTGTTCCAAAATACAAATCCATTACGCAGTCATTTTTTGATACAACTCCGAATAATCCACCCAAAGGTAAGCACACTCCTCTTTGATTACATTATACACTGATATCCTCCGTTTAATTTATATATTATTAAGTTGTACCACTGTATTGCAATATTCCTGTATGCTTATATCAATACGCATAATTAAATTATCGGTCACAAAGTGCGAAAAACGCTTGTAAGTTGGAGAATTCGCAGCATCTCCTTTAAGAAAGGCATCGTTGCGGAGTGCAGCCTGGAGCTTGTGGATTCGGCCAGGGCAAACATAGCACAGATGCCGAAGGATAATGCTGCGAATTTTGCCAATAAGCAGTAAACAAGCAAAATCTGATTTGCGTTATATTAAATTATTCCTGCTTCGTAATGTCATTACTTACTGATATCGTTATGGTAGCTTTGCAATGATTTTACCTTGTCATCTGTCCCATGGTTCTGCTTGTATGCTGCAATTCCCTTGACGCTTGCAAGGGCCGCGGTCATGGTGGTTATATACGGTATTCTGTATTTTATGGCGCTCTTCCGTATATACGAATCATCATGCTGGCTCTGTTTTCCGGCCGGTGTATTAACTATAAGCTGTATTTCACCGTTAAGGATCAGGTCAACTATATTGGGCCTGCCTTCAAACATTTTCTTGACCTTCCGGCACTTTATACCGTTCTTTGCCAGGTAATTGTAAGTGCCTTCGGTGGCAATTATATCAAAATCGAGTTCGGCAAACTTGCGGGCAATGTCAAGAAGGTAGGTTTTATCCTTGTCCGCAATACTCATAAGAACCGTTCCTTCGGTGGGAAGCGGTGACTGTGTAGCTTCCTGTGCCTTGAAATATGCAAGGCCGAACGAGTTCGCAATGCCAAGGACTTCACCGGTTGAGCGCATTTCCGGGCCTAATAACGGATCCACGTCATGGAACATATTAAACGGGAATACTGCTTCCTTGACGCCAAAATGGGTTATTTTCTGCCGTTTCAGGTTCAATACCGGGGATTTGATGCCCTTTTCAACATCAAGAATTATTTCTGTGGCAAGACGTGCCATTGAAATATTGCATACTTTCGACACCAGCGGTACCGTTCTTGATGCGCGGGGATTTGCCTCCAGGACATAAACCCGGTCATTGTAAACGGCATATTGAATATTCATTAAACCCACAACTTTCAGTGCATTGGCGATTTTAGTCGTATATTCGGATATGGTTTCAATATGTTCGGGCTTCATGCTGATAGGCGGTATAACACAGGCTGAGTCACCGGAGTGGATGCCTGCCAGCTCAATATGTTCCATTACAGCAGGAACAAATGTGTTTGACCCGTCTGCAAGGGCATCTGCTTCTGCTTCAATTGCATTTTCAAGGAATTTGTCAATAAGCAGGGGACGGTCGGGTGTAACGCCTTTTGCTTCAGAAACATATCTCACAAGCATTTCCTGGTCATATATGACTTCCATGCCCCGCCCGCCAAGAACATAAGACGGCCTGACCATCAGCGGGTAACCTATTTTGTCGGCTATTGCCAGTGCTTCATCAAGGTTGCTGGCCATACCTGATTCGGGCATCGGAATTTCGAGCTTATCCATCATGTGCCTGAACAGATCCCTGTCCTCGGCCATGTCGACCGTTTCAGGAGTAGTACCCAGGATCCTGACCCCGGATTTTGAAAGCTCCCCGGCAATGTTTAATGGAGTCTGGCCTCCGAATTGAATAATAATACCAATTGGTTTTTCATGATTGTAAATGCTCAATACATCTTCAACTGTGAGAGGTTCAAAATAAAGGCGATCTGATGTGTCGTAATCGGTGGAAACGGTTTCGGGGTTACAATTGACGATAATTGTTTCATAGCCCGTGTCTCTTAGGGCAAAAGCCGCATGAACGCAGCAATAATCAAATTCAATTCCCTGGCCTATACGGTTCGGGCCTCCGCCCAGCACCATTACCTTTGGTTTATCACCCGATGAGTTTTTTGACCTTCCTGAATTCTTTGAACCATTATAGGTCGAGAAATAATAACATGCATCTTCAACGCCGCTTACCGGAACTATGTCCCATTCCTGCACAACTCCCAGTCCAATCCTTTGATTGCGTATTTCTTCTTCGCTTGTCCCAAGCAGCATTGCAAGGTATCTGTCTGCAAAACCGTCTTTTTTTGCCTTAATCAGAAGATCATCGGGAAGTTTTGAACCTTTATGCCTTATTATTTCTTCCTCCAGGTCAACCAGTTCCTTCATCTGTTCGATGAACCATTTTTTAATATGGGTGATTTTGCTTAACTGATCAATACCGGCTCCCTTGCGGAGGGCTTCATACATAATAAACTGCCGCTCACTTGAAGGTGATATCAAAAGGTCCAATAATTCTTTCAACTCAAGTGAGTTGTAGTTTTTCGCGAAGCCAAGCCCGTACCGGCCAACCTCAAGGGAACGTACAGCCTTCTGCAGTGCTTCCTTGTAATTCCTGCCGATACTCATCACTTCGCCTACAGCCTTCATTTGGGTCCCCAGTTCATCCTTCGCTTCCTTGAATTTTTCAAAAGCCCAGCGCGGGAACTTGACCACCGTATAATCATCTGAAGGCGTGTATTTATCAAGGGTACCGCCCTTATAGTATGGTATTTCATCAAGTGTTATCCCGGCCGCAAGCATTGCGGAAATATAAGCGATGGGGAATCCTGTGGCTTTTGACGCGAGGGCTGATGAGCGGGAGGTGCGCGGATTGATTTCTATAATAACAACCCTGTCTGTTACAGGGTCATGGGCAAACTGGACATTAGTCCCGCCAATTACTTCAATTGCCTCAACAATTTTAAAGGCATACTCCTTAAGGCGTTGCTGCAATTGAGGGCTTATTGTCAGCATTGGCGCGGCACAGACCGAATCACCCGTATGAACACCCATGGCGTCAATATTCTCAATAAAGCATACAGCAACCATCTGGTTTTTCTTGTCGCGTACAACTTCAACCTCAAGCTCTTCCCAGCCAAGCACCGATTCTTCAACCAGTATCTGGCCGACCATGCTTGCAGCAATACCACGGTTGGCAACGAGCCTGAGTTCTTCAATATTATAAACAAGGCCGCCGCCTGTACCGCCAAGCGTATACGCCGGGCGTACAACAACGGGAAATCCCAGTTCAAGCGCTATTTTCTCGGCTTCTTCAACGCTGTATGCTGGCATGCTGCGGGGTGTTTCAATCCCAAGCCTTTCCATTGTTTCCTTGAAGGCAATCCTGTCTTCACCGCGTTCAATTGCATCCACCTTTACACCTATTACTTCAACATTGTATTTTTCAAGGATTCCTGCTTTGGAAAGCTCCGAGCAGAGGTTTAAGGCAGATTGGCCGCCCAGGTTCGGAAGCAGTGCATCGGGCCGTTCTTTTTCAATGATCTGGATCAACCGTTCAAGGTTTAAAGGTTCAATATACGTTGCATCTGCGATTCCCGGATCTGTCATGATAGTAGCCGGGTTGGAATTTACCAGTACAATTTCATAGCCTAGCTTCCTTAAAGCTTTGCATGCCTGAGTACCTGAATAATCAAATTCGCAGGCTTGCCCGATTACAATCGGCCCCGAACCAATAATCAGTATTTTGTGGATATCTGTTCTCTTTGGCATATATATTTACTCCTTAACCATTGAAATGTGCAGCTTATGGTTATTATGCTGCCAGGTTTTGTTGTTATGAAAAACAGCGGATGTTATTGATAAAAGGTTTATGCAATTTTGCATTTTAAAAATTTCATATTCAAAAACTTTCTAACTTAATATGATATTACATAATGAAGGTTGCTTCAATACACTTTTTAATAATTTTTACCTTTCTGTTAATTGGTTATATGTAAGTTATTGCTGAATCCTGGATATCCCTTCCGAAAAAATCAGATTACTGATGGATGAAAATCAAAGTATTTGACACAGAGCGGCACGCTTCAAGGACTGCATTCCGGTAACAGATAACATTTTTTGTACTTAACATAATAATATCCTTCCTATCATTTCAGTATGTGTGTTAAATAGAATATAAGCACAAGGAAAGCTTGCAACTATAGCCGATATCGAAAATAAAAACGGGGGTTTTAAATCATGAAAAAGATAATTAACAGGTTTGTTATCTTTTTTGCTGTTTTATTCCTGTTGACTGCTCTGTTGCCGGTTTATGCCGATGAGGACATACCCGTACTTGAAAAGCCGGCAGGTTTTTATGTGCGTTCGGATGAATCGGGTGGTTTGTTTCTCAGGGTAACGCATTCGGACAGAATGATGCAGTTGATTGACAACATAGATATCATGTGCGAGTTTGACTGGAGGATCAATGACGGTCCATGGGCACTTAATCCCCAATGGGGGGAATATATTACAGGGGAATTGATCCAATATTATGGCCTTAATGAATGGCCCTGGTTTCTTTCGAGAATGGGCAACTTATACCATGATGCCGGAAATGCCGTTGATATCCTGGTTTTTTCCGGTACAATCCAGGTTGATGAAATTGATTTGAAAAACAATACATATTATTTCCGCTGCCGATACCTGTACCAATATCCGGTCTACGATGAAGCCAGGGGCACATGGGGTTACAGGATTATATCCTCACCATATTCCGATGTTGCCGCCATCGGTAAAGGCGTACAAGCCGAATTTCCCGACAGCATCCGGGAAGCCGGAACCCTGAAAGGTGAGGTGAGGGATCGTGAAGACGTAGGTGTGCCGTATTTCTACTTTACATGTGACATACCCGGAAGTATTTACGAACTGAACAAGCGTACAAGGGTGTGGAACGAGATTGACTATAAGGCAGGAGATGACAAATGGGCATCCGAAAAGAATCAGTTCCTTATAGCAAATGGTTATCTCATGAGCTGGAATTATTATGATCCCATTGATTATGAAGGCAGGGATGTAAACGCTAAAGAAAAAGCTTACTATTTCAGAATGCGCTTTTGCTACACGAAACCTGACGGAACAATAGTCCGTTCATCATTTTCAAATGTAGTGACATTCGGTGCCCAAAGTTTTTATAAAAACGCCAGTTCATGGGCGGTGGGAGAACTCCAGGCTGCTTATGAAAAAGGACTTATTCCCGATATCCTTTTGGGAGCCGATATGACGCAGCCAATCACCTGTGAGGAGTTCGCAGAGCTTGCAGTACGTCTTTGCGAGGAGACCATGGGCCAGGTTGTTCAGCCCGCATCACCGAATCCGTTCACCGATACGACAAACCCGCAGATTTTAAAGGCATATCAGTTGGGAATAACCACCGGTACATCAAAAACCACGTTCTCCCCAAATATGCTGATAAACCGGGAGCAGTGCGCAACAATGCTTTACCGGGCAATCAGGGCGATTGCTCCCGATGCGGATTACAGCATTACCGGTGTTAAAGACTTCCCGGATCAAAAGGATATATCAAGTTGGGCGGTTGAAGGAACGAAATACATGTTCAAGCTTGGAATAATCAAGGGAGACAGTAACGGCAATTTCATGCCGAAGGCAGTAACGTACGCCCAGGAAGCGGCGGGATACGGTATGGCCACCCGTGAAGCTGCAATACTGATGACAGTCAGAACATTTGACAAAATACCCGAGATACAGGAAAGCAGGGCACAAACCACTGTTACTCCTGCACCGAAGCAAACTGAAGTTCCATCGCCAAAACCGACAGCGACCCCTGCACCCGGCTCCGGCATTTCCCCGGTTGGACTCGAGCTGGGCGAGCTGATCGCGAAGAGTAATAAAATCACCCGGGTTTATTATGAATGGATGTCATATATAGATGGTGAGCCTCTAATGGGCGGCAAGGCGTGGATGAAGGGGAATATGGCGAAAAGGCAGGAGCCGACCAATACGGGAGATAACAGGATATTTATTTATGATATGGAAAAAGGTGAGTTCATTTCATATACGGAAGGAGACAACGTAGCTTACAGGGGAACTTACGATCCCGATACCCCGGAACTTCTGACAAAGCCCACCGATATCAGAGGCTGGCTGTATCCTGAGATTTTGATAAATGCAGGAACCGACACATTGAACGGAATACCTTGCACAGTGTTTATGGGAGTGGAAGAAGACGGAACAGAGATAGTAAAAGTTTGGGTCTCTGAAGAAACCGGGCTGAAGCTGCGTGAAGAGATAATTTTAGTGCCGGGCTATCCAAAAGTTACTTATGAGTATACTTACATCATTATTAACGGTCCGGTTGACGATTCTGTTTTTGAGCTTCCGGATGGCATGACAATAGAAAATATGGATTGGTAATCAGGTCGTTCCAGGGGTACGTTTGACTGATTCAAATAAAAAACGTACCCCTGGCTGTTTTCATGTTACAAGTTGGAGATGAAGTGAAATTCCTTCATTTTATGACTGTTGCAGCAAGTCAAAACCGCTTTATAATCTCGCATCCCTGGACAGGGCTCCTCATTATTTTTGCCGTGACAAAGACATGAATGAAATCGGCTGTTGATTGGGGATAACGGAACGCTTTATTATTCCCTGGGATTAAAACCGGATAAACGATTTGGCGGTATTTTCCTATCTTGACAAAATCACTTCTGTTGTTGTCCATGTTTGCACCTGCCATGGGAGCATTTTGTTGACTAATGGTTTGAGTAAGATGCAGCCGGGGCGAATTAGCGGAAAAATGGTTTTATTACCGGCAAACCGGGTAATTATAATTAATGTTGTAAAATATATGAACACCGGAGAAAACAGAACATAAATAAATCATAAGTTGTTATGTACGGCTTGTGATTATCTGTTTGGGATTATGACCGGATAAATATAAAAGCTTCAGGTTGGTGGTATTAGTGAGTAAAACTTTGGACATGAGTAAAACTGTTTTCGAGCTGGCAAATGAATACCCTGAAATTAAAGACATATTGAAGAATCTTGGGTTTGAAAACATTACAAACCCTGTGATGTTAAAAACCGCCGGCAAGGTGATGACAATCCCGAAAGCTGCAAAAATGAAAGGCATAGATTATGCAACCATTCTTGATAAATTCCGTGAAAATGGCTTTACGGTAATAAACGAGGATATATAATTAACCCTGTGGAATCCGGGATGAAATCCTTTGCACGGTAAGGCATTTGAACGGATTTTTAGGTTACATATGAATGAAATCAGTCTGTTTGTAAAGCTGAAAACATATTCGTATTTTATTGCCGTTCACCGGTTATACAGGATTAATTCAATTTGACGGCCTAAGCTGTTAACAGATGATAATTCCCTGTTGATTTATTCCTTATCCATTGACAATCTATGGCATTATCCAATAGAATAATACAGATATTGGCTTGCAGGCTGTATTATTAATTCAAGGAGATATATGAATGACAAAACACCGATATGTTCATTGGACGGTTCTGGCTGCCATTATGATATTTTTCAACTGTTTCGCTTCGGATTCGGCTCCCGGTGCGGCAGGATCATATGAGGCATATTCAGTTCCAGCGTCCGTGCTTGCCGGGGATTCCGGCCCCGGGCCGGATCCATATACAGGCAGTGCATATAATGCTTCCGAAAATCGGGTACCGTCCCCGGGAATTACACCGTTACCGCATTCCGAAACAGCTTTGTCTGTTGCACAAGATACATATTCCGTAACAGTTTCAAATGTGAATCCGGCTCCCGATCAACAAGCTGCTGACAAGCAATCTCCAGGAGCCGATACCGCCGGGACCCCTGTTTCTGATCTACAGGGTGCACCAGATACATCCCCCGGACGGGTTTCAGATGCAAATCAAGCACCTGCCTTGCAGGATACGCAGGAGCAATCTTCAGGGACAGTTTCAACAGCGGCTCCAACACCTGCTCTGCAGGCTGAGCGGGAACAGCAACCTGAATATGTTTCGGCTGCCAGCCCTACCCCTGCTCCGACTGAGAAAAAATCAGAAATCATATATCCCATCAAATCATTTGATGATAAAACCCGGATCTGCCTGACTTTTGACGACGGAGGCAACAGGAATGCAGTTAAAAAGGCGCTGGAAGTTTTAAAGAAGCATGAAGTAAAAGCCACTTTCTTCGTAGTGGGGAAATATTTGAAAACCAATGAAGCCTTGTGGAAACAAGCAATTGAGGACGGCCACCATATATGCAACCATACCCAGAACCATGTATGGCTTACACAATTGAAAGATGAAGGTGTAAAAAAGGAAATACTGGAATGGGAATCGGTTGCCGGTGAAATCTTTGGCCAGGAGTATATTGATAAAATGAAACGGGAATTCCCGTTTGTCCGTCTTCCGGGAGGTGCGGGAAATGATAGCAAAAGGGTTTTGCGCATTGTTTCCGAACTTGGGTATGTTCCTGTCGGGTGGAATTTGGAAACCTACTATGCCGTACTGAGGCTCCATGATTTGAAAACCGAACCGGTTGATCCGATTGCCGATGAAGTTTTTGCACATGTTTCAAAGAAAGTGAAAGGCGGTTCAATAGTCCTTCTGCATTTTAATCCGTACGATACCGCCAGGTTGGATGAAATAATAACGGCCATCAAAGAAAAAGAACTGGAAATGAATTTGCTTTCAGAGTGTATTGAGTATTAAAGATGCAAATCTCCTGTGGTAAAATATAATTATTAAAGGGTGTAATTCCAAAAAGGAGATATATCTGGTATGAATAAATTTATGAAACGTGTGGCAATATTTTCGGTAATATTTCTGTTAATATCATTTTCAGCATGCGGCGGAAAGGATATTGATGAAAAAACCGGCGGGCAGGATAATGTACCGTCCAATACCGATTTTTCAGAACCCACGGATGACCGGGAGAATTCCGGGCATACCGGCGGTGAAGGTGAGACTGCCGGAAAGACCGAAGGTGATGAAGGTGCCGAAATAACAGGAAGTCCTGCCAGCGGGGAAAATGAACCTGTAAAAGAGCCCGCAGATACGGATGAACCGGAGTCAACGAAAGAGAGCATTATACCTGGCGGAATTACAAGGATAACCCGGGAAGAGGCAGGCCTTACAACGATCCCCAGCCTTGACTTTAGTGGATATAAATTGAATGGGACGATACAAAGGCTTCTTGAAAATCCAACAAGCTATTCCGATGAGGATTACCAAAAAGGATTGGTTTATGACAATTTCCTTGTGGTAAGCGAACGCTTTCGGGAGGACATAATCCGGAATATCGGAATAGGGGATGGCATATCCGAGGTTTTTGAAATACTCGGGCTGCCCAGTTGTATTATCGGAGACACCATGTTTTATAAAACCGGGGAATACTATTTGGGCTTTAAAGGTGAGAAAACAGTTGAGCAGGCTGTACTGTCGCCGAAACCCGGCGTGTACCCTTCAGATATTCTGAAAATAATCGCAATATGTATAAACAGGCCCGATTATTACGGCATAACTACATTGCTTGATGAAAACAGCGAAATATCCGAATTTTTTGAATATAACGGCCATATTCATGGCGGCGGATGGTATGCATTTTCAAATAACGGTGTTTACTACGAAGAATATAACAAAAATGCCGTAGTTGTATATAACAATTTTGAAGGGGAACTGTATAAATTACAGGAAGACTTGTATAATTACCGTATAGTGTATAAGGACGTTGACTTTCTGATGGAGAGAATGGTATCCGAACTGGACGGCTATATCGGGCTGAATAAAGCATTCGAAGAAGAGGGGATAGTGTCGCCCGGGGGGAAATATAACAGCTTATACGTCTGGAACTATAGTGAAAGCTATTATTTCATAATAAGGACAATGGACGCAAGCAGCACAGATAAATATGTCAGTTTGGCGGCAACGGGTGAATATTACTGGTTAAGCGACAGGTATATCCTGTATTCGGATTTCTTTACTCTGGCTCCTGTTCTTTTTGATGTTGAAACGTACGAAACCATTAATTTACTGGATATGACCGAGCTTATTTATGACGATTTTGGATATTACTCCATTGAAATAAAAAGCCATGAGGACGGTAAAATCATAATTTATTATTCCGACGGGGATAAAGAATACAGGATAAACTATTCTTTTGACCCGGACGGTAAAATAATACTGGAGGAAGATTTATAAGGTTTTGTCTAAGTGCAATGCAGTTGTCATACAGGAATGGAAACGGGGAATGTCAGCATTCCCCGTTATAGCTTACCAGAGCCGCATTTGTTACGCCGTCGATGCCTGAAAGTTCGGAAACGAAAGAAGTGTCGTTATTCTTTATTCTGACCTCATATGTAGCTTCAACATTGTTATTGGCAAGGGTTTTTGTCTTTAATTTCTTTTGGGGTATTTTATCTATTATTTTGGAAACTTGATCATGGCAACCGCTTCTATAATTTATAACCAAAAGGTAAAAATTTGCGTTGTTCCCGCGGATATAGCTGAAAGCCACAACCACCACCGCTATAAATAAAGATCCCAGTATTGTAAGTGAATAAAATCCCGCACCGGTTGTAATTCCCACCGCAATTGCCCAGAACAGGTATGCTATGTCTATGGGTTCCTTGACCGCGGTACGGAACCTCACAATGCTTAATGCACCAACCATGCCAAGGGAAAGTGTCAGGTTCGAGGTAATGGGCAGTATGATAAAGGCCGTAACCATTGATATGAATATAAGCGTAAAATTAAAGCTGCGGTTGTATACAACCCCGTGAAAGGTTTTTTTGTAGACGAAATAAATCAGTATTCCCACTGCCAGGGACAGAAGCATCACCGTTATTATCCTGTTAGTGTTGATTGACAGGTTCCCCATATCCTCGAGGAACTTTTTCTTGATTAAGTCGCTGAAATTCAAAGTGTTATCTTTCATTCATATCACCCCGCATGCATCTTTCTGCAAACTCCCTGCATAATACATATTTTGATATTGAAACCTGCTCACAGTTCAGGTCTGAAAGCAGGCTCCTGAAAACTGAAGGCAGAAACCTGTTGAACTTGACTTCCATGATCATGTATTCCGGTTCCAGTACATTTATCATGGGAATATCGGTATTCCACAACCCGGTGGAATAAAGCCCGGATTTAAGCTCCATATCAAAGGTTATCCGTACATTCTCAACAGGGTGGATATAGGCTTCCCTTACATAATCCACGAGAACAACCGGCCTCAGGAACCGGGTTTTCATCTGGATGTACATGTCCGAAAGCACAGGACCGCCGGTTAACAAACGGTTTGTATTCCCGCTTAAAAGAGCGTTGCACAAATCTTCTGAAACAAGCTCGGATTCCTTAAGAGTATATTGCCCTTCCTTACCTTTCCTTTCGATCTTTATGACAGAATTGCTGTGGTTGTAAATCCGTATCCTGTATTTTTTCCGTTTCCATATCCCGTTAAGCTTCTCGTAGTAAGCACTGTCGTATATGTCGTCAAAGTACAGGCTCCGTATATGGTACCTGTTGCTGCTGTTCCCGTTCGGATCACAGTTCATAAACCAGGTAATCCGGTTTTTTAAAAAGACATATTCTCCATTCGTAATCAAAAACTTGTATTCATTCCTGTATTTTTTTACTGATGCCAACTCGAACACCTCTTAACGGCCGGCTAAAACCCATATTCCCGCATTTGCTCATCGGTTAATCCAAAATACTGTTGTATGTACATTTTAACATAATATGGCCGCCCTGTTATGAAGTCTTTAAGCTTTTTCACACATTCTTTCCATAAATTGTACGAACCCGTCCATTTTTTGAAATTCCTCTGTATCCCGGGTTCAATTTCCGATGCAAGTTCATCTATAACCGAAATTACATGATTTGGTTCAAACGTATTGTTTAAATGGTATGCAAATCGCCTTAAGAATTCCTCTTTAAATTCATCGTTCTGTAAAAGGCCCATCTGTATGGTTGTAGAAAACCAGTTGCCCGCACCGGTACCCTCGGGATTGAAAACGTGGCTTACGGTATCATGATCAACCCTTCTGAAAGCCATGTCAAAATCAAACAGGATCCAGCGCCATTTCGAACCCGGGGTTCTCTCCCTCCAGAATTTTATATTTCCGTTGTCGGTGTTTGCGGCATATATGACGGCAATCTGGTAATCAATGAAATTATCCACGTCTATTAAAGTTTTTACATGTTCATAGTATTCGTCAACACTTAAGTCATGGCTTCTTATATATTGCAGAACCGATCTGAATTGGGAGTCGTCTCCCTGGTGAACACGGTTATTGCCCTCTATAATATCCAGGTTTTCAGGATTGGGTAAATGATTGTTAAAAGAAAGGAAATACTTGTCGGTGGATTCCCTTAGCGTATAAAGGCCCCAGTATTCACCGTTCAGATATAATACAGCGGGCCTGTATGCCTGGTAATCAATGCCCGTTCCTTTCATCAACCGGGATATAAGCACATCCCTGATTTTTGTATTGCCGTTGTCCTGGCCCGAGTTCCTGAGAATTATGGACTGGTACCTGCTCAGGTTCTTTTCGGGAAAAACCGGGTAATTTATATATTCGCTCCCGTACTTTTTCCTTGCCTCAATGGCAAAGGATTTTTGATCGGCAGCACGTGTGTATTCACCGTGAATTGAAATACCTGCATCCAGGCTGAACGCAAGGCTCCCGTCTGTCTCATAAAACTCTATATGGGCGGGCTTTTCCCATTCCTGCCAGAAGTTTGCACCCTTATACGGGTATTCAGGCTCGGCATGCTTGCCCATCACATAAATTCCCGTATCCTCGTCCCACAGGTTCTCGGGATCGGTGGTTATTGATATTGTTGCAAATCCGTTGCCCGGCTCAAAAAGGTAAGTATTTGTTACAACATGGCTTGGAAGATACCCGTTTTTATATGCACGGGCGCTGATAACCGAAGTCGATTCAATATCAAGGGGTTTTGTGTATATCTTCGAGCCGGGTCCTGGTACCGAACCGTCGGTGGTATAGTATATTACCGTGCTGTCTTCCGGGGAGCTTATTGATAATGAAAGGGGAGAGGTGTAAAAACCTCCCTGTGCTGAAAATACCGGCCTTGCACAATAATCGGCCGCCTTGCTTTTTTCGTCGTTCGGCTGTCCCGGGGTGGGATTAGAAAAGAAAAAGGGTTCGAAACTACCGTCCGTGAAACCGTATGATATGTCGGACGTCAGTCCGGGGATATCCATACGCTGCATAATGTTTCCTTCAGGGTCTGAAAAAAACAGTACATCGCCTTCTCCGTCCAGGCCAAAACCGGCATGCAAAAAGACGGGACCTGTATCAGTGGTATAATCGGGAGATAAAAATACTATTATGGATTCACCGGGCTGAACGGAAAATGACGGGAACACCCATTTGAAGATATCGCTTACGTTGTCTGACAAGGCATACCCCTCAAGATTCTGAACCTCTTCCGTAATGTTTTTTATTTCAATCCAGTCATTGAAGTTCCCGTCTTCGTCAGCCAGTGCTGTTTCATTTCTTGACATCACCTCGTATATGAAAAAAACATTAGAATGATATTTTGCCCTGGAAAACAGTTCGTAGCCTTCCTTTGTATTTGGAAAGCCGGGAGTGGGCTGTTTTGATTCCACCCACTCCCCGGGCGCTTCACGGACATAGGAAGAGTCTTCCGAAAGGTTGTGTATAACCACCGAATCGCATATTTTACCTGAACGGTTTGCCAGGAAAATTGCTTCCCTGCCCCTGTTTATTTTAAAGTTGGTATGCAGGTTTCCATAGGGGTTTCGCCTGTTCTTGCCCGAACAGAAAACAACCAGGTATTCCCCTGGTTTTATGGTTCTCTCTGGAAACTGCCATTGGAACAGGTCATCTTCATTGCCCGACAGAAAGTAATCCGATAAATCCACATCCATACCGCTTCTGTTGTAAATCTCTATCCAGTCGGGGTAATCACCGTCTTCATCCTGCAGCAGTGATACGTTTTCAGCCATTACTTCATTTATACATATGGGAGGATTTTCCATTATTAAACTTGCTTCAAAGGCCTTTGCACCTTCATCCGAGTTCGGAAAGCCGGGCGAAGGGTGTTGCAGTTCATCCCATATGCCGGGATTGCCGTATGTCCTGCCGTATGAAACATCGTCGCCGCATTCGGGCACTTCAACCTCCTGGATGCAATTGCCATGAGGATCGCATAAAAAGATGCATTCACCCCTTGAGCTTATTTTGAAATTTGTATGTACCTGGTTCTGATTTACGGTATTTTTTCCTGATGCGAATACAACAAGAAATCCTTTGGGTGGTATTTTTACCGAAGGGAAAATCCATTTCCCGGGATCGGACGGATCATCAGAAAGGGCGTATCCTTCGAGGTCCACAGCGGCATCACCCAGGTTTTCCAGTTCAATCCAGTCGGGTGAGTCGCCTTCATAATCAACCAGGGTTGACGTATTGCCCGGCATTACCTCGTTTATTATAATCAATGGTTCGTCCGGTTCTGAATAAACCTGGAGGGCCTCTTCCGGTCTTACATACAATGTGCAGAGTGATATAACCAATGCAAGCACCAGGATTATGAAAAAGGTTTTTTTTGACATAGCAGGATCCCTGACTTTATTCAAAGTTTAATATTGCATATCACATGTATGAATACATGCCAGTTATTTACATGTTACTAATAATATCCACCGCATCATCATACATGTCCGACAAAACCTGTACGAACTCCACCACCCTGTCATCTTTCAGCAGCGGCGGGAAAGCCTTGTACAAACAGTTTATGAATTTGTTCTCCAATGGATGTTCTTCAGGATTTGCAGCGACAGGGCAAATGGCAAAACTTCTTGGATCAAGCCTGAAATCCACCCGGTCATGCTCATTGATATATGGAATTACGGGAAATATCCTGCATGACAACGGTCGCTCCTCCCGTGGGCATGTTCCCCTGCATACCAGGAGTTTTATTTGATAACCGTCGGACAGTGCAATATTGGTTTCTTTTATTGAACACCAGCCCTTGTTTTGATATAAGTATTCTTCCCCGGGGAACAGCAGCATCCCGTCATTGTCGGTACCCGAACAGCATCTTTTGCCGCAAAGCTCGCCGCAGTCAAGCTTAAGGGGAGTGGCTTTGCTTAATTTTTTCCATGCTTTTTTATATAGTTTTGCATACTTGTTTTCCATGTTTTTCATTTGTGTTTCCGTATCCCTTGCTTTATATTGCCTTTATAGCTATTTCCCGCTGTTGTAATATGATCGGATAACCGATTCAAACACCCTGCCGGGCAATATCCGTTTGGCGGCAACAGACAGCTTCTGATCAAATTTCCCGATTTTATACCTGAGCTTTGGATTCGGGCTGTCAATAATCCTTCCGACAACCCCGGCCAATACATCGGGTTCGCTTCCATGGGATTCATCGTACTCAATTTTCCCGGTAACCCTGAGGAATGAATCCCTGTACGGGGAATTTTCATTTGCTCCTTTTGCATGGGGCCTGTATTTCTGGGAACCCGATTTATGATCTGTGGGCTCAATAATCACGACTTTAATCCCGAAATCCTTCGTCTCAAGGCTTAAAGCTTCTGAAAAGCCTTCTATTGCGAACTTTGAGGCACTGTACGCGCATTGGAACGGTATTGCCAGAAGCCCCATAATGGAGCTGAAATTAATGATAAGCCCGCTCCTTTTTTCTCGCATGTATGGAAGTACGGCCTTGCACATCCTGACCGTTCCGACCAGGTTTGTATCTATCACCTGCCCGAACTCGGCAAGCGAAATATCCTCAACTGAACCCAAAACCAGCATGGCGGCGCAATTTACGAGAACATCTATTCTTCCTTCGGTTTTTATAATGTTCTGTACAACTTGATCAACCGATTCATCCTTCGTTACATCCAGATACACCTTTTTCATGTTTTCCTGGCCTGAACTTTCATTATTAAAGGATCGTGCCCCGGCATAAACAATATGTCCTATATTTCCCAAGTGGTTCGCAACTGCAAGGCCAAGGCCCGAAGAAGCCCCGGTAACAAGGATAACTTTCCTCCCATGACGCATAATCAAGCCCCCTTTTAAATTTTCCATGTCAAGACAATTCTAATACAAACCCTTTAAAAAATCAAAAATATGTGGATATTTTGAAAAAGTATGATACAATATTTTTGTGTTAACCTTCTTTTTAGGTATTATGACCTAGTAATAAGATGGATTTATATTCTTTAATCACCAGATTCATAAAAGACAAGGAGATGTTGGTATGGACCTGTTTCAAAAATGCTATGACTACACGGCGGCGAAGGAAGCTATGGCAGCAGGGATTTATCCTTATTTCCATTACCTGGAGACAGGACAGGATACGGAAGTAGTTATGGAAGGCCACCATATTATCATGATTGGATCGAATAATTACCAGGGGCTTACGTCAGACAGCCGTGTAATAGAGGCAGCGCAGGAGGCTTTGCTTAAATATGGTACCGGCTGCTCCGGGTCACGTTTTTTGAATGGGACTCTCAAGCTACATATGGAGCTTGAGGAAAGACTGGCTAAATTTTTGAACAAGGAAGCGGCCATTACATTCAGTACGGGTTTTCAGAGCAATCTTGGCATTATCTCGGCAATTGCCGGTAGAAACGATTATATTGTATGCGACAAGGAAAATCATGCAAGCATATATGATGCCTGCCGTCTGAGCTATGCAAAAATGGTCAGGTATGAACATAGCGATATGGAAGACCTTGAACGCGTGTTAAGCGAAATACCCGAGAATAAAGGTATTTTGATTGTTACCGATGGTGTGTTCAGTATGGGAGGGGACATATGCAAGCTTCCCGAGATAGTAGAGCTTGCCGAAAAATACGGTGCAAGGGTTATGGTTGACGACGCTCACGGACTTGGCGTTATTGGTGAACATGGCCGTGGAACCGCCGAATATTTCGGGCTTGAGGATAAAGTTGACATAATAATGGGGACTTTCAGCAAGTCCCTGGCGAGCCTGGGAGGTTTTGCTGCAGCAAGCGAAGAAGTGATACATTATATCAAGCATAATTCACGCCCGTTCATTTTCAGCGCGTCAATACCCCCGTCAAATGCCGCAGCGGCATTAAAGGCCCTGGAAATCATCGAGCAGGAGCCGTGGAGAATGAAGAACCTGTTGAGCATTGCCGATTACATGAGGCAGGGGCTTAAGAAGATGGGAATTCCAATCCTGGAATCAGAAACTCCCATAATACCCATTATGACTTACGATACCGAAAGGACATTCCTGGCAACAAAGATGCTTTTTGAAGAAGGGGTTTATGTAAATCCTGTAATTGTTCCTGCGGTACCGCCCGGGCAATGCCTGATCAGGACCAGCTATACTGCAACCCATACAAAGGAGCAGATGGACAGGGCAATGGAGGCAATAGGAAGGGTATTCTCAAAGCTTCCGCCGAGAAAATCAAAAGAAAGCGAAGAATGACAAAAAAAAGGACTGTACCAGGAATACAGTCCTTTCTTCAACTTAAGACCTAGGGTATAACCTCGATGGTTATTTCATCTTTTAAAAGGGTGCACAGTTGTTTGTAAAACTTGTTTTCCTGTTCGTTATTTGACTGGCCGAGTACAACCAGGTCAATTCCGTTGTTTTTTGCAAAATCCGCAATGGTTTTTGAAATATTATCCGATCTCAGCATTGTCATGTCAGCGTCATATTCCTTTGAAACCTTGAACAGGTATTCCAGTGCCTCACTTTCCTTGCTGTTATCAAGTATATTCCATGAATTTTTTGCAACGTGCAGGACACGAAGGTTTCCTTCTTTTGCTTTGAGCTTTGATGCGGCTTTTATAAGCCGTTCACATGTTTTCTGCTTTGTGACGCAAACCAATACATTTTGATATATGCTCAATTTAAACCTACCTCTTTTTCATTTGTTATTGAAGACCATACACTTTAATTATAACAGAAAGCAATTTTAAATTTCTTAACTGATTGTGAATTGTTTGTTACTAAATATTACATTTAAGCATTTTGCTGATGTTGACAAACATTCCGGGACTGTGTTATTTTCAGGTAAGCAGCTGTTGAAACGGTGGTGTTGGTTTGGTATTTTCAAGCCTTATTTTTCTTTACTTTTTCTTACCGATGAACCTGGTTTTATATTTTGTTTGCAAAAACCTTACTTACAGAAATATGGTTTTGATCATCTTTTCCCTTGCTTTTTATGCCTGGGGCGAGCCGGTCTGGGTTATATTACTGATTTTCAGCGCTGCCATTGATTATTTTCATGGTCTTATTATAGAAAGAAACCGTGGAACGTGGAAAGCTAAAGCCGCACTTATATCATCAATAGTACTGAACCTGTCGCTGCTGGGATTTTTCAAGTATTCCAATTTTATCGCGCAAAATATTAACACACTGTTTGGAGCAAACATTCCTTTAAATAATTTCCATCTGCCAATAGGGATTTCCTTTTACACATTTCAAACCCTGTCATACGTAATTGATGTTTACCGCAATGATACCAGGGCGCAACCCTCGTTTATCAAGTTTTTGCTTTTTGTTTCGCTGTTCCATCAGCTGGTGGCCGGACCCATAGTAAGATACAGCGATATTGCGCAGGAGATTGACGAACGTGTTATAACCGTCACCGAAATGTACAGCGGTATTAACAGGTTTGTAACAGGCCTTGGCAAAAAAGTGCTTTTGGCAAATACCGCAGGTGAGATTGCCGAACCGTTTCTGAACGGGGATCTTCAGCAGCTTTCAACAGTCGGTGCATGGATTGGGATTATCCTTTATTCATTCCAGATATATTTTGACTTTTCGGGGTATTCGGACATGGCTATTGGGATGGGAAAAATGATTGGTTTCCATTACAGGGAAAACTTCAATTACCCGTATATATCAAAGAGCGTAACCGAATTTTGGAGGAGATGGCACATTTCACTTGGAACTTTTTTCCGTGATTACGTATATATACCTTTAGGAGGAAACAGGAGCCACCATATTCGGAACCTTCTGATAGTCTGGTTTTTAACCGGGCTATGGCATGGAGCAAGCTGGAACTTTGTTATCTGGGGTTTGTTTTACGGAATCATAATTATATTGGAAAAGAAGCTGTTATCAAAGATTTTGAATAAAATACCCGCCTTTATATCCCACATTTATCTCTTGCTGACAGTTATGGTGGCATGGGTATTTTTCTGTTTTACCGACACAGGCAGGGCTTTTGCCTACATTGGAGTAATGCTTGGTGTTGGCAGTAACCCATTCTATACGGTACAGGATTCCATGGCCATCCTGAATAACGGTTTGTTTTTCATTATAGCCGCGCTGGGCTGCACTCCGGTTGTTCCGGTTTTGAAAAAGCGTATGGATGACATGCTGAAGGATTGGAAATACAAGGATCTTGCATTTGACATATGCCATCCGGCGATAAATATCATGCTTATTCTTCTGAGTACCGCCTTCCTTGTGGGAAAAACCTATAACCCGTTTTTATACTTCAGGTTTTAGCCATGGGAGGGTTTCGTATGAAAAGCAAGTATATTAATTTGATAGTATTTTTCACATGTTTAGTAGGTATAGGGATTTTGAACATATTTGCGGAAGACAGGGCGGTTTCAGAGTACGAAAACAGGACACTGGAGCAATTCCCTGAATTTTCGGCACAGGATCTTTTTTCAGGAGAGTTTTTTAAAAAGATTGACATATATTTTTCAGATCAGTTCGTCTGGCGGGATTCGTTTGTCCGCATCAGCAGTGAGGTAAAGGATTTAAAGGGCTTACCGGGCAGTGACGGTGCAACGGTTATCGTACAGGGAGGCTTCAATGATGCCGAAGAACATGGAAGTCCGCCCGAGATTGGTGCATCCGGCGAAGAACCTTTCAACGGGCCTGTTGAAACAATACCTTCCGAACCTGATATTGAGCCCTGGTTAACACCGGTTCCGGAAGCGGGTGCAGAGAATAAGCCCGAAATGACCCCTGGGCCCACCGGTTTGCCAACCTTGGAACCAACACCGGAACCAACGCACGTACCCGTGCAAAAATCAGAACCCACACCGACTCCTGCAGAAGAAAAGGATGACAATGGTCGCAAGGTGGGGAAAATACTTATTTATAACAACAGCGCGATGCAGCTGTTTAAAGCAAATACCGAAGCTGAAGCCTGCTATGCGGATACACTGAACAAATTTAAGGAGAAAGCTGGGGAAAACATAAAGGTATATTCGCTTCTTGCTCCCACAAGTATTGAATTTATTGATAATGAGAAGTATAAAAGCCTGTCGGATTCGCAGAAAGATGCAATTGACCGGGTCAACGAAATGCTTGACGGTGTGGTCACCGTTGATGCATACAGCAAGCTCAGGGAACATAAAGATGAATACATATATTTCAGGACCGACCACCACTGGACGGCACTTGGAGCATATTATGCATATGCCGGCTTTGCAGAGGCTGCCGGTTTTGAAGCCGTTCCGCTGGAAAGGTATGAAACCGAAACCATAGAAGACTATCTTGGCTCGCTGTATGACATGACTTCCAGCAGTACCCTCAGGAAACACCCTGATACCATAACTGTTTACAAGCCTTTTGTTGACAATGAATACCACGTTTGGTATGAAGGGCCTGTAAAGCTTAAGGTTATTGACATGTCCCATGCCGCGCAGAAGAACAAATACCGTGTATTCATCAGCGGCGACAGGCCGCTGGGGATTATAAAAACAGATGTTCAGAACGGCAGGAAAATCCTCGTTATAAAGGATTCTTACGGAAATGCAATGGTGCCTTTTTTACTGCCCCACTACGAGGAAATATATGTAGTGGATCCCAGGCAGTACGGGAAAAACATCTTTAAACTGATCCAGGATAATGATATCGGGGAAGTGGTTTTTCTGAACTATGCCCTCATTGTGGGGGACAAGAATTTTGCCGGCCTGATTGAAAAAGTAATGAATCAATAAGCATGTAAAACATGAAAGTGAATATATTTTCGGAAAAATCATAATAACATGCTTGTTCAGGTATGTTAAAATATATAAAGAAACTGATTCCGGTGGCAAAGGAATCAGGTGTATAGTTTTCTTATGTGTATTTCTTGCTGGAAATCCACGGATTGTTGTAAAGAATGATCACGGGTTTATTTCATTCCGGTATTCAATATATTTTTCAATTATAGGAAGGTTAGCGTGGTAGCGAATGAAAAAACGGGAAAACGCCTTTATACCAAAGACACTTCTCCAGATTTTCATATATGTTGCATTAACCACATTAGTTATGGTTGTAGGTATTGCGGGCATTTTATACAAGGATTATGAGAAAATTGGTTTAAAGACGGCTTATGATTACAACATAAAGTATCTCCGTCAATTAAGCTATAATATATCATATATGAATGATTTTATTGTTCAGTATTGTATTACTCAATACTCGGAGGCAGACATGCAAAAGTTTATGCATTCGACTGAAGAAACCGGGGATACTTTTTATTTCAACTATGTACGGAGTATAGGAAAACTGCAGAATACCATCCTGATATCACCCATGATTCATTCGGTTGTTGTTTATAACAGGTATATGGATAAGGTATATTCAACATCTCCCTATATGGGAAATAAGGATGAACAATTGGAGATTTTTTTTAAAAATGATACTCCGGTAGAAATACTTAAGCCGGTTCCCCGGATAATTACCAATGATATATATTATCGGGACAGAGGTGTTTTGGATGAGAGGATAAAACTCTTTACATATTTTATGACCGAAAACAACCGAAACAGTAATGAGTATGGAAGCATACTGGCAGTAAACATCTACACGGAATGGATTTTCAACAACTTAAAACAGGAGCCGGACAGCGAAGAATCCAAACTGATGCTGATAGACATGGAAGGTACTGTTATCGCAGATGACAGTAATACTGTACGGGAATTTGAAAAGCTTAACGATAAATATTTTCAAAAGATTATCGAATCTAAAGGAGAGGATCGGGCTTTTGCCATTGACACCGAATCAGGGAAAAAGGTTATTACCTGCCTTACAATTCCTGAATTAAAGTGGATCCTGGTTAATGAGCAACCATATAATACAGTTATTGATTTCATAAATCAGGCCAGAATCCGTACTTTTATTGCAGTGGCTGTATTCGTGATATTGGCAATTATAGCGGCTTTTATAGCATCGAGGGAAATCTACAATCCCATTAACAGGCTGGTTTATCAGATTAAACGGTCATTGTCAAAAAGCCTTGCTGATATAAATGATGAAAATGATATGGATTATATACAAAAAGCATTTAATATAAGTCTTCAACATATTCAGGAGTTGGAAAACTATAAGGAAAGCACCAGGGATATTCTTAAAGAATATATTTTCAGAACACTTATTGCTGATAACAGTTCACATATGCTTAACCTGTCCGAGGAAGATTTGAACAATATGACCATAATGTCCCGGGAAGGCGAAAAAGTTATTGTTCTTGTCAAGATAGACGGATATAACCAGTTCATAGAAAAATCAAATGAAGAGAGAAAGATGATTCGTTTTTTGATTACCAATTCATTTATTGAAAAATTGTCTGGCAGGTATCCGGTGGAGCCAATTCCTATGGGAAATGGTGAGATTATTTTTATCATAGATATTCATCAAAATCCTCATAACAGTGTTCTGGCTGAGATAAAATCAGTTATTGCAAATATTCAGGCCTATATAATAAAGACTTCGGGCATCTCTTTCAGCGCATTTATCAGTGAAATTGCGAAAAACAACAGGAAACTCTATTCATGTTATATGGATTTAAGTGAAATAGTCAAATACAGAATAATGTTCAGTGCCAATTCCATCCTTGACAGGGATGCTGTTGAGGTGAAGATGGTACAAAAAGATCATAAATATCCTGAAGAGATTGATAACAGCATCTGCGCAAGTATAAAGGAAGGAAACCTGGAAAAGGCCATTAATGAATTTGGACGGTTTATGGATATAATAAGCATGATGAATGTCAATAAGTTCATGATGAGTATATCCAGGCTGGCAATTTCGATTGATAAAACAATTAACCTTATTAATATAAACAAAATCGGAGAAATAAGTGTTAACTTCAGCAATTTCTTTATTACCATATCAAAAATGGAGACAATTGATGATATTATAATGGAGTTCAGAGGGCTTATTTCTTTTATTATAAACCAGATTAACGAAATGAATAAGGATAAAAACTCCAGGCTGGTTGATATGGTTGTGGATTACATAAATGAGAATTTTAATGATAAAAACCTGAACCTTTATGATATTTCTTCAAGATATAAAATCTCTTATGGTTATTTGCTTGCTCTCTTTAAAGAGAACAAGAATCAGTCACTTCCGGATTATCTGAACAGTGTCAGGATGCAAAAAGCAGCTGAGCTTTTGGCAACAACCAATTACAGTATAAAGGAAATAATGGATGCCGTGGGCTTTGAGAATGAAAGCAGTTTCTACAGGAACTTTAAAAGGAATTTCGGAACAACTCCCAGGGAATTCCGTACTTCAAAGCTGATGTTCAAGGAAAAAAATGTATAATATACCGCTGAATATCTGGAAAGCGCATGAAAACAAGCATTTTACAATTAAAAATAATATATTTTCTTAAAAAATACAGTTCTGCAATACACCTTTTTATAAAATAGACAGTATTTTTTCTGCCGTTTGTCTTTTATAATTCGTTTTGTAAATGCAATAACTTATGTTTTCCGGATTAGCATTAACACCAAATTAATCATAATATGATTCCTATTTTTAGATCCTCCGGGGATATTTTTTGAAAAGGATGATTGTATGAAGAAAAAATTACCGAAATCAAACAGAATGCATTTGAAGAAAAAGACAATGGCCATTACGATGATGGCATTACCGGGTATTATCTGCCTTATTCTATTTAACTATATGCCAATGTTTGGTTTAATACTCAGCTTTAAAAATTTCAGGTATGATTTAGGTTTTCTGAGAAGCCCCTGGTGTGGTTTTGACAACTTTAAATATTATTTTACTTCTCAGGACGTGTGGCGAACCACACGAAACACAATCGGGTATAATCTTGTATTTATTGTTTCGGTCACTGTAACCGCCCTGGTTTTAGCCATGCTCCTGAATGAAATCAGAAGCAAAACTGCTGTAAAAGTATATCAGACAACCATGTTTTTCCCGTACTATTTGTCGTTTTCTGTTGTTGCATATATAGGATACAGTTTTATGAGTACCGATTACGGTGTCCTCAACAGAATATTGAATATGTTCGGAATGGAATCAATTTCATGGTATTCCGAGCCAAAAGCCTGGCCTTTTATACTGCCTGCCATCCATTTATGGAAAACAGTAGGACATAGTGTTATTTTATATTATGCAGCAATAATATCTATAGACAGTTCAATATATGAATCAGCAGAAATAGACGGAGCAACAGGCTTTCAAAAAGCAGTCAAAATTACTCTCCCCCTGATTTCGCCCATAATTATTGTATTGACCATACTATCCATCGGTAAAATATTTCATTCAGATTTCGGTTTGTTTTATCTTGTTCCATATGGTTCAGGTATCCTCCAATCAACGACCGACGTTATTGATACATATGTCTACCGCTCTATAACACAAATAGGCAACATCGGGGCTTCCACTGCGGTTGGCCTGTATCAGTCGGTAGTTGGGCTGTTTTTGGTCATGGCATCAAATATCATTGTGAAAAGAATAGATAAGGAAAGTGCTATATTTTAGAAGGGTGAACAGCATGGTTGAGAAAAAAGAAAATGTTTTCTTAAAAGAAGCGTTAATTCATCTTCTGTTTATACTGATTGCAATATGTTTTATTTATCCCATTCTTTTGCTGATTGGAATATCATTCAGTGATATGGGCTCCATTATGAAGAACGGATACAGGCTGATTCCTGAAAAATTCAGTTTACAGGCATACAGGTATGTGTTTGCTTCCCCCAAAAGGCTTATAAACGGCTATCTTGTTACAGCCTTCTCAACTACGGTGGGAACTGTGACCAGCCTTTTTGTAACATCGCTTCTTGCGTATGCTCTTTCAAGGCAGGATTATGTATTCAGAAAAAAGATATCCTTTATGGTAATTTTTACATTATTATTTAATGGCGGAATGGTACCATGGTATATGTTAATATCAAATTACTACAAGCTGAAAAATACTGTTTGGGTATTGATACTGCCATACTTGATTAACTCCTGGAATGTTATTATACTTAGAACCTTTTTTCAGGGTATTCCCAAAGAGATGATAGAAGCTGCCGATATAGATGGTTCATCCGAGTTCAGGACCTTCTTTTCGATAATTGTCCCCCAGTCTACACCGTCTCTGGCGGCAGTCGGATTTCTTATCATGTTAAGATACTGGAATGACTGGTACCTGAGTATGCTTTTCATTGAAAAATCCAACCTGCATACTCTGCAATATATGATTTACAATATGATGAACAAGGTAAGGGAAATGATGCAGGATGCCAGCGCCGGAAACATGTCGCTGGAAGATATGCCCACCGAAACGGTACGTATGGCTACGGTATTTCTGGCATCAGGCCCGGTACTGTTCGTATTCCCCTTCTTTCAGAAATACTTTGTAAAAGGATTGACCGTTGGTTCGGTAAAAGGTTAAAAAGCGGCTGTTACTCCATAGTCCTGGAGTTGGCATATATAAAAAATCATAGGAGGGTTTTTATGAAAAGATTAGTGACTGCATTAATAACCGTATTGTGTGCTGTTATGTTAATCAGTTTCTCAGCATGCAATGGAATTGGAACGGGTGTTACCCAACAGGATAAAGCTGTGAATGACGGTACATCCGAAGCAATTGAACAGAGCGGAACTTCAAATCCAGCAGACGAGTATGCGAAAATCATATGGTATATGAGGGCGGATTCACAGAGGGATTTTGAAGTTGTTATGAAAAAGGCGAACGAAATCCTGAAAGAAAAAATTAATGCCGAGATTGATATGAGATTTGTAGAGCCTGCTTCTTATAATGAAAAAATGAAGATGGTCATAGCTTCAAATGAATACTATGATATCTGTTTCACCGGAGCAGGGTACAATGACTATTATGGCAATGCCGCAAAAGGTGCTTTTCTTCCTCTGAATGAATTATTGCCGAAATATGCACCCAAAACCTATGCACAGATTCCTGAAGATTTTTGGGAGGCTGTCAGGGTTGGAGGAAATATTTATGCTGTTATAAATTACCAGATTGTTGGCAGGCAGACCGGTATGTATATGCTTAAAGAGTACCAGGAAAGATACAATTTTGATTTGAGCAAGGCTGCGAAATTTGAAGACATGGAGCAATTCCTGAAAGTTATCAAGGAAAATGAACCTGAATTGTATCCAATGAGTTCGGCAAAACAGCCATTATACATAATAGACGGCTTTTACAGTATGGGAATTGATGAAATTGGCCAAAGACATTCTCCGGGTGTAGTTGCAGTTGGGGATGAGACTCTTACCGTTGTAAATCAGTATGAAATGCAGTCATATATTGACAGGCTCCATACTGTCAGGGACTGGTACCTGAAGGGTTATATTTCAAAAGACGCTGTCACCGATATGAGTTCAAGCGCCATGCTGGAAGGCAAGGTCCCCGTTCATTATGGAAACATGAAACCCGGTTCTGAGATCGAGGTCAGAGGCAGCTTCGGCGGAAGGGAAATTGTGCTGCAGAAGTTTGATAATGCTTTTGTAAATACAAGCAGTATTTCAGCTACTCTTAATGCAATAAGTTATGCCACCAGGTATCCTGAAAAAGCAATGATGGTGCTTGAAATGGCTAATACCGACAAGGAATTTTATAATACCCTGTGTTTTGGAATAGAGGGTGTTCACTATAACAAAATAGGGGAAAATGAAATCGAACTGGTGCAAAACAGCGGTTACTATCCCAATAAGGCCTGGGCAATGGGCTGCCAGTTTAATGCCTATGTTATAAAAGGGCAACCTCTGGATATCTGGGAAAGAACCATAGAACTTAACGAAACAGCAGAACGCTCAAAACTGCTTGGTTTTGTATTTGATCCTTCCAGCGTAAGTACCGAGATTGCCCAGTGTAATGCAGTTATTGAAGAATATGGCCCTGGATTGTGGACAGGTTCCCTTGATCCTGACGTATACCTGCCACAGTTGGTTGAAAAACTTAAAGCTGCAGGTTCTGAAAAAATTATAGCAGAAAAACAGAGACAGATAAACGAGTGGGTAGCAAAAAAGTCAAAATAATTAAAAGATCACGATGCAGTTCCAGGATGAAACAGGTTTTCATCCTGGAATTTTTGAAAGGAGGAAAAACAGGATGAAACGGTATAATTCATGGCTGGGAATTATACTGGCAGTTTGTCTGCTTTTTAATATGTTATCGTCAGTGATGCCCGCCATATATTCATACGCTGCGGAAGATACAGATGAGGCTATAATGGGTGATGTGCTGAGTGAGAACTTTAACGGGTATGCAACCGGTAATAAGCCTGACGCTGACGGCTGGAGTTATAGTGAAAACCAGGGTACGATATCGATAGTTGAAATTCCCGATGATGCTGATAAGAGCATGCAGATCCAAAGAACTGAAAAAAGCGCAAAGGGTGAATTGTGGGCAAGATATACACTGGCTGCTCCTGTTACGGGGACATATGTTGTCCGGGTGAAAGCAATGGCCATGCAGACAGATGCAACTGCCTATATAATGAACATCAGGGAAAGCAGCAAGGTGGAATTGGCCAACATTCTTTTCTACAAGGGAAATATATGTCACCAGTTGTCCACCGGGCAGTCCATTACCCTTCAGGCATATGAGAAAGACAGATGGTATGATATAGTTACGGTTATTGATACCGAGGCCAGGCAATATTCGGTTTACATAGACGGTTTAAAAAGAATAGGTCCTGTTGATTTTAAAAATACCGCAGACAAATTCAGTTATGTGGAATTCCAGGTGTACAGGGAATCGATAGGGATCGTATGTTATGATGACCTTAATATTTATGCATATAATCTGGGCCTGGATAAAAATGAGATTACACTGGAGCAGGGTGAAAGCGAAACATTAATTGCAACGGTATACCCTGGGCTTGCCGGATTAAATGAAGTTATGTGGACATCTGAAAACACATCAGTTGCAGTGGTTGACCCAAATGGCAAGGTTTCTGCAGTAAGTCCCGGTACGTCGGTTATAAAGGCAGAAACTGAAGCAGGGGCAATAGCCCAATGTACGGTGACTGTAACCGAAGGCACATATGTACCGGTGGAAGGAATCTCGGTATGGCCCAACACCTTATCAATGTATACAGGGGAAAGTAAAGATGTTTTTTCGCTGGTTGAACCCGAGAATGCTTCAAACAGGAAGGTTGCCTGGATATCCGGCAGTCCGTCTGTTGTATCAGTTGTATATGATGCATATACAGGCATTGCAACAATGACGGGGATATCGCCGGGTTCGGCGGAAGTTATGGCTGTAAGTGAAGACGGAGGGCACGAGGATATCTGCCTGGTTACCGTTAAGGAAAGCGGGGATTTATTCAGGGAATCCTTTGACCTGATTCCGACAGGCTCATATCCTGCATCATTAAATCCGGATTCTCCTGTAAGTTCATATTCGGCTTATGTTTCCGAAATACCCGGTATGGAAGACAAAAGCCTGAGAATAGAAAGAACAGGATCCAATGAATCCAGTTCCTATTATGTACGTAAAACGCTGTCAGAGGAGCCGTCAAGGGCGATAATTTCATTCAGGGCTATGGCATCACAAACCAACATAATTTGCTTTATTCCGGTTATAAGAGGTCCGGGCCAGGTTATTGCACAGATTGCATTCTATAACGACGGAAAGATTAAAGTTTATAACGAAGGTTCATGGAATTCGGCAGGAAGCGAATTGCAGAGCTATGAGGCCGGCAGGTGGTATGACTTTAAAATAGTTCTGGATGCAAACTCAAAAAAATATGACATATATATCGATGACATCCTGAAAGCTCAACAGTTGTCATTTGTAAACGATCAGGCAGCCCTGTCAAGGATTGAATTTGGTATTTACAGGGGCAGCGATAATGCTGGATTTTACATCAATGATCTGAATATATACTCATACCGGTCTGTAAATAACGTAAGTTTAATGCAAAATACAACAGATCTTGCAGTAGGAAGCAGCATGGAATTATTTCTGAATATAGAGCCTGAAATGTCTTTGTTCCGCAGTATCCGGTGGACAAGCACCGGGGAAGATATTGTTCATGTTGACGGTAATGGCAAAATAACAGCACTTGCAGAGGGAAGTGCAACGATAACCGCGATAGTGGAAGATACAGTCACTAAGGATAAGTATACGGCAAGCTGTACAGTTAATGCCTTTATTCAGCCTGTTGAGAGAATTTACCTGGATATCGATCAGCTGCAAATTCCTGTGGGATCATCAGGAAAGCTGAAGGCTTTTATACTGCCTGAAAATGCAAGCTATAAGGAAATTACATGGAGTTCGGATGATCAGTCAACAGCCCGGGTGGATGAAAATGGTGAAATTTTTGCTGTTTCTCCCGGTACAACGGTAATCCGTGCGGCAGCTCACGGGAATATTGAAGCCCAATGCGTAGTGGAAGTGGTGGAAAGAACTGTGCAGGCCAGTTTTTATGTAGCACCGTATGGGGATGATCATAATCCGGGAACCGAAGAACAGCCTTTCAAGACTCCCGAACGGGCCAGGGATGCAGTACGCAGCATCAATACCGGCATGAGCGGCGATATAATTGTGTATTTCAGGGAGGGTACTTATACGCTGGAGCAAACCCTGACCTTTGATGAGCGCGACTCGGGAAGTAATGGTTACAATGTTATATATAAAGCCTATAACAACGAAAAAACGGTTTTCAGCGGTGGAAAAGAAATTACCGGATGGAGTCTGTATGATTCCGAAAAAAATATATACCGCGCACCGTCCCAGGATATCCGGACCCGGCAGCTATATGTAAATGGAGTAAGAGCCGTCAGGGCCAGGTGTGAAAAAGGGCTTACCAATGCTGTCATAACCGAAACAGGCATTACATCCGGTGATGTCTTTCTGTTGGATTACAAACGAATTAGTGACTTGGAACTGGTTTTCCAGGAGAAATGGACACAGCCGAGAATTGGAATTGAATCCATGGAAAGAACCGAGGATGGGATAAGTTTACGGATGAAGCAGCCGGGCTGGAATGCAGCAACCAGTAAAGGCAGTACCTCTGTATCAAAAGGGCCTGTCTACTATGAAAATGCATATGAACTTCTTGATCGGGAAGGTGAATGGTACCTGGATACAACCGACAAATATTTCTATTACATACCCCGTTCCAACGAAAACATGGAAACTGTGAATGTTGTTGCGCCCACTCTGGAAGAGCTGATAATAATTGAAGGGTCTTCGTTGGATAACCCTGTACATAACCTGTCGTTTGAAGGGATTACCTTCTCATATAATACATGGATGTGGCCAAGCAGTAATAATGGACTGGCCGATGTTCAAAACAATCATTTGAGGTATCCGGGTAAGGATGATGAGTTGATCCCGGCGGCAGTTACCGTAAAGAGGGCATACGAAATTAATTTCGAAGGATGCGTTTTTTCAAAGCTTGGAAGCACGGGGCTGAAGTTAATCAATGGAGTACAGGACAGCCTTATCCAGGGGAACAGGTTTTTTGATATATCAGGAAGCGCTGTCAATGTGGGCGAGCCTACCGTAAATAACGTTAACATTTACAATCCCCGGGATTTACGTTTACTTATGCGCAATATTAAAGTAAAAAACAACTATATCCATGATATCGGGGTAGAGTACCTGTCTGCTGCTGCAATATCGGCTGGTTTCCCGGTTGATTCGGAATTCAGTCATAACCATATATTCCAAATTCCTTACAGTGCAATACACATTGGTTATGGCTGGCATTATTTTGATACGACTGTGATGAAGAATGTTAAAGTTGAAAACAACTACATCCACGATCTCCTGGGTATGGGTCTTTACGACGGCGGAGCAATATATGCGATGGGACGTTCAAGTGCCGGTATGGAGGATCCCAACCTGGTTTCGGGAAATTTTATACAGAACCAGATGAATAAAACCGCTGTTTTATATGCAGATGACGGGTGTAATTATTGGGAATTCTCAAGCAACGTGATAGATCAGACCGAGACGCCCGAGTGGCCGGGAGGCGGCGAGGACAGGACAAAAGCGGTATGGGCCATGGGAAAGACAAAGGATCTGATCTTCGACGGGAACTATACCACTACAGATAAGTATATGAATTCGTCTGCCGAACCTTTCATAATTACTGATACTTACGTATATCCTGACGCTGACTGGCCCCTGGAGGCTTTAAACATTATTGAAAATGCAGGCCTGGAGCCCGGGTATTCCGAGCTTGCTTCAGGAAGCCTGGAAAGAGCATACCTGCCTGAAACGCTGGATTTGGATAAAGGAGAATTCTATAAACTGAATGTCATTGCAACCAAAAACAAGGGAGAACCTGCAGATATAAGCAGTGCAGTCCTGTATTATTACAGCGATGACGAAAATGTTGCAAAAGTAAGTAATGAAGGTGTCATTGAGGCGGTTGGAGCCGGAAGAACTGTTATCCGGACGGAACTTGTCATGGGAGAAGTGGTAAGAAGGTTTAACACGGTTGTTTATGTAAATGACAGGCTTGAATCGATCAAATTCAGGAACTTAACAGGAAACGAAAGAAAAATCATTAAGGGAGACACCCTGGACCTGGGAATTTACGGGGTGACAACCCTGGGTAACGAAGTGAATTTTGATTATGTTTCATATGTCAGCAGTAATCCTGGTATTGTCAGCGTTGACTCAAAGGGCAGAATTACAGGTATAAATGAAGGTAAGGCCGAGATTTATGTAACTGCTTCATATCGGGGAGTTACACTGAACCGGGTTATTACATTGGGGGTAATAACATACAGCAGTGAAGAAGGTTTGGCCTATGAAGCATACTCACTTAATGAAGCATTCAAAGATTCGGCTAATTGGCGGGCATACCCGACCGGTACCAGTCTTCAATTCAACAATGGCGAGGTAAGAATTCAGTCCAATAATATGGCCACCTATGAAGGGGAGAAATTTGGAAACCAACTTCTGACGTTCCATATGAATATTCGGTCTGATGCAGGCTGGGAAGTAATCCAGTTCAGAAACCAGGCAAAGGATAAAACTTTGGATACAACGTATGCTGTGGTGATAAAGCCTGATGTCATTGAATTGCAGCGTTTCAACAATGGGCAGCGTACCGTGATATTCGGTACGGTATCCGGTTTCAGCAGTATAGGCGGAGATGGATATTCCAACGATATAATGCCATTCAATGAACAAAGACTGGTACAGGTTGGAGCGGTGAACGAAGAGGAAGGTGTCCGCCTTATCCTTAACATTGACGGAAGGAACATTTTCTATTACCTTGACGACGATGAGAACAGGATCCTGGAACCGGGATACTTTTCAATCTTTGCCCGGTATGGAAGCGTAGTGTTGAGCCAAACCCCGGGTGCATCGCTTACAGGTCCGGATGAAGTAGAATCACGGAAGTTGTTTTCTGTAACCGGATCGGTATCGGTACAGCGAAGCATGGAAGTTAAGCAGGCAACACTTATATATGACAGCAATTTACTGGAATATAACGGTGTTGAAAGCCTGTTGGATAACAGCGTGTCAATAGATGAAGACCTGTCCGGGCCGGGAACCTTGAAGCTGAATTTTTCAGGCGCAACACTGGAAAATGAAGGGATATATGAGATTTTCACCGTTACGTTTAAAGCAAAGCAAACGACCGGAATATCTGACATTTGCCTTGACAGCATTTGCTTTACCGGTGAAGGAGGAATTTCCTTCAGAACCGTACCTGTAAAGCGGGCAATCAATATTGCAGCAGGCGAAGAAACGGCTTTATATAGTGCCGTAATCACAGCGGGAAACGGAGGACGGATTGTTTCGGCAACGAGCGGCAGTTACGCACCGGGGGCTGTAATTACGCTGGAAGCATCAGCTTATGACGGGTATCTGTTTGACAAATGGACTTCCACAGGTGGAGGTACATTTTCGAATCAATATGCAGCCACCACCACATTTACCATGCCTGCTGCCAATGCAACAATAACGGCACATTTTATCAGAATGCGTGATGTATCAGAATCAGAAACAGAAACAGGATATCATCCTGCACCTGAAGAAACCCCTGCTGATACACGGCCTGTAGCTGAGCCTCCAATTATTGCTGAGGAGAATGGTGCGATAACTACCATTTCTGCTTATGTAACAGCAGACGCAGATGAGGAAAAGGGTATGGCAAAGGCCCGGACTGATGAAGTTACTATCAGCAAAATAATAAGTCTGGCGAAGGAAGCTGAAGCTTCAGGACATGAAGTAATGATAAGTTTCAATATGGAAGCAGCGGAAGGAGTGAACCGGTTCGAACTGGAAATACCCCGGGAAACATTCAGGCATATTGCTGAAGTTGCAAATGCAGGGATTAGAGTGAATATAGGGATGGCTGCCATTATTTTGGACAGTGTTTTGGCAGATGTTTTAAATAGCGGGTCATCAACGGGTGATATCCGAATCAGTATTTCAAAAGTTGACAGGTCGCTGTTGCCTGAAGAAATACAGGAAAAGACAGGTGACAGGCCGGTATTTGAGTTCACCATCATGGCCGGTGATGCCAGGATCTCCGATTTCGGCGGCGGGAAAGCAAAAGTCAGTATTTTCTATGTGCCCGAACCGGATGAAAATGAGAACTTCATTGTAGTTCCGTATCTTGCAACGGCAAAACGTCTTGGACTGGTGACCGGTACAGGGAATAACCGGTATGAACCTGAAGAAACAATCCACCGCCAGGACATGATTGTGATCCTTTATCGCATATTGGAAAAATTAAACGAGCTGCCGGCAGGTGTCAGCAATAAAAATCCCGAAAGCTTTGCTGATGCGGACAGTGTAGCCGATTATGCGAAAGAAGCCATGAAGCTGTTTGTGGAAACAGGGATCATAGAAGGAAACGGAGTTCAGCTGGCTCCAAGGGCGACAGCGACAAGAGCTGAAGCAGCCCAGATACTGTACAATTTGCTTTCAAGATAAAATTATGGCAGGAGGAAAAACATGAAATATATTGAAGAAACAAAAAAAACCGAGATCCGTGGTCATTATGATTTGATTGTTTGCGGAGGCGGGCCTGCAGGGCTGAGTGCCGCCATATCGGCCGCGAGGGGTGGAATAAAAACCCTGCTGGTTGAGAATGCAGGATGTATTGGCGGAGTCTGGACCTCCGGGCTGTTAAGCTGCATTTTGGATGTAGAAGGAAAAGGCGGATTAATGGCTGAAATAAAAAGCGGCCTTGCACAGAAAAAAGCCATATTACCCCGTCCGCAGGGCCACCCGTATAATTTCCTGTATGATGCTGAGCAAATGAAGGTTTTGGTTGAGAAAATGTGCCTGGATGCAGGAGTGGACATCCTGCTGTATACTCGCGTGGTGGATGCTTTTTGCGCCGAAAGAAAAGTAAAAGCTGTTATTGTGGAAAACTGTGAGGGGCGTACAGCATACACAGCAGACAATTATGTTGATTGCACAGGCAACGGAGACCTTGCTGCCTACGCAAAATGCGGTTTCGATGCAGGTCATCCGGATACCGGCAAAATGCAGCCTGCAAGTCTGCAAACAATTGTAACCGGAGTTCCCGGGCAATTCTCAAATATAGAAACCTATGAGGAAAAACGCAATTTATATTCATATCTGAGAAACCTGGGCCTGGATCCCAGTGGTAAAGCTCCAACCATTGCCAGGCTCCCTGTTGAAAACACATTTATATTTTCAATCAACCACGAAATAGGTGTACGGTTTGATTCTGCATCTGATTTGACAAATGCGACCATTCATGCGCGGCAGGAAGCAGAAACCGTGATCAGTGAGCTGAGAAAAGTGAAAGGATGGGAAAACCTGCATTTAATAAAGACCGCGGCACATATCGGAATCCGGGAAGGTAGAAGAATCCATGGCCATTACCGGTTAACCGTAAATGACATAACAGAAGGACGGAAATTTGATGATGCGGTCTGCATGGTCCGTTTTGCTGTTGATATTCACGCGCTGGATAAAAGCGCCACCCACGGATATGGCAATGAAGGTGTAATTACAAAGCCGTACCATATTCCATTCCGAAGCCTTATCGCCAAAGACATGGACAATCTGGGCATTGCGGGACGATGCATCAGCGGCGATTTTTACTCACATGCATCCTACAGGGTAACAGGCAATTCTGTACCTACAGGTGAAGCAATAGGTTTTGCCGCTGTCCTGGCCCATAGAAAAGGATGTTCATTATCCGATATTGATGGTGTTTTAGTCTCTGACGAAATGAAAAAACGAGGGTACGAGATATAGGAGGCTAATATGGCGAAAGGTGACATAATAAGAAATTCTTTTTATTCATACAGGGATGAGCATACAGGATATAAAGTGACAAGGCTCACCAATCCGGACAGGATATGCCACCATCCGTATTTTTACAACAAGATGTTCACAAATGACGGAAGAATGCTGGTTTATGCCATGGAAATAGATACAAAACGCGAATTGTATCTTTTGGACATGGAAAGTGAAACTTCTATGCAGCTTACCGACGGGGAGGGTTATTTGTGCGACTTCAGCCCCAGGTTGTCCGGTGATGACAGATTCTTATACTTCTGCAGGGATAAAAAACTGATAAAATTGGATATGGAAACCCTGGATGAAGATATAATCTATCAGTCACCACCGGGATGGTGGGCATATGACAATCCGGACATAAGCACTGACGGCAAATATGCTGTTACCATTGAAATCTCCGAAAAAGACAGGCTGGAAACAAGCTCAGGGTGGGATCTTTTTGAAAAGCAATGGGAAAAAAGACCTCACTGCAGAATTGTGCTGATTGACATGGAAAAAAGGGTTGGCAAGGTAATCCATGAAGAGTCATGCTGGTTAGGGCATCCGCAGTTCCGCCCGAACCATAATGAACTTATTCTGTTCTGTCATGAGGGACCGTCCCATAGGGTTGATGCAAGGTTATGGTTCATTAATGCCGATGGAACCGGTATGCGCTGCGCCAGGCCGCAGCGCGAAAACGAAATGATTACCCATGAATTCTGGATGCAGGACGGTTCTCTTCTTGCCTATGTTTACCGCATGCAGAACCATGCAGGAAAAGAGACCGATGCTGTTGTTGATCCCAAAACCTATATGCCGAGGGTGGAAAACAATGAATTAAAGCAAAAAATAACTTTTCTCAATCCTGATACACTGGAAGAATCAATTCTCATGGAATGCTCAAAGTACTGCCATTGCATCTCCGGTCCACAGGGAAACAAAATAGCCGGGGATGGTCAACTGGCTTCACAACCGTTCATATATCTTGCGGATATTCATGAACGTACAGAGAGGATTCTTTGCAGGCATGATACCAGCTGGAAGCCTTATGGAACAAACCAGGATTCTCATCCTCACCCTGCTTTCACACCCGATGGGAGAAAGGTTATATTTACTTCGGACAGGGAAGGAGCGCCGGCAATATATATGGTTGAAACAGCCTGAACCTGGTGTATTGCTTATGACATTGATTGAGAACGAGGTGGATGAAGTGACCAACATGGATAAGAACTTAATTAAGGAAAAGATAAACAAGATATTGGCTGCTGTTCAAAGGTTTGAGAATTTTACCGGTTTAAAGGAAGAGTGCCCCATTGGCATTATTTCCATGGATAACTGGGAGTGGCCGCAGGGAGTTGCCTTGTCAGCGCTATACCGTTATTATCGTGAAACAGGTGATAAATCGGTTCTGGAATATTTGATACGGTGGTACGACAGGCATATAGCAAATGGATTACCGTCAAAAAATGTTAATACAATGTGCCCTATGCTGGGATTGACTTATGTTTATGAAGAAGTCCGCAATCCGGCATATGAGAAAGTTCTTCTGGAATGGGCCGATTACGCTCTTTTTAAGCTGCCAAGGGCAGGGGAAGGCGGGATTCAGCATATAGTTTCAGGACAATCAAATGATGGACAGCTATGGATCGATACTCTTTATATGACGGTTCTATTTATTGCCAGGATGGGAGTTCTGTTCGGAAATGAAGATATGATAGAGGAAAGTATTTACCAGTTCCTGGTACATATAAAACACCTGGCGGATATTCAGTCAGGCTTGTTTTTCCATGGCTGGTCATTTATTGAGAGAAGGCATTTTTCAAATGTTTTATGGGGCAGGGGTAACTCATGGTATACAGCAGGCGTTGTGGATTTTCTGGATATAGTTCCTCTTGAAAACGGCATTAAAAGATATCTGATTTCCACATTACTTACGCAGGCATTAAGCCTTAAAAAGCTGCAGGATGTAAGCGGACTCTGGCATACTGTCATTAACGACAATACATCATACCTGGAATCGTCGGCCAGTTGTGCCTTTGCATATGGTATTCTTAAAGCTGTAAGAAAGGGTTATCTGGATAAAGAATTTCTGGAGGTTGGTATAAAAGCGTTGAACGGTGTTCTGTCGAAAATCGATGATAATGGTATTCTGCATGGAGTATCCTATGGAACGCCTGTATTCAGAACTGCCGAGGAATATAAGAATGTACCCGTTTGTCCGATGCCATATGGTCAGTCGATGGCTCTTATGCTGCTGGTGGAAGCTTTGAAACTTATATGATGTCACATTCAGGATTATTCCAATGTTTCCAGTAAGATTTGCAATAAAATCCGTGAAATAAATGATAAAATTATCAGTAAGGTTTTTTTGCTGAAAATGACCTGGAATATTTGACAATACCGATTGGAATCAGGAGGAATAATAATTATGATCCTTGCAGCCCAACTATATACTGTGCGTGAATTAATGAAAACACCCGCGGATATCCGTGCCTCCCTTAACAAAGTAAGGGATATAGGCTATACATCGGTCCAGGTATCGGGAATAGGACCAATCGATCCGAAAGAGTTAAAAGAAATAACTGAAGAACTTGGCTTATCCATCTGTGCGACACACATACCGTACAAACGGTTCAAGGAGGACCTGGAAAACGTAATTAAAGAGCATCAGCTGTATAAGTGCCCTTACGTGGGAATTGGCGCGATGCCGCCTGAATTCAGAAACGAGGAAGGTTTTTACCGTTTCGCCAGGGAATTTGACAAGATAGGTGCAGAACTGAAAAAGAACGGATTGCAGTTCGTATACCACAACCACAGGTTTGAGTTCGAAAAGTTCAACGGAAAACTGGGCCTGGACATCCTTCTGGAAGAAACAAACCCCGATAATTTCTGGTTCCTGCTGGATACATATTGGGTCCAGTCCGGCGGGTCTGATCCTGTCAAGTGGATCCATAAGCTGAAGGGACGTATGGGTGTTATTCATTTCAAGGACATGGCGATCGTGAATGATCAGCAGGTTTTCGCGGAAATAGGAAACGGAAACCTGGAATGGGAACCCATAATCCAGGCTTGCAGGGACACGGGCATAGAATGGGTTGCAATTGAACAGGACACCTGTCCGGGAGATCCGTTTGACAGCCTGAAACAGAGTTATGAGTACCTGAAAGGCAGGGTTTAAGCGAATTACCTGGTACCGGCACCATCCCTGAAATAACTTTTGTTTGACAAATGAATGGGAATATGGTAAAATTTATAGTGTGTAATCTTTAAAAATCATATAGGCTTAATTCACATATGTGAAGCGGGGGAACCATTTTTAGGGGCGAATTCCTTTTCAGGATAGGATATCTCTTTCAGTCCGAGCCCGTCAGCTAACCTCGTAGGCCGTGAAAGAGGGGTATAGCATATTAACCATGGATATACTCCATGGTTTTTTTATAACTACTCATAAAATTTCTGGATTAAATAACATATATTGTATTTTGGTTTAGTATAATATTATATTCAGGAGGTGTCTAATGGAAGTTATCAGGAAAAGAAAAAACTCATTGATGAAAGAGTATGCCTTAATGGCTGAAAAATGCAATAAAATTGATCCCGAGCTCTATGTAAAATACGATGTGAAAAGAGGTTTAAGAGACATATCGGGAAAGGGAGTTCTGGCAGGACTTACAGAGATTGGTGAGGTTAATGCCTTGTACGTCAATGAAAAAGGAGAGACTGTACCCGGGCCGGGTGAACTGATTTACAGGGGAATGAACATAAAGGACATAGTAAAAGGGTTTATGTCCGAAGGCAGGTTTGGCTTTGAGGAAGTGACATACCTTTTGCTGTTTGGAGAACTGCCTGACATAAACGAACTGAACGAGTTCAGGGCATTATTGTCGGAATACCGCAGGCTTCCCCAGTCCTTTGTTGAAGATGCCGTCATGAAGCTTCCCAGCAGGGATGTAATGAACATTCTGTCCAGGAGCGTGCTTGCGTTATATGCCTATGACGATGAGGCCGACAACATATCCATAAGCAATGTTATAAGGCAGTGCCTGCAGTTGATCGCCCAGATACCGCTGCTGGCTGTTTACGGTTACCAGGTACTGGCCCATTATTACCGTAACAAGAGCCTGGTTATTCATGCCCCTAAACGCAGGTATTCCACCGCTGAAAACATACTCCACCTTTTAAGGCCTGACTCGAAATTTTCCCATCTTGAAGCCGTTTTACTGGACCTGGCACTTGTTTTGCATGCCGAGCACGGAGGAGGAAACAATTCCACCTTCGCAACCCATGTCATTACTTCAACGGGAACCGACACCTATTCCACGATAGCATCGTCTATTTGCTCACTGAAAGGGCCAAGGCATGGTGGGGCAAATGTCAAGGTTGTCCAGATGTTTGACGACCTGAAACGGAGTGTCAGCGACTGGGAGGATGAGGGCCAGATACGTGACTACCTCAGCAAGCTGCTGAACGGCGAAGCATTTGATGGAAGCGGCTTAATCTATGGTGTCGGCCATGCTGTGTACTCGGTATCCGATCCGAGAGCCGAGATTTTTAAGGAGTATGCAAGGGAGCTTGCGAAAGAGAAAGGATTCGAGGATGAATTCCGTTTATATGAAAAGGTGGAGCGCCTGGCACCCGAGGTTATCGCTGAAAGAAGGAAGATTTATAAAGGCGTCAGTATTAATGTGGATTTCTATTCAGGTTTTGTTTACAGAGCGCTGAACATACCCGAGGAATTGTTTACGCCGCTTTTCGCGGTGGCTAGGATTGTCGGCTGGAGTGCCCACAGGATAGAAGAGCTGGTGAACAGGGGAAAAATAATAAGGCCTGCATACAAGAGCATTGCACCCCGCAGGGAATATGTTCCGCTTAACATGCGCAGCCTGAATATGGACAGCCTGGCAGGCAACTTATAGACATAACTCATCATACGTAGTGCAATATGGCCATGATGTTTTTTAGGGGATAATTTTAATGCACCGGAAGTTTAACTCCTTTGTTACTTCTCAAGCTGAGTATTCAATCTTCAGCCAGCTGAAATTCTATTTCCCGCTGATATGCATGGCCATAATCCTGAATTCAACGGACACATTTATAAATACGGCATTGGCAAGGCTTCCTTCGCCGACCGTTTATATTTCCGCTTATTCGGTTGCGTACAGCCTGATGTGCATGCTGATTAGCCCGTTGTACTTGATTAACCCGGCTTTTGTAGCATTAGCCGGCAATTCACGAAATTACAATTACTTCCATTTTTTGGTACCCTGAATTTACCTGTAATAAATACCGCGCTGGGGCAGACCGGCAACCCCGAAGTGACAATTTCAGCCTTTTCGGTCGCGTGGGGCCTGTATAACCTTATGGTGTCACCTTTGTTCGAATTACACCAGGTGACGATAGCCTTTATTAATCCCGGGGAACCGAAGTCCGGGCATGCCGTCAGGAGATTTGCCTTTCTCCTTGGCATCATAATTACAGGATTGTTTGTTATAGCCGGGTTTACACCTGCCGGGACGCATATATTCACCCGATGGATCCGGGTAGATGCCGAAATTGCATATATTGCGAAAAATATAATCAAAATAGCAGCCGTTCTGCCTTTGATTACCGTATTTACCCAGCATTTAACGGGCAAAATGATGAAAAACCGGACAACCCGGCCGTTGAGCAGGGGAAAAGTAATAAACCTGTCAGCCCTCGCGCTGGTTTAGTTTGCAGCACTGGTGTGTGGAGCAGACATGGCTGTGGGAATCATTTCAGCAGTGGTTGCAGCTTCGCTGGCCAAGCTTGTTTACCTGTACTTTTCAAATAAAAGCAGTTTATCGCACATATAGATGTATCCTGCAAAAACCTCTTTTCAGTAATATACTGGTCAAAGGATCATAAACCAGCCGCGTTAAATTTTAAATAGGCAGATATTCCGCCTGGTTTAACCGTCTGTCGCCGTGCCGCTAAATACACCGGCATCAGGTTTTCTTCTGCGGGGTGTGATGACTTTTTTCCATTCATGATCCATGCTTATATCTTTTTCATTTGTGCCTTTACGGATACAGGCTTTTTTAATGTAAAATGAATTATGTTGGCAGGCATTATTAATTACAGACCATATTATTCCGATATACCTTTGGGTGGTATCAATGGCCGATATTAAGCAAATAGAAAGACAATTGCACATACTCTCGATTTTATCGGAAAGCAAGAAAGGGTTTACGCTCCAGGAGATTAATAACAATATGAAAAAGCTTGGTATTGATGTAAGCAAAAAAACCATTCAACGGGATATAGACGACATATCCAGGCACTTTTATGTGTACGAGGAGAAAAACGATGCCGGTGAAATCTGCTTCAAGGCAGACAAGTATAATATTAAAAATATAACGTTTACTATACCCGAACTTATCTCCATATACTTTCTGAAAGAAATATTAAAACCATACTTGGTGCTGGATGTAGGCAAGACCGCGCAGGATCTGCTTGAAAACGTGCTGCGGAATGTCCCGCCGGTAAACCAGAGCTATATCGATTCCCTTTCCGATCTTATAAAGGTAAATCAGTCCGAGGCAGTTCTTGAAAAATGCATTAACGAGAGCTACCTGCAGGCAATACGTGAAGCAATAGAAAAAAACCGGAGACTTAAGATAGAATATTTTTCGTTTAACAATAACGAGATGACCACACGTAAAATCGACCCTTACTACCTTGAAATCAGGGAAGGCTGTTACCACCTGATATGCTATTGCCATCTCAGGGAGGAAATCCGTGATTTCCGCGTATCCCGAATGAAGAGCGTTGAAATCCTGAATGAAACCTTCAAGCGGCCAGAAAACTTTTATGAGGAGTATAATAAAAACCGCTTTGAAAAGCTTATCGGTGATGAAGAGATAACATTAAAAATCATATTTGAGGGCTATGCCGCAAGATATATAAAGGAATACGAGGCCAATAAAGCCGACAGCATAACCAGTCTTGGCGAAGATAGAATCCTGTTCGAAAAGAAAACAACCTATTCACCCGATATATTGCAGTGGGTGTTAAGATTCGGCGCCGATGCCGAAGTTCTGGAACCTGCCGCGTTAAGGTTCGAAATAACGTGGGAAGTGGAAAGAATGCTGCAAAAGTACAACAGCAAATAAAGTACAGCAAAAAAAGCTGTAATGAAACGTATAGGGGGGGAAGATTTCATTACAGCAAAAATAAGATATATTGTACATCTATTATAGAAAATGGTTTGGACAGAACACGTCGGGGATTTTTATTTATATAAAGTTTTTTTATATAAGTCATGTATTTTCTTCAACATATGATACAATTGAATTATCAGTATATATCAATTTAACATTCAAATTACTCAGAAGGTAACTTTTGGAGGGATTTGATTTGCACATCACAAAGTACAACAAGCTGGTCAGGGACCGAATTCCTGGTATTATTGAGAAAAGCGGCAAAAGGACAAGCATTGAAATTCTTGATGATGAAAACTATAAAAAGCATTTGGATGAGAAGCTCCGGGAGGAGCTTAATGAATACCTTTCAACAGATAGCATAGAAGAATTGGCCGACCTGGTTGAAGTTGTTTACGCTATATTAAAGTATAAAAATGTAGATATATCAGAGTTTGAAAATATCCGGCAGAAAAAAGCACTGGAACGTGGAGCTTTTGATAAAAGAATCCTGCTGAAGGAAGTAATCGATGAATAGGTGAATGCCATGGAAGGTGAAGTTAAGTATACTACAAGCCTGTCAAGCATTGCTGAAGATCTTTTCCTGGAGCTGTTCTGTGATGTGTTTGGCCCGGAAAAAACACAATATCTCTCAGTACAGCATCCGTTTGTCGATATATACGGTAACAGAAGGTTTATCGATTTTGCCCTTGAAAACGATGGTGTAAAAATCGCCATAGAAATTGATGGTGAAAATTTTCATAATCCTAATATCGTGTCCGGAAATAAATATTATGATGATCTGTTAAAGCAAAACAGTCTTATATTTTTTAATTGGAAGGTTTACAGATGGGCTTATTCTCAGCTGAAAAAACAAGGCGAAAAGGTTAAAGATGAGTTATTGACTTTTATAGGAGAATTCCCTCAGTTTAAAATTCTTGAAGATTATCTGCCAAAGCAAAAAGGAAAGATTATAGAATTAAAAGAACACCAGCAGTCTGCTTTAGAAAACCTTAGGGAAATGAGAGACAATGGTGAAAGCATTGCACTTCTATATCATGCGACCGGAACAGGAAAAACTGTAACTGCTGCAAGTGATGCCAAACATTTCGGGGAAAGAACGCTGTTTCTCGCCCATACACGCGAACTGGTATCACAGGCAAGTATAACATTTAAAGAAATATGGCCTGATAAACGCACCGGGATGTATATTGCTGAGGAAAAAGACAAAGATGCCTATATTGTATGTGCGAGTATCCAAAGCGTAGCCCAGAACCTTGAGGACTTTAGCCCGGATGAATTTGGCTACATAATCATTGACGAATGCCATCATGGAACCGCAAATACATACAGAAAAATACTTGGATACTTTAAGCCAAAGTTTACTCTTGGCCTTACGGCTACCCCTGAAAGGACCGATGGGGAAGATCTGCTTGAACTATTCCAGAACGTAGCACATAAGCTGGATCTTAAGACAGCAGTTGAAATCGGTGAACTAAGTCCAATTCGTTGTATCAGGATTAAAACCAATGTGGATCTTTCAACGGTCAGAATTAACGGGATAAAATACTACTCACAGGATTTGGAAAGCAAATTGTTTGTACCCGAGAGGAATAAGATTATAGTTGATACTTACCTCAATTTTGTTAAAGATAAGAAGACTGTAGTTTTTTGTGCTTCTGTGAAACATGCGGAAGAAATCGCGAACCTTTTCAAAGAAAACGGTGTAGATTGCGAAGCAGTTTCCGGGACGATGAAAACAAAAGAAAGAGAACGTATTCTTAACAGGTATGAATATGGAGATATTAATGTGCTATGCGCGTGTGACCTGCTGAATGAAGGTTGGGACAGCCCAAGGACTGAAGTATTGTTTATGGCAAGGCCGACCATGTCAAAAACCCTGTATATGCAGCAACTAGGAAGAGGCATGCGCAAATGTGAGGGAAAGGAATTTCTGATGGTCTTTGATTTCGTTGATAATGCCAACTTATTTAACATGCCTTATTCACTTCATAGGTTGTTAAATATTAAAGAGTATCGACCAGGCCAATATGTACTAGCCCCTACACAGCAAATGGAACTGGACCGGGATTTGTTTGCGAAAGGAGAAAAACCCGATGTTTTATTAGATTTTCCGATTGATGTCATGGACTATGAACTTATAAATTTATTTAACTGGCAGGAAGAAGTTCAAGGAATGATATCACAGCTGGAATTCGTCAGAATGGTGGATGTACAGGCAGAGACCATAAGCAGGTACATTAGAGAAGGAAAAATCAAAGCGAATCTTGAAGTTCCGATGGGTGACAAGCGTACCTTTAAGTATTTCAAGGAAGAAACTGTTAAAAAATATGCCTCTGAGTTCGGATGGGAATTGATTACTGCGTCCAACATGAAGGACAAGTTTATGGACATGGTAAAAACAATGGATATGAGCTTTTCTTACAAACCGGTATTACTTAAAGCAATTTTCAATCATATTGATGAAAACGGGAAGGTCAGGGTAGATGATATAGTTGATTTTTTTATTGAATTTTATGGGGAAAGGAAAAACAAAGGAATAATCGTTGAGAAAAAATCGAGCGTTTATTGTAAAGAAAACTATTCAAGAAAAGAAGTTGAAAGAAACATTTTTACAAACCCGTTTAAACGCTTTGAAGACATGCGATTTATGAAAAGATGCCGTGAAATTGAGTATATAGAACTTAACAGGCACATTTTCAAGAAACTGACCAACGAAGACATCAAGTGGATACTCAGTCACTGTGACAAAAAATTGGATGAGTATTATAAGATTTTATAAATAAACAAGTTATTATATTGAGTTATAAATCAATTAAGAGATTAATGCTGGTTAAACTTATTATATATAAAGGAGGTCATATAGATGTTGGAAAACTGTTCGACTTTAAATGAATGTGAACGGGTTATATATGACAGGCTAAGAGGAATTGATTTTTTAGGAGAAATAGAACTAACTCTTGAGGATGCTGAAAAACTTAGGAATTTAATTAGTGATAAATTAAGCGATGACCTCTCTTTAGGCATGGATCAAATTGAAAAATTTGCACCGGCATGCTTTTCGTTATACCTTGTGTTGACAGGGATATATTATTATAAAAATGGTAGTTTTTGGCCATATGTGCTAAACGGCAATATAGATGTAAATACTAGAGTCAGAATGGGGCAGATTTTTCTTAATTTTATCTATAAAAACAATTTAAAAAGTATTATTCTAGATGATTCTTTACAATATGTTACTCCAATTTTATTGCATGGTGGTATACCTCAAAATTGCTTAAATGAGTTTTTTGATAAAGTTATATTGCCAATAACTAAAAACGCAATAACTGATGAAGAAGGAATAAAAGATTATTTGTTTACATTACGTTTCCATGAGAATCAAAGGATTAAATTAAAAAGGGAAATAGCAAAAACCCTAAAAAAAATCTCATATTTGCGAAGAATGAAACAAAACTCAGAATTATACAAAAATTATTATAAATTAGTGAATAAAAAGAAAAACCTGGAGCAAAGAATTCAGGAGCTTATTGCAAAAAGAAATGAATACCAGGATCGATGTTCGTTATTAAAAACAGACATACCTATAAATATACATAAATCAGTCATTAATAAGTGTAAAGAACATTTTGATTACATACAAAACATATCCAACAGATTATATGTTTTAAGTTTAGAATTGGATAACTGTAAGCAATTGATCAATGAATTATACAACACAGTTTTGAATTCCGAATGGGATATAGTAGTCCTTAACAAAATAGAGAAATTAAATCTTGAAAACTCAAGATTGATAGTAAACCAAATAAACACATGTATTGAGCAAAATAATGTAAAACCCTTTATTATAAAAAGAAATACAATATTGAGAATTAGTATAATTATAAGTATTACAATTATAATATTATTATTAATAAAAATTCCCATAAATAACAAAGTATCCTTTATTTTATCTTATCTGTTATTGTTTTTTATTTACATGTTAATATTCAGAACATGGTTTGATAAAAAAATGGAAAACCTTGAAAATAGAAAAAAGAAAGAGATAGATAATCTGCAAAAAACCTTGTATGAATTGTTTTCAGGTATACCATTAAAAGACGGTATTTGCTTTAATATTAATACAATTGATGTATTTGATAAAATCAAAAGTATGTATGGAGAATTTTGTAAAGTTCAAAAAGAATATATTGAGTTAAATTCTATTCTTACTGAACATATGATTGCGCTAAAAGAAGCTGCTGTATCCATTGTGGAAAATATTAACACAGATTATACAGAAAATATTGGGCAGTTTATTGAGCATTTAGATTTAACTCTTTCATTGAGAGAAAAAATTGAAAACGAGATGAATCCAGAATTGGAGAATTTATACGGAATTGATAAATATATAGTATCTAAGCTTAATGTCTTGAAAAAGATGATAAATGGTCAACACTTTGAACTACAGGATGAATCATCCGTAGATATTGAAATAACTCCTGAGAATGAGATCACATTAGACCAAATAGATGAAAAAATTAATAATTTATTTTTAGAGAAACAAGAAAAAGAAAACCAATTAGCCAGCTTTACACAGAAAATTGGAATTATTGATGAACCAATATTACGTTTTGTTTTATTTGGTGATAAATGGGCAGAAAAAATCATTATTAGAACTGTAGAGTATTTAAATGATTGTGAAAACAAAACTCTTAAAGACAAGCAATACTATGAATTACCTGAAAGGATTATAAATGGTTTCAGTAAATGGTGGTCAGAAAAACATAAAAAGTCTTTCACTAAAGAAGTAGAGAAAGAGCAAAAAATAACAATGCCTTATTTTAAATACGACAATGCTTTAGGTGTAGTCAAACTTATCGTGGATTCTCAGGTACTTAATTTAAACTATATGGAAAATAGTAGAATTAAAATTAATGTAATTTATAATGATTATGTGGATAATAACCAGACACTTTTTTTAAAGTTTTATAAATGGGAACAAGGTTTAATAAAAACAGAGCCCTGTGAACTGATCATTAATAATCTTTTTGGGGGAATAACTGTTAGTTTGTCAATTGACGATATTGAGTTACAAAGATGGAATTATGACTTGATAAGCACGGATAGTCCATTTATTGCTTTCAATGAAAATGGTGTTAAGATCAAAGACAATAAATTAGTCGGAAAAACAGTATGGCTCATTTTATGGGAAAAATTTAAAATAGATGAAAACATATGCATTTTAGAAGAAAACATTTCAGGAGGGTACCAGGATACAATTATCTGTCTTGTTGATTTATTTGGTGAAAACCAACTGGAATTAATAAACAAATCTGATGGCTCTAAATTTATCTCTGATATAATAAATAACAGATTTTTTGTGCCGTATTTTGAAGGAGGGGAAATAGTTAAAGGTATAACTTTTAATGGGCAAAAGGTATATAGTACAAAACCTGATTTTTTGATTATCCCTTTTGATCAAGATAATTTGGGATACTGGAGTTATACAGTTAGATATACAAATAATAATGATTCAAGAAAACATTACATAATCAACCAATTAAATTCTTTAATAATAGATGAAGAAAAAGGACGAGCAAAGATACTTTTGTCTTTTGATGATATATTTAATACTTATGAAGGAAACATTGTATTTACTATATATTATAGAAGAAAAAAACAGTTTATTTTTGAATTAAATATTATACAACATCTGTATGTAATAGTTACTCCAAATAATATCAGAATGCCGTTACCTTATGGGGAATTACTGGATTTTAAGGTTGTTATACCTACAAATTCTACTCTCGAGTTAAATTCTCCATCAAGAATAGAGTACATAAGTAACAATGAGTGTTTAGTTACTGCAAAACCAGAGACAGGACTGATTAATGGAGTTTTTAGAATGCCAATAAACGGTAGTTTTTTATTTGAGACACAGATTTCTATTGAAATACCTGTTTTTCAATGGAAAATTACAGGTTTACCCGAATTTGAAACCTGGAATTGTTGTGTTAAGGAAATTTGGGTGGAAGATCTTAATATAAATGATAAATTATCACTTGAATTATATGCCCCCTATAGTGATTTTCGTTATGCAAAGATTTTTATAGCAAACAGTACTTACCACAAAGATTTGGAAATCAGTAACGGGCGAGTTTCATTTGATTTAAGAAATTTATATGATTCGCTTAGAACTGATAAAAAAGCAAAAAACATATGTGTAAACCTATATAGTAGTAACAAGCAAATGTTAATTTCTGGTATTATCTTCTATGTTCAGTGTAAATGGGAGATAATAAGTTTTAAATATTCTGTTAACGATTATGAATACATAAGGAGTCTATATTTTACCTGGTATGAAAGAGGAAAAGCAGAAAACAAATTAATCAAAATATGGAAAAGATGGGCTCCAGATAGTGAACCGTTAACCTTTAAAATAAATGATTGTGAATATGAGTTTACAGTTGAAAATAATAAATGTGATATGCCAAATGGAGAATATTTATTAAGTTTTGAGACTGAGGATCCATGGAGTGGATATAGTGATAATTTAGTATCTATTAATAACGAAAATACATTTAAAATCACAATATATGATGATGCTCCTTATATTAAAGATTGGAAAATTCATTGGATGCATAAAAATAAGGCTAAGATATCAGGTAACATTGTAAATGCCAAGGCTCAATACGAATTGGCAATTACTCTTTTTGGTTTCTACAGGGGAAAAGAAAAAAGTTTTACCTCAACTAAGCTAACAGATTTAGATGGGAACTTTGAATTAAATATAGTTAACAGAGAATCTAATTTAAACATGAGAGAGGTTGTTCACTGGATTGGATTTATTTTTCAAGAGCAAAATCCTGTCTATGATTTTTATATCTTGCCGAATCCTGCCTATATAGAATGGAATATCGATGATTTAAACACTGAATATATAAACAATGCAATTGATTATAAAATCAAAATAACAGAAATGAATTATGGTAATGAAACAATATTACCAAATACAATAAGCGATAAATTGATTAGTAGCATTTTAAATAAAAAAATGATTGAAATTCCCATAAATTATGCGGGTACGAGTGCAAGAATAAAATATGATCCCATTTCAAATAAATTATATATGCAAGTTAATAAAGGTGTTAAGTGTGTTAGCTGCGGTAAAATATTTCCTGATCAGCAATCATGGCACAGTCATTCCAGAAGATGTAATAGAATGATTCTTAATTTTTCAGAAGCAAGAGTTAGATTTTATTTACTTTGGAATATAAACAATTCTAATACTAATAGCATATATAATAATCTGTTATTTTCAAGTAAATGCTATCCTATAACGAATAAGGATGAATTTGATTTTAATAATATTAATGAAATCGTATGTCACCTTTTAGAAAGAGAAAAGGAAATATACAAAATGAGAACTGGGGGTCTGAAAAATGGCAACTAATCCTCTAACTACGTCAAAAGCGATTAAGAACAATTACATAAGATATCTGAGTACGGTTTTCCATTTAAATGATAAAGATCTTCAAGAACAGTTCATTAATATACTTAAGCAGGATGATAAGTTTGTAAAAGGACCAATAGTTGAAGCTACGCCCTTTTTCAGAACAAGTATTTCAATCAGGGAACTAACTGATGAAAAAGTTTTATCGAATTTATTTAAAGGTTTGGATAAATCAACATTTGATATTGACAGGAAATTGTATGTACATCAGGAAAAAGCAATAAGAAAAGTAGTAACTTATAATCGTAATATCGTTGTCGCAACCGGTACGGGCAGTGGTAAAACGGAAACATTTCTAATACCAATACTTAATCATTTATTAAAAGAACTGGAAAGCAATACTCTATGTCCAGGTGTTAGAGCCCTGTTGTTATATCCCATGAATGCTTTAGCCAATGACCAAATGGAGCGAATTAGATCATTATTAAGAGATTTTCCCAATATTACTTTTGGTAGGTATACCGGGGAGACAGAAAAAGATTTAAATATTGCGCTTGAAAAATACGAAAAGCAGTATAACAGAAAACCGTTGAAAAATGAACTCATTTCAAGAAAACAAATGTGGAATACACCTCCCAACATTCTGTTAACGAACTACGCAATGCTTGAATACCTATTATTGCGTCCAGACGACAGTGTTTTCTTTGATGATAGTAAGTATGCTAAATATTGGAAATTTATTATCCTTGACGAAGCCCATACATATAAAGGGGCAAAAGGAATTGAAATGTCAATGTTGTTAAGACGTTTAAAGGAAAGAATAAACAGACATAGCCAGAGCAAACTTACATGTATAGCAACAAGTGCTACTCTTGGAAAAGGAAGAGAAGAATATAAAGCCATTTCAGAGTTTGCTAGCCAATTATTCGGAGAAAATTTCGAATGGTCCGATAATATTCCAGAAAAACAGGACATAATTGAGTCAGAAAAGATACCATTGCGTTTATCCAGTGAAAGTTGGGGTAAACCCGATTCAGAACTTTATAAAAAATGGGAGTTAATTGTAGCCAATACAAATGAAGATAGCAGAATTGCTTTACTGGAAAAAACAGGTTTAGTTTATGGTGTACCAAAAGATATTCTAAAAAAAGCCAGAATAAATTGTAATAAAGACTGGCGTGTGTTTCTTTACGAAGTGCTTAAAGGTGACAGAACAGTCCAGTCTGTTCAGGAGGAGCTGCAGAATAAACCACAGCATTTAACAGCTTTTGCAGAGAAACTTTTTGAAGGACATGAAAACCGTAATGAATTGTTAATAGCCTTGGTGAACCTGGCAAATATGGCTAGACAAAACAATGATACACCACAGCTTTTACCGGCTAGGTATCACCTGTTTGTACGAGCTGTGGAAGGAATGTATTTGGCATTAAAACCACAAAAGCAAATATTTCTGGAACGATACCGAACGAACAGAGTTAAGGATAAGGAATATCCTGTTTATGAAATAGCAGCATGCAGTCAATGTGGGTCATTATATATTGTTGGTAATATTATCGATGAGCAGAATGGCAGTTATCTAATTCAAGGATCAGATATAGGTAATCATCCTGACTATTTTCTTTTAGAATCTGAGCATAAAGAATTAACTGAAATAGATGAAGATGAAGAGGTAATGCTATCTCAAAATACAGTTCAGTCAGGCAAATATGAAGAATTCATTCTTTGTGCCTCATGTGGCTCCATAAATAAAGCCAGGATTGTTGGTAAAAAATGTGAGTGCAGCGAAACCAGTTATTTTCATTTAGTAAAAGTTCAAAAGGGAAAAGATGGTAATGCATACAAATGTCCAGCATGTGGCAAATGCAATCCCAAAGGTATAATATGGAAATTTTTGACAGGTTCAGAAGCGTCTGCAAGCGTTTTGTGCAATGCGTTATATCAGGAGATTGAACCTAAAATTATTGAAAAAAGGTCAGTAATAGTTGATGAGGACGATGAATGGGCTCCAGTAAATCATACAAAAGAAAGCAAAATTGAAAGCAGAAAATTGCTTGTGTTTTCTGATAGCAGGCAGGATGCTGCTTTTTTTGCTCCATATTTTCAGCGTACATATAATCAGATATTACATCGTTCTCTTATACTAAAAACTCTTGTTGATAATAAAGAGGATGTCATAAATAATAAATGGAGACTTCAAGATCTGGTGGGCCCTGTTATAAAAGTTGCGGAAGAAGCAGGACTATTAAAAGGGATGAGCCTGCAAGAGAAAAAAGGTGAAATATGGAAATGGATAATGTATGAACTAATAGCCTTTGACAGGAGAAACAGCCTTGAGGGATTAGGGTTATTAGGATTTGAATTATCAAAACCTGACGGATGGGGGCCGCCAAGATATTTATTAACAGGTAAATGGTCGTTAACTGCTGATGAAGTATGGACATTGTATAAAATACTGTTTGACAGCCTCAGAGTCAAAGGTGTGGTTTCTTTTCCTGATTATGTATCTCCTACTGATGAATTTTTTGAACCGAGGAATAAGGAGTTCTACTTCAGAACCCAGACTCCTGACAGCAAGAAGGGTATTTTAAGCTGGAATACAAATACTCTTAACAGTCGGCTTGACTATTTAATTAAATTGTCAAAGAAAATCGGTAATGATCTTACTAATGATGATTGCATTTTAACATTAAAAAATATATTGGATAAAGATATAATGCGGAATACTGTATGGCAGAATCATATCAGGGAGGTTACATTACCTGGTGAAGGAGTTTTGTTTAAACTGAATTATAATATTTGGGATATTAGAGCTACATTATTAGATAATTATATCACATGGTACAGGTGTAATAAGTGCAACACCATTACATTGAACAACATAAAAAACATTTGTCCAAATTATAAATGTACTGGCGAGTTGGTACCGTGTGATCCACTTAAAAGTAATGAGAATAATCATTATTTGAATTTGTACAAAAACTTAAAGCCAATTGGCATGAAATGTGAAGAGCATACTGCCCAGTTACGCAGTGAAGCAGCTTCTGATTTGCAGAATAAATTCATATCAGGAGAAGTTAATATTCTTAGTTGTTCCACAACCTTCGAGATGGGTGTAGATGTGGGTGAATTAGAAACGGTATTTATGAGAAATGTACCACCGTCAGCAGCAAATTACATTCAAAGGGCTGGACGAGCAGGCAGAAGAGCAGATTCCACAGCATTTGTGCTTACTTTTGCTCAAAGAAGATCCCATGATATCGCTCATTATAATAATCCTGAAATGATGATAACAGGTAAAATAAGCGCTCCATATTTTAAAGTTGAAAACACTAAAATCCTCCGAAGACATATATTTTCGGTTGCTATTGCAAAGTTTTGGAAAGAAAATAAGGATTATTTTGGAAATGTAGAAAATTTCTTTCTAAATAATTGCGGTTATGGGATTGACAAAATTAAAGAATTCCTCAAATCAAAACCATATGATTTACTTAATTCAATAAAAACGATTATACCAGAGTATTTGTGGAACACTCTTGGAATTATGGACTGGGGATGGACCGATTATTTGCTGAATGATAATTATGGAGTATTAACCAAAGCACATAATGAAATAGTAGAAGATCTGAATGAGTTGGAAATATTAAGAAAAAAATTATTTGAAGAAAGAAAAGACATAAGACATCTCGATAGGCTAATTAAAACAATAAGAGAAAAAGACTTAATAGGTTATCTATCAAGTAAAAATGTATTGCCCAAATATGGTTTCCCTGTTGATGTTGTTGAACTTGAACTGGCTCATCACGGGGAAGAGGCAAAACGTCTTCAGCTCGAGAGAGATTTGAAAATTGCAATCTCAGAATATGCGCCTGGTGGTCAGGTTATTGCTGGTGGAAAGCTTTGGAAAAGCCAGTATATTAAAAGATTAATGCGCATGGAATGGGAAAGTTTCAAATATGCTATATGTGACTACTGTAACAATTATTACAGAGTAAGATTAGAACTGGCTGATAATTTCAGTAAAACATGTCCTGTCTGTGGAAATACATTCGGACGTAATAATGGAATTTTCATTATACCTGCCTTTGGCTTTATTTCTGATGATAAAAAACCTGAGGATCCGAGAGACAAAAAACCTGAACGAACATATGCAACCAGGGTTTATTATTCTGGTGAAGCAGTGGAAGAGGAAAGCCAAACTGTTCTGTTAAACAATGAGACAATTATTTTAACACCTGCTGCTAATGGTAAGTTATCCGTGATCAATAACGGTAAAGGTGGTGGTTTTTCAATTTGTACTAAGTGTGGTTATACAGTTCTTTCAGGAACAAGAATTAGCAGGCCACATCGCGGACCAAGAGGACAGGAATGTAATGGGAGCTTCAGAAGTCACGTTTCTTTGGGGCACGAGTTTGAGACTGATATATTAAAGATTGAATTCAGAAATAAGCGAGATAAAAATATAGGATTCTGGCTGTCAATACTGTATGCAATAATTGAGGGGGCTTGTTTAGGTTTGGGTATTGAAAGAAGTGATCTTGACGGCTGCCTTTATCCTGTTGACAGAAATATATCGAATTTTGCTTTGATTGTTTATGATGATGTTCCAGGTGGAGCAGGCCATGTACGCAGAATTGCAAATAAGGATAATATTCTGATTGCTTTAAAAACTGCGCTTAATAAATTACAGAGCTGTGAATGCGGTGGTGAGGATGGAAATACAAGTTGCTATGGGTGTTTGAGAAACTACGGAAACCAGTTTTACCACGAACTGCTTGATAGAAGTATTGCAATTGAATTTTTAAAAGAAATATTATGTGGATTGTAATTAATTGTTTTTAATGGGGTCAAATATGGAGGATCTAATAAGACTTGAAGCATTTAATTGGTTAAAAGAACAGACAATGATACACGGGGATGTGTTACCCAGAAAGCTTTTGGAAGAAGGTTTTGAGTTTAATGGGCAAAAAATAACTCTTATAGGACCCAAGGGTATTTGGAAGCCAAGAGTTTTCAAAAAAGTGCCATTGTCAATTACAACAGTATATAATGGACCATATGACGATTCAATTACTGGCGATGGATTTTTACAATATCGATACAGAGGTACAGATCCATTTCACGGGGATAACGTAGGCTTAAGAGAAGCAATGAAAAATCAAATACCATTAATATATTTTTATGGTATTGTACCAGGTAAGTACCTTGCGGTTTGGCCTGTTTATATTATAAACGATAATCCTGCTTCTTTAACTTTTACCATAGCAGCAGATGATGTATCAACAATAGAACGTCATTTGCTCTCATCGCATAATATTATTGTTTCAGATACTTCGGAAATAGCGGTACGTAAATATATAACCTCATCTGTAAAACAAAGATTACATCAGAAAGCATTTAGGGAGAGAGTACTTTTAGCTTATTCACAGCAATGTGCTTTCTGCAGAATCAGACATATTCAACTGCTGGATGCTGCTCATATAATACCCGATGGCGAAGAATTAGGAGATCCTGTTGTAAATAATGGTCTTTCTCTATGTAAAATTCATCATGCGGCTTTTGATTCAAATATAATAGGGGTTACTCCCGATTACATAATAGAAGTTAGAGAAGACATACTGGAAGAAAAAGATGGGCCTATGCTAAAACATGGTATCCAAGAGCTTCAGCATAATAAAATAATTCTGCCTCGTGATAAAGAAATGTGGCCGGATAGAGAAAGGCTATATATCAAATACACGAAATTTAAGCAAACAGGATAGTGCTCTATCTTCGTAATAGATTTATCTAAAACTCTGCTCATTTCAAAAGAATGAACATCAGGTATCATTTTTATCCATTTTAAATTCATGGTATAATTTTATTATACTTGTAAAAGTTACAACAGTTACGGTTATCATAAAGTCCAATATGACTACAAAGGTATCCATTGAGAGCGCAAAAATCAGAGGAAGCAAGAAATTAGTGTTATGACAGAACTTTAGATATTTGGAGAAATATGAAATTGTACATATTAGAGGATAAATCCTATGATTTGGTCCAAAAATCAGATGTCCATCAAGAAAAAGCTCATCCTGATAAATGTTTTGGTTGCCATAATACCCATGATTGCGCTTGCAATCCTGCTGACAGATGTATATGATGATTCGGTTAATAAAAGGACGGAAAAAAGCGTTGAGGATGCGAGTGAAATAATTGCATCACGTATCACCAGGGTGCTGAGGGATGCCGAAAACTGCTCCAATTATTTGACTGTCAACATAAACAAAGCATTTGAGGAGCAATTCAACCAAAAGTCACAGCAAAGCATTTTAGCCTATCAAAAAACC
>Ga0134093_1000129_pt1 | contig 87085 bp, 75 predicted proteins | sample 4_1taG_FD_94452 | JGI IMG/M metagenome (GOLD analysis project Ga0134093, IMG submission 94452) | Switchgrass degrading microbial communities from high solid loading bioreactors in New Hampshire, USA - 4_13_20_68_A1 metaG | ecosystem: Engineered > Bioreactor > Semi-continuous > Anaerobic >...
ATGCGGTTGGCCAAACCTGCTCTATTTTAGCAAATGGAGGTATTTTTATCTACTCATAGCTATAAGCTTTTTGAACCACCTGCATAGCAGGTGGTATTCATAAATACAATAAAATCTCAGGGGCATCGAGCCCCTTCGATTTCTAAGGCTTTCACTTTGTTCGAAAGCCCCTAAATATAAAGGGAGGAAGCCTATGCTTCCTCCCTCTCTTAATTCTATTATCGTAAAACTGTTTTGCAAATTTAAGCCAGTAATTTTCATGCTAATAAAAGAGTTTTTATTTTGTATTAGCCGGAAATTCCTTTATTTTCCCTAACAAATACATTCTAAGCAAAGCAAAATCCAGGGAATCTATTCTGCCGTCACCGTTTAAATCGCCGACTTCTAGGGCATTCTCCACCGGCAAAACTTTCAATTTCCCCACGAGATACTTTCTGAAAACTGCAAAGTCAAGGGAATCCACACTTTTATCGCCATTCAAATCTCCGACAATTACTGTATTTTGAGAAGGTGTAGGTGTCGGTGTAATTACGGGTGTGGGTGATGAATCAAATCCTGATATGGGATAAGTTTTAAGATCAGGCAGTTCATCCAATGTTATACAATAGTCACTGGTGTATATTTCTACCAACCACTCAACCGGGTTATTCTGTTCTCCTGTAAGCCACCAGCCGTACCATGGGCAGAAATACAGCCATCCGGCACCTTCATCAATTAGATTTTGAACTCTTGGTATTGTATCGTTTTCACTCATTGTCACAAGCTTTTTGCCGTCTGTAAGTTTAACCAAGCTGTAGAAAGTGGATGCGATTGCACTACCGTTGGGCAAACCGTCTTTTGCATTATATTTGTCATATCCGATAATATCCACCACATCATCTCCGGGATACCATTTTTCGGAGGTATCGTAAGTATAGGAGGTCCATACCCATATAATGTTGTCAAGTCCGTATTCGTTGGTAAATTTGTCATAAAGCAGTCTGTACAGTTGAACACAAGGCTCGGGACCTTCAGCTCCCCACCAGAACCAGCCTCCTTCAGCTTCATGGAGCGGTCTGAATAAAACGGGAACTTTTGTGTCCTCAAGTTGTTGAAATTTTGTTGCCATAAATTCTATATCATCCAATAGTGCTTTATTTTCAGGTGTTCCCGGAGTCAAAGCCTTTGTTATGCTGAAAGTTGTTTGTTCGGTGTAAAAGCTTCCGTCTCCCTTTTTGCCTATATCCCCCGGTGAAAACCAGTGCCAGCACACTGTAGGTATACCGTTCTTTTCTTTATACCACTCTATTACACGCTCGGCACACTCATCATCCCAACCCAAGCCGTTTGCCCTATAGTTCATGAAGTCAAATCCTCTAACGGCAGGCATTTTACCTGTCTTTTCCTTTATGTAGGTAAATTCTGCTTCCGATGCCTCATAATTATGGGAGCCGCAAATCTCCTGCTGACCGGAAAGTATATTTTTACCGTAAATATCACATAAATAACTCATCAGGGCTTTTGCCTCGTCCGATGCATTAGGATTGACCAGCTTTTTTTCAACTTTTAGGTTTGTAATTTTTTCATCGGCAGTCTTCACTATCATATAATCGAAATAGGTATATCCCCAATAGCTTTCAAATTCAATATTGTTTTTTCCTGCATTAAGCTTGACAATACCTGCCGACATCTCTTTCCATTCTAGCGTATAAGCAAAACTAACCTCTCCTTGATTAGAACCGTTTATATTAAGATATTGTACTTTTCTTCTCGGATCGTAAGGCTCTGCATAACAGACAATTAATTCATAAAGTCCCGCCTTGTCAACTTCAACATCAACGGATATACTTGTCCCCTTCTGCGGCAAAAAAACACAAGTGGCACCGCTTAAATCAAATACTTTTCCGTCTTCGGTCTGTCCAACATAGTCGGTATAAACTTGTGCCCCCTTTAGATTACCCTTCTCAAACTCATATTTAATTCCTTCCTGAGGTAGGGCATTTGAGTATGTAGCATATGACATTAGCGACATAAGTACTGCCAAAGTCCATGCCAAGAAGACCTTCGGTTTAGTTTTCCTGTACATTATACAACTCCTCCTCAAAAAAATTATGAAAGAGATAACTCTTCTTTATTTTTGTAATTATTACATTATCGTCCATAGTCCGTTTTGTAAATTTATTTTTCTATAAAATAATATTACTATAATTTATCTCATTTTACAATTATATAATTTTACGAAAAAAGACGTTGATACTATTCTCAACGTCTGCAAAGTCTACTTTATTTTATTGTATCTTGCACAATAAAGGCATCATATTATTTCCAAAATTAATGCCGGCAAAAAAAGAGCCCCTAATATCAGCGGAATTCTTTCCGGTCCAAAATCTTCATGTATTACATTACAATTTAGATACTTGTCCCAAATAGTAATACCATTTCTTTTAAGACTAGAAAAGGATAACAGCTCGGCTATTTCTTTAAAAAAAGTCATACCCAGTCCGAAAAACCAGACAAGTAATCCTCTGATCAATGCTGTTTTTAAAGAAAGCTTGTTATTGTTTTTATCTCGAACTTTGGTTTTAAGCAGCCATTTACCCGGAGTAGTTCCCCAGGTTGCCAGGAACTGTGCCTCAAGCAATATCCATACAAGGTAAACTCCCACTAAAAATATGTAGAGATCTATTTGTTTTGTCGGATACAACAACTTTTGAAGTATAAAAATCAGCATGCCCAATAAATACATATCGATATGTCTTGCCCAGTATCTAACCCAAGGCCTTATATTTATATTATCGCGATCCATAATTTCGCTATCGTTATTTGAACTCAAATTGTAAGACTCCCTTTATCTACTTTAAATTTATTTTTTCAGCCTCTTCAGTTAATCCAAGTTCTTCGTAAATGCTGCGAATAATTCCAAGATAATAAACATTGTCTTTTGCTTTGGATTTAGCTGCTTTCATCTTCTTTAATCCTTCTTCTTGGTTTCCGTTTTTATAAATTCCCTTTGCCTCATGTATATAGTATAATAGATTGTCCGGCCTTGCTTTGTAACCCATTTGACATACCTTTATCAATCCCGGCCAATTTTCAGCCAGAGAATAAGCTTCACATGCCCTGTCAATAAAATTGGTGTTTTTGGTTCTTTCATAAGCCTGCTCGTATAATTCCCCTGCCTCGTTGTACTTTTGATCGTTGAATGCTCTAAAAGCATTGAAACTCGGGCCGGTTATTTCAATGTCATAGTCTTTCCTAATGCTTTCGACCCATTTTCTATATTCTTCAGAATTCAAGAATTTTTCAACCAAAGTAATTTCCGAATATTCATCTTCAGGATGGGTAAAATCCTTTATTTTTTCCACATAGACAATATCATAACCGTTAGCTACCGGTATGGGCTCTAAAAGTTGTCCATCCTTTGCATTAAATACAGCCTCATCGAATTCTGCTCCATTGTATCCCGCCACAACGTTCTTCTTTTGTCCTCCCGCTTCCTTGCTAACAGTATCATCGGAATACTGTTTGACCAATTCTTCAAAGTTTTCTCCGGCTTTAAGCTTTGAATAAACAGTATTGGCGATTTCTTCGGCTTGTTCCTTAGTCCGGTCCTCATTGACTGCAATAAGTATGTTTTTTATATCCGCTTTTATACTATTCATTTTATGGGTTTCATAAGCATTTTTACGTTCCTCTTCGGTTAATTCAATGCCGTATTTTTTTGCTGCTTCAAAATAGACCTGTTGCTTTATCAAATAATCTTCAATATTCTTCCTCATATCCTCTTCATCGGCAAAACCCATTCGTTGGAAATATTCGGTCTGCTCTTGACTGTTGGAATATCTCGGTTTTACATATTTTTCTACATATGCGTCAACCTCTTCCTTACTAACAGTAACATTGGCTTTATTCTTGAAATAATCCTCCAAAACAATTTTATCTATAATTTGCTCGAGCAATATATCATATCTTTCCTCATCAGTCTTTCTAATCATTTCTCCATTATTTTTATATTTGTTATAAAAATTAAGATATTCTTCCCTGAATACATCCGAACTTACATATGTACCGTTAATTTTTAAAGCCTCGTAACCGAGTTTTTCTATTTCGAGCTTATTTTCTGAATCGTCAGTTTCATTACCTTTTTTAGAATTGGTCGAAGTTAACACTACAGCAGTAACTACAGCTGCTACTATTACTAAAAGCGATACTGCCAATAGAATCTTTTTCTTCATTAAAAAATCCCACCTTTAAAAAAATACATTTATATTGAATTTTATTGTTCTAAATCCAAAAGTAAATAAACTCTCAGGTTAAAATAATTATACAACAGTTATTTTATAGATTTGTGACCAATTTGTAAACTTTTTCTTTACAAACTAATCTATTAATCTTCCTTTATAAGCTCATTAACTTCGCACAAAGTCGGCATTGCCGGTATACCGCCCCTCCTTGTGACACATATAGCCGCAACGGCATTGGCAAACACCACGGATTTTTCCAACAGCTCCCTGCTTATATCTTCCACCCTTTCAATGCCACTTGAAATTATATAGTATAGAAAACCTCCCAAAAAGGCATCTCCGGCTCCTGTAGTATCAATTGCATTAAGTTTGTCAAACGCAGGCTTTGAGCCTGTAATTCTTCCAAACCTATAATAACATCCGCTGCTACCCCTTGTCACAAGTATCAATTTGATATTATATTTTTCGTACAACAAATTACTTCCTTTTTCATTATCGGCCATACCTGTAATAAATTCAAGTTCTTCCTCGGAAACCTTTAGAATATCCACCATGGACAATACCGAAACAATTTCTTTTAAAGCATGCTCGGAGCTTTTCCACAGTGCAATCCTCAGATTCGGATCGTAGGACACAATCAACTTTTTATTCCTTGCATATTCTAATGCCTTTAAGGTGGCACTTCTTGAAGGTTCATCGGTCATAGACAGGGACCCGAAATGAAAAACTTTCGATGAATCCAAAAGTTTATAATCAATTTCCGATGGGCTTAAACAAGTATCGGCTCCTGGATTTCTGTAAAAACTGAAAGAACGTTCCCCATTTTTGTCACATTTTACAAAAGCTAGCGTTGTATTGCATTCCTCACTAAATTTAAGTCCCGATATGTCAATGCCGTGTTTCGTCAAAACCTCCGAAAGGAAACTGCCGAACATGTCTTTTCCCACTTTTCCTATAAAAGCCGTTTTGCCTCCGAGCTTCGAGATACAGGCTGCAAGGTTTGCCGGTGCTCCTCCCGGATTTTGCTCAAAACACAAATTTTCCTTGTCAAAGCAACTAACCGAAGTAAAATCAATTAGAACCTCACCCAATGCTGTAACATAGAACATACCAATACCTTCCTTTTTATTTAAATTTTTGTACCTATCTTAATTCGAAAAACCTAAAAATAAACATGTTAAAAAAATAATTTGTAAAATCCTCTATATAATTATACTAAAATATGTTATAATATAAATGTCATATTTATTTTTGCTTTCTTTTTCAATCAACAATTATTTTTAACTTTTTCTTAAAACTTGTCTTTATTAAACACTTTCTTCTGCTTCATTAGTTTTATCGCAGCAACACTTTAAAATAAATTTTTGTATCGGAGATGATTTTATGAATTTAAAAGTAGGAGAAGTTGTCACTTTAAAACACTATTCCGGTAAAAAAATAAATAAAGGCGTTATTAGCAATATTAGCGACAACTGCTATGTTATAAAACCGGATAAGGATTTCCTCATTTTTAATTTCTTCGACAATGACCCTATTGTAATGGGATTTGAACATGACAATATTGTAAACATATGTGAAAGTACAATATCAAGCATTGATTATCAACAAAACACTTTCTGCCTATCGGTCAACAATGTGATAACCATTACCGACAGAAGAATTACCCAAAGGTTTCCCGTATCCTTATGTGCTTACATATTAGACAGGGATGAGAAAAACTTTGCCTATATTCGCAATATGAGTCTTGACGGTTTATCCCTATGTTCTAAGGTGGATTACGAGCAAGGCCGCAAACTCAGATTAAATACAACTATAGAAGACAGAACTCTTGAGTTTGAAGCGACCATTGTCTGGAAAAACGAGAGCAAATACGGATTCGAATACGGTTTAGAATACAGCCAGATGGATAAAAAAGTGATGAAAGATTTGGAACATTGTATTGAGATATTAAGACTAACCCATGACTTTGCCATTGTAATGCTTAAAACCCAATACGATTCGTATCGTAGGATAATCTCCAACAAGTTATCGAAGAATTAACCCATAAGTTTATAAATCAAGGTCTATTGGCAACTTATATAATCTGCCAATAGACCTTTTTGTTATATTTATAAGCCAAATATACATCATAACCTTCGTACTCTATACAAGGTCCCATCTGGGATCTATGTTTTGCGAAACAGCCCTGTAGCCCTTGGCCATATATAGTGCATCTAAAATTGCTATTCTGACCATTGCTTCGCATACCGGATAAATTCTTGTACATACCGAAGGATCGTTTCTTGTATTGAATTCAACCTCAACATTTTCCTTTTTGTACATATTTACCGTTTCTTGCTTTATTGAGATGGTAGGAGTTGCTTTTACGGCAACTCTAATCCTTAAATCTTCACCGTTGGAAATTCCACCCAATATCCCTCCCGCATGGTTGGTCTTAAATCTGACCCTGCCCGATTGGTCAAAATACGGTATATCATTGGATTCCGAGCCCCTCATCCTGGCATGTTCGAACCCATCTCCGAATTCAATTCCCTTTATGGCACCTATGGACATTATCGCATGGGCTAACATTGCTTGCAATTTGTCAAATACCGGCTCACCCAACCCGGCCGGAACTCCTCTGGCAATAATCTCAACAACTCCTCCGGCGGAATCGCCTTCGGCCTTTATTCTTCTCAATTCCTCCATCATTTCTTTTGCTTTCTCAAGGTCGGGACAGTTTATTTCATTTTTACGGTAGTTTGCCTTTGCCATTTCATAAGTAATATTACCTGCCTTAATGCCGTGAATTTCTGTGACAAATGCAATTACATCAATTCCCATTGTATCTAAAACAGCTTTTGCCACTGCACCACCGGCAACACGGGCTGCAGTTTCCCTGCCCGATGCCCTTCCTGCACCAATATTATCCGCAAACTGTCCGTATTTCTTAAAGAAAGTATATCCTGCCTGACCCGGTCTAACCACTTCCCTGTAGCTTTTGTGTTTTTCAAGATGTTCATCTTCTATAACACTATTGGAAATTATCAACCCTACAGGAGCTCCTGTGGTCAAATCATCTTCCATAACACCTGAAAAAATATATACTTTATCCCTCTCTTGTCTAGGCGTATCCAAATCGGACTGACCCGGTCTTCTCTTATCCATTTCCTCTTGAATAAACTCAGCTGTAAGCTTTATTCCCGGAGGTACACCGTCAACAATAGCCATAAGTCCTCCATAGAGTTCTTTAGGTATGTCAAGATGCTTTCTAAAGCCTCCGGCATACGATTCACCACATGTGGTTATACGAAAAAATCTTCCATATGTGTTTCCTACCATTCTACACCAACTCCAGTTCTAAAATTATTTTTCCGTTTTTTAGTCTTGTTAATTTCTATATTTCTATAAATACCCTATCTGCTTAAGTATTAATCCAAAAATCCGGTTATAAATCAGTCTTTACGATAAATTATTTTGCCGATATTGTTTCGGTTATTTCATTGACTATATCCTCAATACCTTTATTTGAACAATCAATTGTAATGTCCGCATACTTTTGATATAGGGGCAGCCTCTCTTTATACAAATCTTCAAAAGTCTGTTCCGAATTCTTTGCAAATCTTCTTCCGCTTGCTATCCTTTTACTGAGCTCATCTAGCTTTATATCAAGAAAAATGACAAAGCCGTTATTTTTTAGATGTCCCATCGCTTTTTCACTGTACACCACGCTTCCGCCTGTAGATATGACATGGTTTTCCGCTTTCATTTCCAGAATTATATCCTCTTGAATTTGAAGGAACCTTTCAAGTCCATCTTCATTAACTATATCTCTTAAAGCCCTTTTTTCCTTTTCATAAATAAGGGAATCGGTATCAACAAACTGCATATTTAACTTTTTCGACAAGGGTTTACCTATTGTACTTTTACCCGAGCTCGGCATTCCGATTAAAACAATGTTTTTAATATCCATTTAAAGTCCTCCGCATTTTATAATTATTAATAATATAAAATGGAAAATTTTCATACTCATTTTTATATAACAGTATTATACACATAAATGGGAAATGAACCAATAAAAATTTTTTTAATTCAAATTAAAAAAATTTCAAACGATTGAATTTTTAAGCCGATTGGTTTATACTTTATTGATGTGCAATAAAATAATGTTTTAATTTTTAGCAGATGGAGTAGATCGATATGAATGTTAGAAAATTTTTCCTTATATTCAGTTCCGTAATATCAACCTTTATGTTTATTTTGGGAGTTGCCTCCCTTGGTTATATAAATCTGGAATCTGTTTCTGCTGATGTATACAATCCCAATAGCGGAAATATAATAGGTGATATATTAGACACGTATAAGCCACTAACGGAAAATGTCAATGTATTGGTTTTAGGTGGAGACAAAGTAAATAAAAATACCGATACAATGATGTTGGTAAATTTCAACCCGTCAACGGCTAAAATCAATATTCTTTCAATTCCAAGAGACACAAAGGTGCTTATTAACAGAAAGTCTGCAAAAGTTAACGCTGCCTACCCATATGGTGGCGGAGAATTGGCCATTGAAACGGTAAGCAACCTTCTCGGTGTTGATATTAAATATTATGTTTATGTTGATACATCAACCTTTAGAGAAATAATAGACATACTTGACGGAGTTGACTATTATGTTCCTGAGGATATGGACTATGACGATCCTCTTCAGAACCTCCATATCCATTTGAAAAAAGGACAGCAAAGATTATACGGAAAAGAAGCGGAACAATATATGAGATTTAGACAAAACAACAGGGGAAAAGTTACAGCAAACTATGACGGCAGTGATTTAAAAAGAATAGATGCCCAGCAAAACTTTATAAAAGAACTGATAAGGCAAAAAGTCAACATTGTCTATATAACAAAGATGAATGACATACTCAATGTTATCTTTAAGAGTTTTGATACAAATATCACTTTGGACGAGGTTTTAAAATTATCCAAAAACATAAGTAAGGTTAATGCCGATGAAATCTCCATGTTTAAACTGCCCGGCGAACCTGTTCTGCATGATGTCTGGTACTATGAAATGTATCGCTCTGAAGCAAAAGAAATAGTAGATCAATACTTTAAAATAAATTGATTATATGAAAAGCTTTATTTTAAAAAATCGGAGGATTCACCTCCGATTTTTTGATACCGTTTAATTTAAATTAACAATTCTTTCTAAGAAAACATCAAAATGCTTTTTAATCAAGCAGTATAAAAGGTCTTGTATGCCTTATAAGTCATATAAACATCCACTTTACTGGTTATCTCAAAGGGTGAATGCATCGACAATACAGCCACACCGCAATCTATTACATCAACATTTAAATTTGCAATAAATTGTGCTATCGTGCCTCCTCCACCTTGATCAACCTTTCCCAACTCGGCAGACTGCCAAACAATATTGTTGTCATTGAAGAGTTTTCTTATTTCACCAAGAAACTCCGCACTGGCATCGCTTGCACCGACTTTTCCCCTTGAGCCGGTATACTTTTGAAGAACAATTCCCCTGCCTAAAAATGAAGAATTCCTCTTATCATACACACTTTCATAAGTTGGATCAATCGCTGCGTTAACATCTGCCGAAAGCATTTTTGAATTGGACAGACATCTTCTAAGTATTAGGTCATTGTAGTTTCCAACACTTAATCCGCATAAATCGGCCAGAAAATTTACAAAAAAGCTTGATTGGGCTCCGGTATTACCCATACTGCCTATTTCTTCCTTGTCGGATAAAATGCATACTGCTGTTCGTTTAACTTTTTCAACATCTAAAATTGCTTCCAATGCCGTATAGGCACATACCCGGTCATCCTGTCCATATGCCCCTATCATACTTTTATCAAAGCCCACATCAACTGCATTAAACTTCGGGACCAACTCCAACTCCGCCGAAATCAAATCCTCTTCAACAATACCGTATTTCTCGTTTAATATATTCAGCACATTTAACTTGACCTTTTCTTTAACCTTATCGTCTTTATAGGGGATGGACCCGGACAAAACATTAAGTCCCTCTCCCGTTATTCCCTCACTCATCTTTTTTTGCATCTGTTCAGATGCAAGATGCGGAAGTAAGTCGGTAATCGTAAACACAGGGTCATTTTCATCCTCACCTATTCTTATGTTAACTGTACTTCCATCCCTTTTAACTATTACACCATGCATTGCCAAGGGAATGGTAACCCACTGGTACTTCTTTATTCCTCCGTAATAATGGGTTTTTAGAAATACCATATCATTGGCCTCATACATGGGATTCGGCTTTAAGTCGATTCTGGGAGAATCAATATGTGCCCCCACTATGTTCACACCTTTTTCAAGGCTCTCTTTACCGATTATTGCCAATGCAACGGTTTTATTCCTTCCGATGCAGTATACTTTCATACCGGGCAATAATTTCTTTTGAGATTTTATCAATTGTTCCAAAGGTATGTATCCTTTACTTTTGGCAAGCTTTTCAGTTTCATCGACAAATTCCCTCTCGGTTTTGGCTTTATTTAAAAAGCTTTTATATCTTTCACCCAATTCGAAAGTCAACTTAAACTCTTCATCAGTTATTTTTTCCCAAACATTATTGGGTTTCATAAGCAACTTTTCCGATAAGAGTTGACCTTGAGTTTTATTTTCAGACATATTGTTTTCCTCCTTATAGTTAATTGGTTGTTAAAATTCAAGCACTATATACATCCTATTCTAAACTCACCTTACTTTATTATACCCATATTTTTATAGCATAAAAAGATTAAGTGTTAAAGCTGGTTTTAAACATCAGCAATTAAAAAAAAGACTAAAATAAAATCGAAGGAGCTATCTACGCCCCTTCAATTTCTAAGGCTTTAACGATCTTCGAAATCCCCTAAAAAAAAGAGGAGAATTCTCTTCTCCTTTTTTAATAAATCTTTTTATTCGGAAAAAGTTGCTGCAATTTCCCTTTGCATCAATTCATAATTATCAAGCAGCAAGAGCAGCTTGTCAACAACTACGGGATCAAATTGTGTTCCGGAATTCAGCTTGAATTGATTTATTGCCTCATCGAGATTAAGTTTGGAACGATATTTTCTGTCGGATGTCATTGCGTCAAAAGCATCTGCAACCGACAAGATTCTAGCAAGGAAAGGAATTTCCTCACCTTTTAAACCTTCAGGATATCCTTTCCCGTCATACCTCTCATGATGATACTTAACAAGGGGAACAACATCCTTAAACATGGAAATTGCCGATAATATATAAGCTCCTTTGAGAGGATGTTTTTTAATCTCCTCATATTCGTTGTAATCAAGTCTTTCAACCTTAAACAGTATATCGTCGGCAGTTCCTATCTTTCCGATATCGTGGAATATGCCTCCAACTTTCAATAACTCTATTTCATTAGGGCTTAAATCGAAAGCCTCACCTAATTTCATCGCATAATAGGATACCCTATCGGAATGTCCCCTAGTATAGTAATCTTTAGCATCGACTGTAAGTCTTAGTGCCTCAATAGTGTCAATATACCGTTTCTTTAATTCCAAATATGTCCTGTCAAGTTCTTCCTTTTTCATGTTTATCAAAGAATGTAAAAAGGCATTTACAATGGAAGTGGCAGCTTGGGTAGAATATATCTCCAAAAGCTTAATCCCTTCATCGAAATTGTTGCTTTCAATATATATAACACCAATGGAATTGTTATTCTCACCTAGTAGGGGTAAAATTATACCGTGATCCAATTGCAGTTTGACTTTATTCTCCCTTGAAAATCCGATCTTTTCCATAAGCTCCGGGCTGAGCATATTTACCAATGAATCCACCGGAATATTATATTCGCCCACACCTTTATAAATAATCTCACCCTGACTGCTGTTACAATCATCAACAAGTATAAAGGCATCCTTGCTATTCACAAGAGGCATAAGACCCTCTAGAATTTCTTCCAAAATAGCATCGATTGGCTGTAATTGATATATTTTAGGTACTGTGTTAAGAATTCTGTTGAGTCCATCTTTGAATTGCTTAATGGTACGCATCTGGGATATGGATTTTATTCCCGACTCAATCAACAGCAACAGTTGGTCAAAACGATCACCTTTTTCACAATACCCTTGAATATCAAGAGCTCTAATAGTCTCAAGAGGCGGAGCAAGATCCTTGTGTCCGGTTAACAGGAGTATATATATATCTTTATTGAACTGCCGTATTTTAGCAACCACTTCATCACCGTGAATAGGTGACATTATATAATCAAGAATAAGCATGTCAAAATGCTCGTTCTCCAATAGTTTAATTGCTTCGATGGGATCCGAAATGCCTACGCTGAAATATCCGCTTCTAGCCAGCATAACTTTCAATGAACTCAAAATGCCTTCTTCATCGTCTACAATAAGAATTTTATATTCCATGGATATTTCTGTTGTTCTTTTCCTCATTTTAACTCCTCCTATATCTAGCTGCCCGTAATACTCATATTTGGAGCTAAAGAGCCCGATCTGTACAAAAACAACTATGTCCCATTATCCAAAATACGATAATGTTTTCATCAAACTCTACAGTTCCCATCGGCAATAGAATAACGACTAAAAATATATTTATCAATTTTCAACTAAATTACGATAAGGTAAAATATTGTGTGAATTTTAGCAAGATTTTTGTTACTACAAAATAAAAATTCCAAAATACAAGAGTAAAATTGATACTGTACATTATTAAGAAGAGTAATTAAGAAAAATATAGCTGACTTTTAGAAATCAATTATTGCTCAATATATAAGTCAGCAGTATCTAACTATTGAACCGGATAATGTGCAATTAACAAAATACAATGAAAATATGCACATTTAGACTCATCTTAGGTAAACTGACTTGCTATATAATAAAAAAGAATAAAGGCATATTTTGGGGTCTATTTATATTTTATTAAATTATTCTATAACATGCAAGTACTTTCATATAGGCTATTAGTAGGATTTATATAGGACTAATAGGCACTATTATACCACACAATAGCAAAGGTACTAATATCTAATTTATGTCAACATTAACCGCCAACTTTTTTACAACTCTCTTAATTTCGATAGTTTCTTGACTTATCCATTTTATTGCATTATAAATATTATATAAAATAACTGTAACTTCGGAGGATTCATTATGTTTGATTGCCATGTACACAGCAGTTTTTCCGGTGACAGTAATATGGACTGTAACGATGCGATAAACACTGCAATAAATTTGGGTTTGCAAGGTATTTCTTTTACCGATCATCTTGATTATGACTACCCAGATTATGATGATGTATTTTTAATTGATTTTGACAAATATTCAGCTGCCATTGACAAATTGAAAGATGACTACAACGGCAGAATTAAAGTTCTTAAAGGTTTGGAGGCAGGTATACAACCCCATGTTATTGAAAGCACCTTGAATGTAATTAACGGATATGACTTTGATATTGTAATTGCCTCGGTCCATGTTGTCGACAAATTGGACTTGCACAATGGCGATTTTTGCAAATCAAAGACACAAAGAGAAGCTTATACAAGATACCTTGAAGAAGTGCTTCAAACTGTAACTTCTTTTCAAAACTTCGATATTATCGGCCATCTCGACCTCATTAGGAGGTATGGATGTTATGACAACAAGTCGTTATCCTATAGCGATTACAGTGACCTTATAGATGCAATTTTAAAGCAAATAATCAAAATGGGAAAGGGTATTGAAGTAAATTCCTCAGGATTCAGATACAATCTGTTTTCACCAATGCCGGACTTTAGCATAGTTAAACGATATAAAGAATTGGGCGGCGAGATAATTTGCACCAGTTCCGATGCCCATAGCACCGGGCATATCGGTTACAAGTTCGACTATCTTAAAGAAATGCTACTAAACTCAGGTTTTACCTACACCGCACATTTTGAGCAGAGAAAACCTGTATTTTCAAAATTGGATTAGTTTACTTGTTTTTGATTACCGTTTGACAAAAAAATAGCCGTTTTATATTATTGGAAAATTTCAAAAACTTATAAAAAAAGCCCCAACTAATATTATCGCAAGTTGGGGCTTTTTTTCGAGTAGTTTTATTTTGTAATTTTTACCCTGTGGTAAACTTTTTTACCTTTCTTTATTATTATTTCGTCATTTTTAAAGTCTTCTTTCGTTACAACATGGTCTATCTTCTCAATTTTAACTTCGTTTATGCTTATGCCTCCCTGTTCAATAAGACGTCTTCCCTCACCTTTTGAAGGAATTAATTTTGCTTTCATTAAAACATCTATAACATTGATACCATCGCCTATTTCTTCAATTGTAATATCGGTGGTAGGCATATTTTCAGAACTAACTCCTTTTCCGAAAAGAGCCTCTGCAGCACTTTGAGCCTTTAAAGCCTCTTCCTCACCATGAATAAGCTTTGTTACCTCAAAGGCAAGAACCTTCTTGGCCTCATTTATCTGTTCATCTTTAAGTTTTGCCAATTCCTCAATTTGGCTCAATGGTAGGAAAGTAAGAAGTTTTAAGCATTTTATAACATCCTTGTCATTTATGTTTCTCCAGTACTGGTAAAACTCATATGGAGGTGTTTTATTCGGATCAAGCCACAGGGCTCCTTTTTCGGTTTTACCCATTTTATTGCCTTCACTGTTGGTTAACAGTGTAAAGGTCATTCCATAGGCTTCCTTACCCTCTACCCTTCTTATAAGCTCAATACCTCCCAATATGTTTGACCACTGATCGTCTCCACCAAGTTGAAGCAGACATCCGTGATCCTGGAAGAGTTTCAAGAAATCATAGCTCTGCATAAGCATATAATTAAACTCAATAAAAGACAGTCCTCTTTCCAACCTCGTTTTAAAGCATTCTGCAGTTAACATCCTGTTTACCGAAAAATGAACCCCAATTTCCCTTAAAAATTGCACATAGTTCAATTCCAGCAACCAGTCGGCATTATCAAGCATTAAAGCCTTTCCGTCACTGAAGTCTATAAATTTCGACAACTGCTCTTTAAACTTGTTTGCATTGCTTTGAATCTGCTCCCTGGTCATCATTTTTCTCATATCGGTCTTTCCCGTTGGGTCCCCTACCATGGTTGTTCCTCCACCGATAATGGCAATAGGCCTATGTCCTGCCCTTTGCATATGAGCCATAACCACCATCTGCAAAAAATGTCCTACATGCAGACTGTCAGCTGTCGGGTCAAAACCGATATAAAAAGTAACCTTATCATTCTCAAGAAGCTCTTTTACCTTTTCTTCATGAGTTACTTGGGCAATAAAACCTCTTTCCTTCAATGTTTCAAAAACGCTAGACATAATATTCCTCCTAATCCAAAGCTTGCTTTTATTTTTCAATTTTTATTATTCTAATGAGTTACCATAAAAATAACAATAAAAAACACCTATGATTAAATGAATATAAAAAAAGCCCTCACATCCTTCTTAAGGACGAGAAAGCTCCCGTGGTACCACCTTAATTCGTACACATAGCAAAAGTGTACCTCATTATACACCGCCAAGTTAACGGTAGGCTTCCGGCTCTGCCTAGCAGTGCAATTGATAGCACCTTCAGCATGCAACTCCAGAGGGTATTTCATTAATCCATGTGCTGTAATCCTTTCACCCACCGGACTACTCTCTAATTGTAACCATGGACAACTACTATCTCTCTTTCACAGTCTTTATAATATTTTAACACACCAGTATAAAGTTTACAAGGTCAATTTTGTATTAAATAACTCTACTGTATAATACCACCGCCAACAACTAAATCATTCTCATAAAATACCACCGACTGACCTGGAGTAATAGCTCTTTGCGGTGTGTCAAACACCACCTTAACTTTATCTTTTTCAATAGGTATGATCAAGGCATCGGCTTCTTTGGCAGAATACCTAATCTTTGCCTTTACTCGCATGGGTTCTTCCAAATTATCAATTGAAATGAAGTTTAAATCATAGGCAATTAACTCCCGTCCAAACACTTCACTGTCCTCGCCTAAAATTACGTTATTATTTTCAACATCCAATCCCACAACATACATCGGTTTTCCCAAGGCAATGCCCAATCCTTTTCTTTGTCCTACGGTATAGTGAATTATGCCTTTATGTTTCCCCAATACATTACCTTTAGTATCTACAAAATTACCTGGAATTATTTTTTTATCGGTGTTTTCTTCGATAAATCTTCCGTAATTGTTGTCATCCACAAAGCATATCTCCTGACTGTCAGGCTTTGAAGCAACATTAAGACCAAGGTCTTTCGCCTTTTGCCTTACATCATCCTTACTAAAATTTCCAATGGGCATAAGAACTCTTGACAACTGTTCCTGCGTAAGATTGTACAGTGCATAGGTTTGATCCTTTGCCTGGGTTACCGACTTTCTCAATAGATATCTTTTTCTATCCTCGTTGTATTCAATAATGGCATAGTGCCCGGTTGCCACATAGTCAATACCCATTGATACTGCTTTATTAAGCAGTGCTTCAAATTTAACATGCCGGTTGCAAGCAATGCAAGGATTAGGTGTTCTACCCTTTAAATACTCGTCAATAAAATAGTTTATAACCTTATTTTCAAATACCTCTTTAAAGTTGAGTACATAATAGGGTATACCCAAAGTATTGGCAACCCTTCTTGCATCGTCCACTGCCGACAGTGAACAGCATCCTCCCTCAGTAAGTTTAACCTCTTCAGGAGTTTCTGGCCATATTTGCATTGTCACTCCTATCACATCATATCCCTTTTCCAAAAGCAAAGCGGCTGCTACAGAACTATCAACGCCGCCGCTCATACCAATCATAACACTTTTTTTTCTCATTGGTTTTAAAAACCTACCTCTATTTTTATTTTATATTGGCTGAACGAATCAGTCTTCATCCTCATCCAAATGGTGATGCAAATCGTCGCAGCGTCTTCCGCATGCACCGCATTCGGATTCTTTATTTAGTCTTCCCGTTTTTATCAAATAATCTTCAATGGCCGCCTTAATAGCCTCCTCAGCTAAGTTCGAACAGTGCATCTTCACCGGTGGAAGTCCGTCTAAAGCATCAGCAACAGCTTGGTTGGTAATTTTTAATGCTTCTTCAATAGTCTTTCCCACAATCAATTCTGTAGCCATACTGCTGGTTGCGACTGCAGCACCGCATCCGAAGGTTTTGAATTTAGCTTCTTTAATAACATCATTTTCTATCTTGAGGTATATTTTCATAATATCCCCGCATTTTGCATTACCTACTTCACCCACTCCATCGGCATTTTCTATTTCACCGACGTTCCTGGGATTCATAAAATGGTCCATAACCTTTTCACTATACATATTAATTCCCTCTTTTCACTTTTTCATATAATGGAGACATCTCCCTTAATCTTTCCACTATCATCGGAAGTACTTCCATAAGATAGTCCACATCCTCATGTGTATTTTCTTCCCCAAAGGTTATCCTTAAGGAACCGTGTGCAGTCTCATGGTCAAGACCGATTGCCAACAAAACGTGAGACGGATCCAATGAACCCGAAGTGCATGCAGAACCGCTAGATGCAGCAATTCCTTTCATATCCAACATTAACAATAGCGACTCACCTTCTATGAATTGAAAAGAAAAATTAACGTTTCCGGGCAATCTCTTATATCTGTCACCATTTAGTTTTACAAACGGTATTTTTTTAGTAATTTCTTCAATGGTCCTGTCCCTTAATTCAATCAATTTTTTATTATACTGCTCAATGTTATTAGTTGCAAGCTCAATTGCTTTACCGAGCCCAACTATTCCAGGTACGTTTTCGGTACTTGCCCTTCTTCCTCTTTCCTGTGCTCCTCCATGAAGGAAATTTGTAATCTTGACACCCTTTCTTACATATAAAGCACCTACACCTTTCGGTCCATAGAATTTATGGGCAGACAATGACAACAGGTCCACATTCAGCTCATTAACATTTATTGGTATATTGCCTACTGCTTGTACTGCATCGGTGTGAAAATATATGTTGTGCTCTTTTGCAATCTTTCCAATTTCAGCTATGGGCTGAATTGTACCGATTTCATTGTTTGCAAACATTATTGTAATCAGAATGGTATTCGGTTTGATTGCTTTTCTTACCTGCTCGGGAGACACCAATCCGTTCTCGTCTACAGGAAGGTAGGTTACCTCAAAGCCGTCACTCTCAAGATATTGACACGTATGAAGCACTGCATGGTGTTCTATGGCCGTGGTAATAATGTGGTTACCCTTTGACCGGTTGGAATAGGCTACTCCTTTAATAGCCCAGTTATCCGCTTCTGAACCGGAACCTGTGAAAAATATCTCCCTCGGCATTGCTCCCAATGCTTTGGCCACTTTTTCCCGTGCCTCTTCTATCGCTTTTTTGCTCTCCCTACCTATGCTATATATTGTTGATGCATTCCCGAATTTATTTGTAAAATAAGGCATCATTTCTTCAAGAACCTCAGGCTTAACGGGTGTTGTTGCTGCATGATCGAAATATATGATTTTGTTGTCCATAATTTGTGCTCCTTACATAAATTTTATATAAATATTCATAAGAATTTTACTTCTCAATATATTCCCATAAATTTTATATTCAAAACAATAATTCATAGTAAATCCGTAGGGATTAAATATAATAAATATAAGCCTCTTCGGGATTACTCTTTTTGTATTCTTCCACAAGGTCAGCCAAAGTAATGGAATCGACCGCCTCATTCACCTTATCCCTTATCTTTTGCCAAACCATCTTTGTAACACATCTATCGGATTTTGAGCATTTGCTCGGTTCATCCTCAACTACACAATCCACCGGTGCCAAAGAACCTTCCAATGCCCTCAATATAGAACCGATAGTAATGTCTTCAGGCTTATGGGCAAGCACATAGCCACCTTGTGCACCCCTAATGCTATTGACATGTCCTGCTTTTCTAAGGGTTGCAAAGAGTTGCTCCAAATAGTTTTCCGAAATTTCCTGTCTTTCTGCAATACTCTTCAAGGCAACAGGTCCTTCCCCGTTGTGAAGTGCAAGGTCAAGCATGGACTTTACACCGTATCGTCCCTTAGTAGATAACTTCATTTTTAGTCCTCCAATCCCAAGTATTTTACTTGGTATTACTATCTAAGATTAGCACTGTGATTTTCATTTGTCAATAGAAATTAGGCAAAATCTTTTGCCTTTGAAATAAAATAATTTCAAAGGTTTGGTCCCAGTATTCATTGTATTGTTGAACGCACAGTAGTTGATTGGTTTATAGCTTTTTAGCGTTTATTTTTTGTTTTACAGGCAAACACTTTTAAAAAAGAGGACTATAATATCTTGAATTAAGCATATCCGCTATCTCTTCTATTGATTTTCCAAGGGAATTAACAATAAAAACCCCATAATTTCCTCTTTTGCCCATGGTCATTTCAGGCATATTATTTCTCGACACATATGAGATCTGAAAACTGTTTCCCTCATATACAATTGCATCAATGGGGTAATTATATGTCTCCAAATCCACCACTTCAAATCCCTTTTCTATGAGTCCGGCTTTAATTTCATCAAGTCCTTGTTGAACTGCAACTACAATAAAAACCACCTCCTACTATAAGTATTAGCAGGAAGTGGAATCAATATACTACTCATCTACCGGCTGTATAATCTTGACTTGTTTTCGGTTTGAATTTTAAATTTTAGTTCAATACGAAAAATATAAAGCCCTATGTTAAAAATTTTTTTGCTTCATAGTCACCAAATAATAAGCACATATCGCCATATATACGATAAAACTAACTTCAAGGAACTTTTTTAAGATTAGTATATTGACTATCAAAAGCACGAAACCGATTAGCAAACACCAGGCAATTATTCTTTTTCTCATGCATAGCTCCTTTCAACTTATGTCAAATCCTTTTCCTTCTGATAGAAAAAAGTTTGAATGGACCTGAAATTAAATTTATTATACATTATAATCTGTTCTGTACTTCCTACAAAAAGTACACCGCCAACTTTCAACGAGTTGTTAAACTTCTTGTATATTTCGTTTTTAGCCTCTTCTGTAAAATAAATCAGAACATTTCTGCACAAAATGAGATCGCAGTTTAAAGGATAAGGATCCGACAGCAGATTGTGGTATTTAAAATCCACACACCTCTTTACCTCATCCTTGACTTTATATATGCTACCCTCAACATTAAAATACTTTTTCTTATATGCCTCGGGAAGGTTTGCTATACTTTTTTCAATGTATTCCCCTTTTTTGGCCTTCTCAAGTATTTCTTTGTCGATATCGGTGGCAAGTATTTTTATCTTATCCAACGGCAGAAATTCATTGAGTACCATAACCAGAGTATACGGTTCATCACCGCTTGAACATGCAGCACTCCATATTCTAAGATCCTTGTTGTTTTTAAGCAGCATCGGAAGAATAATGGTTCTAAGCTTAACCCACTGGTCAGGATTTCTATAAAACTCCGAAACATTAATGGTCATAAAGTTAATAAACTCTTTATACAGTTTCTCATTAATTTTCAATTCCCTTACATAAGTTGCGTAATCGCTGAAACCATTTTTACTGATAAGAGAATCCAGTCGTCTTTTCATCTGTTTTTCTTTGTATAAACCGAGATCAATTCCGGACATTTTATATATTTCCTTTTTAAAGCCTTCATAATCCATTATTGGCATAGGAACATTCTCCATTCTTAATTGCATATTTTGTAGCATTTCCGTACTGTGCAAAGCCAAACAACAAATTGGAACTTTAGAACTTTATATAACACAACAATTAATCCTACTTGCCATAAACATACTCATCAGAGTTGCCATTTATTGAATTTTTAATATACAAACACCAATGCAACAAAACACTTAAGATGGAAAAAACCTTTTTATTTCCAACTCGGCATTTTCTACCGAATCGGAGGCATGTATCAGATTTTCATACCGATGCAGTCCGTAATCTCCACGAATAGTCCCCGGGAGAGAATCAAAACAGCTTGTTTTTCCAACCATGTTTCTAACTGTGGATACGGCGTTTTCACCGCTTATTATCATAATTACAGAGGGTCCTGATGTGATATAGTTTATCATATCTTCAAAAATGGAATATTTCTTAACATGCTCATAGTGTACAACTGCCAGTTCCCTATCAATATTAACAATTTTCATTTGATTGATAGTAAGATTCTTTTTTTCAAACCTCGATATGATTTCTCCGATGAGTTTTCTCCTAACTGCGTCCGGTTTTAAAATAACTAATGTCCTCTCCATATTCTCTCCTTTGCCGTCTTGAAAGCTAAATTTTTGTCGACGAAAGAAATAAATATCCGTTGACTCGTTTGGAAGTTTGAAATATCGCAGAACCATTAGATAGACCATACAACAATTTTAACACAATGCAGCAAAAAAATAAAGATATAAAAGCCCCTAAAACAAAAAACGTACATAAATGTACGTTTTTTATAAATCTATCTAAATTATAAATTTGCAACTTTAACAGGTTCTTCGAATATTCCTCGTTTCACCTCGGTTGCAGTCATATGCTCAGCGTTAAAACGCTCTGTTAAGTAGTTACAAGCATCCCATGGATTAATAGTTTCACCGCATGTAAACACATCTACGGCTGCATAGCCTAGTTCAGGCCATGTATGAATTGCCAAATGAGATTCTGAAATAACTACAACACCGCTTACGCCTTGTGGACTGAATTTATGGAATGCTACTTCCCTTATCTCAGCTCCAGCTTCAAGTGCGGATTCTACCATAATTTTTTCAATCAGGTTGCGATTATTCAATATTGCTGGATCGCACCCATAAATTTCTGCCAGAATATGACGGCCCAAAGTATTCATTTTGTTTCCTCCTTCAAAATAAAAAATATCAACAACCTTTCTCTTATTTTGAACTCATATTGTTATTTATTATATATAAATGTTAGAGTTCACTTGACAAATTTAACATGTCTTCTAAAATGATAGTATAAAGTATGCATTATAGTATTAAAACATACAGGTTATTTCAAAAAGCAACTATTGACCTAATATCCTTTCTGAAATAACCTTTTTTAACAATATAAAATTTCAACAAAATCCATTTTAGCACGTTTAGTTCAAAAGTCAATACTATTTATGTATTTTTTTATATTTTTCATGTTTATCTCTAATTATTTTACTTATCCTTCAGTTTACTTATTCTTATTTAAGAACTTTAGTCATATCATAGACAAAAAGTAGAAATAAAAAGGACACACATGCAAAAAATACAAAAGGAACAATTCATAGAATAATCCAATGAACCATTCCTTTTATTTTAGATTAATATTTACCAATATTAATTACTTCATTACAACTTTTATTTATTCATCATTCTTTTGAATAATATCTCCTAAAGTTACTTCCATTTCTTCTTTGTGTTCTGTAGGTTCTTCAACCTGTTCTCCCTCGGAATTTCCCTCGGTATTGGCAGGTTCATCCACAACAGGGTCTATAGGTTTGACTTCTTTGATACTCAGACTAATCTTTTTATTTTCCAAATCAAATTCGATAATTTTTGCATCCACTATCATTCCTGCTGTCAAAACATCTTCAGGTTTTGCCAATCTCTTGGTGGATATCTGAGATATATGAACCAGGCCGTCAATACCTTCCTCAAGCTCTACAAAAGCACCAAAGGGAGCAAATCTGAGAACTTTAACCTTTACAATGTCTCCAACCTTATATTTTTCACTGGCCTTGTACCAAGGATTGTCTTCTGTTTTTCTATAACCTAAGGATATCTTTCCTTTTTCCTTGTTAACTTCTAAAATGCTTACTTGTACATTGTCACCAACCTTTAAAACTTCTGACGGATGCTTAATTCTTGACCATGAAAGCTCCGATATATGAATCAGGCCGTCAACACCGCCGATATCTACAAATGCTCCAAAGTCTGTAAGGCTCTTAACCACACCATTATAAACTTTTCCAACTTCAACATTGGCCCAGAATTCTTTAACTTTCTTTTCCTTCTCCTCTTCGAGAATAACTCTTGCAGAACCTACAAGTTTGCGTTTTTTCTCATTATACTCAATAATTCTAACATTTATGGGTTTCTTCAAAAATTCGTTAAGTTCTTTCACATACTTGTCACTAATTTGCGATGCGGGAACAAAAATTCTTACTCCTTTAGCACTTGCTATAACTCCGCCATTCACAACTTCAACAACAATAGCCCTAACAGGTGTTTTGTCCTCATAAGCTTTTATAACTTCATCCCAGGATTTTATGGAATCCAGGTATTTTTTCGATAACAATACATTGCCTTCTCCGTCATTTACTTTCTTGACATATACTTCGATTTCGTCACCCACTTTAACTTCATTTTCAATTTTAAAGTCAGGTTCATCGGTATATTCTTCTAAAGGAATAATCCCATCGGATTTGTAGCCAAGGTCAACAAATATTTCATTATTATTAAAACCAATGACTTTTCCTTTAACAATGTCACCGTCTCTCAAAGTTACCATTGACTTTTCAAAGGCATCCGCAAAATTCAATTCAGTTTCATTATTTTCGACCATTTGTTGATTGTTTAAATCACTCATCTTATTTATAACCTCCTCGATTACCCAGTCCGGTGTAGAAGCTCCGGCAGAAATACCTATTTTTTTTATTTTTTTTATATCTACCGGTGGCAATTCACCGGAAGTTTCAACTTTATATGTCAGAGGACAATTTTTCTTACTTATTTCATATAACTTTTGAGTATTTGAACTGTGATTGCCCCCTATAATAATCATCATATCAACTTTTCGTGATATCTCGTCAACCTCGTTTTGACGCCTGCTGGTAGCACTGCATATTGTATCGAATTTCGCAATGCTGTCATATTTATTCTCCAAATATTGAATTATCTTTTCCCATTTTTCCTTAGACAATGTGGTCTGAGCCACAACACATATCTTGTCGTTTTTAATCTCTAGCTTGTCCACATCTTCAATACTGTCCACCACATTTGCCTTATTTTCACACCATCCCTTTATCCCTACCACTTCAGGATGGTTCTTATCGCCAACAATTATTATATCATAACCTTCCTTACATTTTTCGTTAACAAGGTTATGAATCTTTTTTACATAGGGACAAGTGGCATCATTAAGTATCAAACCTTTTTGCTTTATTTCTTCATATATTTCGGGTACAACACCATGAGTCCTAATAACAATATGTCTTCCCGGTACTGTACCGTCCAAATCCTCAATGGACTTAACACCTTTTGAACTTAATTGCTCTACAACCTGGTCATTATGAATTATGGGACCATATGTGTAGATTCCTGACTTTTCTTTATCAATCAGTTCATTAACAAGTTTTACGGCATTACTAACTCCAAAACAAAAGCCTGCTGATTGTGCAACAATAATTTCCAAATTATTTGTCCTCCATAAGAGCATATACTTTCGACATTATGTCTTTCGCTATTTCACTCAACTCACTATTAGTATATTTCTTATCTTTATCCAAATCAATAGTAAACGGCTTACCAAACACAACTTTTATCCTACTGAAAGGTCTATATCTCCCTGAAATCGCAACCGGAATAATTGGAGCACCCGATTTCTGTGCCAATAAAGCCACACCGGGCTTAATTCTTACAGATTTGGCATCTTTGTTTCTCATTCTGGTACCTTCCGGAAAGATGCCCAATATCTCATTATTCTCCAATATGCGGAGCGAGGTCTTGATTGCCTCTACGTCAGCTTTACCCCTCTTTACCGGAAAAGCTCCCAGCCATTTTATAATTCCACTTAACAGCGGGATTCTAAAGAGTTCTTCCTTGGCCATATATCTTACCAATCTATTAATTTTATATCCTATAAAAAACATATCCATCTCGCCGTTGTGATTTGCACATAATATCAATGGCCCGCTCTCCGGTACATTTTCCTTGCCGATTACTTCAACTCTGTATAGGATTGCGAAAACAATTTTCACAATAACTCTTAAAATATTAATCAACATAAGCCCTCAATTAGCCCCAAAATTTTACTGACTACCTCATCTATACTCATGTTTGTTGTATCCAACTCAACAGCATCCTCAGCTTTTGCCAAAGGTGCAAATGCCCTACTGCTGTCGTTCTTGTCTCGGTATTCGATATCCTTTTTAACCTCCTCATAGGACACATTATCAATACCTTTCGACAATTGTTCATTATATCTCCTTTTTGCCCTTTCTTCAATAGAAGCAGTAAGGAATATCTTCAATGTAGCATTTGGCAGCACATAGGTACCTATGTCGCGGCCGTCCATAACAACACTGCATTTCGATGCAATCTCCCTTTGAAGTTCCACCATCTTTATCCTTACTTCGGGTATGGTAGCTACATTTGAAGCCCCGATTGAAACCTCGGGAGTCCTGATGTAATCGGTTACATCTTCTCCGTCTAAATATATCCTCTGTTCATCATTCATATGCTTGACTTGTATATCTATATCCTTAACCAGCTTTGACAGCTTATCTGCGTCAAGAGTATCAATATTTTGCCTTATAGCTTTAAGGGCCACAGTTCTATACATGGCTCCCGTATCCAAATACACTATTTTCAATTTTTTTGAAATCAGTTTGGCAATTGTACTTTTTCCTGCCCCGGCAGGTCCGTCTATAGCAATAGATATTCTTTTGTTATTCTCCATATTGATTCTCCTAAATTTAGTCTTTTGTTTTTTCGGAATTTAAAGTACAAAACAATGGACAATAAACAAAAAGATTTTATTCTCCCTTTAAATCCGGTCTCAATACTTTCGCATTATTCAAATATATATGTTTAATTTCATTATTTCTCTTGTTTGTGTTAATATGCATCAAAACTCTGATACATTTTTCAAGACTTCCCGGTACGGGAATCTCATTTGTACACATTAATGCAACACTTGTCCAACCGAGATTTCTGGCTGCAACAGCCGGAAATGTTGCATTTAAATCATTGGTTACAGTAAAAATTATACTTATTATATCTTCTTCTTTCAATTGATTTTTTTCAACTATTTCAACAAGAAGTTTTTCTGTTTCCCTAAGCATTTCAACTGCATCATTTTTTTCTACAGTTGTAGCACCTCTAATTGCCCTAACCACAGTCATATCCTCCCGTTTTACCATACTACACTATACAACTCTATGCCCAAGTCCTATCGATACTTCATTCAAATGAAGCAAACCGATTCCGAAAAATATTGCCACACTTATGTGATTTTTATATCTGGCAACACCAATTTTGCCGCCTACATTCAATCCGATTGCCTTTGGCATTATCTGAGACAATGCCTCTCTTGTAGCACCGGCAACAGCACCTTCCTCAGTATGACTGTCCGATATGACGCCCTCTCTTTTAGAAGACACCACTGCTCTTTCTACAATTTTCATGACAGAAGTAATAAATTCCCCTCCATAATCTACAGCACAAGTATGAATCCCGTCTTTTAAAAATTCCGACTGAAATTCCTTTTCTTGCTGCCTATCACTTGTAAGGGCAATTTTAATAGCCGCCGATGCTATCTCCTTGCTTCCAAAAGCTTTGTCATTAGCTTCTTTAACCATAAATTTACACATCCTGTAAATGAGCAATATAATAATATGTGATTTCTTAAAACAGCAATCAATATTTGAAATCACTTTATATATTATATAGTAATAGTCGTTTTAAGACAATAAAAAATTATCCATTATGGATGCAATTTATTCCTTGATAGAAATTCGTGTTATCTCTTCTATATTTGAATGAACCTTTATTTTTTTCCCAACTTCCACACCGGCTATGTTTTCACTTGCTGAAATAATTTCGAGTTCTGCCTCATGGTTTGTTGAACTTGCGTCAACTTCCACAACATCTCCGTCTTTTACCGATATTGTTATAAGATTTTCATTGAATACGGCAACTTCATCACCGTTAACCAGTAATTTTATGTCCTCATTACTCTCACTTGCCAAAAGAGCTATGGATATCTCACCTTCTTCATACAAATATTCCTCCGATCCCAAAGGCCTTCCGTTTACACCCTCATCTTTTAAAAGATAGCCTCTTAAACCGGGGTTAAGCAGAACTCCCTGTATAAATACTATGGCAACAAACAAACATAAAAAGGTGAAAAACAAAATCTTCTCAAAGCCAAAGTTTATCAAGTTTTTGACAGCATTCTCACTCCTCTTTTTCCTTTCTTTTTTTGCTCTAAAAACAACGACCTTCATTTAAATCATCTCCTCATATATTTCTATGGTAGCTAATTGTTAAAAAAATAATCTAAGACAATAATAAATATAATTATTACCATAGAAATAATATGCCAATAGGACCAAAAAAATACGTTCTGGTACAAAAAGCTCAAACCAATCCCAAGTTTGAGCTTAGAATGAAATTATAATTTTACGAACATAAAAAGTTTATCAACAATTCATTCCGGCAAGATAGCCGGTGGAAAATGCAATGGTAAGGTTAAAACCGCCGGTATATGCATCGACATCAATTATTTCTCCGGCAAAATAAAGCCCTTTGATTATTTTCGACTCCATTGTCGATGGATTTATCTCATCGGTGGATACTCCTCCGGCTGTAACAATTGCTTCATCAATGGGCCTTGCCCCATCTATAGTCAGCTTGAACTTCTTCAATACCTGGACTAAATTTCTTCTTTCCTCTTTGGTTATCTGGTTTACAAACTTTTCCGGTGAAATTCCCGATAACTTTATCACTACAGGAATAAGTTTTTTCGGAAGAAGCTCGTCCAACGAGTTTTTAAACTGCTTTCTGGAGAATTTCTCAAAATCCCTTTGGATTCGCTCATCCAGTTTTTCCTCTGAAAGGGCAGGTTTTAGGTCAATTATCAATGTAATACCCTTAAAATCATAGTCAAGGATATGTCTGCTCGAACTTAAGATTATCGGGCCTGAAACTCCATAATGGGTAAAGAGCATCTCTCCAAAATCGGTATATACCTTTTTTCCCTTATCATTTATCAGTGTTATGGATACATTTTTAAGTGAAAGTCCTTGCAGTTCACCTATCCACTTTTCCGATACAATTAGCGGTACAAGGGATGGACGTAGCTTTACAATCTTGTGTCCGAGTTTTTTGGCAATTTTATAACCGTCACCGGTGGACCCGGTCCCTTTGTATGAAGCACCTCCCGTTGACAATATCACAGAATCGCACTCCATTTTTCGCCCGTCCTTAAACACCACTCCCTCGATAGCACCATCTTTAGCTATAACATTCGATACAGGTGAATTATAAAGAATTTTAACACCGGTATCCTTCAAGTATTTCATAAGGGTATCCACTACATCTTTGGCCCTGTCGGAAACGGGAAATACTCTTCCGCCTCTTTCAACTTTTGTTTCAAGTCCGTACTTGTTTAAAAAGTCTATCAAATCCATATTGGAAAAAGTATAAAAGCAGAATACAAAAAATTCCCGTTACCGGGAATATTCTCAATCAAGCCTTCAATATCAGTATTATTGGTGATATTGCATCGACCTTTACCCGAAATTAAAATTTTCTTTCCCAACCGGTCATTCTTTTCGACCAGAGTAACGTCTTTTCCGAGTTCTGCTGCTTTCCCGGCAGCAATAATACCGGCAGGTCCCCCACCGACAACCACTACTCTTTTGTCCATTATGTTACCAATTCTTCCTTTCCAGAACACGCCCGACATGGCACGTGTCGTTTAATGTTCTCAAATATCTTCTGTCTTTTTCAATATGTACAATACTCAATGAAGTATTTGCAATATAGAACTTATTGTAAGCCTCAAGACCAATTCCTAAAAGTCCCAAGATTATGAGTTTTATTACTCCACCATGGGAAACTATAAGAATATTTTTCCCTTCATTTTGCGAAATTATTTCATCAACATATTTCATAACTCGCTTTTTAACATTTGCCAAACTTCCTTCACCGGGAAAATTCGCAGTATGCGGTGACAGTCTCCATGTATTGTAATCATAATCATGTCTATTTCGGATTTCTTCGAAAGTAAGCCCTTCCCAATCTCCAAAGCTTATCTCATTGAGTGCCTCACTTCTAGTTATGCTTAAGTTTAACGCCTTTGCAATTATTTGAGCAGTTCTGTATGCCCTTTTTAGATTACTGCAATACAAAGCGTGAATTTCTTCGTTCACAAGTCTTTGTGCAACAAATTCAGCTTGTCGAACCCCTTCACTATTGAGATCTATATCAATACATCCCTGGCATCTATCCTCTTTGTTCCAATCAGTTTCACCATGCCGTACCAAGTAGATTCTTGACACAATCCGTCAATCTTCCTTTCCGATTTTGGACTCATTGTCCTCGTCGTATTTCTCGTAAACCTGATACTCTTCCCAAATCTTTTCCAAGTTTTCAAATGTATCGTAAACCTGCTGTTTCCTTCTGATTCCTATTGCAACTATCAAGGCATTTATAACACTTAAAGGTGCAACAAGGGAATCCACAAAAGATGCCATGTCACTTCTGGCAATAAGTGAATGATCGGAACACTGGGCAAGCGGGGACTCTTTACTGTCGGTAATGGATATAACGGTCGCACCACGGCTTTTTCCGAATTTTAAAGCACTGATGGTCCTCTTGGAATATCTCGGGAAACTTATACCGATTATTACATCATTCTCCGATGCATGAATAATCTGCTCAAACATCTCACTTACACTGGTGGTGTGTACCAATCTTACATTGCTAAATATCAAATTGAAATAAAAGCCTAAAAAACTGGCAAGAGGTGCAGAGCTTCTAACTCCAAGGATATATATTCTCTCAGCATTTAAAATACTTTCCACAACATTATCGAAGGTATTTGTATCCAATTCCTCAAGAGTCAACTTTATTTTTTCCATGTCCGACTGGAGAACACTTTTTAAAATATTGTCTTCATTAATTCTATTTGATGATACTTCCATTCTCTGAACAGAAGTCAACTTGCTTTTTATCAGTTCCTTTAAAACTTTTTGAAGCTTTGGGTACCCATCAAACCCAATCTCATTGGCAAATCTTACAACGGTAGATTCACTGACACCAACTTCTTCTCCTAATTTGGCAGCTGTCATAAATGCTGCTTTATCATAATGATTAATTATAAAATTAGCAATTAACTTTTGGCCTTTACTAAAATCCGGAATACTCGACTGAATTTTTTTAATTAAGTCATTGCTTTTATTTTCCATTATTTTTCTCCTCTTTTGCTATACTTTTTTGAAAATACTATTACTATGCATAAATAAAAATTACAAAGATTGGTTCAATCATATAAGAAACTCATTACATCTTACAAATTATTTTTGCCACACTTATAAAAATTAAGTCTCATAAATTGAAAGTGTCATTTTATCGCCTTTCTTGCTCAGACCAAAAATTAAATTCTTTCCTTTCAGGTTTTTATTTAGAAAGTCTACCACTTTATATAATTCCAAATTGCTTTCCAATTCAACTTTTGCCTTTAATTCAAGCTTGTCCTCAGTTTCCATTTAAACCTCCAAAGTAATATAATAAAATATCATCCTATATAATATTACATTTTTGCAAGATAAAAATCAAGTTTATGCATTTTGTCTTTTATATTCTGAAATCACTTTATGGCATTTATAGTAATACTCTACAGCTGTTCTCGTTAACAACTTCATTTTTGGCTTTTCCTTATTTAAAAATTGCATAGCTACTTAAATAAAAGTTTTCGATTGGATAAGAGAAAACAGGAGTAAGGGGGAACTTTCATCTCCTGTTTTTTATAATAAATAATATTAAAATATAAAACTTATTGGAGTACATCATAGTGAATCCAAACTATTAGGTCTTACAGTAATCTTCACCGAAAATCCAACGGTGTCCATAAAGAATCTATCAAAAGTGCTTGATGGATTAAACTGAAATTAACAAATAAGTATATTATCATAATATCAACCATTTTACTGGAAAACAATTACATAATTATTTCATTTTCTTTACAGAATTGTTTCAAATTTTTAATTTGTTATTTAAAAAGTGCCAAAGGATTTATTTCCAATCGCCGGCACTTGGCAACAAATTTCTTAACCGTGTAAAATTTATTCGCCAAATTTTTCATGTCAAAAAAACACAGCTATCGACAAGGCATACTCAGTGCATATAAAGGACTTTAGACAGATGCGGTAATTCTTTAAATCAATTGTATCTTTTAATGTACATAGTTTCTTAAAATCCATTTTCATGCCAAGTTTAAAAAGTTTTGAAACCGCTTCCTTTCTTGTCCATATTACCATTGCCTGTTTCCAATACTCATCGGTTCCTTTATAACCATTTAAAAATTCCTGCTCTTTTAAGGTGTAAAAATACTTAGTGAGCGACTCCTTATGTTCGCTGATTTTTTCCAAATCTATTCCGATTTTATTTTCGGACACCACACCTATGCAATAGGGAAATGAATGGGTTATGGATACACAAAGTTCCGGATATTGGACAATATAAGGGGAAGAATCCTCTCCTTTTAGTACATCAATACTTGAAAAGTCCATCAGTGCGCCCCTGTTGAGTTTATACTTTGTCAGTGCAGATTTTACGGAATATCTTCCCGATATCCACTGAATTCGGTTCTTTTCAATCTTTAGCTTCTCAAGATGCTCCAATTCCTTCTCCGAAAGAATTGAGAGAAGGTTTGAATCCTTCTCTCTCTTATTTCTCATATCCAATATGTGATACTCAAACCGGTATAAGTCCTTAACCGATTCCAAGCAGTTGTTAATCTCATATTCGGTGTTCATTGGCTAATTCGCCTCACAATAACATCTTTAGCATAATAGCATACCTCTCCTTTTTCATTGTACAATATTACATTATAAACCTTTTCCCCATCGCTACTTTTTATAAGCTTTGCATAGGACTTAAACATCCCCGGTTCTTTAGGTACCTTAACAAGCCCAATTTCTCCTATTTCCGACGGAAGATAAATCCTTTCGTTTCCTTCAGAGGCATGCACACCGCAAGACTGCATTAGAGTATCGGCAAAAGCCGGATTTAACAACAAATTAGGCAAATCATATTTCTTGTTTCTTATTTGTTCTTCCGATAAAGCTACCGTCAGCACTACACCATCTTCGTTATACTTATATTTGTTTATCTTTGCCGACTTTTCATCGATAAACAACGGACCCAAATTTATTGCGTTATTGTGTTTTTCCAGCATTTTTTCAAGGGATTCTTTCAAAAATACCTCTTTCATACCCTCGGTTTCAATACCGACAATTTCATTCAAATGCTCATATTCCCCAAGCTTGTCCGATATATTCATTGAAGCAATTTCAACCATCCTTCCAGCTCCGATTTTCGGCTTGAAGTAATTGCACAGAACAACATCAAAAGATTTGTCAGAAGCTTCACTAAGCTTCATAACAATTTCTTGCGATTTTTCATTAAAAAGCTTTAACGGCTTAAATATCCTTACATTCCTGAAACAATACTGTTTGCCCTTATCGAAAATCAAACTGTGTGCCTCGGCCCCAATCTCCAAATAAGCAACCAAAGGTACAATTGGAGTCTTTCCGAGTCTATGATGGTTTATGATGGGATCAGCTTTTACCGAAAAAACTTTGTAAATTTTATTGATATTACCTTCACTTTCGCTTACCCAATCAATCATTGGCACGTTATTTTTAATTCCATGCCATTTTTCGGTTTGAATCATTTTTCCTAGCCCTTTGCTTATAACAATTTCATTTATATTTAATTTGCTCCTTAAAATGTTAATAAATTCAGCGTTTGCCCTTTCCGGTTCAATTAAATGAAGTCCCATTCCTTCAGAGTTCTCCTTAACATACTCATTCCTCCACGCCATGCCCAACTCCTTCCAACCGGACCATGAAAGGCTTATTGCTCTTATTCCTTTGACTCTTGAGTTAAGCATGGACATAAATCCCGTTATAAAACTGTTTGCAGAACAGTAATCGAGTTGTGCCTCATTTCCGAATCTTCCGGATATGGATGAAAAACCGATAAACAGCTTTAAAGCACTTTTATCGACCAATCGATATAAATTGCAAATTCCTTTAGCCTTAACCGAAAATATTTCATTAAACTCCTCTTTAGTCTTTTGGCCGATTAGTCTGCTTTTTTCAGCCCCTGCACCGTGAATGACAACATTCACAGGTCCAAAATTCGATACTGCTCTATCCACTACCGATTTTAACGCTTCATAATCCGATACGTCACAGCTGTAATACTCGGCACTGTTCCCGTTTTTTCTCAAAGCTTTCAAAAGCTGGTACACAGAAATGGCTTTAGAAATCTTTTCAAACTCCTTTTGAACTTCGGAAGGTGTAGGCTTCTTACCTTCCCTTTTCAATCGGTCAAAAATTTCCATCTTCTTTTGTTCAAGAGAAGTCTCGTCTAGTATGGAAAGCTCCTCTATATTTGAAGGGATGGAAGTCCTTCCGATTATTGAATACTTTCCTTTTATAGTCTTAGACATTTCTCTAATGATTTCCGCTGTTATTCCATTTCCGCCACCGGTTATAAGAAAATGGGAACCGTTGAAATCTTCCACGGCAGCAAGCTCCGAGCGATCTACATTGGCAAGTTTTATTGCAACTCTTTTTCCGTTATCATACCCTATCTCACAATACTCAAACTCTTCTTCCAATTCCTTCACTATAGTAGTCACAACGTCTTTTTTCAATTTAGGGCTTTTTACATTTCCTATATCCACAACTTTTACTTTTGAGTTTTCAAACTCTTTGCGAAGCCCCTTATAAAAACCACACAATGCACTGTAAAAAGGATCCGATAAAATTTCTTCCCGTCTGTTATAACCAAAGCACCCGTCCATTGAAATGACACACATAATCCGAAGTGACGGCTTTTCCAGATTATTGGCCAACTCTTTGTAAAAAACAAATCTAGATATACTGTTCAAAGCCAGTACAGCTTCTTCCCTTTCTTTCGACAGTTGGTCAAAATCAATAGACTCACCCAGATGTGCCAAATCCAAAATCACATCAATATCTTTTAAAACGTCTTTTATATTGGAAACTTTTTCTTTTAAAACATCAAGTCCCATATATTCTTCAAATACAAACATCTCCACACTTGAAGAAAACTTTTTTAACTGCTTTGCTGCTTCTTGAACCGTTTGGGATTTATCGCCCAGTATAAGTATTTTTTTATTCTTCAGTTCAAAGTTTTTATTTCCTATTTTTTCTTCCACAGCTATAGGATACTGGAGACTAAGTTCCCTATCTCTTATATCTCCAACTTCCTCAAAGTCAAATTCTTGAACGGTATCTTTATTAACCTTGTCAATGCTTTCTTCCATAATTACATTTACAGCACCATCAGTACCAAGATAGTTCTCTATCGATTCTATTACCGATTTAATTGTCTTCAATTGTGATGATTTAAGTTTTGCATCCTCACTTATTCCTAATTTGGCACTCAATTCAGACAATATGGTAGCCTGCTTGATGGTATCAACTCCCAAATCCGCTTCCAACTCCATATCTTCTTCAAGCATTTCCACCGGATATTGGGTTATTTCGGCAATTATATTCATTACTTCTTCCTTTATGGAATGGTTTTGAACAGCCTCATTCCTATTGATATCACCACTCTCAGGCTGTCTTATATCAGATTTGGATTCAAAAGCAGACCGGTCTAAACCTTTGCAATTCTGTTTGACTAAATCTATCAATGCACCGATTGTACGGTATTCGGATACATTTCCGGCCACTTTCTCATCCATTCCATACTTTTCGCTCAACATGGAGAAGATAGTTGCCTGCTTTACAGTATCTATACCCAAATCGGCTTCCATCTCCATATCCTTTTCAAGAAGCTCTACAGGATATAATGTAATCTCTGAAATTAGTTTTAATATTTCAGCTTCAAAATCAAAGGTTGAGGAATTAATCCCACACTTCATTGCTTCAGCGGGATTTAAACCGTGTTTTAAATTCTCAGTCTTATATAAAGAATCTGTAGTGCTTGAATTTTGCATAACAAAATCAACCATTTGTCCGATTGTATTGTAATTTGAAAGTTCCTGTCCATCCGTAATATCAATGTTAAATTTTTCGGCAATCATCGAAAATACGGTTGCCTGCTTAACAGTATCCACACCCAAATCGGCCTCTAGTTCCATTGACAAATCAAGCATCTCTTTAGGATATTGAGTTATGTTCGAATAGATTGTAAGAATTTCATCAACAACTTTCTGCAGATTTAGAGTAGTTGAAGGCATATTATTGACCTTACTCATATCAACATTTTGATTTTTCGTGTCAACTCTAACAACCTCTGCTACCGGTGCTGCTTTCATATAACTCTCTTCAGCAGCGGAAAAAGCATTATTCTCTGAAATATCTTCCGCCACCAGTATTCTGCCGCAATATTTCAGCTCGGCATTTTTGGATGAAATCCGTTCTATCCATTCTCTGTAGGCACTCATGTTGACAATTCTCTCATTACCTCTAGCCACCCTCTGCAGAAGGTGATAATTGCCCTGTCCTCCAAATGCTGCAACAGCTCTTAAAACATATTCAAACTCATATTCTCCTCCCTTTGACAGATTGAGTCCTTCAAGCTGAGGATCCGTTTCCCTGAAGTTGACAACGGGAGGAATTCTCTGATACTGAAGTGCTTTAGCCGATACAGCCTCTTCTATTGATGCCCCCATTATATGTCCGGTCATTCCTTTAGTATTTATTACTTTTATATCTTTAAATTTTTCACCGAAAGTGTTCTCCAAAGAGACTTTTTCCATATAGGAACAACCCGGCTTGTGAGAATAAGTCTCATGGGAACAATAAACCAGTTTTGAAGCAATTTCGTTTCTGTTTAGATTATGCTCCTTTTCCATCTTGGAAATAAACCTATCGAGTTCAATTGAATGCCTTTGTGTATCGATTTTTGATTGATGTCCTGCAGTATTGAAAGTATGAGTTCCCAAAAGACGGCATATACCGTTCATTCCCCTTCTTAAAACATCACTTTCCCTCTCAATCACAATACCGGTAGCACCGGAACCGAGTATCATGCCACTTCTGCGGTTATCGAAAGGAACAGCAGCATCGAATAAATTGTCGCACTCAGTTAATGCACCAATACTTGAAAATCCGGCACCGAACCACGGCAGCAAATTCTTGGTGGTTGAAATATCCGCACCGATTACAATAATTCTGCGTGCATGACCTGCCTTTATCAAATCTTCCGCCACCGTTATCGAACTGGCGATGGAAGCACACGCTGTATTTATGTACATATTAGGTCCTGTTGCACCAATAAGTTGTGCCAACCTATTATTTGCTTGAGATGCCAGCATGTTCATAAAATTATGATTAAACTCATATACATCGGCTTCTCCGGGATTGGGTGAAAGCCTTGAATAGTACATTGCAAACCAATCACCCAGCAATTTTTTCGTTTCCGGATCGCTGACTCTTGAAATAATCGATTCAAAAAACTTCAATATCTCAACCCTTGTACTTGCACCGAATTTGCTTGCAGTATATTTTGACACTTCAGCAATTACCGTTTCAATAGGCCATAATCCGTTGGCATAGATTATACCGGTATCATCCTGCATTTCCTTCGGTAAAGCCAACCTTACCGGAAGCATCGAACCGGATGCTGTCCTCTTGTACTCTCTGACAAGTGGAATTCCTGCATCTTTTAGTGCTTCATACCCTGCAGCCACTCCGGCACATATAGTCTGGGTCATTTGACTCAACATCTTCTCGTCAATGAGATAATCGTTTATCATGTCCATTTTGCCGAACTTACCGGCAAAATGTATTACCTCGTTGATGGATTCTATTTTTTTAAACACGGTTTCCTTCTCGGTTTTTATAAGCCTTGTAATATTTAAATCCAATATGCTGCGAGCCTCATCATCGGTCAACATTTCAATCATGTTTCTGCCTTCGGCGATATAATCGAAATTATTATCGTCAAAAGCTTTTTTGAAGCTGCCCGGAAGGCCTATTGCCACACCGCTAAATACCAAACTGTCTTTGAAATTCTGCCCCAAGTCCCTTGCATTTCCCGAAGACATACCCCACTCGATCAATTCAGGGCTATTTTTTGTAATTTCAATGTTTTGGGATGATTTATCAAAATCAGCTCCACAAGTCGCCTTTGACTCCACTTGGTATACCACTTTTGTAATATTTTCATTGTGCAGACCCAAAACATCATTAGTAGGAACATAGGACACCTCAACCCCATGGGCAAACAGAACAGCCATAGCCTGCTTGAAAGTTTCCACAGAGGATTTGTTTTTAACGTCAATTCCAACAACCTTTACATCCTTGTCGGATAATATATTTTTGACAAGGTTTGTCAAGACATTGGACGGACCGGCCTCAATAAATACTCTGACTCCGTCTTCATAGAGTTTCAGTACCGATTGGGTAAATCTCACCGGTGATAATATCTGTTGCTTCAGTATTTCAGGCATTTTGTCGGTAATTCCTAAGTTGTTGTAATAATCCGTCAAGTGGCATGCCATAATCTTGTATTTGGGACTTGTAAACTTTATTTCTTTTATACTTTCTTCAAATTCAACGGCTGCCTTTGACACGACATCGGTATGGAAAGCATGGGATACATTAAGCTCGGTATATTTTAAGCCCATCTTGCTTAAATACTCGGTAAACTTAGCAATTTGCTCTTTCTCTCCTCCAACTACCGTCTGCTCCGGAGAGTTGATGTTAGCAACACTTATTTTTAATCCGCTTTCTTTTATTATCTCCGTTACCTTTTCTGCCGTTTCTTTTACACTTATCATTTTGCCCCGGCTGTCCGCATCAATTCTGTCAAAGGAAAATCCTCTTTCTCCGATTATATCTATTGCCGATGGCAAACTAACCATTTCACCGGCATACAGCGAAGTTATCTCTCCCAAACTGTGTCCTATCATATAGTCAGCCTTAATTCCGGCTTCCTGCAACAGTTTATACGCAGCGTTATTGCTTACAAACATTGCAGGATGGGTATTTTTTGTGTCTTTGAGCAAAACCCTTATCTGCTCCTCATCCTCACCGAAGATTATAGGCATTAAAGAGTAATTGTATTTAGCCTTCCACAGAGCATCGGTCTTTTGGTAGAAAGACTTCACAACAGGGTAATTGTCATACAGTTCTTTTAACATATTCGGATATTGAGCTGCCTGCCCCGGAAACATCAAAGCAATTTGAGACGAGTCCATTTTAGGACCGTTACCGATATAAATTCCTTTTGGTCCAAGTAAATGGGCATCTTTCAGCTTGTCCCCACTTATATATTCCTCCAGCAAACTCAATTTTTCCCTCAATTGCTCCATAGAAGAGGCACAAATTGAAACACGCCACTTATTGTCAACAACAGCGGTTAAATTGTTTGAATACACAGCTTGTCCAAAGGGTAAATCGATGTTAGTCTCTATAAACTCTCTTACCGATGCACATATATGTTCTAACGACTGCCCGGAAAAGAACACTGCTTCTTCTGTTTTACTCTCGTCAGCATTTCTATCTTTTCTTCTGTCGCTATCAAAAGAATAGCTTTTTTTAAAAAATTCCGGTCTAAACTCTTCAATGCAAATATGGCAATCGGCACCCCCGAAGCCATAGGAGCTTACATTTGCCCTTCTCGGATGCAAAGGACTTTCCGTCCATTGCCTGTTCTCCGTCAAAATGTAGAAAGGAGAACCCTCCAATTGCAGTTTCGGATTTATTTGTTTTATATTTGCCGTTGCCGGCAGTATTTTGTTTTCCACTGCCAAAGATGCCTTGATGAATCCTGCAATCCCCGCAGCATTCCTCAAGTGGCCGATATTGGATTTTATCGAGCCCAAACCACAGTAATTTTCCCTTTTTGCACCAAGTCTTTCAAAAGCTTTCTTTAATGCTGTTACTTCAACAACATCCCCCACAACGGTTCCCGTGCCATGGGCTTCAATCATTTCGATGGTGTCAACGGAATATCCGGCCATATTGCAAGCTCCGGTTATAACCCTTATCTGACCCTCTTCACTCGGAGCAGCTATATATTTGCCCTTGCCGTCACTGCCCATGCAATAACCCGAAATGACAGAATGGATATGGTCGCCGTCCCTTAGTGCATCCGAGAGTCTTTTAAGAATAACGATACCGCCACCTAGTCCCATGACAAACCCATTAGCCCTTTCGTCAAAAGGGAAAGAACCGTCGGGTGACAGGGCATTTATCCCGCTGAAGGCCACCAAACCGACTTCTGAAATAGTCACCTCAGTACCTCCTGTAATAACAGCATCATACTCGTGGTTTAGCAGTCCTGCAACACTCTCCGAAATGGTCATTAGAGATGAGGCACAAGCACCGTCAAGTACATAGGAAGGCCCCCAAAGATCAAATATATTTGAAATTCTTCCCGCCGTTATATTTTGAAGATACCCTGTGGTAGAATCTTCTGTAACAGTTTGCGTGTCTTTAAGCAGTTCTTCGGATATTTCTTCAAGTATCTTGTCCATCTGGGGCAGTTTGCCGTAAACTTCAGGATGATTAAGAATATGTTCTTTTATATTGATGAAAAATGTTCTTCTAACAACGTTTTCAAACTTAGTTCCCGGAGCTCCGGAACACAGAATGACAGCAGTCCTCTCCTTTGGAAGCTCACTTTTCAATTGTCCCATTACTTGATCAACACAAAACACGGTAGACTTTTGATTGATATCCATATAAGCACTGACTGCCGGAGGAATTTTGTATTTTCTGCTAAGTTCCGTGAAATCGAACTCTTCCGGAATAGCTGCTATTTTTGTGTAGGCCTTGTCATTTTTATTGGGCTTGCCGAAAATTTCAGGCTTATAAAATACTGACTTGTTAAAAAATTTATCCGGTATCTCCTTAATGGAAACTTTTTTGCTTAATATATTGTTCCAAAGCATATTTATGTTATTGGCATCGGGCATATAGCAGCCCATTGCCACAACAGCAACTCTTTCTAAAGGATAGTAATATCTATTCATTGTAATTAACCTCCAACTACAAAAACAATTAAGTAAAATCAGTTAACTTCAAATAAAACTTTTTATCGCCACTATTCTATACATATCTATTCGAAACCCAATAAAGGAAAAATTCGAATTACTCCCAAAAGGACGGTAAATTCAATTTTCCTGAATATATAATACTATTAGGCATTAATTGCTGCATCCATCTTCTTTAGTGCATTTTTATCGATTTTTCCAAGATTATTTCTTGGGAATTCCTCAAGAAATGTAATAAATTTAGGTACCTTAAAGTTGGCTATTTTCTCGGAAACATATTTTATCAATTCTCTTTCGGATAATTGTGCACCGTCTTTCAATACAACAAAGGCTTTGACTATTTCGCCATATACACTGTCTTCTACACCTATTGCCGCAGAGTCAACTACGGCATCGTGGGAGTTAATGGCTGCCTCCACCTCAAGGGGTGAAATCTTCAGTCCTGCCACATTAATTACATCCTTTTTTCTACCGCATATCACCAAAGAACCGTCACTTCTCTTATAGCCGTAGTCACCGGAATATACACAACCGTCTCTAAGTCTCTCCTTCGTTTCCTCAGGTCTATTTAAATATCCCAACATTAAACCTTTTCCTTTTATCCTGATCTCTCCAATAACCCCGTCTTCACATACATTGCCCTCTTCGTCCACCACATCAACTTCTAAAATACCTTTTGGCGGAAAGCCGACATTTCCTGCCGGTTCGGGCAGCATGTTCATTCTTGTCGTAATGAGAGTTGTAGTCTCTGACATGCCATATCCCTCATCGAGATATATTCCGATGGTTTTGTACCAATTCATTGCTGTCTCATAATTTAAGGGTGCAGCTGCAACGAAGGCAGCTTTCAGTCTTTTAAGGGAATCATGTATTGCTTCATACCTTAACAACTGCTGATAATGAGTCGGAACACCAAAGATATGGGTTATTTTTTCAGCTACTATGGCATTGGATATTTTAATTGGCTGAAAGGATCTCAAAAATACAACAGCTGCCTTTCCATCCAATGACGGAATTAATATGGACACAGAGCCAAATCCATGGGAAAACGGCACAAAGCAGAGTATTCTGTCCTCTTTCGTATATCGATACATGGAACAATTGCTCTTCTCCAAAAAGGTGAAGAAGCACCCTGCCGATAACATGACACCTTTCGGCTTAGAGGTTGAACCCGATGTATATAGAAGCATTGCAAGTTCATCCTCTTTGTAATTGTAAAAATCCTTTTCTTCGTATTTGAAATTTTTTATCTCCTCTTCATAATCTTTTATATTAATAATTTCACAATTCAAGTTTTCGGTAAGTTCTATTTCATCACTCTTTAGGTGCGTAAAAAGGCATTTTGCACCCGAGTCCTCAATATAGTAGAGTACTTCATTAGCTTTAAACAAAGGATCCACAAGACATATAACGCCGCCAATATATTGAATGCCAAGCAATAATACAGCAGCTTCATTACTATTGTATACGTGTGTAGCTATAACATCTCCGCTTTTAAAGCCTTTTGATTCCAGATAACCGGCTGTCTTTTTAACTTCCTCCATAAGCTCTTTGTATGTAAGTCTCTTTCCGGTTTCAGCATCAATAAGTGCTTCAAGCTCCAAATCTGTTTCCTTTGTATTAAACAGCAATTCGCAATAATTCATAGAAATACTCCTCCATAAAAATTTATTAATATGTGCCAAAGTTCGTGTTGAATTACAATACTGACAATACTTTATTTTCAAAATGCCATAGTACTGGCACAATGGCATTTCAACTTCAGAAAACAGATTGCAACCACACTAAAAAAGAATAATAAAATATAAAAAATCAAGTATGAAGTAATATTTCATTAGCCTCAAAACTTAAATATCATACCGCCGCTGCTAGCTCCGGCACCATGGGCTTGCATCATCACAATATCTCCCCTCTTCAATCTACCGGAAACAATAAGTTCGTTTAAGTTTAACGGACTCATTGCAGCAACAGTATTACCATATTTGTGAAACAAACTCAAACTTTTTTCTTTAGGAATATTCAATTCTTTTAGCTGTGCCTCCCATATTTTTTCCGACTGATCCGATGTTACAAAAAAGTCAATATCCTCGATTGAAAGGCCGGTTTCATTGAGAAGCTTATCGGCAATAATTTTTGAATATTTCGCAGCACTATTAAAGACTACATTGCCATCAGCTATTCGCATATAAAAAATACTTGGATCTAAATTTTTCATATTCTTTCTCAAAAATTCAGTTCCAAAATTAACTTTTGCATTGTCATACAATGTATGATTTGTAAGCAAGTAAGAAGCCAAAAAACTTTTTACCTCCGAATAACCTAAAAGCATAGCCACAATTGCATCGCCAAATAAAAACACAGTTTTGGGGTCGGGATTTTTCCAGAGCCTGACACATTTAGCTATTACACTACCTCCTAAAATGAGTACATAATCATCTCCGGTAGCAATATAGCGTATTGCAAGATCCATTGCATGAATGAAACCGCTGCACGCTGAACAAATGTCAAATGCCGGTATTCCCTTTTGTGCATTAAACTTTCTCAACAATCCTATTGAAGTTGCAGGAACCTGAAAATCTCCAAACAACTTTGTAAAAATCACCCGATCAACCATCTCAATATTGATATTGGCTCTCTCAAGACATTGCTTTACAGCTTCCAACATAAGGTCTTCAACTTTTTCATCGAAGCCACTCCATCGTCTCTCCTTAATTCCCAAGGAATACTGAACCGCCCTGTCAGTCGCCAATATTTTATACTCATCTATTATTTCCTGGTTTGTTACAACTGCTTTAGGCAGTCCTACCCCAGTAGAAACAATTCTTGCATACCTATCAACATTAAGTGGTCTTATTTCGGGGAATCTAATTTCTTTGCCCATATTTCCTCCATATTATGTCAATCAAACCTTAAAACGCTAATTTTTTATTAGGCTTTTAAGCTAAAAATACACCTAATCTTGACCTTAATTTTTCATTTTATCCATAATAAAATCAACAAGATTCTTCATGATAAATAAATCCGGGTCTCCTTCAACCATTGGTATGGAAAAAGTCTCCGAAAATCTAAAGCCCAATTCCACAAGGGCAATAGAGTCTACACATAACTCTTCAACAAGATTCGTCTCCGCATTTACTTCTTTTTCTTCCACATTTAAATAGTCTACTATTATTTGTTTCACTTTTTCAAAAACTTCTTTCTCGTTCATCAAAACATTCATCCTCCAATTAAATTTTTTTTTAAACTTTATATAAAATGCCGCCACCACTTAAACCTTCTCCATGTGATATCAGCATTATATTCATTCCTTTTTGAATTTTGCCTGTAGAAAATCCGTTTTCCAAAAGTAAAGGCAGCATGGCAGACATGGTGTTGCCATGGTTTCTTAAAAGCGAAATGCTTTTTTCCTCCCCCACTCCTAAAACCTCCAGCGTAAGCTCCCATATTTTTCGGTTGTTTTCAGTGACAAGCACTAAATCTATATCCTTAATTTGAAGTCCGCTTTCTAAAAACAGATTTTTTGACACGGCATATACAGCTTCCCTATAAAACTCTTCAGCTTCTTTCCAATTTCCGGTCTTATATGTATCATAAACAGAAGCCATCTGCTGTTCCAAAGTCATGGTCTCACGTTTATCGACCAATGTTAATGGAGTTATAGCTGTAGACAACTCGTAAAAATTATGATTCGAATAGAAATAACTTGCCAAAACATGCTGTTGTTCTGAACGTCCCAATAAAACTGCAGCAGCCGCATCTCCAAACAAGAAACCAACTCTAAGATCCGTTTTGCTAATCATTCTATTGCTGATTCCACCGGATGCTATCAGAATATACTCATCTCCGGTAGCAATAAACCTTGAAGCTGCATCAAAGGCATGTAAAAATGAAGATATCCCACCTTCAATATCGAAAGCATGTATCGCAGTATTACTTTCGAGTTTTCGCTGCAGTGCACTTGCTGTCATAGGCAAAAGATTATCTCCGTAAAATTTATTAACGATTATCCTTGATAAATCGTCGACTTTAAAATTCGCCTTTCTAAGACACCTTTCTGCAGCAAGTGCCAAAAGATCACTATCCGATTGATTGTCATCCGCTATAAATCTTGATTCTACTCCTAATGATTTTGATATGAAAGAAGATTTTATCGGCAGATTGTATTTATTGATAATATCTTCATTATTCAAGGATTTCTCAGGTATATAGGATGCTATAGACTTGATTTCACAAAAGCGGTTTATATTCTTCCTCTTGTTCTCTGGAAAATAATATTTAGTTCTTTTCATTCTATCTCCCCCAAAAATTAATATTATACAACATATCTTACTCTGTTTTATTAATTATCTAGCTGAAACAATTATATAAATCCACTCCATCATCCATTAAAGACGAATAATTTTGTTGATTGCCTTTTTTTGGGTTTAGATTGCAATATTTCCAATATTTATTTTATACATAAGATTTTCACTTTTCAACAGTTTTTTACTTTAATTTTACATTTTTTTTACGAAAAAATCTATATATTTATTTTAAGAGGAATAAACAAGAAATTAACCCGATATTTCGATATTATTTTTCATCTTAAAAATTTGAATATAAAGAAAAAGGGCAAGAAGCCCTTTCACTTTTCCCTGATTCACTCCGCCAAATAATGCGGAATATAATTTTAAACTTAAATCAATAAATATCGTTTACTCAGGAAATTGAACATTTCCCTCTATAATGTAAGCCGGACGGGTATCACCGGAAACAGGAATACTGTCAAGTATATCCTCGAGTACATATCCTCTAATATCGGTAATCCTAATCTTTGGAGTTGTGGAATCCACATTGTCAATAACAAAATGGTTCCAGTGCATCTTTTCCATATCAACCCAAGTGCCATTCTTGTAACATTCCATCTTTAATACAGGATACCGGTGATTTCTAACTTGAACCGCAAGCCATGATGTTGTACTGCCCTCTTTTATTCGGTAAGAAACATTTCCGGTAACCGGTGCTGCAACAACACGCCATGTTATATCAATTTTACCCTTTGCCATATCGCCAATTTTATCGAAAGATGTAGGACATAAATCCAAAGCACCGGGTGCACCTTCGGGATAAAGATCGGTTACATATACCACTGTTGTTCCCTTTTCCCCTGTAACTTCAAGATATGCTCCGGCTAAAGCCGCCTGTATACCGTAACTGTTGTAATCGTATGGATTCAATGCTGTAATCTCCATATCCGGATCTATAGGGTCCAATAATGCAGCCCCGCCGGAATAACCTGACCCGGTAAAAGTGGCATAGCTGGATCGCTCTTTCTCCCAATCAGGATACGCACTAACAGAAGGAACGGGTGAGGATGTAATTTTAGGTGTGGGTGTGACTGATGAAGTAGCTGTAGGTACAGCATCACTCTTTGGGAACTTTTTAATTTTCCCAAGCAAATAACTTCTCAAATAGGCAAAATCTATGCTGTCTATACTATCATCTCCGTTTACATCTGCCGCATACCTACTTTCGGAACTTAATGTTCCCTTGTAATTTCCCAATAAATATCCCCGTAAAAAAGCATAGTCCATACTGTTTACCTCATTGTCACCATTGATATCTCCGACAATTATTCCTCCTTGAGCAAAAACATTTAATGATAACATCAACACAAGAACTGTCATTACGGCAATAAGCAAAATCTTTCTCCTACTCATACTAATCCTCCAATTTAATTTTTATATTTTTACATAAAATATTTTCACTAACCATAAAGAATTTAAGAACTCTAAATTCTTTTCTCCACCGGAAAAACCGATATTTTCCCCAGCAGATAACTCCTGAATAACGCAAAGTCCAAAGAGTTAAAACTACCGTCTCCATTTAAATCCGATACCGCTAAACCGTTTTCAACAGGAAATTTATTTATTTTTCCCACCAGATAACTTCTCATTAAAGCGTAATCAATGGAATCAACGTTTCCGTCTCCGTTTACATCACCGTATTTCAGAACAGGATTGTACTCATCCTGTCCTTTTCCATACACATTACATCTTACCCATCCTGTATCTCCGGAATTGGTTGAAATAAACAAATACAATGTTCCATCGGAAGAAACGGATGGATTAGGAATTGTTATCAAATAGTTCCCCTCCGAATTCTTAGTGCCTGTCGGGTAACCCGCAACCGCCTGACTAATTTGTGTTGGTTCGGAAACATCGGTATACCAAATATTATAAGCTTCATTGTAAGACTGTTTTGGTGTCAATTTAACTATTAGGTTTGACCCGGTATAATTTAAGGAAGCCAAAAAGTTCCCTATTGAATATTCAATTGTTTCTTTATTGTCATCAGGTAAATCCTCCGGTTTTCTTTCGGTAGACTCACCGGTAAACGGATTCCACTTCTTTGCCGCAATTATAAACCACGCAGTACTTGATACGCAGTTCTCCTTTGCCATAAGCCAGTAACCATTATTGGTCCCGCGTAACGAGTAAGGAATTCCACCCTTCATAGAACCGTCTTTACCCTGCTTCTTGGCTATTTCACCGACAATATACTCCCATTTATCGTTATCTCCCAGCATGCTGTATGCACAAGCCATAAATGCAGTTCCTTCAAACCAGATGTCTGCACCGAGAAAACCACCTCCAATGCTGCTTGGTGCTGCAGCTCCGTCGTTTTGCCAGTCGAAATCATAACCGGTTATAGTAGTTCCACCGTAGGGCAGAGTATTTTTATAACATGGATTTTGAAGGGTTCCTGGGTTTCCTGCTGAGTTTTCCACATATCGTATGGACTCTTGATAATTATGAGTTCCACTTGCTCCAAGGGCTAAAACCCCCCATGGATTGACATCCATCGGAACACTGTAATCTATAGTATTGGTATTGTTCTTAAAACCTCCGTACCATCTGCTTTTTGTGCCATCCCATACGACGAAATCCAAAAAGTTTTTGATTTTTCCGGCTGCCGCACTATATTCCGTTGCTTTATTGGGTGTGGTTTCGGCAAAGTACTTTAACACTGCATAGGCATCAATATTGTGCTCGGTACTGCTCCATACCTCTTCTGTCCAAGAACCGTTCGAACTGTCCCAAGTTGTTTCTCCTCCGGATAATGCCCCATTGGGCTTTTGGAATTTCAAACACCAATCGATGGCTTTCAATGCCATCGGACGGTAAGTAGCAGTATCCCCGGTTATCTTTTCATAATTCATTACCGCAAGGCACACCCACATTACAGGACCGATATGCCTTCTTATCTCTTCACCGGCACCGGAATCCCACCAGTATGAATTAATCCAAAATCCGGCTCCATCCTGGATATCTGCCAGCTTGTCCAACACCGCTCTCGCACTTTTCACATCTCCTACAAGAAGAAATGCAATAGCTGCCACAGCTTGATCATAGGTGTATTCCTTTTTTACCTTAGAACCGTCCTGCCAGTAATCTTCAAAACTGTCTATAAGTCCTTCAAAGGCATTTCCCGACGGAACCTTCTGGTTGCACAGCCAACTGTAGGCATCGTTGATTTCTGCTGTAAAATCGGTTGCTGCCCCAACCTTGGTCTTATTGGAAGCAATTGTTGAAACTAAAACAGTAAAACATATAACCAATCCAATTATCGAATTGAATTTCCTAATCATAGTACGTTTCTCCTCTATTGAATATCGGTACATTATCTTTATATCAAAAATGCAAAACTCCTCACCATATAATAGTCTCTACAGCAAGGAGTTTGCACCGTTGAATAATGTCTTCGTCTGTTTTCTTAAGCATCAGAGATTAATTAAATTGTCTATAAAGTTCCGATACATCTTATTTCTTATTTACAGGAAATTCTTTTATCTTACCAACCAAATACATTCTAAAACAAGCAAAGTCAATGGAGTTTACCTCACCGTCTCCGGACAAATCTGCAGCTATTTCCGGAACATTGAACTTTTTAATTTTTCCAAGCAAATACATTCTAAACATAGCCATATCTAAAGAATTGATCTCCTTATCACCGTTCAAGTCACCGTATATAATACTCGGTGTTGGAGTGGGAGTAGGATTTGGTGTTCCAAAATCAACCGGTGCCTCTCCATATACCAATTCAGATTTGTATGTAAGAGTAATCTTACTGTTTTCTGTAAAATCTTTTGCTGTAGGATCGTAAGAGTAGTCATTGGTCTGTATATAAGAACCCGAAACATCATTGGCAATTCTTATAACTATCTCACCGGTATTGGCTCCCGTACCCAATATTCCAGCCTCTTCCGTAAAACTGATTTCCAAGTACCTGTCAAAATTACTACCCTTTTTATCAAGCGGTACAAATCGACCTTTTACATTGCTGCTTGAAATATGGGCAAAATCACATGAAAATTCAGGTTCTGCCACCGAATCAGCAGTAAACCAATATTGAACCTTTACATCCGATAAATTTATAGGCTTTTTGCCGTCGTTTTGAATTTTCAGTATAGCCCTTATATCAGAGGCGGTATCGGAAGAAGTCACACACTTGTACAAAACTTTTAACGCTACAGTATCGGGTACCGGTGTTGAATTATCGTTAGGATCCTTAGTTGGTGTGGGAGTAGCCGATATCTTTTCCGGTTCCTCGCCAAAGACCAGTTGATCGTTAATGTACAATGGTATTCTCTCTGTAATTTTATACTCGTCCCCTAGGCCCTCTCTACTGTAATCGTTCTTAGGATCCCAATTTCCTTTGAAATTTGAGTCCTGAGCCGCAGTAAGGGCAAATTGCAACTCCCTTGAAGCATAAATTTGCTTGCCTTCCCAGTCAAATTCAACATAATAGGTACCATTGTCATCGTACTTGACCGGTCCTATATATTTTGCTTTCCCGTCAAATCTCTTTTCATTCTCGTCGTAGTAAACTTCCATTGTAACATCATCAATGGACTGTCCTGCATTCAGCAGTTCATTGATATTGAAGAAATAGCGGGTCTTCATACCTGTCTCGTAATGAGGAGGGTATGCACTTTCATTATGGATACGAATTGTTATCTGCGATCTCTCATTGTTCTCCTGGCTGGTACTTACTTTTGCTTCCACAAAGAACTCCAACGGTCTCTCTTCCTTGGGGGGGAAGTTGGGTATCGGCATGTGGCCCTCCCCGTAATATGTATAAAGTCCTGCACATGCCCCTACAAAAGCTGCATTATAGTCCACAGCCACTTCATTGTAGATATAGTCGGAAGTCTCATCTCTGTGAAAATCATCGGCATCCGGACCTCCAACCAGTGCACCCCATAAAGTATGAACATGATCTACAGGATCATCCATGCTGAGAGTTTTTGAGCCATGGGATGCACGATGATGGGGACGTTTTGCTCCATCGGGTGCATATCCCACAATATAAGCCCTCTTCATAGGGTTATTTCCCATAATATACTCCATTTGACTTTTAGCCCAGTCGGCAAAATCAGTACGACCCGTTTCCTTTCTATAAACTACGGCACACAATTGTGCAGCAGTATTATACCTGGCAGAACCGTATGAATTTAGCATACTGAATCCTGCCGGTGTTTTTGCAAGGAAATTGGTGTCCTTTGGGTCATCATGGCGTATTCCCGACCAATATTCAAGATTCCATCTAAAAATGTACCAATCCCTATCTGTGTTAGTAATTGGAGCAAGTTTTGCAAATACGCCACCCCATACGGTGTCCCAACAGTGAACCCAAATGTTCTGCCATTGATTGCCGGTATCGACAATTATTCTCTTCATATACCCCGTATAATTGCCCTTTTCATCGGTGGACACTATATGGTCAATGTATTTGTCATCACCGGTAGCAATTTTAAGCCAAACTGCCGCCCAAGACAATTCGTCCTCGTCATAGGAAGAGGTGTAAAATCCACCGGAGTAACCGAGTCCTCTGTTTTCCCTTGCAAACTCATAAAGAGCTATAGCGGTATCCAGACACTTTTCGGCGTATTCCGGATCGGTGTCTTTAAAATTCAAGTAGTTAACGGCAAGTGAAGCTGCCGCACCTGCACACTGATCGCTTGCAGGACTCTCGACAGTAGCAAAATATGCCGGTCTTTCGAATCCTTCAATCATAACCGGATTTTGAAGCTCGGGAGGATTCCAATAATCGTGATCCACATCACCTTCTCCCACTTGATAACAAAACGCTATAACCTTGCCGTCTTTATCTCTGAAAGTGGACCTTAGCAAATAATCATTGAACCATCTAAGGATATCCTCAACATGTTCCTGTTCTCCAATTTTCACATAGGCATCTCTAAACTCATAGTAGCCCCAGCCAACGGTAGAAGCTGCATAGGTTTGCGGAAGTCCGAACTTGACATGGTCCCCGGCATCATGCATACCTCCGCTTAAATCCACAGTACCGTCACCGTCGGGGTCAAGTATAGATTTGTATTTGTTTATAAAGCTCTGTGAAAGGTTGGTTCCCCTAAAACTTGCTGTCATAGGAATCAGCGGAATTTCTTTATCCTCCACATGACAATCTCCACGCCATTCAAGACGACCGCCCGTTATTCCCGGGCCGCATTTATTTGCGTCATAGAAGTAAAGTGAAAGCTGAAGTGCCTTGGCAAAATTGTATTCCGGCTCTGCATTGACAAACGACGGAATACACAAAGTAGCACCAATTGCAACTGCCATGCTGAGAAAAGCACTCAAGCCTCTCAAATATAATTTCCTTTTTGTCATATCTTTGCTCCCCCTGATACCAAAATTTTATATAAAAATTTCTAAAAATCCTTAACTATATTACCCATTATTACTATTAGTTTAAAAAATAGGAAAATTGACTGTTACGATTTAACATAAAAGAAATGCTGAAAAGATAAGTGTATTGATGAATTTGCTTCGATTTAATCAGTTAATATCCATTATACCATATACATCCTATAATTATAGTATAAAACAAATGTACTTGTAAAACAACATCTCAAAATCCAAAAACCATATCAAACTGCTTTTATAGTGATTTCTGCGTATAAAAAAGAGGCAGCTTTTAATATACCACTGCCCCTTAACTTATTTAGTAAACATTCATTTCAACTACTGTCTAAAACCAATCAAATCCATCTAAATTATATTTAAAATAACAAAACAACTCAAATTTAAACTTTATATCAGAACCTTTATTAGAACAATTCCAAGGAATCTATAACATCCTGATTTTTTACCAATTGCACCTCAGCTACCATATTTTCAACCATCTGAGTGAGCTTTTCCTCTCGTAATGCGGAAGAAATAGTTTCCCTTTCCTCATCTCCCAATGCAGCAGGTATATGCTTGATAAATTTCATAACATGATACCCGTAAGTGGTTTCAACTATGCCCATATCTCCTTCTTTAGCATTAAAGAACCAGTCTTCAAATTCGGCAACCATTTGTCCTCTCGGAAAAGTATATTCACCGCCATTGTCCTTCGAACCATCATCTTCCGTGTACTGTTTTGCCATTTCTCCAAAATCTTCACCGGCTTGAGCTCTCTTGAGAAGTTCTTCCGCAAGAGTTTTCTTTTTAGTCACTTCATCCTCCGGCAGTGCTTCACCGGTATCAAAGTCTTTAGTCGCTAAAAGAATATGCTGTACTGTTACCTTTTCAAATTCTTCTTTTCTGTTTTCAAATTCCTTTTGTATCTCACTGTCACTAATTTCAATGCTCGCTGCTTTTTCTTCAGCATATGTTATATAAGCCAAAACAAAGTCCGAATAAAACGACAGATATTGATCTATCGTAACACCATATTCTCTAAGCATAACTTTGTTAGCTTCTTGTTTGTCGCCATTTCCTTCATATTCGATAAATTGTTCTATTGACTGGTTTATTAAGTCCAAATCAGTTTTCCCAATGCTAATATTATCTTTTTTGGCATTTGCCAGTAAAACCTTAAGCTGTTTAACATTTTTAAAGGTCTCGTCTATAATTTCCTGCTTTTTTGACGCACCTTCACCGTTATTCCAATATTCTTTCTTTTCCTCATCGCTCTTGTCGGTTAAGCCCGCTTCCCTTTCAACTTCTTTCTTGTACATATTGAGATAAAACTTAAACTCAGCGGCTGAAATATTTTCATCTCCAACCGTTGCCACAATTTTACCGGCATCCTCATCTCCCGATATTTGTCCTTTCTTGTTACAAGCACTAAAGTTCAGCATAAGTGCTGCACTCAATACAATGGGTAAAAATTTCTTAAATTTCATAACAGACCTCCATTAGATTATTTGTTGTAAACTCATACTTTTTCACGCTTAATAAACATTCTAGACCATTTCAACAAATAATCGATCCAATATTTTATCATAAAAGAAAAGATATCAAATCCTATTCATGAAATGGTAACTGTAATTTTCAATACCCAATAAAGAAATTTAAATGTTTACAAATTATAATTTTACTCTATATTTCTCTATAATTCCACTAAAAATTTAACCAAATTGAAAAAAACTTGGCTTAAACTTAGTATAAGTATTTTATTACATATTTTGTTTACTTCAACTATGCAAGTTGGTAGAATAAAATATATAATTGACATTTTTCAGAAATACTACGAGGTGTTTATATGTTTGCCAAACTTTGGAAATTACTTGTATTTTGTACGGCTATCTGTATATTTTTAGTTTCTTGTAATGCTCAAAAGCAGTTACAGAAAGAATTGAAGGTGCATTTTATCGATGTCGGTCAAGGAGACAGCATTCTTATAGAGCATGCTTCTAAGACTATGCTCATCGACACCGGGCCAAAAGAAAGTATGATTTCTTTGATGGATTATTTGTCATCCCAAAAAATAAAGAAAATAGACTATTTAATATTGACCCATCATCACAAAGATCATATTGGAAATGCTGCCACAGTCATAAATAACTATGATATCGGTGTTCTTTACATGCCTAATGTAACAAGCGATACCAACGCTTTTGAAAATTTGACAAAGGCAATAAAGGCTAAAAAACTTAATATTACAAGACCCATACCCGGTTCATCTTTCGCTTTTGGAGATGCACAATGTTTTATCTTTGCTCCAAATAGTGAAATATACGAAGATGAAAACGATTACTCCATTGTTTTGAAAATGGTGTTTAAAAACACATCATTTTTGTTCACCGGAGATGCACAACCTTATTCTGAAAAAGAAATGATGGACAAGGGATATGATTTATCCGCAGACCTTTTGAAAATTGCCCAACACGGTAATAATAACACGACTTCAAAAGAGTTTTTGGAAAGAGTTAACCCCAAATACGCGACATTAAGCTGTGCACTGAACGACAGCAATGATCATCCAAGCAAAAAAGTCATGAAGCTTTTGAAAGAAAAAGACATTCCGGTTTATAGGACCGATCAGTGCGGAACTGTTGTATGTACTTCAGATGGTCAAAATTTAACCTTTGACAAGGAACCGGGAGATTATAAGCACGGAAAGGAAAAAAATTAAAATTTCAAGGGTTATCTACGCCTCTTCGATTTCTAAGGCTTTCACAACCTTTGAAAGTCCCTAAATTAAAGGAGTAGAGCTGTTTATATATAATTAACTCTACTCCTGTCTAATAACCCTTATTTTAAGACTTTCCCGTTCATATACTTCTTTAAAATTTTATAATTTTTCAGGTAAAAACTTTCTATAGCATATCAATCAAGCTCTACATACCATTGATACATAGGAGGTAATGTCTCGTCAAATTTTACGGTACCCGTCCAAGTAATATCGTCTTGAAAAACCTTCACAGTTTCACCCGGTTGCAAATTTAAATCCAGAGCTTCTTTTTGAGGTAACGCCGGCTTGCTAGGACCAAGTAAATTAAATTTACAATTAATTTCAAACTCTTTCATTGCTGCATCCTCCTCAATTTTATTTTGCTTCACTTTTATTAATCTAAAGCTCAATAAGCCTACCCGGTGAGCAATTTTAACTACCCAGCCATATTGGATAATCGAAATTGACAATTGTTTCGTTATCTTTCTCGGCTTACCGAGCATTAAACCATAAGCAGGGCACCGTTCTATTGTTTTAACCTTTACAACTATTAACATTATATCAAATATTACTTTATCCTACCATATATTATTCAGAAATTTTCAAATTAGCCTCCCTATGTAAAAATATAATTAATTATCAACTTTTAATGCTTTAATTTTGGACAATATTGTGAAATAATTATAAAGGTTAGGTTTAACGGATTGCATTTGCCCTTTCCATAACGGATTCTATGGACTAACAACCTATTTCATATAGGTTATTTTTAACTGTCTATATGAAAATATTATAATTTAACAAAGGAAATTATTACTATGAATATACCGGACTATCTTGTAAATGAAAAATTTAACGACAGATATTTTGATGTGGTTAATGCCATTGAAGAGGCACAGCAGATTCATTTCCGCAATAACAATATACTTGACCGTATAAGAGCCGGAATTGAATCAAAAACTCCTTTTGTCTTTGGCGAAACAGGCTTTGGAGCGGGCCGCATAGTTATATCCCTCATGGAATACCTTAACAAGAACGGACTTGAAAAGGTTTCTTTAGAATATAACTCTGTTGAGCTTTACCCTTTATCTACTGAAAGAATGCTGAATATTTTAAGCGGATTTAGAAACCGTGCCGAGGACGAAATTAATGCCCTGGTTAAAGCATACAGTGTTATCGATATATCGGTGAAAGGCTGGCACCAAATGAAAATCGAACAGCCCTTCGGATGCCTTCACCTCAATCTTTGGATAGGAGAGGCACTGGAAATGTTAAATTCATTGGAAGTTCAATGTGATGCCTGGTTCCTTGACGGCCACAGTCCGAAGAAAAATCCCTCAATGTGGCGACATGAATTACTGCTCGAAATCGGCAGAAAAACCAAAACGGGAGGTACTTGCTCTACCTACACCGTTTCGGGTACCGTGAGAAGATCTCTTTTTGACGCCGGCTTTAAAGTTTCGAAACTTCCCGGATACGGTGGAAAAAACGAGGTATTGCAAGGAACAAAAATATTATAACTTTCATTTTAATAATTTAACTCTGTTAAAAATCCTTTACAACCGTTGACTCTTTTACCGCATCCATAATATACTATTATTGTCAGAAAAAAATTCAACTTCTTAAACTGTAGTTGGGTTATAAAAATCGAAAGGGTGTGATTTTCATGTTGGCAAATTCAAGAAGATTTCAAGAGGTGTTTTTTTCATAATTTAATAAGGGATTGGAAGTTTGGAACACTAAACCTTTCTTTCGTCAAGAAAGGTGTGTTTTCGGTTGTTTTCCAATCACATTCAATACCAATCGGTAACCTGGAAAGCATTAATATCTATTCAAGGCACACGATGGGGATCGTGTTTTTTATTGCCCTTTTTAGGTTTGACAGTAAAATTTCGCCTTTATAACCTAAGCTACAGGAATCCGGCCAATTTGGTACGGACTTTTTTATGCCTAAAATAAATAAAAGGAGACATGGATTTGAATAGTAAAATTACAATAATATCATCTGAAAAAAATTGGTTGGAACATACCGCCTTAAACCAATTAAACAGAATTGCAGAGTTTGAGGGAATGCGAAAAGTGATAGGTCTTCCCGACCTTCACCCCGGTAAAGTACCTGTAGGTGCCGTATTTATTACCGAGGATGTAATATATCCGCATATAGTAAGCAACGACATAGGATGTGGAATGAGCTTGTTTGTAACGAATATCGAAAAGAGAAAAATGAAGACGGATAAATGGCTCGCAAAGCTCGAAAACCTTGATAGTTTCCGAAGCATTCACATTCCGGAAGAAAACTTCAAAGGTATGGAAAACATGCCCTTTTTAAGCGAATTGGGAACCATTGGCGGTGGCAATCACTTTGCCGAGCTACAGGAGATTGATGAAATTTTTGATCGGGAAATATTCGAAAGCCACTCCCTTTCGAAAGACCGACTTCTATTGCTGATACACAGCGGCTCAAGAGTATACGGCCATGAAATACTTGATAAGTACATCAGAAAACACTCGGCACAAAACGGGCTGGATGTAAAGTCCGATGCGGCATTGTCCTATCTTGAGGAGCATGATTCTGCCATACTGTGGTCAAAAAAGAATAGGGAGCTAATAGCCTATCGCTTTCTAAGCATCCTAGGAGCGGACACCAATGCCCAAAAGCTTATTGATAGCACACACAACAGTATTGAAATTAAAAAAATCGGAAGCAAGAACTTTTTCATCCACAGAAAAGGTGCAGCACCGGCAAATAGCGGTATTGGTGTAATTCCCGGTTCTAGAGGCACTCTGACTTATCTGGTGATGCCCTGCGAAGACACTTCCAAGTCAGGATACTCCATGGCCCATGGAGCCGGTCGAAAATGGGAACGCAGTATTTGCAAAGCCAGATTAATCAAGCTATATACCAAAGACAGTATTAAAACTACAAAAATAAAAAGCAGGGTTATATGTCATGACAAGGACCTTCTCTATGAGGAAGCACCCGAAGCTTATAAAAACATAGAAAGAGTAATTGAAGCATTGGTCGAAGCTAAGATTATCAAGGTTGTTGCCACCTTGAAACCGATACTTACTTACAAAAATTGAGGTGAACTTATGTGGATACAAATCAGTTCGGGCAAAGGCCCTGATGAATGTGAACTGGCAGTCAGTCTGTTTTTTAAAGCTTTTGAAAAGGAATGCAAGTTATCGGGAATTGATGTTAATGTTTTAAATGCTGTTCCCGGTAATATTGCAGGAAATTACAAATCCATTCTTTTATCTTTGGAAGGCCAATCTATAGAACAGTTGGCCAGCGGTACCGTACAGTGGATTTGTAAAAGCCCTTACAGACCGAATCACAAAAGGAAAAATTGGTTTATAAACCTTGAAGTGTTTGAGGAACCTGAAAAACTCGAATTTTCGTCAAAGGAAATAAAGTTTGAATCAATGAGAAGTTCAGGTCCCGGAGGACAAAATGTAAATAAAGTTGAGACTGCCGTAAGAGCTGTCCATATTCCGACAGGGCTCTCAGTAACAGCCGATGAGGAACGCTCGCAATACTTAAACAAAAAACTTGCCTTGGCAAGACTTGTGAATCTAATAGATATGCAAAATGAAAAAAACGCAAAATCCTTAGAAAAATCCCTATGGATGCAGCATAACCTGCTTGTCAGGGGTAATCCCATAAGGACTTACGAAGGTGAAAAGTTTATTCTAAAAAAATAATTTTACTGTTCTAATAAAATCTCAGGGGCATCGAGCCCCTTCGATTTTGCCGCTTTCACTTTGTTCGAAAGCCCCTAAATAAAATCTCGGGGGCATCGAGCACCTTCGATTTCTGAGACTTTTGCGTTCTTCGAGAGCTCTAAAAAAGCCGTTACACTAATTTTTCAATGTAACGGCTTTTTTAGCTTTCAAATTTATTGTGATATCTGACTTATACTTATACATTCAGTAAAAATTCAACATTGAAATTTTTGTCCTTACCTTAGAAGCCACTTCCCCAAACAGAAACATTTCCTCCTTTTTGCAAGGCAGTGAAAGTCATTACAAACTTATTCAAACCTGCATCATACTGCTTGAGAACTACACCGTTATACTCCACTCCACCAATGGTTAGAGAAATTTTATTATCCCCGATAAGCTGCCATTTACCGCTTACGCTTCCTGAAACAGTTCCGTCTTTATTAAGTGTAATCCTTGAAGAGTATTTCACATTAGTGGAGATATCGGTACCGTGATTTATAAAGGCATAATTTCCGATAACTTCGTCTACAGTATATTTCCCAATAGTTTCACCTGCATATTGGTGTGGTGCAACCACAGGCCAACCGTCGGAATTTATAAACATTTGATGCACCCTAACTTGATGCTCTTCTCCCCTTCCCGGGAACCTAGTATGGAATACTATAAAATATTTATTTAAAGATTCGTCAAAATAGGTGGAATTGTGTCCGGGCGATATATACCCCAACTTACTGTCGGTAAAGTAAAAATTACCTATCAATTTTGCACCGAAAGGTTCTATCGACTTGTCATCGAACATGGTTCCATCGGCACCATGACAGTAAATCATGTTTTTCCCTGAACTATCTACAAAGGGACCGTCGGGGTTCTTTGACCGGCACACTCTGATGTTATAGCCTCCGTTGGCGTCAAGTCCGCCAAAGCTTAAAAACAAGTAGTAATAGTCAGTTTCAGGGCTATACTGCATAAATGCCCCCTCTATCCTACTGTGATTTAAGCCCAGCAGCCTCTTTCCGTAACCCTGTCCGGGAATAGGCTTGCCTGTAGATTCGTCCATTCTCATTATGAATATGCCGCCTGAATAGGAACCATAAACCATCCACAGATTTCCGTTCTTGTCATAAAAGACATCAGGGTCCACAACATTAGGATGCTTTGTGGCATCATAAATTGTTCCATCCTCACTCCTTTGACCCCACATACCGGATTTCAATATTATCCCCAAGTCCTCATAGGGTCCTTCAATATAGTTAGATACGGCAACTCCCAAAGTGGATCTTGGAGAGTCTCCCTTGCACAGACAATAGTACATGTAATATCTGCCATCCTTGAGCTGGATTATATCCCCTGCCCACATTGTGTCGGTTTCAGCCCAAGCAAAGGACTCCTTTAATTTTATATATACATTGGGTATTAAAGGGTTGGAATTGCTGACGTATGAAGATATTTGCTGCCACCTTATCAAGTCCTTGCTTTTTGCAGATGCAAGGTGAGAACCGATAATATAATATGTTTCATTGGTTTTCAGTATGGAAGGATCATGCACCGTAACATATTTAAACTCAGGCACAGGCGGAAGTGTAACTTGAGGAGAAGTTGGCTCTACTTTTCCTGGCGTGGGAGTAGCTTTATTGTAAACAGGAAAAACCGAAATTTGCCCTAACAAATACTTTCTCATAATTGCAAAATCTATTGAATCAGCCGAGCCGTCACCGTTTACATCAGCTAACTTAAGGACTTCCTCCGACAATTTATTCTTACCCAGCAAATAGGTTCGCAAAATTGCAAAATCCAGAGAATCAACAGAATTGCTGGCGTTTAAGTCACCATAAATCAATTCCTCCGCATACAAACTGCTGCATAAGGCTAAAGCTAAAAAAGCCGAAACTAAAACAGCACATGCTTTTTTCATACAAATTTCTCCCCCTTTAAGCTAAACCTCTTGTATTTATAATAACATAGACTTTATGCTTTTTAAATAAATTTTGGTAAATGTCTTTACTGTTATCACATAAGGTTTGCAAAAAAGGAGGCACCCAATACAGTAACCAATCCTGTTACAGCAATGGCCAGACTGCTCATGGCTCCTTCCACCTCACCCAACTCCATAGCTTTAACCGTTCCTATTGCGTGAGATGATGTACCAAGGGCTATTCCTTTCGCAACGGGCTCTTCTATACGAAATAGCTTGCATACCAATTCAGCCATGATATTGCCCAATACACCGGTTATAATAATTACAGCAACGGTTATAGTCACAATACCTCCAAGTTCCTGGGACACTCCCATGCCTATTGCAGTTGTAATTGACTTTGGAAGCAGCGTGACATACTGCTCATGATTTAAACCAAACAGCTTGGCCAAGGCAAATACACTTACAAAACTGGCCAAGGCACCGGATACAATGCCACCTAAAATAGCTCTATAATTACCCTTTAACAGCTCAAGCTGCTGATATAATGGTATGGCAAGGCAAACCGTTGCGGGAGTTAAAAAATAACTCAAATATTTGGCACCACTGTTATAACTCTCGTAATCAACACCAAGAACCAGTAATGCGGACATAACAAATATAATCGAAACCAATAGTGGATTAAATATGGTCTTTTTAAACTTCCTTTTAAGAATCAATCCCAACCCGTATCCCATAAGACTTATCAATACTCCAAAGTATGTGGAGCTGCTTAAAAGTTCTTTCATTCTTTTCGCCTCTTTTCCATACGTATAATAAATTGTGTCACTCTTCCGGCTGTCACCATTACAATCACTGTTGTTAAAATTGTAATTATGCTAAGGGGTAACCACAAGGATTTCAGTTCGTCCCACATAGTAATAAGCCCTACAGCAGCAGGAATAAACATAATGGGCATGATCTCCAAAAGGTAACTTCCGGTATCCTTAACCTGTTCAATCCGAATAATTTTAGTTGCCAGCAGCAATAGCATGATTACCAGTCCGTAAATGCTTGCCGGTATAGGTAGATGTATAAAATATTTAAGTAGTTCTCCGACAAAAGAAACAGCCAAAATTATACCAAACTGTTTTATATATTTCATTTTTGACTAATCCTACTTTCCAAGTATATTTAAAACTCATAGATAATATTATATTGATTTAGGTCATAACACGCAAATCTTTCATTAAAATAAGAACATAAGAAAAATCTCAAGAGCATCTAAACCCTTCGTTTTCTATGTCTTCCACTTTCCTTCGAACTCTAAGGCTTTCACGACCTTCGAAAGCCCCTAAATAAAAAAACAGGCTTTTTAAGCCTGTCCTCCAATAAATACTTTAATCTTTAATTTAGAATTAGAATAATTCCAATGAATCTATAACATCTTGATTTTTAACCAACGGATTTTTTTCTTTCAATTCCTCTATCTTTTTTTCAAATTTTTCATTTTGAAGATTGCTTCTAATTGTGCTTTTTTCAATATCTCCCAATGAAGCTTCAATTTGCTTGATGACTTTTACAATATGAAAGCCATAGGAAGTCTCGATAAGTCCTACCTCTCCTTCCTTTGCATTAAAGACCCAATTTTCGAATTCCGGAACGGTTTCATTTTTACCTAAAGTTTCCTCTCCACCGGTAATTTTTAAATCGGCATGCTCGGAATATTGCTTGGCCAATTCTTCAATAGATTCTCCCTCTTTGGCCCTCTTATAAATATCTTCTGCAAGGAGCCTTTTTTGCTCTATAGTTTCTTCTTTAAGAGGCTGTTGAGTATCAACGTCAATAGTATATAAAAGTACGTGTCTTACATTCACTTTCTTATATTCATCCTTATCCCTCTCAAATCTTTCTTCAATCTCACTATCGCTAACCTCTATCTTTGCAATTTCGTTGGATGCATACTTTTCATATGCAATAATGTAGTCTTCATAAATCCATCCATATTCCTCAATAGAAACCCCATAGGTTTCCTTCATTAATTTTTCGGCTTCTTCCTCATTTTCATTTGCTTTCCTTTTTATAAAGTCATAAATATTTCGCTCTATCTTTAATTGATCGCTTTCATCAAGCTTAACTCCTTCTTCTTTTGCCATCTTTAATAAAATTTTAAGTTTAACCAAATCGTCAAGAGTTTTATCAACAAGCATTTGCTTGCTATTTTCAACCCCTTCGGAACTTTCCATCCGGCTTTTGTTCAAATTATAATAAAACAAAAACTCGGAATCGTAAATATTGTCACCGCCGACTGTTCCGATAATTTTCGATGACTCCCATTTTTTCGGCGTGTCCTCCTTGTTCGAGTCATCCTTGTTTTTACATGCACTAATACTGAACATTAGTGCCAAAGCAACTCCAAAAGATATTATTTTATTTAAATTCATAACTCTCCTCCTAAAATTATTTGCAAAACGCATACATTAATTTTCCTTTATTTCAAACCATTCAATTCTTCAAAAAGTAAATATAATATAAACTGACTATAGTTTAGTGATTATAATTAAAACCGCTATTTTACCTGTAGCAAACTGTAAAATTACCGAAATCTTTCGTTCTAAATCCATATTCACTGAATCTATGGGCTTCCGACTTATCCACCACATAAACGTAATCGTGATTTATCTCATATCCCTGATCCACAAAATGATATTTACCGAATCCGTAAATATCAAGGTACATGCTCGGATAGTTCTTATACTGAACAGTGTCCCTATACTCCTTGGAGTCTACTGCAGTCAAATACATTACTTTTGAATAAACAATACTGTTGGTAACATAAATCTCAGTATCAAAGGTATCTGCAAATTTAATGGCCTCATCCACACCATAACTGAAATAGTATCCTATGTCTTTGGCATAATCGGTAAAGTAGTATACAGAAAAGGCACAAAAGTAACACAGCATAATACCGAGGCCTATAATTAAGGCATTATTCACTACTTCCTTTCTAAGCAAAGTTGAAATAAAGTATATTCCAAATCCCATACATAAAGTCAATGGAATAAAGAAGTAGTTTGCACGGTTGATATTGGTATCGGTCATGCTGGCAATCAATAAAGACACGGCGAGCTGTATCAAAACAAATATTTCAAAGGAAAATTCCTTTTTAGAGCATTTCTTTACAAATTCTTTTATCAAATATGCTATTCCCAAAACCACAAAGGGAAGTCCGAATTTATAAAAGATACCGAACTTCTCGGTGGCATTCCAAGGCAAACCGTCATTTTGGGAAATTATAATTCTCATTATGTTCATAAATTTATGGTTGATGCCCTCAAAAGAGAATTCGGAACTCCTATAACCTACTAGTCTAGGAACAGTAAAAAGAGGTGTATTAACGGGTTCGATAGTGCCGTTATTTACAAGTAGGAAAAGCATCAGTGGCAAAGCCATAAAGAACAGTATCATTCCTGAAATCAGATAGTATTTGTTTAGCTTGAATTTCTTCATAACAATAACATAAACCAACTGTAAGAAAACCGTTATTGCTGTAAACGGCCAAAACAATGCATAGCAGTAAAGCCCCAATCCATAGCTTATAGCAGAAAGAATAAGAAACTTTGGCTTCTCCATACCTATACAAAAAAACAAAGTGGCAAAGAGCATAAAGTGCGGAGCCACGTTACAATCCAACCCCCAACGGGACATCATAAAATGCCAGGGATTTATTGCAAGGACAAACATGGATATCAATCCAGCCCTGTTACTGGAGGTTATTCTCCTTACCAAGAAAAAGCATGCTGCAATTGCCAGGGAACCAAGTATTGCCTGAGGTATACGGACACACCAAATAGTGTTCCCGAATACGGCAATCCATGGAATCATCAAGTAGGACGGCAGAACACTCATACCGCTTCCCCAAGTGGTAAGATATACAGGCAAGTGATAGCCAAAAGAGTCAGCACCCGTTCGCATAAGCGAAATTGCCTCATATGCTCCAAAAGCCTCGTCCTGATTCAATCCTGCCGGATATTTATCGAGAAATAACACTCTAGATAGAAAACCCACAATAAAAATTATTGAAAAAATGACTATTTCCATTTTGGTCATATTTGAAAACAAAGAAAAAAAGTATTCTTTAATATTTACTTTTCGATTATTCCCATTCCCAACAGTCTTTTGCTCTTTTCCCTTGCTATGAGTTTTAGCTATCGACATAATTTGCCTCCCGATTTCTATTCTTGCCAAATCAATAAATTATATCGTTATTCAACATCCAAAGACAAACTCAATTACATCACAATTGTCCTTTGTTATTATAACATATTATTTATCAATTTTAGCATAATTTCGACCGAAAATACATAAATATCAGGAAGCATATTTAGTTTAACATAAAAAGCTAAGTTTCAATGTTTTGCTTCTCACCGCAATAGGGACAATACTTGTAGCTCATTCTTATCCTTTTACCGCAAAATTTGCATGAAACAGACTTTGAAACAACTCTAGTCACAATAAGATAAACAATCAGATTTGACGGTACATTCAGCAAACCGAAAAACCCCCACAGCCACTTGTTTTCTCCCCTTTTTGAAGCATCCCAGAATATCCAGCAGCCTTGTGCCAGCAACAAAACTATTAACACAAACCATAAATATAGAGGGATATCCTTTACATCGCTCATAAACTCTCCTCCTTCATAATTCTTTGTCTTATCATAAACGGAACCGATAAAGGTACAAAGAACATTAAGATAATTTGAGCCACTATGATACTCCTGCCATATCCCACATATATCAGTAATCCCAACATACCCAATAGCAAAACCGATATAACGGAGAAAATTATTAAGTCTTTCAAATTTTTTCTCCTTTTAATTTCAATGCTTGATTTCAAAAATGCACTGTTAATTATACTGCTATCGATTTCAATTTCATTATCATTAAATCCAGACATACTTTCTCTTAACAACATAAGTTCATTCCAATAGGCTTTGCACTCACTGCAATAATCGAGATGCTTACTTATTTCCTCCGTCATGGGCATTTCCCCATAACAAACATCTAAAAGAACCTTTTGCATTTTTTCATGCTTGAAAGACATATAAAAACTCCCTTCAAATTAACTTTCTCAGCTTTTCTATACAATAGTGCAGTCTAGACCTTACAGTTCCAATGGGACATTTTAGAATTTCACCGATTTCTTCATAGGAATAATCATAATAGTTTTTCAGTATGAAAACCATTCTTTTTTCATAGGGAAGCTCCCTTAAAAGCTTGCCTACTCTATTTACGGTATCTTTATTTACAACGTCATTCTCAATATTTTGGGAATCCTTTATCGATAGTTCTTCAATAGCCGTACTGCTAATTTTTTTGCTTTTTCTGACATAATCCTTATATAAGTTGGACGCAATAGAAATCAGCCAAGTAGAAAATTTAGAATTCCCTTTAAACTTTTTTATGTTCAAAATAGCCTTCATCATTACATCCTGTGTTAAGTCCTTTGTAAGCTCCTCATTCACAGTAAGTTTTAGAAGGTAACCGTATACAATTTTATAATTATCATAAAGCAGCAGTTCAAGTGCCTTTCTGTCCCCCGTTCTTGCTTTTTCAAGCAATGCTTTCTCATTCAATAATATTCCCCTTCCCTATTGGTCCATCCTTTAAAACTACCGCAAACAATCCGTATTTTCCTGTTAAAATTTTTTAATTTACTTTTTTAATTTACTTCTTCATTACATTTATACAATTACATTTATACAAACTCGACCCTTTCAAGCTTAAACACCGTTAATGCACTAAATATAACAGTTAAAAATATTGTACATAATAAAGATGCTATCATGCTTTTCGGCAAAATTACAGATAAATTAACCTCACTAAAAAGATTTACGGGTAAATACTTTTCTATAGCCTCAAAATAACCTGCCAAAGGCATTAAATACACCAACATCAATGTAATTGTTGCCGCTAAAAAGGATTTTTTCATAAAACTACTGCAAAAGCTCAAAAAACTTAAAACAAACACAAAAAACAAGCCATATACCGCACCTGTGGCTAAAGCTGCAACAAAACTTTCATGGGTAAAACCGAATATTATCCCCGAATAGTAGTATGCAATTGACATTCCCAGGACATTAATCAGTAGAATAAAAGTTCCATATACCGATAATTTAGCCAAAACCACACCTTTTATACTGCTCCCCATTGAAACCGGAACAGTCAAAGTCTTATCATCCCTTTCCTTTGATATAATCCCCATGAGCGACAACACTATAACCAGAGTTGAAAGTTGAAAGAGATTTTTTGTATAGCTTTCCAAAGCTGCTTTCTGGCTGAGTTCAATTAGCATACTGAAATCCGCACCCTGCATTTGACTTTTTAAAATCTCGGGCAGAAGTTTTAGCATTATAGGATCCGAAAAGGCAAAAAACAAAACTCCAATTGCCAGGACCAAAAATTTTCTAGCCCTCATTCCCTCGATGATTTCTTTCTTTACATAGGCCTTATAAGTGTTAACAGCATTCATGTCAACTCACCACCTTCAAAAATATTTCTTCAAGGCTGTTTCTTCTAAGATTTATCGAAATAATAGGTATGCCTATATCTGCTACAAGTTTGACAAGCTCAATGCCATTTTGTTCAAAATCCTTAATCCATATATTTACTTTTCTATCCTCAACCTTTATTTTTTCTACATATTCCGGTTGTTCCAACCTCTTAAATTGCTCCTCATTCACAGTGCCATCAAATTCAATATCATAAACCGGTTGAATATAGTTTTTCATAAGCTGAGAAATGCTTTCCTCAAGGACTATCTGTCCATTGTTCAATATTCCCACCCTGTCGCAAACCCTTTCAATATCATTTAAAATATGGGTTGACAAAAATATAGTCTTGCCTTGATCTTTTAGTGCAGATATTATCTCAACCACATCCCGCCTTCCTTCAGGGTCTAGTGCTGAAGAAGGCTCATCTAGCAATAACAGTTTCGGATCATTGTAAATTGCCACAGCAATCCCAAGTCTCTGCCTCATTCCCCTTGAATAGCTGCCAATAGCACGTTTGGCCGCTTTTGTAAGTTTAACCAAGTCCAGCATTTTTTCAGTCTTTTCACTTATCTGTTTTTTTGATTCGCCTTTTATTGAACCTATTAATTCAAGGTATTCCACAGCATTCATATAGGGATAGAACTTGGGGTCTTCCGGTAGGTATCCAACATCACCGTTAAGCCTGTTAATAATATTTTGCACATCCTTTCCATTTATCAGGCATCTGCCCCCCTCAAAACCGATAAGCCCTGCCAGAATATTCATTGTGGTTGATTTACCTGCTCCATTATGCCCAATAAAACCATAGACTTCACCTTCTCTTACTTCAATGTTAACCCCTTTTAGTACTTGATGACCGCCATAGTTTTTTGTAAGATTTTCAATTCTAATCATCGGACCACCTTTTTCTTCCTAATATTAAATAAGCTATAGGACCTATCATATTAATAAAGAGTATCGCAATCCAAAGAGGTTTGTTTAAATTTCTTACGCCTTTCTTAAGTATTTCAACAACACAATAGATAAGCAAACCCGTTTGTAAAATTATTAAAGGTAGAAACAGTTTTAAAATCTCCACTGAACTCATATTTTCAAACATGACCTTACCTCCTTTTTTGATAATATGACTTAAAAGATTCAAAAAAGTTCATATAAAAAATAAAAAAATTAATAACAAAAAAGTAATGATTGCTTAAAGCAACCATTACTTTTTTTAACACTTAAAAATCATATACTTATGCCCAGTTTGGCCCCTTGATAAACGGCATCGGTTATATTGCCGGGTTTAGCGGCATCTCCGATTACATGTATTTTCTTGCCGGCTTTTTTTAGCGGCTCTTCCAATGGGTTATAGGATTTTGAACCTACTGCAAGGATAATGGTGTCAAATCCCTGTAAAGTTTGCTCGACACCGTCTCTTTCCACCGTAACACTGCCTTTTGAAAGGGCTTTTACTTTTGTGTTTGTCATTATATTGACTCCGTATCTGTTTAGTCTCTGCTGAGTTAAAAATCTAATATCGGGATGCTCTTCTTTTGCTATTTCATCCCTCATTTCCACAATGGTCACCTGACGGTTTTGATTGGCAAGCATTTCTCCTGTTTCAACTCCCACTTGCCCTCCACCGATAATTATTACTTTATCACCGGCCAACACCCTTCCTGCCAGTATATCAATGGCTTGTACAACCTCTGCATCGTCTATTCCCTCAAAGGCCGGACGGATTGGAACTCCGCCTGTTGCTATAACTATTTCGTCAAAATCGGCAACCGTTTCCAAAGTAGCCTCTACACCGAATTTATATTCAACACCGTACTTTTTGCCTAGTGTCATATAGGCTTGAACTGTTCTTAAGAGTTCCTGCTTGTAAGGCGGCCTTGCTCCATATACAATTTGACCGCCGGGCCGGTCCGCCTTGTCAAATACTGTAACCGAATGGCCACGTTTTGCAGCTACCCAGGCCGTTTCAAGTCCGGCAGGTCCTGAACCGATTACAGCAATCCTTTTCGGCTTATCTGCAGGAACAAATTTTAAAATTCCCTCTTTTCCCGTAAAGGGATTATAGGTACAGGATACACCGTTATCCCATTCATCACGACCGCCTACTCCTGCACATCTTTGAAGACATGCCACACAAGGAATGATTTCATCCACCCTGTTTTCCTTAACTTTGATCGGGAATTCGGGGTCGGCCAAGGAAGTCCTTCCCAAGGCTACAAGATCCGCCGAACCTGAAGCAATAATATCTTCAGCAATATACGGATCTACTATTCTTCCGGTAACGATAACCGGAACATTAACCATCTCCTTAATGAATGCGGAATTTGCGGCATTGAATCCGGGCGGTATTGCTTGAGGAGCCAAAGTTTTATAACTTGTTCCATAGGCTCCGCCAATGGAAACGTTAATTACATCGGCCCCCGCTTCTTCCAGCATTTTAGCCGCAGTTCTGGCCTGCCGCACTCCCCAGCTGTCATGCTCCGATTCTTCCGCACTAATTCGAATGCTAACAGGAAAATCCTTACCGCACTTGTCTTTTATCCTCTTAATGATTTCGGTGGGGAATCTCATGCGGTTTTGGAAGTGTCCTCCGAATTCATCTATTCGTTTGTTGGAATAGGGAGACATAAACTGTGCAATAATGTATTGATGTGCACCATGAAGTTCAACACCGTCGTATCCCGAGTTTTTTGCCCTCACAGCCCCATCTACAAATTTGTCAATCAATTGGTATACTTCCTCTGTTGTTAATTCTCTCGGAATTTCTTTATTTGCTGGACTGGCCACAGGAGACGGTGCAACAGGTTGCTTGCCCGTAACCATGGAATAGGACAGACGACCGGCATGATGTAACTGACAGAATATAATTCCGCCATTCTTATGGACTTCCTCCGTCAATTTCTTATGCCCGGGTATAAAAGAATCGTCCCAAATACCCAATTGCCCCGGCATGGCCATACCGACAGGGTCAATGCATGTAAACTCGGTAATAATTAAACCAAAACCTCCTTTTGCCCTGGCTGCGTAGTAATCAATGGTACGTTGGGAAACTTGCCCGTTGGATTCTGCCAAGTGAGCACCCATTGCCGGTACAATGTAACGATTTTTCAGTTCTACTGACCCTATTTTAATAGGTGATAGCGATTTTGAAAAACTCATAACAACTCTCCTATTCATATTTTTTTGTTATTTATAGTTCCCCATAAAGTAAGGTGAACTATCAAAATCTTAACCATAGGTTTAGTATAACCAAAACCCGCACAAAAAAATTGGCTTATTTCAAAGATAATTTACAGCTCCAATTCGCCGGTGTCGATATTCCTTTGGTCTTCCTTGAAACAGTATATCCTTCAATGTTTTTTATCCTTCATACTGTATATACAAAAAACACACCCATATTCGGACGTGTTTTTGTATAGACATTTAATTTTCATCCAATACTTTCTCTTTCAAAGGTTTTAAGGACATATCATGGAAAAACACTTTTAATTTTCGCCATCCTCATCATCAGGATAACTTATTTTATCCAAAAACTTCATTATTTTTTCACCGGATATGGCAAAATTAAGGTTTTCTCCACCATTATGCTTAAAAGAAGTTATTCCGATTAACTTACCTTTTTTATTAAGCAATGCACCACCGGAATTTCCTGCAGATATTGCAGCGTCAGTTTGTATGAACTTTCCGTCACTATATGGTCTAATAGCCGTTACATGTCCAAAAGACAATGTATTGATTAGTCCTTGGGAAGAACCTATTGAAACAACTTGTTCACCCAGTTTAATGCTGTTTTCGGGAGCAAATTTAATATATCCTCCCATTGTCAGGTTATCTGCACGTATCAATGCTAAATCATTGTCTTTATCGTAAGCTATCAATTTAGCTCTCATTTCAATAAATTTATCATCCAAGTGGTCACCATCTTGAAAACCGACCCAAATACCACCTCTATCCACCACATGGTAATTGGTCAGGATATATCCCTCATCGTTTATAAGTACTCCGGAACCTTGTTTCCCTGAACTTGTCAATATTATGCATACATATTTTTTAAGTTCAGCTATCTCAGTGTCAAGTAATTCACTTTCATCGTAGTCGACGGTATATAATTTTTTTTCTTCTTTGGGAACTATGGAATCGGTATTATCGGTTTTGTCGCTTACCGATACAATATTATTCGTAGCTATAGGTGTGTATTGTACCTCGGTATAATTGTCGTAAACCTGAGCCCTACCTCTAGTAATGTCGGCAAATATCAAACTTGTGAACAAACCTAAAATAGAAGGAATTACTATGGCGGTTACAATAAGTATGTACAGTTTAACGTTCATAAAACCTACCTCCATACGGACTTTTTGTTACGAAGATAACTGCAATTGAATTCCATAGACCTAAAGTTTGTCGATTGTGTTATGAATTATTTACGTAAGATATGCTGACAGGTTGCAAAATGGGAAAAGTCCTCATAGAAAATATCGGCATTTTTCCTATTTAAATTAAGTAGAATAAGTAAATTTTATCCATATAAATACCTATATAACCCTATGCCTATCACCTAATACAGCTTTAAAACCCAATTAACATCAATAGTCAAAAATAGTCCCAACATTATAAAAAAACAATTTAAGTAAAATTCCATTCCAAATTTCAGCCAACCAGCATTCGAATTGAATAATAGACCATGGGCAAAAACACCGCTGGAAGCATATTAGCCACCTTGATATTGCGGATTTCCAAAAGATTAATACCTATTCCCAAAATAAGAACATTCCCCACAAGGGACATTTGACTTATCACCTCAAGAGTCAACATAGGCTCTAAGAATTCTGCAAGAAGGGTTATCGACCCCTGGTAAAGGAACACGGCTATCGCAGAAAAAAGTACACCTATCCCCATTGTAGAACTAAAAATAATAGAGCTTATGCAGTCTAAAACAGACTTGGCATAAAGGGTATTGGCATTTCCTGCAAGTCCTTCCTCCAATGAACCTACAATTGCCATTGCACCCACACAAAACAAAAGGGTTGCCGACACAAAACCGGCAGAAAAATTACTCCCCGAACCAGGGAGCTTTTTTTGAATTAACTCTGCAAACCTGTTTAATTTTTTCTCGATATTTAAAGCTTCACCAATAATCGCCCCTATGACAAGAAAAATTATCATTACCATTATATCATTACTTTCAAGTTTGCCTTCGGATGACACCCTAAATATCGCAGAAAGACTGCCGGATAACCCGATAATAATAACAGATAGGCCTAAAGCCTGCATAATAATTGCTCTGAACCTTTCAGATACTCTCCCTTTTATAATCATTCCCAGCAATGAGCCACCTATTATGGCAACTGCATTTACAATACTTCCTCGAAGCAGCATGACTTCCTCCTTAAGCTGTTGTACCAAATACATTACTTATTAGAAATATTTTAAAACTTTTCACACCAAAATCAACTATCAAACAAATTTTAACTTAAATCAAATTTTTAGCAAACATCCTTATACTTTTTATTCACCATAATTATTTATGCCCCAAATATTAAGAAAACTCACGGTTTTATAATTATATATAAAACCGTGGGTTTTCCGAACAAGCATTAGAATAAAATTATCATTGAAAGCATTTATTACAAGCTGTCCCCAAAGTCCGCTCTGAACTTCGCAACAAGTTTAGACTGCCAATCCGAAACCGGAGCCAGTTTTCCAAAGAAGAAACGCAATACTTTCGGTTCCTCTACAAAAGTTATTCCGCCAATCAACTTGCGGTTTTCATAAAGCCACTTAATGCGGTCGATAGCATATTCTACCTGGGAAAGGGTAAATACTCTCCTCGGCATTGCCAATCGCAGCAATTCCATATTGGCAAAATGCTCATTTCCGTTTTCATCCCTTTGCTCGGATATGGTTCCTCTCTCCATGCCACGCACACCGCTAACTATATATAGAGCTGAAGCAAGTGCACCTGCAGGATACTGGCTTTGAGGGATATGGTCAACAAATTCCATGGCATTGATATGGCATCCCAAACCGCCGGGCGGTGTAATGACAGGAACACCACTTTCCTTGAGTTTTTCACACATATAAGCAATAAATTGCGGTCCCTGGTTAATCATATTCTCGTCCATAGTTTCTTCAAGTCCCACAGTGATTGCCTCTATCTCTCTTACCGACATTCCACCGTATGTAAGGAAACCTTCGTAGAGTGTAATAAGCTCACGCAGCTTCATATATATGTCTTTATTTCTTGTGCAAATACCGCCACCACGGGCACATCCAAGCTTACGTGCAGAGAAGTAAATAATATCCGTAAGGTCTGCTATGGCACGGGCTATCTCCCGGATACTCATATTCTTGCACTGTTCTTCACGGGTTTTTATGAAATAGAGGTTATCCGCCAAAAGGCTCGCATCGAATACAAGCAAAATACCGTGTTCATCACAAACTTTTCTAACTTCCCTTAAATTCTCAAGGGAGTGAGGTTGGCCTCCAATCAGGTTGGTACCTGTCTCTATACGTACAAAAGCAATCTTATCGGCACCATGTTTAGCTATGAGCCCTCTCAGCTTTTCAACGTCCATATTTCCCTTAAAGGGATATGTACTGGTCGGGTTTAACCCTTCATCAATTATTATTTCTTCAACAGTTCCGCCATTCAATGTAATATGGGCTTTAGTTGTTGTAAAGTGGTAATTCATAGGTATAATATCTCCCGGCTTTACATATGCCTGAGAAATAATGTTTTCACAAGCTCTACCCTGATGTGCCGGAAGAAAATAATCCATGCCGAAGATTTCTTTTATTTTGTTTTCCAACTTAGTAAAGGTAGTAGAACCGGCATAACTATCGTCTGCTTCCATCATAGCAGCAAGTTGCTTGTCGCTCATGGCATTTACACCGCTATCGGTAAGCATATCCAAGTAAATGTCGCTGTTTTTCAGCAAAAACGTGTTGTTTCCTGCCTCATTTATAGCTTCTAGACGACGTTCAATCGGGACTAGATTCAACTTTTGTACAATTCTTACCTTATGCATTTCCAACGGTACATTACCGCCATAAAAAAATTTTACCTCTGACATACATTGACCACCCCTAAATTTTTTAATTTATGCTAACATATTAGGATACTACCTCAAAGCAAAATAGCATTAAAATAAAAAATACCCTTCACAGGGTATTTATAAAGAAAAGTTCCTTAATTTCATATCTAATTTACCTAGTCGGCAGAATCCGTAAAAACGCAAACCGTAAAACCGTGCTTCAAAGAATATTAACTACCGGTAAAATAAGCTTATATTGCTTAGAAACATTTGCCGAAAAAGTACTTCTTTACTATAATACCATGCTACTACCAATATTTTATAACTAATCTTCAAAATAGTCAACAAATGTTTTTCTAATATTATAATCAAATACCAATAGACATTTTGTTGTCTCAATATCAAATTATATTTTTCCAATCTTTCAAATCTTATCAAAGGGCAGCAAGACTAATATAAATCTATAAAATATTATATGCATTGACCCTATTGATTTATAAGTCTTTCACGACCTTCGAAGAACCCTTAATATAAATTAAGGTATTGTACAATAATCCTTACAAAATTACTGTACAATACCTTTTGTAATCATTAACAGTATAATATACTATTTGGCCAAATCATTCTTAATAGCATTAAACCAAACATCTCCCATTTTATTATAACCGTTGGCATTAGGATGTACACCATCAGCCAAGTCGCTTAGAGTCAGAGCACTGTACATATCCACCAGGTAAACCGGCTTTCCTTGGTTTGCCTTATTCTGTACAACAGCAGCAACCTGAGAGTTATAGCTCCTTACATCGGCATAGCTTATTGGAATAATAGTGGCCACATAAAGTTTTCCTCCAGCAGGCAATTTAGCACATATCTTGTCAATCAAATCGCTTAACCTGTTAGGTGCATTGTTCAAATCATATTTTTGCGATATATCATTGGTTCCTATATGTAAGAGTACAATATCAGGTTTGTAAGTATCCATCCAGGAATTTATGTTGTTGCTGATCTGGTCTATTCTCCATCCTGAATGTCCTTCATGATCCTTATCTTCAAGATCCGACGGACCACCTCTCAATGATCCCACAAAATCCACTTTGTACCCGTTATTGACGATATTTTTCCAAAGTTGGGTTCTATAAGCACCCCATGCTGTTATTCCATCGGTTATCGAATCACCCAAAGGCATTATTTTGATAGTAGGTTTTGGCGTTGGTATGGGTGTAGGTGTTGATGTAGGTGTCGGTGTTGGTGTATAAGAGGGTATGTAAGGTGGAACTTCCGGTCCTAAAACTGTAATAGTGCCTAAATCCTTTATCTTTCCTAACAGATATGCTCTCAGCATAGCAAAGTCAAGTGAAGTTATGGAACCATCTTGGTCAATATCTGCCGTTTCTGGAAGAGGACCACATTTTGCAATAAAATATATCCTTAATTTTGCAAAATCCAAAGCATTGACTTCGTTGTTTAAATCCACATCACCAAGTAAAAGCGTGTAAGTTATTCTTGTTGCAGCAGGAGCCGGAACAGTCGGTGAAGGATTATATTCGGTATACGGTATATCGACAGCAATAAGACCTCCTGCCAATTTGTTGCCCGATACCTCTGCCGCATTGACTTTATTGTCTTGAAATAAAGTCGAAGAAATGGTTAACCCCAAAACCATCACAGCTGATAAAACAATGGCGGTAAACTTAAGTTTTTTTAATAATTTCATACCTAACCCTCCCAAAAATAAATTTATTTATAATAATACAAATAACGCACCTTTATATAAAAATTACGCCAAAAAGGATTTTTTTGTCAGCATTTTTAGTAAATTATCCATATATTTTTATATCCCAAAACTTACTAGCGAAGTGCTTTTTTTAACTTTTTTCTAATGCTGGTACAAGGATTTGCAACACCAACAATTTTACCGTATTGCTCACCGCCACCTACATTTAACCCTACTACTTCGCCCGCTGAATTTAAAATGGGTGCTCCGCTCGTTGCGGTTAAAACTATATCTTTCTCCTCATACTCAAAAATAAGACTTATGTTTGAAGCGGATCTAACCGTTGCTTTATGTAATTTGGGTTCCACACTATAAATTGTAGGAGCTGCAAGCCAAACCGTTTCACCCTTTTTGGGAAGCTTTGAACTTAACTTTAACTTATTCGCATCCAGATCCTCACCAAAATAAAAAGCCACCAAATCTTTATCCACATTTGGAATACTGTCCGCATCCTCTATCAATAATACTTTCTCACATTCTCCGCACAGTTCATCGGTATAGGCATCTGTAAATACAACTCTTTCCAAAACGTCCGGTATCTTTTCCGAAGGAATTTCCTCTTCCAAACCTCCAGCTTCTCCAAATAAGTGATACGCTGTCAATACTAAAGAAACATTCTTGTCATCCATTTCTATTGCAAAAGCAGTACCGGCTGCAAAGGTTACATCGCTTAGCTCAAACTCCGGTCTCAAAATTGTGTTGTCAAGTAATTCCGGTGGCGTTGAAGCACTTTCAGTTGCCGGTGAGCAGGACGTGAGAAATAAAGCCGACAGTAAGGCAAAAATAAAAATCGATTTTTTAATAGTCATTGATTCCCTCCATTGTTATTGTTTTCATATATTATTTTACACCAATAAAAAATAAAAAGACAGTAGTTTTTTTTAAGCTTCTCGGTTATGCACTTTAAAGTTTGGTATGTACATCATGTTTACAAAATCATCATTAATGTAATATTTTATCTTGACAAAGAATACTTACTAATGTAATCTAAAATTATAATTACAATAGTAAGTATATTTTTCATGGAGGCTGTTATGAAAAACAAGGCATCACTCATATCCGATTCCGAATGGCTGGTTATGAAGGTTATCTGGGAAAAGAAAAAGGCCAAATCCTCCGAAATAGCGGCAAAGCTTTATGGTTCTACAAAATGGAGCGATAAAACTATAATTACTCTTTTAAACAGACTGGTCAATAAAGGAGTTTTGGCAACCAAAAAAGACAGTAATGACAAAAGAGCTTATGTTTACTATCCTCTAGTTACCGAACAAGAGTGTATAGAAGCCGAAACCGATTCATTTTTACAAAAATGTTTTAACGGTGCGGTAAAAGACTTACTGCTAAATGTTATAGAAAAAAGAAGACTGACAAGATCCGATATAGAGGAATTAAAAAGTATCTTGGATACTATGGAGGAAGAAAAAAATGATTGACGATATTTTTAAAGTTGTTTTGGATTTGAGCATCAGTGCTTCTTTTCTAATACTTATAGTTCTAATGTTACGACCTCTGGCCAAAGCTAGGTTTGCACCCAAATTTCGAGTTTATTTGTGGATTATGGTCATAATAAAGTTAATTCTCCCCTTTAGCTTTAGCACAAGTTTCAGTGCCTACAATCTTCTTCCCGATATCAAACCTACGAGTTATTCATCCCAAGATATTGATATGTCAGCGATAAATGAAGCAGACGACAATTTTATCGTTACCTACGACAATAATACCATTTCCCTCGATAACTCCCTTCATTCGATAGAAGAAAACACAAATAACGATAACACCGACACAAATACTTTCTCCCACAGCCAAACAGTGTCTAATATTGATAACTCAATTGACAGCTTGACTAAAACTACAAACAATGATAAACCGATAAATACCGAAAGCAAAATGAATATTCTTTCTATTATTTGGTTGGTAGGCTTTGCTGCTCTACTATCTGTATATACAATAATAAATATATTATTTTACTATTCCCTTAAGGACAGTTATTATATGGACGAAACCCTTTCAATAAATGCAGTATTTAGTAATACTGAAATTCAAAGGGAAACCTTTTAGCACAATATAAGTGGATGGCTCAAAATGTCAAACGAAAAGGATACTATATCTTGGGACAATATAAACATAGTACTGCCTAAGGAAAATAACACTCTAGTTGAAAAGAATATTATAAATGTCAACCTAGAACAGTCGGGTATAAAACCGGGGATATATTCTGTTTACGGCAAGCTCGGTGATTACACCGTCGATGAGTTTGAAGTTGAGATAAAGGATGAGAATATAGCTGATATAAACGGAAGATAAAATGTATTCCCACAAAAACTGGTCGGTGAAAGTAATAAAAAACAAATATATCTCGATGAGAAAAATAAATAAAAAATTTTTCTCTTCGAGATATAATATTCATTAAACCATAATTAAAAAATTTCAAATTTAAAATTCTAATGCAAGGATGCTTTCAGTTCATTCCATTTGTCATTGTAATATGCAGTCATTTCCGGACCTAAGTCCACGAAAACTTCACATTTGTCAACAATTTCTTGCGGAGGATACGCAGCAGGATTGTTACGCACCTCTTCATCGAGCATGGCTTTAGCTTCTGTATGCGGAGTGGAATAACCTACATAATCGGTATTGTTAAAGGCAATCTCCGGATCGTTCATAAAATTGATGAAGGCCTCCGCAGCTTCTTTATTTTTTGAGGTTTTCGGAATAACCATGGCATCGACAAAGAAATTGGTACCTTCTTTCGGAACAGCATAAGCTAAGTTCTCATTGTACTCATTTGTATAAACGGCTTCACCGGAGTAAATTACTGCCAATGCTGCCTCTTCCCCAATCATCTTGTCTTTTACCTGGTCCATTACATAAGCTTGAACCAAGGGCCCCTGTTCGACCAAAGTGGCAAAAGCTTCATCCACCTCTGTCTTGTTGGTGCTGTTCAAGGAATATCCCAATCTCTTAAGAGCTACCGCAAAGGAGTCTCTTACCGATTCCATCATTATGATTTGCCCTTTATACTTGCTGTCCCAAAGTATATCCCAGGAGTCAACTTCCTCGTCCACCATTTTTGTGTTGTAAAGGATCCCGAGGGTACCCCAAAAATACGGTACAGAATAAGTGTTGTCCGGATCATACTCCAAATTTTTAAATGTGTCGTCTATATATTTGTAATTCGGAATATTGTCAAAATTCAAAGGCAGAAGTTCGTTTTCCGCAATTAATTTTTCAATCATATAGTCGGACGGAATCAATACGTCATAATTCACAGCACCGGATTTATACTTGGCATACATGCTTTCGTTGGAATCAAATGTCTCATAAACAACCTTAATACCTGTTTCTTTTGTAAAACGTTCAATGGTATCCTCAGCTATATAGTCGCCCCAATTGTACACATTTATAGTCGTACCGGCAAAAGGCTTATTCGGGTCATTCTCCGGATTTTTGGCACAACCGGTAAACACAATCATCAATGCAGTCAGCAAAAACACAATTCTTTTCATAGATTTACTCCTCCTAATTTCTTTGTATGTCTTTCCGAGCGTTTATTTATAATCAACAGCAATATCAATACCGATACGAACAATACAGTGGATATTGCGTTTATTTCAGGTTTTATTCCTCTTCGGGTCATGGTATATATGGTTATGGAAAGGTTAGTCACACCGCTTCCGGTCGTAAAGTAACTAATCACAAAATCATCCAGTGATAGAGTAAACGCCAATAAAAATCCTGTAATGATATTGGGCATAATCTCAGGAATTATAACCTTCCGTATGGCCTCCATAGGATGTGCCCCCAAATCCAATGCCGCTTCATAGGTAAATTTATTCAAAGAACTCAACTTCGGTAAAATACTCAATATCACATAGGGTATGTTAAAGGTTATATGGGCAATCAACATGGATGCAAACCCCAGCTTTAATCCTATTGCCACAAAAAACAGCATAAATGATATTCCTGTAACGATATCCGGATTCAACACCGGCAAGTAAGTAACATTTAAAATCACCGATTTAGTCTTCTTTTTCATTACATGAATACCTATGGCAGCTAATGTTCCGATTATTGTGGCAATAACCGATGCCAATAACGCTATTGACAAGGTATAATAAAGAGCCTTGGAAATCATAGGATCATTAAGCATGGTCTTATACCATTTTAGAGTAAAACCTCCCCATTTGGCCCTTGATTTCGAGTCATTGAAGGAAAAAACTATTAAAGTCAATATCGGTGCGTAAAGGAAAAGCATAATAATTCCCAAATAAAGCTTTTCTAATCCTCTTCTTACCATATTCCCGCACCGCCTTCCATTTCCTCATCACTTCTTCGTATAACAGCCATGGATATTAAAATTATAATCATCAACACAAGGGAAAGAGCTGCTCCAAATCCCCAATCGTAGGTCATCAAAAACTGCTGTTCTATTATATTTCCAATCAAGTTAACTTTACCGCTGCCCAATAGATTCGGTATTACGAAAGTTGTAACCGCAGGCATGAACACCATGGTTATACCGCTCATCACCCCTGGCATGCTGAGCGGAACAGTCACTTTCAACAACCGCTTAAAGTCATTGGCACCCAAATCATAAGCAGCCTCCATAACCGATTTGTCTATTTTAGCCAGTGCGTTATATATGGGCAATACCATAAAGGGCAAAAAATTGTAAATCATACCAAGCACAATGGCCGATGGTGTTCCGATAATATCCAACACAGGCAAATGAAGAGCCCTTAAAATTGTATTAATAAGCCCGTTATTGGTCTCCAACAAAGACAGCCATGCATAGGTCCTGAGCAAGAAATTCATCCACATGGGCAAGATGAAGATGAACAACATTGCAGCACCGCCCTTGCTGTACTTTACCAAGATTAAGGCCAATGGATAGGCCAAAATCAGGCAGATGACTGTGCAAATAAGGGCATACAAAAAGGATTTTCCAAGTGCCGTCATATATTTACCGCTAAAAGCCTTCATCATATGATCAAATGTAAATACAGTTCCATTTATATCTTTCACCGTAAAGGCATTATAAAGAATCATCAATAGCGGAACCACAATAAAAATTACCATCCAAATCAGATAGGGGGTAGCCAACCATTTTCTATTCATGTGCCTGCCTCCTCCACCATCTTTTTCATAATGTGGATGTCAAAAGGATCCACATTAATACTTACCTGTTCACCGGGTTTAAAGTTCTTCGTATTGTGTATCACCCATTCGAAACCTTCTGTCACTACACAGGTCTCGTAATGAACACCTTTAAAAATACAAGAGGTCACTTGACCGTTTAGTTTGTTTTCCGATGGTTCCAACAGTTTTATATCTTCAGGTCTTACCACAACATCCACTTTCTCATTGGTGCCAAATCCCTTGTCCACGCATTCGTATACGCGGCCCAAAATCTCAATGACACCATCCTGCCTCATTATGCCGTCAATAATGTTACTCTCGCCAATAAAGTCAGCGACAAAGGCATTAACCGGTTCATTATATATATCCTCAGGTGTACCCTTCTGTTGTATAACACCATTGTTCATAACCACAACGGTATCGCTCATTGTAAGAGCCTCTTCCTGGTCATGGGTTACATAGACAAAAGTAATACCCAGCTCCTTTTGAAGGGTTTTCAATTCGTATTGCATTTCCTGGCGTAGTTTCAAATCCAATGCACCAAGGGGTTCATCCAATAAGAGAATTTCCGGCTCGTTAACTATTGCCCTTGCAATGGCAACCCTTTGCTGTTGACCTCCCGAGAGCTGTTCTATGCTTCTGTTCCCATATCCGTCCAAGTTAACTTGCTTTAAAGCCTTCTCTACCTTTTCTTTTATCAAGCTTTTGCTCATCTTTTTTATTTTCAGTCCAAAAGCAATATTCTCAAACACATTTAAATGGGGAAAAAGGGCATACTTCTGAAACACCGTATTGATATTCCTCTTGTAGGGCGGCACATTGCTGATGTCCTTTCCCTGATGCCAAATAATTCCTTCATCAGGTTTTTCAAAGCCCCCTATAAGTCTCAATGTAGTGGTCTTACCACAGCCGCTGGGTCCAAGTAGCGTCAGAAATTCATTTTTCTCCACATCCAAAGTCAGATTTTTCAAAACCACTTGATCCTCAAAACTCTTTGTTACATTTTCCAATCTGATAATAACATTCTTTTCCACGGCAACCTCCTAAAAAGTTGGGGGCGTACTGACCCAAATTATTTGGGCCTCGCTTTTTCCCACATTTTCTATATAATGCTTTCTTGTCGATTCAAAGTAGAAAGACTCTCCTTTATTTACCCGATAACATTCATTGCCTATGTGTACATTAATGCTTCCTTTCAATACGTAACCAAATTCCTCCCCCTCATGGGGTTGGTCCTCTAAAGACTTGCCTCCCGGCATGAGGGTCATACGGATTGGTTCCATCGCATTCTTCTGTGCATTGGGAACAACCCATTCTATAGTATTTTTCAATTCGTCATCCGTTTTGCTGAAGAAGTCGGTTTTCTTGAAAATTATCTGCTTATCCTCAGAATCACTGAAAAAAGTTTTCAAATCCGTTCCGAGGCATTGGAGTATATCCACCAAAGTAGTAATGGACGGAGATGTAAGATCGTTTTCAATCTGGCTGATAAAACCCTTTGACAGCTCTGCCCTATCAGCCAGTTCCTCTTGTGTCATCTTATTGGTGATTCTGAGCTGCCTTATTTTCGCTCCAATCTCCATAAATTCACATCCTATACAAAAAAAGCTCAACAAATTCCAAATTAGTTTTACTAAACTTGAAGTTTACTTATAGTAAACATCTAAATTTAATTATAAAACTAATTTTTCATTTGTCAAGAAAAATTTTTTCCGTCCAATCACTATATCCGTAAAAGTATTTAAAACTGTATGTAGAGAAGTTTTGGCCATCATTACGATTTTTTAATTAATAGCCATTTTACTTTAATGAAAAAACATAAAATATTTGATCCGTTATATATATTGGTAAAATAAATATATTTTTATGCTTAAATAAAATTAAATGATTATCTGGGCAACAAGCTAATTCCAAAAACACAAAATATAAAACAAAACCTCAGGGGCATCGTTCTCTTCGATTGCTAAGGCTTTTACGACCTTCAAAAGCCCCAAAACAAAAATGACCGCATGTTTAACTAGAACAGACGCGGTCATTTTCATCAATCTATAGCATTATGCGACAAGTATTATAAAAAATCGAAGAAGCTCATTTGATTACTTTCCGGAAGACCTCTCAAGCACCCAAACTTATCGAGCAACTCAATGGTTGAATTACCGATTTTAGCCCGTGTCTTTAAATCATCTCTGGAACTGAAGGGTCCTCCTTCCTTAACTGCTCTATATATATTTTCTGCAGCTACAGTACCCATTCCCGAAATACTGTTTAACGGAGGTCTCAAACTGTCATCCTCTATCAGGAAGTTTACCGAGTGCGACTTATATAAATCTATTGGCAAAAATTTAAATCCTCTTTCGTACATTTCCAAAACCAGTTCGAGATCTTCGTACATATCTTTATCTTTATTGGTAGCCTGATTCCCCTGCATTTCAATTTCCTTCATCTTTTGCTTGACAATTTCTTTTCCGTTTATCATAAACTCCGCATCAAAGGCTTTAGCTCTGATGGAAAAGTATGCAGCATAATATGCCAGAGGAATATGTACTTTAAACCAGGCTATTCTGAAGGCCATCATGATATATGCCGCAGCATGGGCCTTTGGGAACATGTATTTTATCTTTTTACAGGACTCAATATACCACTCGGGTACATCATGTTCCCGCATCATAACCTCATATTCCGGCCATTTCGGATCCTTCAAAGCTTTTCCCTTACGAACCGTTTCCATTATTTTGAAGGCAGCACTGGGCGGTAGACCTTTTTTCATAAGGTAAACCATAATATCATCTCTCGTACACACCGCCTCACTCAATGTAACGGTACCGGAATCAATCAAATCCTTGGCATTTCCAAGCCATACATCGGTACCGTGGGAAAGACCCGATATACATATCAAGTCTGCAAATTTTTTCGGCAGTGTGTCTAAAAGCATTCCCCTTACAAACTTGGTACCGAATTCAGGTATACCGAAAGTACCCACTTTGGAATTTATCTGCTCGGGAGTGACCCCAAGAGCTTCTGTGGATGAAAACAAAGACATGGTCTTTTTGTCATCCATGGGTATGGACTTGGGATCCACTCCGGTAATATCCTGAAGCATTCTTATCATCGTTGGATCATCGTGACCGAGTATATCGAGTTTCAGCAAGTTCTGATCTATCGAGTGATAGTCAAAATGCGTCGTTATTATATCCGAGTCGGGATCGTCAGCAGGATGTTGCACCGGACAGAATTCAAATATTTCCCTTCCCTTGGGCACAACTATTATTCCACCCGGATGCTGCCCCGTAGTCCTTTTTATACCGGTACAACCTTTGGCAAGTCTCTCGATTTCGGCTTTATTTACTTGGATATTTCTATCCTCGAAATATTTCTTCACAAAGCCAATTGCTGTTTTTTCTGCAACGGTACCAACAGTCCCGGCTTTAAAGGTAGTCCCCTTACCAAATATGACTTCGGTATATTTATGGGCCCTTGCCTGATATTCTCCCGAAAAGTTCAAGTCTATATCCGGCTCTTTGTCCCCGTCAAACCCCAAGAAAGTTTCAAAGGGAATATCTATACCGTCCTTTGCAAGCATCTCTCCGCATACAGGGCATGGCTTGTCCGGTAAATCAAAACCGTTGCCGTAGCCATAATCCGTAAAATCGGAATATTTACATTTGGGGCATCGGTAATGGGGAGGCAAGGCATTAACTTCGGTAATACCGGTCATATATGCCACCACGGAAGAACCTACCGATCCTCTAGAACCTACCAGGTAACCGTCCTCATTAGATTTCCATACCAACTTTTGAGCAATGATATACATAACCGAGAAACCGTTTTTAATAATTGAGTCAAGCTCCCTGTCAAGCCTATTCTGTACAATTTCCGGCAACGGATCTCCATACAGTTCATGGGCTTTTCCATAGGTAATATCCTTAATGGTCTGCTCACAGCCTTCGATATACGGAGGACACTTTTCAGGAGAAATCGGGCTTATTTGTTCGCACATGTCAGCAATCTTATTGGTATTTTCAACTACAACCTCATAGGCTTTTTCCTCTCCCAAATAGGAAAACTCGGCGAGCATCTCCTCAGTGGTTCTCAAATATAAAGGCGGTTGAATGTCCGCATCATCATAGCCTTGAGCCCCTTCAATTATACGACGGTAAATCTCGTCCTCAGGGTCCAAAAAGTGTACGTCCCCGGTTGCAACCACAGGCTTACCCAGTCTTTCACCCAGTTCGACTATCTTTCGGTTGATTTCCTTCAAGTGTTCTTTATCCGGAACTTCCCCTTTCCTTATCAGATAATCGTTATTCCCCAAAGGTTGTATTTCCAAGTAATCGTAATATTTTGCAATAGCTTCAATTTCCTCGTCGGATTTACCGTGCAAAATTGCTTGAAAAAGTTCGCCTTCACTGCAGGCACTTCCTATAATCAAGCCCTCCGAATATTTCCTGTACAAGCTCTTAAGTATTCTCGGTTTTTTATAGAAATAATCCAAATGGGAATAGGACACCAGCCTGTACAAGTTTTTCAAACCCGTATAATCCTTTGCCAATATTATGGCATGATAGGTTTTGAGTTTTTTATACTCCTGCTTTTTAGCTTCCTCATCGGCTCCGTATTTGTCTATATCTTCAAGGGTTTTAACTCCTCTTTCCTTTAGCATTTCCAACATAATTTTAAATACCTTGACAGTGGTATCCACATCATCTAGTGCCCTGTGGGCAACCTCAACCTTTATTCCCAAGTTCTTGGCTATTTTCCCGAGTTTGTAGGTCGTATAGTCCGGGAAAAGCATCTGAGCCAGGGATAGTGTATCCACATATGTAAAATCGAAGTCATAGCCCAATACCTTTGCATTATGCTTTAAAAAGCCAATATCAAAATCCGCGTTATGGGCCACCAAAACGCTGCCTTCTATAAACTCCAAAATCTTTGGAAATACCTTATCTATAGTTTCCGCATCCTTTACCATGTGATCGGTTATGTTGGTAACCTCCACAACTCTTGCAGGAATAGGTTTTTCAGGATTTACAAAACAACCGAACTGATCTATCACTTTTCCATCTTTAAATTTCATAATACCTATCTCGGTAATTTTTTCGGTTTTAGGTGAAAAGCCGGTAGTTTCAAGGTCCAACACGCAATATGTAGTGTCAATGCTTTGTCCTTTGGGGTTGGTAACCGAAGGTTTCTTATCCGGTGCTAAATATGCCTCGACACCGTATATAACCTTCATATCCGGATTATTTCTACCCAATAGCTTATGTGCTTCTGGAAATGCCTGCACCACTCCATGGTCAGTTATGGCAATGGATTTCATACCCCAACTCATTGCCCTTTTAATCAAGTCGGTGGCACTTGACACAGCGTCCATCTGACTCATTTGGGTGTGCATGTGCAGTTCTACTCTCTTAACCTCGGAATTATCTTGTCTCTTAACCTTCTTTAAACCTTCCGATTCCAAAATGGTATTGGCAACAAACTCCACTTCTCCGGAAAATTTGCTATAGCTGGAATTCCCGGCAAGTTTAACCCCTTTGGCCTTTTTAAGCCTGGATAAAACTTCTTCATTCTCTTCTGCCTTCACAAAAGCTTTACAGGTCATGGAAGTGGAACCGTCGTATAAAGCAAAGGAAACCAAGGTTTTTCCGCTCTTCAATTCCTTTGTGTCAATATTGAATATCTCACCTTCTATTGCAACCCTTCCCTCATCGGGAACAATATCGGCAATTTTAACCACCGGTTCCTTAATATTGGCGTTTCTACCCAATATTAAAGGCGTAACTTCCTTCTTTTCTTCTTTTTCTTCACTTTTTTCTTTTGTCGGTACAGGTTCCTTCGGCAGCTCAGGCATGGTTTTAGCTTGTTCTTTGATAATCTGCTTTTCCCTTTCCCTTGCATCCTCAATAAGCTTTTTCAATTCCTCACTGCACACCCTATCAATAAAGTTTATCTTGTACTCTGTTCCATACAATTTCTTTATAGCATTGCTTATCTTTTTATCATAACCCAAGCTCGACAATAAATGGGATGCAGCAATTTTGAAATTAAAATTTATTATATTTTCATTAACTTCAAATTCGGTATCTTTTATAATTGCTTTTAATATAGGGTGCTTGGACGATATGGAATATATAATATCCATAAGTTCCTTTTCTATAGGCTTCTTATCGGTACCCTCGGTATATTCGACAGTGATTTCCGAATCATTTAATGCAAATCTTTTCTTTATAAAGGAATTAAGCCCTTCAAGCTCTTTAACATTGATATATTTATCGGAGAAAAGTTTGATTTCCAAGGTCTTGCTCTTCTTCTTCAAAACTGCAGATTGTACAATGGCTGAACTTATATTACCATCAACTTCGTAATCGCTGAAAATTTCATTGACTCTTTTAAGGTTACCTTCCAAAGCTATACCTCCAAAGACTTAAAATATATCATTATTATATAAAACCATCCGGTGTTTGTCATGTATGAAAATGCTAACAAAAAGCATATTATTCTTAATTATCAACATCACTCCTGTCGCGTAGTTCTTTTAAGAGCTGTTCCGGTGTTTTATTGCCTTCTTCAAAATCCTTTTCTATTCTGGCTACTTTTTTCTCCATATTTTCAACAAACCTTTTGGTTTCTTCATCGGTTTGGTAAGAATTCGATCGTTTGACATCCTCCAATGCAATTTTGGCATCACGTAAAGCACTTTTCAGTTCTTCCGCAAATTCCTCCTGAGTTTTTACTTGATCGGCAATTTCGTCCAACTCAAGAAACTTTTGCTTTAATTCATAGGCATCTTTATTTAATTGTTCTCTCTCCTCTTCATTCATTGGTATTGTTGATTGTATCCTCTCCTTTTCTGCTAATAAATTTTGAAGAGTGTTTTCATAGAATTTTCTCAGCTCCGATTTGATATTATCCTGTGCCAAAACTGTAGTGCATACAAAAATCGCCAGTGCTGCCGCTATGATAAAGGGATAAATTCTTTTCTTTTTTTATTAAGCAAACTTTCCTTTTTAAAGTTTTCCCACTCGATTTCAGGATTACAATCAATGCTGTCAAATTTCTTATCCACAGCTTTTTTAATCAGCTTATCAAAATTATCCATAAGTTAACCTCCTAAATATCGTCCTTAAGCTTTTGATAGAGAGTTTTTTGGCCCTGAAAAATATAATTTTTACATTACTCTCTGTCACACTTAATATTTTTGCAATCTCTTTATAGGTCAATCCTTTATGAAACCTCAAAAAATGACCTTACCCCGAAAATTTAGACACAAAGAATGGCGGGATTTCTCCGATTTTCTTTGTATCACATAAAATTTGATTTAGGCTGTATTGCTCAGCTTTTCAAAGTCTTCAGGTGATCTATAG
>Ga0134093_1000130_pt1 | contig 86859 bp, 80 predicted proteins | sample 4_1taG_FD_94452 | JGI IMG/M metagenome (GOLD analysis project Ga0134093, IMG submission 94452) | Switchgrass degrading microbial communities from high solid loading bioreactors in New Hampshire, USA - 4_13_20_68_A1 metaG | ecosystem: Engineered > Bioreactor > Semi-continuous > Anaerobic >...
GTCAAGAAGATCATAGACCGCTCACTCGCATACTGCGGAGCACTAGTTGACGTGTATGTACCGCAGGGTGTGGATACCATTGGCAGCTTGTCATTTGCAGGCAGCAACAATGTGATGCTGTATGTGGCAGAGGGCAGCTATGCACATGAGTATGCTTTAAGCAAAGGCATTGCCTATACAACATATTAAATCTCTTACAAATGATGGCGAGCAACACAAGAATCCTTTGAGGTTTTACGAGTGGCGACACTCTTGGCTGAGTGTCGCCACTCCTGTAAAACTCCATACATGGTGCGCAGCCTGGCAGGATAAAAAAAGTTGAATTTGGAGGGTTTAAAATGAGGATTGCTGTAGCAGGAATAGGATATGTGGGGCTTTCAATGGCTGTATTACTTGCACAACATAATACAGTTATAGCAGTCGATGTAGTCTCCGAAAAGGTTGATATGATAAACAACCGCAAATCACCAATAGCTGATAAAGATATTGAGCAATATCTCTCTGAAAAGCAGCTTGATTTAACAGCTACGACAAACGGTGATGATGCTTATAAAGATGCTGAGTTCATCATAATCTGTACCCCTACAAACTATGATACTGATATGAATTATTTCGACACATCAACGGTTGAAAATGTAATTCAGCAAGTTATTGATGTCAACCCTGACGCTTTTATAATAATAAAATCGACCCTGCCGGTCGGATTTACAGAAATGGCAAGGTCCAAGTATAGCTGTGATAATATTTTATTCAGTCCTGAATTTTTGCGTGAGGGACATGCCTTGTATGATAACCTCTACCCAAGCCGCATCATTGTCGGGGCCCCGATAAAAAACGCCAGATTGATGGAGGCTGCTGAGAAGTTTGCAAACCTGCTCAAACAAGGGGCATTAAAAGAGGATATTCCGGTACTTTACATGGACCCGACAGAAGCTGAAGCTGTCAAACTTTTTGCGAATACATATCTCGCGCTGCGAGTGGCATTCTTCAACGAGCTTGATACATATGCCGCCATGCGGGGGCTAAACACAAAATCTATAATCGAAGGCGTATGCCTTGATCCCAGAATAGGCAACTTTTATAATAACCCTTCGTTCGGTTACGGCGGGTACTGCCTGCCAAAGGATACAAAGCAGCTTCTCGCGAATTACAATGATGTCCCGCAGAACCTTATCGGAGCGATCGTTGAGGCTAACAGGACACGTAAAGACTTTATTGCCGATCAGATCATCGCCCAAAAGCCGAACATTGTCGGTGTATACCGCCTGACGATGAAAGTCGGATCGGATAACTACCGTTACAGCTCGATCCAGGGAGTCATGAAACGCATAAAAGCGAAGGGCATAGATGTTGTCGTATATGAGCCGACAATGATCCAGGACAGATTTTTCAACAGTCGGGTGATACGTGATCTCAATGAGTTTAAAAAAATATCCGATATTATAATCGCAAACAGATATAGCGAAGAAATATCGGACGTAATGGATAAAGTCTATACAAGAGATCTGTTTTTCAGAGATTAGACATTATTGCGCATATCCGAAACGTATCAAATATCTTGTAATTTGATTTCTCCCCGGAGATTTATTTATGGGAAGTTGGATATATCTTATTTTCGCAGGAGAAAGATAAGGTAATGCCTGAGAAGAAACGCATTCGTATATAATATCTGAGCTGCAATTGCGTAAATGATGGAATCATGCTAGAATTAACCTGTGTATAGTCTGAACAGTCGTATGATCATTATACATAGGGAGATCAAAACCATGAAAGAACTGTTGAATCATATACTGCCGGTTGCGAAGAGCGTTCTTTTTGCGCTTGTTGTGTTCGTAGCGGGACATTTCATGATCAAATATGCAACCGGAAGGATAAACAAGATCGTTGACAAGGGTAAATTTGACGATACACTGAAGCCTTTCATCAAGTCATTTACCAGTGCAGCTCTAAAAATCCTGTTGATAGTCGCAGTGATCAGCATTCTCGGGATCGAGACTTCATCGTTTGTGGCTCTTTTCGGAACTGCAGGCCTGGCAATCGGTCTTGCATTTCAGGGGACACTGTCCAACTTTGCCGGTGGTGTGCTGATCCTTATCACAAAGCCGTTCAAAGTCGGGGACTTTATAGAAGCCAATGGATTCAGCGGCACTGTTGAAGGGATCCAGATTTTGTACACGAACCTTGTAACGCCTGACAACAGGGTGATCCATATACCCAACGGAAGCCTTTCCAACGCAAGCATCATGAATTATTCTGAAAAGCCTTTCAGAAGGTTTGAGCACAATTTCAGAGTTGCGCATGATGCAGACCACGAAAAAATCGTCAGGGTATTGACTGAGGTCGTTGAAAGCCATCCGCTGATACTGGATGATCCGAAACCGTTCGTCAGGATGACAGCACACAGTGAGAGCGCGTTGATATACACCGTCAGGGCATGGGCTAAGTCGGAAGATTTCTGGACTGCAAGCTACGATGTGGTTGAACAGGTTAAAAAGCGGTTTGACGAAGAAGGCATTTCAATACCTTACCCGCAGGTGGACTTACATATAAAAAGCAAAACAGGATAGTCTTACAAACACCTGTTAATGCAGAAAGTAAATAAAAACGCAGACAAGAAAGATCCGAACTTCTTAAGCAAGCATGGCTTGTTTGAGGAGTTCGGAATTTTTATAGACTATTAAAATGCAGAAATCATGGAGACGAAATAGAAAAGAATTTATTTTCTGATTATATCAATTTCATTCCTATCCACATCGGGATAAGGTTCGTAAAATATGAACAGTGCAGCAAACATTTTGAGTATTGCCGCATGGCATCAAACCATCTGTTTATTAATCTGGTGATGTATTTGACCGTAATTTTCGGTATGCGGATGGCGAAAGCCCGGTCATGCTTTTGAATACCCGTGCGGAATGACCGTTGTACTCAATGTTGCAGGCTGCAAAAGCCTCCGCTACTGACAGGTTTGCATCCTGAAGCTTTTCCATCAGTTTGCCGATCTTATAGTTGACATAGTATTGATGCGGGGTAACACCTGTGTGTTTTTTGAAAAGCCTCGTGAAATGAGCTTTGCTGAGACAGGCGGCTTTTGCTATTTTGTCTATGTCAAACGGTTCGCGCCAATGGGCTTCTATGTATTGCCTTCCCAGTGTGATCTCTTCTTTTCCCCTGTATATGTTTCTTATTATAAAGACTGCAACAAAGCATATCAATTCACCGCCTGCGTTCATCAAAGGGAAACAGGTGATGTCTGCGCTTATGGACTTGATGTCTCTATCGACCGCATGGACATACCGATAAATGCCCTGGTAAGGTGCATTGAAGTCGGTCAGATATATGGTTTTTCCTTCAAGTACTTCTTTCAGCTGGCACATCACGCCGATCGAACTTATGACCGGATCCGAAAAGACGTTATACTTACCTACATGATCTTCCACACTTTTTATGCCCATTATTTTTATCGCCGCTTTATTGACCATCATTGAAGTCCCGTCAGGGGAAAAGATCTGGATCGGATAGGGGAAATACTCTATGACCCTGGCAAGCAAGTCCTCATTTCCGATGAGCGATCGAAAATATTCTTCAGCGCCGTTAAGCATGTTATCCATTTTGCTCCCCACTTTACCGCATTTTTGCATTCGCAGCTCTCAAAAGCCCATTTCCAACAGTATATTTATGATTTGAATCACGGCTGCATCACGGTAAGCTTTGTGTTTTTCATTATACTACAGAGCCTGCCTTATTGCCATATTGAATTCGGATGCTGATATCACTGTTTTCTCGCAAAAAAAGAATTTTTTCTTACTAATAATGAGTATATCCGACCTATGCTTCTTAATGTACGGACCATACAATAAGGTTAAGTGAACCAAAACACAGCGCATCTGAGGGGGTGCTTAAGTACAAGCTGCCGCACAAATCATTCTTTGCGAGTCTACCGTAACATAGATATAAGTATAATAGGAGGATTTAACAAATGCTGATAAGCAAAAAACGTTTTAGAAGGATCCTATCAATCGTCCTGGCAGTACTGCTGCTCTTAGTTGCGTCAGGGTGTGGCAATCCTGTAAGAAAAGGTGTCGAAAACATGGTGAAGGATGCCATATCGGATGCCATTGAAAAGGGTAAGGATGCCTTGGCGGAAGGTGACAAAGACGATTCCGGGTACGAAGACGACTCAGATTACGAAGATGATTACAGCGATGAAGATGACGATTACAGTTATTACAACGATTCAGACGATTATGGCTACGGCAGCCCGGCATCGAAGCTTTATCAGGAATTCGTAGACAAGAAATCGGCGCTGGCCGCAACAATTGCTGAAGCATTAGGGTCCCAACCTGAACTTAGCCTAAGTGTGCTGTCCCTGTTAGGCATCACGATGATCGATTTGGCTGCTCTGCCTGCCAGCGTTCTGGGTTACGGACAGGGAACGGTCCAGGCTACATTGAACTTTTTCATCGACGGCGCAGTGGATTATGCAGAAAACGGCAATCATTATGAGGTCAAGTATACGAACACCGAAGAAGAGGAGATAGTGTTTATAGCCGATTATGATGAGGCTGAGGAAGCCCTGATCATTACAGTAACCGAGGACGGCAAAGATTACATCCACTACGATTATCGCAGGACGCCTTACGGATTTGCCGGTCAGATATACTCTGTCACAGACAACAAAGTGACCGAAATGTATCAGATCACGATCCATGAAAACGGCGGCGTTCTCGGTATATCGACCGATCTGTCCGGCAAGCCGGGTGTCCTTTCGGGAAATGTATCCGTTGACTTCCCGAAGGATTGCCAGCAATGGTACTCGATCGACGGCAAACTGGTTACCGGCGTGACCGGCAGTGGCAATAAGTTCGAATTTGCGTACACTCCTCAGTCCGAGTAGAGAAAATTTGATGGATTTTAACAAAATAATGCTTGCTTTCTGAGCCATGGTACAATACAATCAAGTTGCTGCAAAGTATCCATTGAAACGCAGCTGAAAATGAAGAACCCCAACTCCAGAACAAAAGAGGCCGCTTAACCACGTTGTGCGTTAACAACGAGGCTGAAAACGGAGAGCCTCGACTCCAGAACAAATGAGGAAACACTTATTTGTCTGGAGGTTCTGAAAATGAAAAAGATTTTATCGATCGCACTTATTTTCGCAATCATATTCTCGTTCACAGTTGCGGCAATGGCCGCCGGGGGAGTTACTCTTAGAAAGACCTCAGATTCCTGGTACATTGATGTTGCAAACGGCTATATAGGTAATGTCACGTACCAGGACAACAAGGGTACCTATAGTACTTTTGTAAATGGCAACGGCAAATTACTATGTCGGTCTTCAGAGAGATTTTACCGGTCAGCTCACCTTAGTTGGGTCTTACGGGACGGATGATCCGGAAGTACCAACCATCATCGGTACGCGTACGATAACCACAATCACATTCAACGGTTATGTTGCTTCTGTCGGCTTCCTGGCTAACCAGAAATATCAGCAGGGGCCCAAGGCTAACTACATAACAGCGGTTATCAGGGAAACATATACTGTTGTTATAAGTGTGTATGACGTGTGGAGCAACGGTGATCAAACGCTCAACGAAGATAAATCTTCAACTTACACCGATACAGTCGTCATTGACGGCAGGTCCAATGCCCTTCCCAATGGAAGCGAAAGCAACCTGGTACCGACCTTTGAAGGTGGTCTTGGCGGATATAGTGTTGTAGTATCTTATAACGGTAATGGTAATAAGTTCAGCTGGAGCATCAATAATGCTCCTATACGGGAAACTGTTATAGTTGATACTGGTATCGTTCTTAACTAAATGAACGGGAAGATCCGGAAATAGCTGGCTTCGCCTGCAAGTGTTGATGATTAGACATTTGCAGGCGTTTTTGCATTATTTCGCGAATTTTATCAAGACCTTGCTTAGGTCGTAAATATCCGGTTATCCGGATAAGTTGTTAGGCGCAAAAACACTATGTGCTCTAGCAAAAAAGTAAAGCGTACATGGGGAGCAAGTCCCTTGTCCGTTTCTCCAAATGCAAAAAACCCTGTAGCCCGCATGACTACAGGGTTTTGCATTTAATGGTGCGGGTAACAGGACTTGAACCTGCACGGGGTCACCACTGGAACCTAAATCCAGCGCGTCTGCCAATTCCGCCATACCCGCGGATATTGCGCAGTAAAGCGCTTTTTAATGTTAACACAAGGCGGGTTGAATGTCAATAAAGTTGAGCCGCGGTCAATGCTCGGCCGCAAGCGACTTGGCGTACGGTTTCCTGCGGTAGATGATCAGGAAAAGCAGGAAGCCGATCCCGCTGCCCATTATGACATCTACTATCGAATGCTGCTTAACGAATACTGTGGACATACATATTATGACCATCAGAACAAACGAAGAAATGACGATCCAGCGTCTTTTCCTGATCGGCTCATATTCGGCAAGCGAAACGTGTGTTGCTATGGACATCAGTACATGCAGGCTTGGCGCGGAGTTTACCGGACTGTCTTTCAAGTATGTAAAAGCTACCCAATTTCCGAATATGTTGTCGGGCAATACCGTCGGTCTGAGGAATATGCCGTTAGGATATAACATGTACACTGTGTTCGCTATAGTAAATGACAGTATCGAAAACAACATCAGTTTGCAGAAGCTGTCATATGATTTGATGTAAAAAAACAGCATCGCGCCTGCCTGATATGCGAACCATATGTAATAAGGGACGATGAAGACCGGGACGAACGGGATCATATCATCAAAGGGGGAATACATGTAATGGCTTGGGACCCGTATTTCGTCTTCGATAAGTACGAACCAAAGGTTGACCAGCCCGAAAAGAGCAAACAGGAAAGTCATTGTGAACCTTTGCTTCCTGGTGCAATATAACATTATTACCTCCGGCTTACCTTTTTGTCAGTTTCCTTATATCACGCCGGATCCGGGGGGATCTGCCGGCAATGAAAATGTACTTTATGGAGTAAAAGGCGTGCGAAAAATGAGCAAATGCCTTACATCCAGGAACCGATTATATGATAATATTAAAATCTAAACTCTTTATAAACAAACGGTAAACAAAAAGATAAAAAGATTGATTCGAAAAAAGGTTCGTGTTATAATAATTCACGAAATATTGACGATACGCCATATGGCAAGACCGCACTAGCCGGGGAAGCAGCGGCTCCCTGTACCTGCAATCCGCTATAGCAGGGGTGAATTCCCGCCCCCGGATTTTGCGGGTTTCTGTCTGCCCCATGCAAGAGGTGTTGAGGATCCGGTCCTGCGCAATCCGAGCCCGTGAACCATGTCAGGCGGGGAACCGAGCAGCATTAAGCGGTGTTTTCGGGTGTGCCGCGGGGAAGCCGGGTCTGAGCTGACTGTATGGGTAACGGGAGGTTCGCATATTCAAAGGCGGGTGTGCGGTCTTGCGATATGGTGTATTTCTAATAAAGGCTACGGAGGCAGGGTTATGTACCAGGCGCTATACAGGAAGTGGCGTCCGATGGTTTTCTCGGATGTTGTCGGACAGCGCCACGTGACAGACACGCTGCGCAAACAGGTTGAAACAGGCCGCCTGTCCCACGCTTATCTGTTCACAGGTACACGGGGAACAGGAAAAACGACATGCGCAAAAATACTTGCAAAGGCTGCAAACTGTCTCCGTCCGGTGAAAGGTGAACCCTGCAATGAATGCCCTTCTTGTGTCGGAATCAACAACGGGTCCATAACGGATGTAAGCGAAATCGACGCCGCATCATACACCGGAGTGGACAATATACGCGCAATACGTGACGAAACTGCCTACACGCCTTCCGAAGCAAAAATGCGCGTGTATATCATAGACGAGTGCCACATGCTTTCGACCGGCGCAAACAACGCGCTGCTCAAGACTTTGGAGGAGCCGCCGCCGCACGTCATTTTCATATTGGCCACAACCGAGCTGAACAAAGTACCGGCTACGATCCTGTCGCGCTGTCAGCTCTTCACATTCAGAAGGCTGCAGCCGGAGGATATAGCGGTTCGCCTTAAGGAGATAGCGGCTGCGGAAAAAATACCTTTGGAACCGGACGCTGCCGAACTCCTTGCCAGGATCGCGGATGGTGCGATGCGCGATGCCATATCCATGCTGGACCAGTGCGCGGCGTCTACGACAGGGACGATCGGGACAGAGCAAGTCCTTTCGGTGATCGGCCTGTCAACGGCCTCGGAGACTCTGCGGCTTGCCAGAGCGCTGGCTGCCGGCGATTCGGGAACAGCGCTCGATATGTTGTCCGAAATGTATTCCGGGGGCAAAGACCTCGTGGCGGTGCTGAACGAGCTTGCCGCGCTGCTGCGTGACCTGCTTGTCCTGAAGACCACTAAAAACAGCAAACTCCTGATCGGGAACTACGACAGGAGCGAGATCGATGGTATCGACATTGGCCGGATCAGGCTGATGAACATGATAAATACGATACAGGACACTTTGTCAGGGATGAGGCAAAGCCCCAACAGGCGGATCGATGCGGAGCTCTGCCTTATAAAGCTGTGCGACCCGACTCTTGCCGAAGGATATGACGGCCTGGCAGCAAGGGTAGAGCGATTGGAAGACATATACAGGAATCTGGGTAACGTAAAAGTAAGCCCGGCATATGTTTCTGAGGGACCGAATGATCCGAGTTTTTCTTTGGACAGATCGCAACAAGCCCAGCCGGGTAAATCAGTTGACAACTACATTGACAACGAAAATCGCAAAACTGGCGATATCATAGGCAATATCAGAGATAATGCTGACGGTCCCGGAGATAATGAAAAAACTGTCCGGGATGAAGACGTCAGGGGAAATATTAAATCATATAATGCCGTGACTTTAGAACGAAATGGACCTCAAATTGAGATGTCCGGGCAGGATCCGGTTGCCCGGGGCAGAGACAGTAAAGCTGCTTCTGAAACTTCAATGACTGATGGGGATCGCGATCCCGCGAGTCCTGCCAACATAAACGAAACGCAGTTGTGGAAAAAGATCCTGCAGAGAGTCAAACCAAAACTGGAAGTTTCCAAGTTTTCTTTCCTCAATACCATACAAAATACGGTATTGCAGGGATCCCGACTGTGTATAGTAACCGATTCGCCGATGATAAAGAATGTCCTTGACAAGCCCGAGATCAAGAAAGCGATCGGTGAAGAAGCAAGCATAATACTTGGGAAAGATATATCGGTTGATATAGTCAACAATCAAAGGCTTGAATATGAGCAGACCAGGATGGAGAACGATCCTCTGAAAAAACTGATAGACCGGAAGAATGAGCTTGATAACATAAGAATCGAAGATTAAGATAGAAGACTAAGATAACTGTTTAACGAAACGAGGGATATTATGGCGAGGAAGTTTCCAAACATGCCGAGCGGCGGCCAAAATATGATGAAGCAGATCCAAAAGATGCAGCAGGACATGCTCAACCTGCAGCAGGAAATGGAAGAGCGCACCTTTACAGCTACAGCCGGCGGCGGAGTAGTTTCCGCGACGGTTACGGGAAAGAAAGTTCTGACAGCCGTTGAAATAAAGCCGGAAGCAGTGGATCCAGATGATGTCGAAATGCTGCAGGACATGATCGTCGCCGCCGTAAACGAGGCGATCAGGATGGCGGAGACCGCCATGGAGGAAGAGATGTCCCGCATCACCGGCGGAATGTCGATTCCGGGGCTGTTTTAAACTTTATAAACAAAGGAAGTTAAAGCATGCAGTTTTTTCCCGCTCCGGTTGAAAATCTCATAGATCACTTTGCCCGTCTGCCGGGTATTGGCCGGAAGACAGCTCAGAGGCTTGCTTTCCACATCCTGAACATGCCCGAACAGGAGGCAAAATCGTTTGCCGAGGCGCTCGTGAACGCGAAGGCAGAAGTCAGGTTGTGCAGGTCCTGCCAAAACCTCACGGTAGACGAGCTGTGCCCCATATGTTCGGCGCCGCAGCGGGACAAATCGACCATTTGTGTGGTTTCGGGTCCGAAGGACGTCGTTGCCATAGAGCGCACTTGTGAGTATAAAGGGCTTTACCATGTGCTCCACGGTGTCATATCACCCATGAACCATGTGAGTCCCGACGATATTCGCATCAAGGAACTGCTTGCCCGCGTAAGCAACGGTGGGATCAGCGAAATCATTATGGCCACGAACCCTGACACCGAGGGTGAAGCTACCGCACTGTACATCGCCAGGCTCCTCAAGCCTTTCAATGTCAAAGTCACGCGGCTCGCTTATGGCATACCGATGGGCAGCCATCTGGAATTTACCGATGAGGTCACGCTCGGGCGCGCACTTGAGGGGCGCAGGGAAATATAGCAGCTTATGCAATTGCTGCACATGTAAGGTTGTTCTGGGAGACCATAGGAAAAAGGCATTGCCTTTGAACTATGGTTTTTACATTATGTGTGATTTTCATTTTGGGCGATGTCTGTGTCCCTGAAAGACAATAATTACTATCATATTGGAATAACGGAATCGGAAAATTTGAGATCGCACAGATGCATGCAGAACGTTCTGAGAAATCGAAATAATTAGAAGGTGAAGGACCGATGACAGAAAGTATTTTGAATCTGGTCAGAGAAGAGTTGAAACGAATTCCCGGTATAGTCGGGAGCAAATAAGGATGATGCATTGGAAGGAATAAATGTGCTTAGGGGCCTTGTTTCCGAAACAGAAAGTAGTCGTCATAATTTTAGGTCATCATGACTTCAGGCCGACGTAGATAGCAGGAAGTTGGCGCATCAACATACACAGAATCAACACTTAATTATCAGAACATGATAAATTTACTTCTGAAAGTATTTATTTTGATAAATTATTATGAGATAATGAGAGAAATAAGCGTACTATCATCACATAACTGCAGGAAGGCCTGCAAGAAAAGGAATTGAATATGATCGAATACAGAACAACGCTTGATGGCATAAGTCCCGAAGAGCTGGAAGGATTTTTTGCAGGTTGGGCAAAACCGCTTACCCCGGAGCAGCACTTTACGATACTCAGGAACAGCAGCTTCATTGTGTTGGCTTATGATAAAGGGCAGTCGAAAGTTGCGGGATTTATAAATGCGCTGAGTGATATGGTCAATTTTGCGTTTATCCCGATGCTTGAAGTACTTCCCGAATATCAGCATAAGGGGATCGGGAGCGAACTTGTCAGGATTATGCTGGAGCAGCTTGAGGACATAACTTGTATTGATCTCATGTGTGACGAAGACATGCAGGGCTTCTATGAGAGATTTGGGATGCTGAGATCCCATGGTATGATCATTCGCAAGTATCTTTGATCCGGGCCTTGCTTTTGGTTTTATCGGTGCCCTGATCAAAGAGATCATCTTTATTCAACAGTTTCTCCGGGCGGTACATAATGCAAAGGCCATGGCTCATGTAAGGAACCAAAAGGATCTTATCGAGTCATACTAATATGTATTCAACTTGTGGGAAAAGTAAGGATAGACCAATGAGCTGTCTGTAAATCATATACCTGTTGATTTTGTGAAAGGAAGTGACTGATATTAGATTTTTCAAGAACGTTCTGATCCTTGCGATAATAATTATTGCGTTTGCGCTGATATCATCCTTTTTGTCCTATATGAAGCTTGAAGTGGCAAATCCGCTGGCAAGCGGGCTTGGACTGGCGAAAATCCTGTTTACGGACACGGAATATGTCGAGGTGCAAGATTCGCCGAGGGTCATTTTGGCAAAGCCCGACAATGCCTATGATTTGCTGATCAGAGTCATGCAGGAAGAGGGATATACCCATGTAGAAGAAGAGACGATGGGAAGCATGCAGGTTTTTGAGAAGGACAGCAGGAAGGAAAGGATGTTTTTCTCGGTCAACAAGGTTTTTTCGAAATGGATATGGGAGAAGTAGTACATATCATCCGCTTGCATGCATATCACTGCAAAATAACAGGAGTGGTATAAAAAATGGCTAGATACGTAATCGTGGGCGGGGTAGCGGGCGGAGCTACCGCAGCCGCCAGATTGAGGAGACTTGCCGAGCATGACGAGATAATCGTTCTTGAGCGTGGGAATTTCGTATCCTTTGCCAACTGCGGCCTCCCGTATTATATCGGCGGTACGATCAAAAGGCGCGGGGACCTGATAGTCCAGTCCCCTGAGGATCTGCGTGTCCGCTTCAATATCGATGTCCGGGTCAACAGCAATGTAACCGGGATCAACAGGGACAGGAAGACGGTGACTGTCGAGCACGACGGCGAAACATATGAGCTGCCTTACGACAAACTGATCCTCTCACCCGGATCTTCTCCGGTAAAACCGCCGATAAGAGGTGCTGACGGCGAAAACGTATTTACGGTCTGGACAATACCCGATACTGACAGGATAACATCATATCTCAGGTCCCATAAGTGTGAAAAGGCCGTAATCATAGGCGGTGGCTTTGTCGGGATCGAGATGGCTGAAAATCTGAGGGAAGTCGGCCTTGATGTCACCATTGTCGAAATGCTGGACCAGGTAATGAGCAACCTTGACTTCGAAATGGCACAGTATGTTCATAAGGAGCTCAATTCCAGGGGTGTAAAGCTGGTTTTGGGCAAAAGGGTAGAAGAGATCGAAAGTGACGAAAAAGGCAGCAAAGTGAGATTGGGGGATGGGCAGGAGATACCCGCCGACATAATAATAATGTCCGTCGGTGTGCGGCCTAACAGCGAGCTGGCAAAGGATGCCGGACTTGAGATCGGTGTAAGGGGACATATCGTTGTAGATGAAATGCTTCGCACATCCGATCATGATATCTACGCTGTAGGTGACGCAATTGAGGTCGTTGACTATATAACCGGGCAGAAAACTGCCGTGCCGCTGGCAGGACCGGCCAACAAGCAGGGCAGGCTCGCAGCCGATAACGTTGTGGGGATGAACCATCCGTACAAGGGCACCCAGGGCACTTCGATCGCAAAGGTATTCGGAAAGACGGCCGCTTCAACGGGGATAAATGAAAAGCGGCTCATTGCCGGGGGCAAAAAGCTGCATGTGGATTACGAAGTCATCTATACTCATGGCAATAACCACGCAGGGTACTATCCCGGAGCGGACCCGATACACATGAAAGTGATTTTTGAGCCGAAGACGGGCAGGCTGCTGGGCGCTCAGGCTGTCGGTGAAGACGGTACGGACAAGCGTATCGATGTGCTCGCTACCTGCATCAGGCTTGGCGCAACCACTGAGGATCTGCAACATCTTGAGCTTGCATATGCTCCGCCATATAACACGGCAAAAGACCCGGTCAACTTTGCCGGTTATATAGCCGAGAACATAAGGAGCGGATTGGTAGAGCCTATACTCTGGCAGGAGCTGGACTCGCTCGACAGGGATAAATACCAGATAGTAGATGTCAGGACCAAAACTGAACACGCAAAGGGTTCTGTCGACGGAAGTATATTAGTGCCTGTGGATGATTTGAGGCAGATGCTGGACTTCATAGACAGGAACAAGACGGTTGTCGTATTTTGCAAGTCCGCCGTACGGTCCTATATCGCTGCGCGCATTCTGATGCAAAACGGGTTCAGGGTAAAGAACGTGATGGGCGGATGGCTGACATATGAAGCGCTGAAATATAAACCTGTCTGATCAGCGTTTCGGCATCAAGCCGATAAATGAAAAACCGATAAATGAATCTACCCACTGATTGGCCAGGCGTAAAAGGAGTACGATCTTAAATTTGATCTCCTGAAGTATATGATTTGATTGATAATGAGACGAAATCTACATCTGTTTCTTATGATTGCCTGCAGGCAGATGGAGAGCTTTGGAGAGGTCAAATCATATAACCGGCGATATCTCAAAGGTCAGGGATGTCTCTAAGATCAAGATAATAGTTGATATTTATACCGCAGAATAGCATTTCCGGTTTGTTGAAATCCTTCCGTTTCCATGTTATAATACTTCCGGATATGGAATAAATTGGAAACTTCCTTTGCCGGAGATGAACATGGAAACAGGGTATCTGCAATACTTTACGTATGAGGATTTTAAGTCAAAGTACGATATCAGATTGAATCCGCAGCAGGAAAGGGCTGTCCGAAAAACAGACGGTCCCGCCCTGCTGCTTGCCGTTCCTGGCAGCGGAAAGACGACCGTTATTACGACACGGGTCGCGTATTTGATATTCTGCGAACGTGTTCCGCCCGGACAGATCCTTACGTTGACCTTCTCCGCTGCGGCGGCTGCAGAGATGAGGGATCGCTTTTCAAAAAAGTTTGGAGCTGACTTAGCGGCAAGTGTAGACTTCAGGACGATCCATAGCTTTTGCTATTGGGTGATAAGAAAGTATGCCGGACGTTACGGTTATACGATACCCGAACTTGTGACAGATAACAGCCGGATAATACGGAAGCTATGTTTAAGCGAGTTTTATCAAAACCCCGATGATAATGCGGTAAGGCAGCTTGCGCAATACATAAGCTACTGTAAGAACAGGCTGACCGAACCGATCGAGCTGGACAGCATCCAACTTGCGGATCTGGACTTTCTTCGGTTTTATGAAGCATATGAATCATTCCTGCGCAGGAATGATCTCATGGACTTTGATGACCAGCTTATACTGGCTGACAGGCTGATCGACGCTCACCCGGATATCCTTGCCCGGCTGCAGGACCGCTTTCGTTATATCAATGTTGACGAAGCACAGGACAACTCTTACCTTCAGCATAAGATAATCTGCAGGTTGTCATCACACTATGACAGGTTGTTCATGGTCGGAGACGAGGACCAGAGCATATACGGTTTCAGGGCGGCGTATCCCGAAGCGCTGGTGGACTTCGGGAAGGATCATCCAAATGCCGAAATCATGTTTATGGAAACGAACTATAGATGCTGTAAAGTGATTGCCGATGCGGCTCTAAAGGTGATAAGGAGCAATCAAAACAGGTACGACAAGCAAATGGAAACAGTCCACGCCCGGGGGGCAGTTGTTCGAAAGAAATTGCGGGACAGCCGAAAACAGTATGGATATCTTTTGCGGGAGATCGAAAAGTCATTGAAAAGAGGCAGGCAAGTCGCTGTGCTTTACAGGAACCATACGTCGGGGATCCCGCTTTTTGATCTGCTCGACCGGAAAGGGATCCCCTTCAGCGGGGAATTCGACACGTATTTCTTCGAAGACCGCCTGGTAAAAGATCTTGAGTATGCTCTGCGGCTTGCTGCAAATCCGTGGGATCTCGAAGCGTATTCACAGATCTACTGGAAACTTGGGCTAAACACAACAAAGAACCAATATATGAAAGTCGTATCGGATATCAGGAAGGGAAAACGGGGAACGATATTTGAACGTCTTGCAGAGGTAAGCGATGGAAGTTTCGCCGAGAAGATCCTTGAATTTGGCGACGATATGTCCGAAATAGGAGGTATGGAGCCATATGATGCGCTGGAGAATATAAACAGCCTGTTTTATCTGCAGTGGATAAGACATCAGGAAAATAAGGGGATCGAATCTTATGCCGGAATGGAAGAGAAATACCTGACCCTTCTTGCACTCGCGGCAGAGCAAAAGACGATCGGTGGATTTCTGGAACGGTTAAAGCAGTTGGGGAAGATAAACAGGAGGGAAGATGGCAGGAGTGTAACGGTTGCGACGATACATCAAAGTAAAGGAATGGAGTTTGACAAGGTATTCATTATCGATCTGTATCGGGGCATACTGCCCTCCGACAACAACACAGGGGTTACAGGAGCATTTCAGACTGACAGATATGAAGAGGAAACCCGCCTGTTCTATGTAGCACTTACGCGTGCACGGTATGAAGTTGAGATCGTCACCGCTTCAAGGAGGTTTGGCAGAGAACGGGAGCTTTCACCGTTTGTAGAAATCCTGTTTCCGAAAAAAGAAAGGGGGAAGGGTGGCGGCACTGTCCCTTTGAAGCTTAGGTCCGGTTTTTCTCGACCGTATTCTCATGATTCGGTCGTCAAATCAGGTATTAGTATATATGGCAAGGTTGGCAGCGATAAAATTACAATAGAGGACAACAGGTCATCTTCACTTTTGGGCATATCCGTGAGACCTTCGGGCGTATCACAGAAAGGCTTCGATCCGGGTGTGCGTGTAGTACACAAATACTTTGGAGAAGGGACAATAATAAACCGCACCGGCGATATACTTGCGGTACGGTTTGACGTTGAAGGTGACAAGAGGGTGCTTTTGTCTGCATGCCTGAAGTGGGGATATCTCAGCCTTGCTCGTCCTGACTGATGAGAAGCTTTATTGCCTCGACAGCGCATTTTATGGATGCTGAGCTGTCATGGTTGTCCGGTTCTTCATAGCCTGCTGCTTTCCGTTCCTGGTTCCAAACGACACTCAGGACAGTACCTGCCCTTACACCAAGAGAATTGGCTACCACATAAAGAGTTGCGCCTTCCATTTCGCTTGCCAGTACCCCGAGTCTTTTCCAGGCTTCCCATTTCTGCAGGAGCTCGTAGCTGACGGGCATGCGTTCGGGAGAATGCTGGCCATAAAATGAATCCTTGCACTGGACGATGCCGCAGTGCCATGTGTAGCCCAGCCGTGTTGCCGCGTTGACGAGGGCCTGCGTTACGAAAAAGTCCGCAGCAGCCGGATATTCTATGGGAGCGTAGTGGAGTGCGGTACCTTCCTGCCTTATTGCTGCGGAGGCGATGACCAGGTCCCCGCTTTTGACTTTCATGTTGATTCCGCCGGTAGTTCCGACCCTGATAAAGGTATGAGCGCCAAGTGCCGCCAGCTCTTCCATTGCTATTGCCGCCGAGGGACCGCCGATCCCTGTGGAAGTGACCGAAACCTTTTTACCCAGAAGTGTTCCGGTATAAGTCGTATACTCACGGTTCTCCGCCACCTTCTCCGGGTTGTCAAGCAAAGCCGCGATCGACTCGACCCGGCCAGGATCACCCGGAAGAAGGCAATATTCACCCACATCCCCCGGTCCGCATTGGATATGGTATTGCTTTTGAGACATCTGCATCACCCCGATTAGTATTGATTGTAACTATTATTTAACTATTTTGTAACTTTATGTGGTTGTAATCTTTCTTTATGAGGTTTAGAATATACAAGTGCAAGAATATGCACTTGCGCTTGTAAAATGCCAATTTATGCAATATTTGAATTATTTTGGTTTGGCAAAACAATGATCAAACTTGCTATAATATTTCCGGCATGACTGAAACATAGGAAAGGAGACGCTTTTCAAACCATTTATCTGATGAAGGATCAGCTGTCATCATGTGGTCATGAGGAGCATATTTCATGAGAAAAATCATTAAGTCTTTCGCATTGATCCTGAGCGGAGCGCTGTTGGCCGGTGCAGTTTTTATTTTGATCGATCATGTCAACGATAGGAAGATCGATCTGAATGCACCTCTCCTGACCGTCATGGCTGCCGAGTCAGCCGAAACGCCTGCAAATAAAGATTTGCTGGATGATGCCTACTCAGTATTGACGGCCATACGTGACAGAAATTACAGCGCACTGGCCGGATGGATCCACCCGGAACTGGGTGTTTTGTTTACACCGTATTCGACCGTTGAGCCGGATGTAAACCTTCATTTCAGCGCTGAGGTCGTAAAGGGATTTGAGACTTCTGAAGATACCTATGTCTGGGGTACTGTAGACGGGGTAGGTTCCCCGATCACTATGACACCTTCCGCATATTTCGACCGCTATGTGTACGACGCCGAATATGCCGAAGCGCCTGTCATAGGAATAAATACTGTTGTAAGGACCGGAAACTCCCTGGAGAATGTGAAGGACGTTTTTCCGGATGCCGAATTTGTTGAATTCCACTTCCCCGGAAGCGAGGAACACTCATACATCGACTGGAAGAGCCTCAAGCTTGTCTTTTCAGACACCGAACGGGGACGAAAACTCATTGCGATAATACACAGCGAATGGACGATATGAAAATAAGGCAATAATTGATGATTTCCCAAAGAATACAAAAGCCGACCTTAAGCCAGGGAGCGTAAGGCCGGCTGTTTTTGCCTGGTCGTTTAATAGGCCTCGTTGTAGAGCTGGAAGTATGCTCTCGGGTGTGCGCACAGCGGGCACACATTGGGGGCCTCGCTGCCTTCGTAAATATATCCGCAGTTGCGGCAGATCCAGAGGACCTTGTCTCCGCGCTTGAAAACAAGTTCATTTTCGAGGTTTGCAACCAGCTTGAGGTATCTCTCCTCGTGATGGGCTTCAACAGTAGCTACCCGCTCAAAAAGCTCTGCGATCTCATCGAATCCTTCTTCGCGGGCAACTTCGGCGAAGTTTTTGTACATTTGGGTCCACTCGTAATTTTCACCGGCCGCAGCGTCTTTTAGATTTGTGATAGTATCGGAGATGCCGCCCAGCTTCTTGAGCCAAATTTTTGCATGCTCCTTTTCGTTGTCTGCCGTCTCCTGGAAAATAGCGGCTATCTGCTCATAGCCCTCTTTCTTTGCGGTGCTTGCATAGAATGTATACTTATTTCTTGCCTGGGATTCTCCGGAAAAAGCGTCCCTGAGGTTCTGCTCCGTTCTGCTTCCTTTCAGTTCTGGCATAATGGTTCTCCTTTCTTTTGAGTTATATCGGATCATAGATATCTGACATATAAGAAATACTTTCAGAAACCTATAAATGATATGCGGAAAGTATAAGATCCTTCCGGTAGATCATAAGCGACCTGGCGAAATGACTGTGATAAACTTTGACCGAAAGCCTTTGCGCAGACCAGGTCAGAGTGTCAACTTCCACTTCATGACTATTTTATATTATCGTTTTTACGGTTAAATGTCAATTATAAGATGGATGTTGCCCGGACCGGGCGATGATATTCAGTAAAAAGCAAAAAACCATTAAAAATATGTAAGGGATGTGCAGTTTTTGATTACACATCCCATATTGCTTTTGGTGGTAGAAATGTCATGCTGCAGGGGAGGTTGTTGGTGATGGAGAAATCCCCGGAGAAGTTCCAGGTGACGTAATGGGAGAGGTAGGTGGAGAAACCATTGGTGATGTCGTTACATTTCCCCCTGCACCCCCGGTACTGCCGGGAGTTGCTGTAACGCCCGGGCTTGCGCCTGTATTAGGTGAAACCGATGGCTGAACAGACCCGGAGACAGTGCATCCCGCCAGTATAGTGGAAAGCAATATAACCGCGATCCATACCGTCCATTTCTTTTTCATTCTATTTCCTCCTGATCATTCCCGCAGGATAGGGATTTTGATTGCGAGAATGTTGCGCTGTAGTATGTTTGATACACAACAATATTATTGTCCCGCAATTGCAGTTTTAAACATTTTAATTTGATCTTATGCATTTTTCCGTTGCCGCGTTCATAATTCAGGAGCATAGAGAGATGTCAGATCTCCTTCTTCATGAGAAGCAGGTCGCTGTGGATTCCCGGACCATACCCGCATTCATAGAAGTCGTTCTTTTTGTAAAAATTTATTGCCCTGTGGTTATTCGGAGAGACATATAATTTAAGATATTTGCGCCCGAGCTTTCTGTAAATGCTGACCGCCTGCCCTAAAAGCTGTACGGCAAGGCGCTTTCCCCGGTATTCCGGTGCCATTGCGAACAGGCTTATATGCCCGCAGTCATCCTCCGTGAGGTCCGTAGTATCCAGGGCCAGGATTCCGATCTCCTTATCGCCCAGCATCGCAAAGCTTACCGAATCCGGGTTCCGGCGCAGCATGCGGATAGCCTCAGACCTGATTGCGGATCCGTCAAAGCCATGCAGGTTGCCGTGCACTGCCAGCCAGGAATCCCTCCAAAAGCTTTCCACCAGCGGAAGATCCTTATCCGGTTTCGCAGACCTGAACCAGAGCTGGGCTTTTTCATCGCCTTCCTTTAGTCTTGCCCTTAACGGGACGATATCGGACAAATGTGAAGTATCATTTACATACAGTTCTGTAAACTTGCCGCCGTCATAAGTAAAGCAGGATAATGAGGCATTGGAGACCTCGGGTGTAGACGAAAATCCGGTAACCGGAATGTCGTAGATCCTGCACATCAGTGCCCTTATCGCTACCGAATGCGATACTATGCAAATCGATTTCCCAAGGTTGTCGCCGAGGATCTCCTCCAGGGTATCTGACAGTCGTCTGCACAGCTGGGCAATGCTTTCCCCGCCTTTGACCTGCCATTCGGGGTAAGTGCCGTAGTTTTTTACGAGTTCACCATCATTCCTTAAGCAGTACCCCCAAGTGAGGTCTTCCCATTCTCCTGAATGGATCTCCCTCAGGCCCGGATGGGGGATTATCGGAAGACCGGTGGCTCGTGACACGGCACCTGCGGTTTCCATAGTGCGTATCAAATCGCTTGAAAAGATGACGTCGTAACCGGTCCCGCCGGCAACGTCGCTGCGGATACGCTCCTCAAGCCGCTGTATCTGCAATCTGCCTGTCGGTGTTATTTTGCTGTCAAACCAGCCGTGGCATCTCCGATACAGGTTTCCTTCAGCCTCAGCATGCCGGACAATTGTCAGTCTTGTCATAATAAACCCTCCGCAATCTATATATAACTTATTTTTACTTCTTATATATTTTTGCGTTTATATCATCAAGTGCATAATGTGTGCATCGGGCTTTCAAAAAGAAAAATCCGGGTGAGCCGATATCCGGATGGATCACCAAATAAATGCAATAATAAAATGGCGGAAAATAAGTCTTAATAATATTATGAAGTAAAACTATTATATCATCTAAAATTATTATTTTGAATAGAGTATGCGCAAAGGTTTGTCCTGAATTGCAGGAAGTCGGTACTTTAATAATTCACAGGATATGGCAGTGATTAATTTTATTCTTTGGGAATAATAGTTGTGTATTCTCTCGCAAGGGAGTAAACCTAAAGGGGGGTTACATTCATGATGCGTTCCTTTGTAAAAGGTTTCGGTGTCGGTATGATAATCGGAGCCTCTGCAGGGATGATGCTGAGTCCCAAAACTAGAAAAAAAGTCATGAAGTCTAAACCTGTCAAAGCTATCATGTCCATCGGCGAAGCGGTCGAGGATCTGTTGCCGTGAAGAAAACAAGGCTTTCACTGACGATTTCCGATGAGAATGTAAAGAAGCAGGCGATCCAAAGCCTTACGGCCCTTTCCGGTGTTATGTCGGCAGACATCGACGGAAACGAGGCGGTTGTTTTTTGCGGAGACAGACTCGACAGCAGGACGCTGGTCGATACGGTAAACCGCTGTGCGGGATGTTCGTCGGCGGTTATCGGCGAAGAGTATATCTGACCGGGAACAAGACACGGGGACAGACGTGGACAGGGGGACAGGTACATTGTCCGCTCCTTGTCCCTGTCCGGGAAGTGGGCAATGTACCTGTCCCCCGTCCGTTTTCCCTTGTCCGGACTAACCTGCCTCAAGGAGGAAAAAATGCCATACATACGATCGAAAGCTGTTGAATACGCTCACAAATGGGCATTTTCGAGAAATCCTAAATATCTGAACTATGACGGTCTTGGCGGAGACTGTACGAATTTCATATCGCAATGCATATTCGCCGGCGGAGCCAGGATGAATTACACCCCGACATACGGGTGGTACTACATAAACGGGAATAACAAGTCGCCTTCATGGACGGGAGTGGAATTTTTATACAACTTTCTCACGAAAAATAAGGGTGTAGGCCCGTACGGCGTGGCTGCCGAACTGCATGATATCGAACCGGGTGACATAATCCAGCTTTCATTTGACGGAAAGAATTATACCCACAGCCTGTTTGTGGTACAGGTGGGGCAGCCGGTACCTGAGCGGGTCCTCATAGCTACCCACACTGCGGATGCCGATAACAGACCGCTGGCCTCTTACAAATTTACGGACTACAGGTGCATACATATAATCGGTTCGAGATAAAGTGACATCCTTATTATCCTTGACTGGTCCAAATTATAATGATATTCTCATGTTAGAATAAACTGACAGGAAGGGATGTTACAATGATCGAGGCTATTTATAACCGCCGTTCAATAAGAAGGTACAAAAGCGACCCGGTAAGTGACGAGCAGATAAAGCAGCTCCTGGAAGCAGCAATGATGGCCCCGTCGGCACGGAACTCCCAGCCCTGGCACTTTGTCGTATGCACGGATCGGGAGGTGCTGGACAAATTACGTGCGGCTCATCCCTATTCCGCAATGCTTGAGCAGGCGCCGGTATGTATAGTGGTCTGCGGCGAACCCGCCAAGTCCGAGTACTACCAGCAGGATTGCGGCGCAGCCACACAAAACCTGATGCTTGCCGCGTATGATATGGGGCTTGGCACATGCTGGATGGGAGTCGCACCGAAGCCGGAGCGCATGGAACCCGTAAGGGAAGTGTTGGGATTGCCGGAAGGCATCGTTCCGTTCAACATGATCGCTGTCGGGTATCCCGATGAGGAGAGGCCGAGGCCCGAGCGCTTCGATCCGGGCAAAGTGAGATATAACAAATGGTAATATGCGTGACGTAACGCACATCCTCCAAAATCCGATGCAAATCAACAAAAGAGGCGGCCGATGAGGCCGCCTCAAATGCTAGGAGGTAATGATGAAAAAATACTCACTTCTGCTGATTTTAATATAACCAAAGGTTATTAACTAATCGTATGAATAATATTAAATTTTCTTTAAATTTTTCCGCTGAAGTATTCATTTATTACAAATAACTGCAAAATGATAAAAATTTGTCATCTGTGTGGAAAAATGATAAATTGTATGCTATAGTTGATTAAAATAGTGTTGATATAGCAGAAAACAGTATTATAGCGGGGGTCTGATCATGAAGAAGCTGCGCAGCATGTTCATAATGTTTTTGATATGCCTGACTCTTTTCGGTTGCGGCAAGGATAAGGAGCCTGTAGCTACCCCGTCCGAAGAACCAAACGTAAGCGAAGAGCCTTCACCGGAACCTTCACCGGAACCCGTCTATGTTCTTATCGGAACGGTGCGCAATGTCGATACGTTTTTGAACATCCGCAGCGGCCCGGGTACAAACTATGATGTTATAGGCCGCGCATATGCGAACGAGAAATTTACAGTGATAACTGAATATTATACGGAAGAATGGCACCAGGTAGAATATGACGGCGGGATAGCCTACATACATGCTGATTACCTGGCAGTAACGCCGGTGCTGGTCGAAGACGACGGATATTATGATGAAGAAACTCAGGGGAACGATTCCTACTATGGCGATGAAGGATCATCGGACGACGAAGGGGATTACTCCGGGGACATATAAGATCGATATAGCCGGCTTGTATTCTTATAGTCTGTAATTAAATGCAATGCATAAAGCCCGCAAGTTTGCAGCAAGCCTGATGCATGTTATGACAATATATGACATAATATAGAGAATAAAAAACGGGAGTAAGCGACATAGAGCTTACTCCCGTTATCGATTTTGTGACAACTATTTAACCGGTACTATATGCTTAGTTTATCACTGCCCGGCGGTTATTTAAGTTCCTACTACATTCAATCACAGTTCATCTGCATCAGTTGCAGAATCGATATGATAAAATGCGAACAGGTCAATATACGAATACTTCTTAGTTTATCACTGCCCGGTTATTTGAGTCTCTGCTCATAGGCTTGGATCATCTTTTTGACCATCTGACCGCCGAACGATCCTGCCTGATGGTTGTCAGGTCACCATTGCAGTCATGTTTGTCCGCTATGACCTTCAAAAAAAGAGTCCTGCAAAATCGCCAAAGAGCTATTCTTCAACGAAAGCTTTATTTCTGCTGATCGATATTTTGCGAGGTCTCTCCTCCGTCGGTGTCCTGTGCCTGTGCCGGGCGCTGAGTGCCTTCTGAAGGCGGGGAAGGCGGTATTTCGGTCATGCCGATCTTCTCGATAGGAGAAACATATGGAGCGGGGGCGTCGGGATTGGGCCCGACTCTCAGGTTGTCGTCGACCAGCCTGCCGTCCTGAACGAAATCCGGATTCCCTCCAAGCTCGGCCTTGTCGGTATCTGTGATAGACACAGGCTCCGAAAACTCGGAGTCGGTCGGTGTGTCAGGAGCCGGTGAACCCGACGCCTTTTTGGCGTTATAAATAGCGACCTGCATGTTTTCAGGGTCATGGGTCCTGAACAGCGCGTTATATCCCAGTATGAGAAGGGCAGCAAAGCAGGACGCAAAAGCCAATACCTGGGAGACGCGGAGGTTCGTATTGAGGAAGTACAGACTGTCAGTCCTCAATCCTTCGATAAGGCCGCGACCGAGGCCGTACCATGCCAAATAGGTCAAGAACGTTTGACCGTCATATTTGCGGCGCTTTGATGCGAAGTGGAGGAGGACGAAACCCAGGGCGTTCCAGAGCGACTCATAGAGGAAGGTCGGGTGCACGGAGATCCGCCGCCCGACAGACCAGTCGAATATCTCCATCCTCCACGGCAGTGAGGTCACCGAGCCGTATGCTTCGCGATTTATGAAATTTCCCCAGCGGCCGATGGACTGGCCGATAAGGAAGCCCAGCGAAGCCAGGTCTAAAGCCGCCGTCACCTTTATCTTCTTGACTCTTGCTGCGATAGCCCCGGCAAGCAGCCCGCCGATCACCGCGCCGTATATCGCAAGACCGCCCGTCCAAATTTGGAGCATCTTGACCGGGTTGCCCCTGAACTGGTCATAACTGAATATGACATAGTAAGCCCGTGCGCCGATTATGCCTGCGGGGGTGGCCACAAACAGTATATCAATAAGCTGATCCTGATTGAAGCCAAATTCCTCGCATCTTTTCAAACCGTAAATGAACGCGAGCATGAAGCCGACAGCGATAATGATGCCGTACCATCGTATGCTGAACCCAAATATCGAGAAAGCCACTTCGGGTATGTCGAAGCTCAGACCCAGACCCGGAAAGGAAATAGCATTGCTCATAGGATGACCTCCAGACAATATCAAGGTCGGAACTTCCGATTGACACGCAAGCTCCTATTGCTATTATACATGGACGATTTTGATAAATAAAGCAGAAAGTGAAAGAATTGGCAATCGCTATGGCTCCGGTTTCGGAATTATCAGCTTTACGTTCTTTGCGGTCAGCGGGATCGGGCTGGAGTCCGGGATTTTTTCACCGTCCACGATAAGTTCGGGTCGATCGCCGCGAACCACATCGATGTTCCAGCAGGAGTCCATAAAGCGGATGCGTGCACTGTAACCATCCCAATGGTCCGGGATTTTTGGGGACAGATGCAGGCCTTCGCCGGATATGCGGATGCCTAGCAGGTTTTGGATCGTGACACGGTAGTACCATGCGGATGAACCGGTGTACCAGCTCCATCCGCCCCTGCCCCTGTGCAGACTGTTTGAGTATACGTCGGCCGCGAGCACATACGGCTCAATGAGATAAACAGACTCGTCGTGGGTCGAAGGCAAAAGCATTTCGAGGATCTCATAGCCTTCGTTTATCAGTCCATGCTCGAGGCATCCCATGGCAAGCCAAATCGCCGCATGGGTGTATTGCCCTCCGTTTTCTCTGACGCCTTCCAGATAACCCATGATGTAGCCCGGGTTTTCTTTGCTGTCGCGGAACGGAGGCGTAAAGAGCTTGACCAGACGTGCATCCTTGTCGAGCAGATGTTCTATCGCGCTTAAGAGCGCAGTCTTGCATCGCTCACGGTCAGCGCCTGCAAGCACCGCAAAGCTCTGGGCGATGGAGTCTATTTTACATTCTTCCGAGGAACTGGAACCGATCGGATCGCCGTTGTCAAAGTATGCGCGCTTGTACCAACTGCCGTCCCAGGCTTCCTCGGCGGCCTTCACGAGGTTTTCGGCATAAGTGGCGTAGAGCCGGGCCTTTTCTTCGTCCCCGCGATCCTTGCAGATGGGTACGAAGCGCTTCAGCACGATCGACAAAAACCAGGTAAGCCATACACTCTCGCCGCGCCCCCTGGCTCCGACCAGGTTGAACCCGTCATTCCAGTCGCCTGTCCCTATCAGGCAGAGACCGTGCTGTCCGGTGCCACGCAACAGTGCCATATCCAGCGCGCGAATGCAGTGGGTATAGATATCCGCGACTTCCTCGGTGCTTCTTACCGATTCGTACCTTTCATATTCGTCGGCCTTTAACGGTTCAGAAGTGATGAAGGGCACTTTGATGTCAAGGATATCGGTGTCGGCTGTCTTTTCGATATATTCACAGACGGTGTAGGGCAGCCATAGCAGGTCATCAGAGCAGCGTGTCCGGACACCCTTTTCAGGTATGCCTATCTGGTATGAAGGGTGCCACCAATGCTGAACGTCGCCTTCAACGAACTGGTGGGCTGCTGCCCGAAGGATCTGCTCCTTTGCGATTTTCGGGTCTGAGAGCAAAGCAGCGCATGCATCCTGAAGCTGGTCTCTGAAACCGTATGCGCCGCCCGACTGATACATGGAAGACCGGGCAAGGATACGGCATGCGATAGTCTGGTAGAGAGCCCAGCCGTTGATATATCTGTTCAGGTGGTCGGAAGGAGTTTCGATGATGACAGGCTTCACGATATCAGACCAGTGATGTTTTACTTCTTCAAGCGCCTGTTCGAATTCGGAATCATCGAGCAGTTTGAGGCACTCACTCATGTCTGCCTTTTCGCTGTCGGCTGCGGTGACCAAAATTACGCTGCCATTATCCATATGAACGCTGAAACATACACATGGGTCCAAACCCGCACCGCAGCTTCCCTTGAGGATCCCGGAAAGCGCTTCGGCACGGTCGCATGTGAATTCATAATATCCGGGGCTTGATGCGAAAAGTACGACCTGGTCCCGGTATGATGAATTGTATCGGTTTATCGCCCTGATGATCCCGTCGTCCTCAAAGGTTATGACATGCCTGCGCACGGAAGGGTCATCACCAAGTACGAGTCCGGTAAAATAGTTCAGTATCGCTCTGTCTGCTCCGTCGTACGTTATTTTCAGCGCACGGCAGGGCAGGTCCTTGTGGACAAAGGCAGTTGTCTTTATCGTACCCGACGGGAGCTTCTTTTCCCAGACGGCATACCCGGGGCCGTACGTGACCGTACAGGGAAACGAATCGTCGTCGGCAAAGACCGACACCGAGCCTTTGCCCAGAGTGAGGAATATCCGCTCGTCTCCCTCGATGGCGAGTGTGTCGTTCGTCCAGGCGTTGATGCGGTTTTCCCTCGCGTTCAGGTTCCACATGTATCCGCTGCCGCTGTCGGTGGCGATATAGCTGAAATCGCCGTTGGTCAGGATATTTGACCATGCAGACGCGGGAAGGCATGCTCCCGTTTCGAAGGAAACGCTTCCGTCGTCATGATACCTGAGATTTCTTTGATTTCGATATAGATTCTTTATGTCGGCATCCTGCTCAGGATACCGCTGCTCATCATGAAGCCTGTCAGGTGCAGGCACGTTGGCTTTGAGACGCTTTCTTGCCATTGGATAGTGGACCGAAGGGCGTTCGACAGCAACAGGTTCACCCTTTCCGTCTATGAGAACGGAAGCACATGAAGCGATCAGAGTAAAGTCACTGTCTGAAGGGACAAGGTCGAGGAGGTGTATGCCTCCCTGTGCCGAAAGGGCGTTCTCCATGCCGATCGAACGAATAAGGTCCAGCGCTGCCGTCCTCACAGGTCTTCTATAGTCGCTGCCGTCAGCCAGCAGAAGAACGAGATCGCATTTTATCCCGCCCAGGACGAGCAGTCGGTGCTGCCTGATCGTACGCGAAATGATGTCCGGCGGCGTATCTGCTCCGCATATCGCGGCGATGATGGGGATATCCCCCGAAATGCCGTATTTCCACAGGGCAGTTTGACCGGAGTACCGTATCTCATCGGATGGGGTATCCATGACCTGGTCGAACCTTATGCGCTGCCTGGGATTCGGAACGGCTATGTCCTGGTTCTGCAATATATATTTTGCGAGGGCGCGTCTGCCCGGGGTCAGGAACATGAGTTCCCCGGCGAACTCCAGCGCAGTGTTCACCTCGTTTTGAGTCAGCTCCAGCCTGCGGTACTCGCTGACAGGACGGCTGGATGCCTGGCGGTAGGGCATGGCCAGCGTCCTTGCGGCAGCGGAGACCGCGCTTTCGGGGTCGTCGGCAAAAGACAGGGCAAAACGTATGATTTTACTTTCGCCCTCCCTGATCTTTATCGGGATCTTGGTTATGATGCACGGATCTATGACCGGCCCTTCGGTTGACAGCAAGGGCTTGTCCGTCAGCTTTCGTATGGCATCGAAACCGCCTCTGCCAAGCGCTTTCTCCCTTGAGGTTGAAAAGCTTGCGCAGTCTTCGGAACTGATAAAGAACAGGTAGAGGGGGTCCCCTCCTTCTCTGGGTCTGCGACGCACCAGGATGCCGTTGTTCCGGGACTCCGTCTCGAGGAAAAGCTTCGAAAATGCCGGATGGGACCGGTATTCTTCAGGCTTTGCCAGTATTGGCTCGAAGTAGCAGATCAGTTCCCCTTCGATGGCGGAGGAAGACTTAAGCTTTATCTCCCTTAGCTCAGCTTTGTCCCTGTTCGGCACGCATACGGTCACACAAGTGCGCATGCCGTCAAAGGAAGCGTAGAGCTTTGCGCCTTTTTCTTCAAACTCGGCACTGTATTGCAGATTTCTGTCAAAGAAGGGAGCAGGGGTAAGAGAATACATCGCTTTCTTCGTTCTGAAGAAAAAGTAGATCCCGCATACACCTTCGGTAAGCATACCGTCAAAACGGTTGAGAGCTATACCGTCGGACACTGAGGCGGAAAGGCCCGTGTTTGTCATGAAGATCGAATATGAGCCGTTTGAGAGCAGGTGGCAGCGGGGACGGAACGCGTCAAAGCCGGCAAGTGCCAGTGACCATTCGCTTTCGGCCAGTCGCTTTGGTTTTTCGGGCACTTCGCTGAACGAGGCGCGTACCATGACGGCGTCCACCGGCGTGCGCTCCTGAAGCAGCTCGGAAAACGCGTCCATTTCGGCGTCAGACATGAACCTTTTTTGCATTATCTGGTCGTTGAGCAGGTTGTCGCAGGCAATGAGGCTCATGCCGAGGTGGTGCGCCATAAAGCACATTACAGGTTCGAAGGATTGCCCGCTTATTTGACGGTTGGGGGTGAAGTCGGCCGCTTCGTAGAGGCCGTATCGGCCCTCCAACCCGAGATCCCTGAGCCTGCGGAGGTTCTTTATGGCTGCCTCCGGCTCGACTTCGAGGGCAAGGTAGGTGGAATACGGCGATATGACGAGTTCCCTGTTCATACCGCGCTTGAATGCCAGCCTTTGCACACCGTGGGCTTTGTATTGGTAGTTGAGAGCGCGGTCAAAGGCAAAGAATGCGCTTTCGGATATGCCCCACGGGATCCTGAATGCATTGCCTCTGAGCTTCTGGCAGTAGACGCAGAAGCGGAGGCTCTCATATATAAGCGAGTTCGGGAATACAGGCATGAGGAGGTTTGGCATAAGGTATTCAAACATCGTACCCGTCCACGATGCCATCCCGGAATACCCGTTTTTCTGCACCAAAGCCCTTCCCAGCCTGCGCCAGTGCTTTTTATCGATTATCCCGCGGGCTATGCAGATATAGCTTGTCTGTCTTGCCTCACTTGCCATCAGGTCATACCAGCTCTCGGACGGCTGCCCTGTTTCCGCGTCTACGCTGATGTAGAACAGATTCCTGCTTTTATCGAACAGGGCAAGAAAATCCATGGCGTCAAGAAGAGAGCGGACACGTTCGGCAAGGGCTGCCGCGCGCGGTGTTCCGACCTCTTTGAGGCCGCCTATAAGGGCGATATAGCAGCCTGCCAGGTTGCCGCTGTCAACCGATGAAACGGTCATTGGGTAAAGAGGTTTCAATGTTGAGGTATCATACCAGTTCAACAGGTGGCCTTTCCACTTCTGCATGCGTTCGACGCTGTCGAGTATCGACTCGATTTTATCAAGCGCATGGCTGAGATCGGCCAGCTTGAGATCGTATGCCGCAAGGCAGCACAGCAAGGCAAGTCCTATGTTGGTAGGGGACGTCCTTCTGGCGACTCCTACCGCAGGCTGCTCCTGCCAGTTGTCGGGAGGAAGGTAGTTGTTTGACGGGTTCATGAAATCCTCAAAGTATTTCCACATCATCCAAGCCTGTCTTAACAGGAACTCTCGATCCTCCGGGGATATGCTCCTGTCATTCTTTGTCGGCCTGCTTATGAAGGCGCTGACAAGCGGGGAAAATATCCAGGAAACGCCCAGTACGTAGGCAAGGATCTTATCGGCAGCCAAAATGCACACGATACCCCAAATGACGGATATCAGCATTGTCCTGTACATGCCGATGATGCCGGATGCGGACTGCCTTTCGGTTTGCTCTGCCGTCACCCATTGCAGCAGGTGCCTCTTTGATATGAACACGCGGTAAAGTGAAGTGATGATAGCGTCAAGGCATACCATTGCATTATATGGAAGCAGCATGATTTGCAGAGCGGTCTGAGCGGCACTTCCTCGGACACCATACAGTATAGAGGAGTGGTAACGGCTTCCGAGTTCGTACCCGCCACGCATCAAAGCAGTAGCGGTCGACAGCGCAAGTTCTGACAAGGTGATGGCCACGGCCACACCTGTGGCTGCCCACAGGCCTTCAAACAACGTACCCCACAATATAGCAGCGAATGTGAATACCGGCACGAGGCTGCGGCGGAGGTTGTCAAAGATCTTCCACTTTGACAGTGGGGACAGCGGGTTGAAATCTTTTCCTTCGGGAGAAGGCACTTTTTTGAACAGCCAGGGCAGTATCTGCCAGTCACCGCGCGTCCACCGGTGCAGCCTTGAAAACCAGGAGCTGACTTTATACGGGAATCCGTCAGTAAGCTCCACGTCGCTTAGAAGACCTGCGCGAAGGTAGCAACCTTCAAGGAGGTCGTGGGACAGTATCCTGTTGTCCGGAAACCGATTATCAAGGCACAGCGAAAACACTTCGACGTTAAATATGCCTTTCCCTGTGAAAATGCCCTCGTCAAAGAGGTCCTGGTAAAGGTCGGAAACCGTGCTGCCATACGGATCGGTGCCTCCGAGTCCTGCGAACGCCCGGCTGAAAAACGATTTTGAAGCGGCCTGCAGGTCCACCGAGATCCTTGGCTGCAGGAGCGCATGACCTTCCCTTACTATTTTCAGATCAGGGTCGACCACGGGGCGGTTGAGAGGATGGAGCATGGTTCCCACCATCTCAACGGCGCTACCGATCGTGAGGCGGGTGTCGGAATCAAGTGTGATCACGTAGCGGATATCTTTAAGGTTATCGGGGTTTCCCTCTTCTGTGCGCAGTCCGCACTGCTTTCCGAGGAGCAACCTGGAAAGCTCGATCAATGCGCCGCGCTTTCGCTCCCATGACATATAGCGCTTTTCCGCAGGGTTGTAGATCCTGTCCCTGCAGAAAAAGAAGAACCGGGAACCGTATTTGCTGTTGAGCCGGGCAATTTCTTCCCTGGCAGCGGATCGTATCGAATCATCATTTTCCTCTTTTTCTTTGTCGGAATCTTTCATGTCCGCAAGCAGGCCAAAAAGCAGATTGGCACCTGCGTTGCGGTTTGCCAGCATGTAACGTTCCAGCAAATCAGCGCAGCGCTTGCAGTCTTTTTCGTTTGTCAGGAGTACGGATATCACGCAAAGGGTTTTGGCATGATCGGGGATCCCGTCTTTCAATTCCAGGCGTGGAAGTCTGGCCGGATGGACGACCCTAAGCGCCAGGGTGTCACAGAGGTTTTTTGAGACGCCTGTAAGGGGTATAAGCAACAACAAAGCAGCAGCCGGTCCCGAAATCGACAGGACAAGCAAAGACAGCAGGATCGTCAGGACTATCAGCGAAATGAAGTATAACGGCCTATACCATATGGAAGGCTGCTTGCCGAGCGGCTTCCGGATAAGGTAGTATCCTACATGCCGGCATTGCGGGTCTGCAGAGCTTTCTGCCAGGCTGATCGCCTGCTCGGCCACGGAGGCTTCGCTCATCTTGTTCCGTTGGGCCAACAGGCTAACCATCCTGCGGTATTGCGCCCTGCTCTCTTCGTCCATTAACGGATATATCCCCGACGGGTCACGGCTGAGTATCCGTTCAACGGCGCTTTGGCTGTGGAGCATTTGCCGCAGGTCAGCCGTGGAAAGATATCTCAGGGATGTAAATATGTTGCCTGCAAGCGTTGAATATTCCCGGTGAGCTTTATCCGCCTCCGACGCCGCTTTCGCAAGTTCCTCGGGAGGTGTTCCACCCTCGGCGCGGATCCTGGAGATCTCAAGTTCTGCCGAATATATACCCTTTTTGAGACCCGAATACTCCAGGAATATCGGGTCGAACTTCCTGGAAAGTTCATACAGCTCAAGGACCAGCGCCGCTTTCAGCATTACAGTAAAGAGCCAGAGCTCTTTTTCCGAAAAAGCCCCGGCCTTTTGAGCGCCCGATAAAAAGGTCTGGATGCGTTCCCTGGTGACGATGCCGTTTCCGGACTTGACCAGAGCCACGGCAAGGACGAATACTTTCGGATATCCTTTTCGGGACGCGGCCAGTTTTCCCGTTCTTCTCAACATCAGTGCTGCGCTGCGTCCTTCTCTTTCGGCTATATAACGGTTGTCGACGAACCACTCAAACTCCTTGGGCATTTTACCCGGAGAGAGTTTGTGCGACATTATGCGGTCAATCGTTGATTTTATGAAACCCAGACTTTGAACAAGTCGGCGGCGGACTTTATATGATGTACTTTTCTTTGAGGAGGAAAGATTGGCTGAAATGTTTTCCGCAAATAGTTCAAGCTCATTCAAATCTACAAACGCCATTGGTCGATTTGCTCCGTTTCTCTGATGGAGTCAGTTTATCGGTGTTAAGACCGATGTTTGTCAGTAAAGGTTATTCTTGCCTTATAAAGAGACAAATATTCAGCCCCGTTTCCCCTTGACAATTCGATCAAATTATTGTATCATTTAGCATGTAAAAGCAATCGACTTTACATACTATATATTTCGTATTTTTGACAAGAAAAGGGGTCGGTGAAAGCAATGGAAAAGAAGCCAATCGAGCTGGTACTGCTATTTGATTTCTATGGGAACATGCTCACCGACAAGCAAAAGGAATTTTTCGACCTGTATTACAACCAGGACCTGTCACTGTCCGAAATTGCAGAAAACGAAGGCATAACCAGGCAGGGAGTCCGCGACGCCATCGTGCGGGCGAAGAACCTCCTGTGCGAATTTGAAGAGAAGCTGGGTCTGTACAGGCGCTATGGCAATGTCGACGAGGCGCTTGAAAAGATCCTCGCATTGGCTGAAGATATCAAGAACATAAATGCTACAAATTTTCTCAGCACCGCAATAGACGACAGGGCGAGGGATATAATAGAGACAGTTCGAGACCTGCTCGAAGAAGGAGCAAATTATGGCGTTTGAGGGATTGACCGAAAAGCTGGCGGAGACATTCAAGAAGCTTCGCAGGAAAGGGCGTCTCAACGAGAGCGACATCAAGGAAGCGATGAGGGAGATCCGGCTTTCACTGCTTGAAGCGGACGTAAGTTACAAGGTCGTCAAGGACTTTGTGGCCGGGGTTTCCCAGCGCGCGATAGGCGCCGACGTGTTTGAAAGCCTGACGCCTGCACAAACGGTCGTTAAAATAGTCAACGAGGAGCTTACTGCTCTGATGGGGGGCGAGGTCCAGACCATCAGGTTCGCCTCCAAGCCCCCAACGGTGATCATGCTCGTGGGATTGCAGGGTTCGGGAAAAACCACGAACGGTGCAAAGCTTGCGGCATACATCAAAAAACACCATGGGCGCAGGCCGCTCCTGGTGGCATGTGACGTCTATCGCCCGGCGGCGATCAAGCAGCTTGAAGTGGTAGGCGGTCAAGTGGGGATCCCAGTGTTTCAGCAGGGGCAGGGGAACCCGGTAGAAATAGCGAAAGCAGCCATCAGGCACGCCAGGGACCACGGTAACGACGTTGTCATAATAGACACTGCGGGACGCCTGCATATAGACCAGGCCCTTATGGACGAGTTGAAGAGCATCAAGGCCGCGGTGGATCCCACCGAAATACTGCTGGTAGTTGACGCAATGACGGGCCAGGATGCCGTAAACGCGGCCCAGGCTTTCAACGAAGCTCTGGACATAGACGGGGTGATGCTTACCAAGCTGGATGGCGATGCCCGCGGCGGCGCGGCGCTTTCTGTCAAGGCTGTGACCGGCAAGCCGATCAAGTTCGTCGGCATCGGAGAAAAGCTTGACCAAATCGAGCCGTTCTATCCCGACAGGATGGCGTCAAGGATCCTGGGGATGGGCGACGTGCTGACGCTGATCGAAAAGGCCCAGCAGAGCTTCGACGAAAAGAAAGCCGAGGAGATGGAGCGCAAGCTCCGGCAAAACCGGTTTACTCTCGAGGATTTCCTTGAGCAGATGGAACAGTTGAAAAACATGGGGCCTCTGCAGGACATATTGGGTATGCTTCCCGGTGTAAACGCAAATGCCCTCAAGGGCGTTGCGATAGACGAAAAAGCCCTGCCCCGTGTCGAGGCAATAATCCTTTCAATGACGAAAGAGGAAAGGGAGAACCCTTCGATCATCAACTCGAGCCGCAAAAGACGCATCGCCAAGGGAAGCGGAGTCAGGGTCGAAGATGTCAACAGGCTTCTCAAACAGTTTGAGATGATGCAAAAGATGGTCAAGCAAATGAATGCCCAGCAAATGGGCAGGAGAGCCAGAAAGGCGGGGAAGGGCGGCAAGGGATTGTTCCCCTTTATGTGACCGGGAACTTCGCTTGATGCAAAAAGCAGGATGCTCAGCAAGCCTCATGGAAAAGATATGACGGAGGCTGCGAGATTGCAGGAAATCTTGAAAACAGCCCTGCCTGAGTATGTATACCAAGTGAACTTCGGAATGAAAGTTCAGCGGAACTGCCGAACATAAATATACAAAGATTTATCAGGTCGGCAGGGCCGAAGCAAAATTCCTTAACATATCCACCCTATTGCAGGAGGTGAATAAGCAGAAATGGTAAAGATCAGATTGAGACGTATGGGTGCGAAGAAAGCTCCTTTCTACCGTATAGTAGTAGCCGACAGTCGTTCTCCGCGCGACGGCAGATTCATTGAGGAGATCGGAACTTACAATCCCCTGACCGATCCGGCTGAGATCAAGATCGACGCAGAGCGTGCCAAGGCATGGATCAAGAACGGTGCCCAACCTACCGATACCGTAAGAAGCCTGCTCAAAAAGGCAGAAATCCTGTAATGTAGGATTTATGATGAAGCAAGGGATTTACCACCTACGGAGGTTACTTTAATGAAGAATTTGCTTCTATACATCGTCAAAAATATAGTGGACAATCCCGATGCGGTAACGGTTACCGAGGTTGAACGGGGCGACAATACTGTGCTGGAGCTGCGTGTTGCACCGGATGACATGGGGAAAGTCATTGGCCGCCAGGGTCGTACCTCCAAGGAGATTCGCTCAATAATCAAAGCGGCGGCCATGAAAGAAAACCGTAAGGTAATTGTAGAAATTGTCGACTAATGATGATTCACTCAGCAGGCGCGGGATGACCGCGCCTGTTTTGAGACACGGGGAACAAGTCAATGGCAAGTCGATGGCAAGGGCAAGTCAATGGGACGGTTCCTCTGTCTCGCGGTTGACTTAGGAAGACCGGGGACGATCATGCGGTCTTATAAATAATGAATGATCAGGTAAGGGGATCGTGCCGCTACCCATTCAGTGGCAGTTGGACTGTCCCTATGTTTATTTCTGTATTTATGTAAATCTGTCAGAAGGACCGTATCATTGACAGACTTTTGGTTTCCTTTAGCAAAAACCGTCCAAAAGACGTTCCCCTTGGCACTTGGTTGAGAAACCGGCCATAAGAACCGTCCCCTTGGCGACTTGGCACTTGGCTGAGAAACCAGCCAAAAGAACCGTCCCTTTGGCCTTTGGCTTACAGCCAGAAGAACCGTCCCCTTGGTCCCCTTGGTCTGATTGGTCTGACTTGAAAACTCGGAGATGAAGTATGAAAAACGGAAGAAAGCAATATCTTGAAGCCGGAATGATAACAAACACACACGGGATAAGAGGGGCAGTCAAGATCCAGCCGTGGACCGATACCCCTGATGTCCTTTGCGGTATTGAAAGGTTTTATATAGACGGAAAGGAAATAAGAGTACTGGGCTCTTCCGTTCACAAATCCGCTGTTATCTGCACCCTCGAGGGCGTAGAAGATATCAATACGGCTAACACCTTTAGAGGAAAGACTATATATGTCAACAGAGACGATCTCGAAATAGAGGAAGGCAGATATTTTATACAGGACCTCATAGGGCTTCGGGTAATCGACAGCAACCTGGGGGATATAGGTACAATCGTCGACGTATTGACGCTGCCGGCAAATGATGTCTATATAGTACACGGAGAGAAAAAGTATATGATCCCCGCCGTTCCGGAATTTGTAAAAAGGATCGACCTGGATGCCGGAAGAGCAGAGGTTGAGATCATAGAGGGGATGGAAGGATGAGGGTCGACATTATGACTCTTTTCCCCGACACTGTAGCGGCCGTAATGAATGAAAGCATTATAGGGAGAGCGCAGGACAGGGGTTATATAACGATAAAGTGCCACAACATCCGCGACTTTACATTGAACAAGCAAAAACAGGTCGATGATTATCCATATGGCGGCGGAACCGGTATGATCATGAATGCGGATCCGCTGTACAATTGTTGGAAACATATATTGAGCCAGGCCGAGGGCGAAGCTCATACGATATTGATGTCACCGCAGGGGAAGCGGTTCGTACAGGAGGATGCGAAGCGCCTGGCGACTTACGGGTGGCTCATTCTCGTGTGCGGGCACTACGAAGGGATCGACGAGCGTTTCATAGAGGAATGCGTGGATGAGGAAATTTCGCTGGGCGATTTCGTGCTGACCGGAGGAGAAATCCCGGCGATGGCGGTATGCGACGCCGTATGCAGGCTTGTTCCGGGGGTGCTGGCGTCGGAGGAAAGCTACAAAGGCGAAAGCCACTGGAACGGCCTTTTGGAATATCCGCAGTATACAAGGCCTGAAGTCTGGCACGGCAAACGGGTCCCGGAGATCCTTCTGTCGGGGCACCATGCCAACATTCAGAAATGGAGGCGCGAACAGCAGCTCTTGAGGACGCTGAAGAAGAGGCCGGATATGCTGAAGGATGCCCCGCTTACCGAAGCGGATCGTGAATTTCTCAGAAAACATAGTGATACCGTCTAATATCTACCTAATATCTGCCGGTAAAACAGGAGGGTTATCTTGCCGGCAGTTGTTCAATTGCGATGACACGGCATAGATTCGTTCTTTTGTATAGAAACCGTCAGCAGTATAGATGCACCGGGCTTTTTCAGAGTCTGAACCAATGAAAAAAGTGCGCCGCAGTGATCAAACTACGGCGCGAAAAGCTTATGGGGGAGAGAACGGGAAAATCAGCTTTGCTGAGGATTCTGGGCGGAGGCGATGATCGAGTCCAGATTGTCCAGTATGAACCGCTGTGCCTCAATGTTGTACAGGTTCATCAGGAAGGGGCTGCCTGAGGAGTTCTTGCGTTCCACCTGGCTGATCCCGATCAGGTCGGCGTTGTCGGTGGGGACCCGCTGGTTCTTGCCTTCGGCATTGAGTACGGTGGTAAGGAAACCGGCCTGTTCAAGCCAGGATGTGACCTGTGTAGCCGTGAGCCTTCGCATGGAAGGATTGTTGACGGTTGAGTTTATGCTGCTTACAAAAGCAGTGATGGAAACCGGCGTATCGGACAGAGGGACGTTGGCCTTCTCCTCCTCTGTGATGGAGAAGGGCTTGAGGTTCCTCCTTCTGCCGGAGCCGACAACACCGCCGTTTTGCAGAACACGCTCAAGCACCTGGGATACGTGGAAAAAGCAGCGGATGATCGAGGCGTCGTTGAGCAAATAGTCCTCGTCGTGCGGGCAGTTGGTGAGCGGATTGATCCCGTCTGCGAGCTTGTCGATCAGACGCTTTGTGTACGTCAGTTTTTCAACTTGTGTCATACCGATTCTCCTTTATAGGAAATATTTGGTGATTTCACCGTGAGAATATGATACAATACTTGCTGTACAATAAAACGGACTGAAAAGGATAAAATTGGAAATTATATGTATTGATTTCGTGATTCATTAAACTGCAGGATATGAATAGCATTCATATAAATAACATTTATGATATAACCAAGCGTCACTCTTTCAGGGTGTCGAGCTTGACGTCGTGGTTGTGGTGGACGTTATGTTCGCTGTAGTAGATGGACGAACCCGAACTATAGAACTATAAAACATAGCAAAATTGGAGACCCCGCATGGTTTTAAGAAACAGTATTTGACCGGCATAATTGAAGAAACAGTGTTTGACCTGTATAATAGAAGAAAAAGAATATGACTGATCCGGAATGTCAAGACCGGGAAGCACATTGGTATTTAATTACATAAGCTACGTTATTATTTGATGGGGTGACGATATCCTTATGAACATCCAGATCTACGGAAAGTCCAAGTGTTTCGACACCAAAAAGGCGGAGCGTTTCTTTAAGGAGCGGGGGATCAGGTTCCAGTCGATAGATCTTCCCCGTTACGGCATGAGCCGCAGGGAGCTCCAAAGCGTGATGCAGGCCGTCGGGGGACTGGACAGGCTGATAGACGAGAAGGCAAAAGACGCGGTACTGTTGAAATATCTGGCTTATGAGGAGGACAAGCTCGAAAAAGTCCTTGAAGACCCATCCCTGCTCAAGACACCGATCGTACGCAACGGCAAATTTGCTACCGTAGGATACTGTCCGGATATATGGAAAGGCTGGGAGTAAAAGGATAGTGCCCCAATCTGCTGTGCAGGTATTGCCGAAAGTGCAGTGCAAAACGAAAGACGGCTTTCCTGCAATGGGACGAAACCGAGCACAAAGTCAGGTAAAAATCAGGCACAGCAGAAAACGATAATGGGTTTTGAATGGGTTTTTCTTGCCGGCAGTTTATCGAAACCAAACGAAGAAAAAAAGAATAGGGCTTTCCCGCAGGGACCGGATCCGGGATACTCCCTTTCAGGCTGTCAGATGTTTTCACATCTCAAAGCATTTGGGAGGGCGTCGGTCCAAAGCAGGAAAGCCCTATAATTTATCTGTTATACAACTGCAGGGATTATATACGGCCTGATATGGTCAGATTCGGGAATCGATCGGCCAATAGCCTATCCGATCATCCGGAATTTTTGAACACATGCGCGTAATAATCTTCATCAAGGATCCTGGCAGAGAATTTGAACTTGTCATTGACGATCTTCTGTATCCTGCGCGCGTAGCCGTCCTCGACTGCTGCACCTTCATTTACGATCAATGTGTCGGTGACCGAATTGTACTTTGCAACGTCGGTTATCCAACTGCGGTTTGAAAAAATCACAAGCGGCTCGGAATCGGACAGGATATCGCGCCCCATGAGAAGGCGGGAATCGTACTCGATGCCCATCAAATTGCATATCGTCGGCAGGATATCGAGCGCGCTGCACGGTTTGTCGATGACTATCGGTTCCTCCATGCTTCCGCTCCAAATTATAAGTGTGCTCTTATACAGCTCGAAGTTTTGCTCCAGCTCGTGGCCGGCGATTTCGCATTGCTCCTCATAGGTAAGTCCGTACGGGTAATGGTCTCCCGACAGAACTATGACCGTATCATCTGCGATCCCTGCCTGTTCCAATTGCTCGATCAGGTGCTGCATGGCGCGGTCCAGTTCAATATTGCATGCCAGGTACGCCCTGACCGGCTCGGAGTAAGGCAGGTCCTTGACGAATTCCCTGTTTTTCCACGACATGGAGTTTCCGACAAAGGTATAGCGGAGGTGACCGCTGACGGTCATGTAGTAGGTGTGGAAGGGAATGTCGTTTATATATTCTGGGATGGTTACCTGCATCATCTCAAGGTCGGATTCGGGCCATACTTTTGTGACTTCAAGCCCGTTGCCCACTCCCTTATAGTCATATCCCATATTCGGGTGGGAGATGTGGCGCTTGTAATATTGATAGTCATGGTTGTGATATGCCCTTGTGGAGTACCCGAGTTTTCTGAGCATATTGCCCATTCCGAATGGCATGTAGTTGCTCCCGGAGCGCGCAAAGCTCCAGACACCCGGCTTCGGAATAAGGCCTGTCAGGGTCACATATTCCCCGTCCGACGTGGATACTCCCCATACCGGATTATAAAAGTTTTTGAAGACAAAACCTTCGTTTGCGAGTTTGTACAGCGTGGGCGTAAGCTCCTCATGGACGGCATAGGACGAAAAGCCCTCGCCCACGATCCAGATCAGGTTTTTGCCCTTGAACATACCGGTGTACTCGTTTTTGCAGGTAGGTTCGACACCCGCAAAGTATTCGTGCATTTCAAGCAGGGTTTTGTCCTTCTCGTTTGTTATCAGCGAATCGAAGTCGATGTCCATTATATTTTTTTCGTACACGACAGGCGTTGGTGAGGGAGAAGGTGAATGCGGTTCGGCTGTCGGCGTGACAGTTGGGACATCTATGCTGGTGTCAGTCGGAACGGGAAAATCGTCATCGTCCGGAAGTATGGTACTCGGCAGGATATCCCCAAGGTCATCTGTAATGTCCGGTGCAAGCAGCTGCCGTATATCCAGGCGAAGCGTCGTCAAGACACCGAAGTTTGACACCGTCAGGTTCGGAATGAATGAGTCCAGGTAGATGTGTTTTATCGACAGGACACCTGATGTCGAATTGACAGTGATGATACTTGCGAGGAGCTGAAGCAATATAGAGAACAGAACCAGGAGCACTGCTGCCTTTCCCGACGTCCGGCGGACTTTTTTCCCGTATATTATCCACAGCACCAGCGGCAGGGCCAAAAGTATGAGAGGTATTATCGATTTCAGGATGCCCATTATGATCTCCCGCCAGAACTGGAGGACCTGGCCCACGCCCGTTGCGGAATACAGAGTCGTAAAAGTGTTGAAGATGGAGTAGTACACCGTCTGTATCATCAATATCAGAGTAACGAGCGAAAGCAGGACAATAGATAAAACCCGATTCACACGTTTCGGGAAAACCGTGCAAATCGTGGCGAGAAAAAGCCCGATCGGCAGCGTGAATATCAGTGTATAGAAAAAGCCCCTATTCAGTATCGTCCTGAAGCAGAAAGCTTTAACAACGAGCTCCATGTAGAAGATCGAGATCGGGAAGAAAAGAAATGCCGCAGCCCGACGCGGCGCTTTTATTTTTATCATTCTTTACATGCCACCTATCCAGTATCCGATTCCCAAAACTAGTAAGGTTTTACTTGCCGCAAGGTCTTTTTCATCGGTTTATCAATGTGCGCGGCAAGTATTATTATTAGTCATCGGCAAGCTGATTAAATTATCATGCGTCCTTTTATATCTTGTAAGATATACCATATGTAAGAAATGACGCCGGATATACCAATAGCCGGATCTCAACTTATAATTATGTCAGCAGGAATTTGCAATGTCAAGGAAGTTGGAAAGTATTGGATGGGTGGAATTGTAAACAATTTATAAACTTTTAGGAGCGCACCTTGATTTGGAAGGGATATATGCGGCATGAAGATTTGGCAATAACAGAAGAAGTATAAGATGCGAGATAATAAGATACCCGATGTTAAGTCGATTAAATAAACTAATTAAAAAGCAGGTTCCTATATATCCTATCATAGAGAAACATTATGTTCCCAGCTGATATGTGCCTTTTCAAAAATGCTTTCTCCGTCCAGCAGAATGCCTGCATTCCTGTTCATAGCATCCATTTGACTTCCCAGTATTTTCACCGCTCTGGCAAAATCCTTATATTCATCTGCGGTGTTGTGGGCGTCGCTGCCAAGCAGATGGACAGCTCCCTCCCTTATCATCCTCATATACTTCGACCTGCGTGAGAATGGGATCAGTGCGGATGCGTTCAACTGGAGCGGTATCTTAAGTTCAATAAGCCGCCTGACGGTGTGGGCATCATAACGGTCAATATGGGCGATGACAGGGATGATGTTTCGGCCCTGGATGATTTGAGATAACGACTCGGCGGTCCAGACTGACCACCTGTATCCCGGCAATTCCAGCAGCATGCAGTTCGTGCCTTCGATGCAGAGCCTGTTAAGATCTTCAAGGCTTGGCAGATCAATATATAATGTGACCTCGGCTGCCTTGACGATATTCATACCCAAATCGACAGATTCGGTTGCATCGATCAGCATTCGATAACTGTGCTCCCGCCTGTTGATAAAGGAATCCACCGTATCGTGGTACATATAAAAATGCGGAGTTGCTACCACAGTAGTTATTCCGGCTTCCTTTGCCATTCTCAGCTGGTTCATTGAGGTTTCAAGCGAATCGCTGCCGTGATCGCACCCCGGCAGAATGTGTGCATGGAAATCTATAAGCATGGTAATTGCCTCTCTCCATCAATATACAAACATATATTACAACCGTATTTTATTATTTCAAAAATATGGATGTCGACGCGGGGCATGGATATCGATGCGGGGCGGCCCGGACCGACCCGGGCTGTTGATGGTTGATGCTGAGTGCCTAAAAGAAAGCTCAAAAAAACACTCCTGTCCTAATGGGGATTTGTGCTGCCAAAGGAAGGAATGTCAATATATATTGAGTGTTATATAGAGCTTTTGTTCCGGCAGCATATCAAAATCAAAAAGTGTAACATGATACCTGAAACGCGAACGTCCTGTATATGTATGTAGGGAAAGATATGGCCGGGATTTTTTATACTATTATAAATGACGAAAAATGAAAAATAAGTCAAATTATATCAAAAACGAAATTTTAATGTATGATTTATCATGTTGATTCTTGCCGGCACAACGCAACTTTTTGCATTAAGGATCTATCATCTTGAACTGTCGAACCATTATGTTTTTTCATATATTTTCTGTTCCTGATTCCCATATAGATCTTTGCGATTTCAAACTTCGTGATTACCTGCTTAAAACCTCCTGAAAAATTAAGGATCCCGATCAAGGCCTGGTCATTCTCACGGCAGTTGACCTGCTTTCCGGAAAGTTCACTGTTTTTTCAGTATCAGGCGGAATGTCGAGCCCTCGCCGGGTGCGGTCCTGACTGATATCTTACCGCCGTGCGAGGCTGCGATAAGGCGGGCTATGGACAGCCCCAGCCCATGGCCGGAAACCTGTGACCTGCGAGCCGATTCCGAGCGGTAGAAACGGTCGAATACCCGCATTGCCTCATCCCGCGTCATACCCGGACCCGTATCGGCGACCGAGATCCGAGCGGTGTCCCCCATGTCTTCGCATGATATCGTGATAGTGCCGCCTTTGGGTGTATACTTTATGGCATTGTCTATAAAGACCCTTACCGCCTGCTTGACGGCGCTGCGGTCGGCAAAAACTGCGGCGCTCTGTATTTGCCCCTGCTTCACATCGTGGTCCCTGGCTATGAGCTCCGTATCCCTGATCAGTTCCCTGCACAGCTCGGCAAGGTCGAATGTCTCCATTTCCAGTTTGAAGGTCTTTTTGTCGTGCCTTGCGAGAAACAGCAGCTTCTCGACGAGCTCGTTCATCGACTCGGCCTCCGATGATATGGCGCCGATCGCCTCCTTGGCCACTTCCGGGTCGGACATGCCCCACCTCTCCAGGAGCTGGGCATAACCGCGAATGACCGATATGGGGGTCCTCAGTTCATGGGAGGCGTCCGACACGAAGGCCTTTTGGCTCTCGTAAGCGGCTTCGATCCTGTCAAGCATGTCGTTTATGACCGAAGCCAAATCGCGCAGCTCATTCTTGGTGCCAAGTATATTTATCCTCATATCGAGATTGCTTGCGGATAAGTTGCGCGCAGCTTGGGCGATTTCGTCTATCGGCTTGAGTATGCTGGTCGCAAGACGTCTTCGGTTTGCGATAAGGGACAGGACCCGCAGCAGGTCGAGCGCGACTATGGTTATAAGCAGTATGATGTACTGCCTTGAATATTCACCTGAATTGGCGACAAATATATAACTCGTTCCGTCTTCGCCTCTGACGGTAAACTTTACATATAACGTTCCGTCAGAAAGGTCGATCAACCTGAAGTTATCGTCGCGGCTCAGACCGTCATAGGCAACAGTTCCGTCGGGCGCTTCGATCCTTGCCGACACAAGTTCCGTGCTGTGACCGACGGCTTCGTCTGCATACCTGCCTATGATCATGTCTACATGATCTGCATATTCAGGTATTAGAGCGGCGATAAACACGAATGTAAATATTATGGCAGCGGATACCGTGGATCCCAGCAAAAAAAGAGCATATCGCAACGCGATCCGAAGGCTGAGCGAAAAACGGATGTTGCTAAGTAACCTGTTCAGAATGGATCCCGCCTCTCTGTTTGGGAGGTAAATGAACGGCTATGCCTGGCTGCGGCTATGTCGCCTGTGTGGGATCATACCTGAGAGAATAGCCGACGCCGCGCACAGTGCAGATAAGTCTTATGTTATACTTCTGGTCGATTTTAGCCCTGAGATACCGGACATAGACATCAACGACATTTGCATCTCCGACATATTCATATCCCCAGACCTGGTCGAGGAGCTGGTTGCGGGTAAGTACGGTGTTTTCGTGCCTGGCAAGGTATTCCAGGAGGTCGTACTCCTTCTTGGTCAGTTCGATCGGCTCGCCGTTGCAAAATACCTGTCTGCCGGCAGTATGTATCTCAACCGGTCCGATCCTTATCATTTCCTGCTGTGCGGCGGGCCCGCGCCTTTTCAGCACGGCCCTGATCCGCGCCAGGAGCTCCTCTATGGCAAAAGGCTTGGTTATGTAGTCGTCGGCACCCGTGTCAAGGCCCGCGACTTTATCCGAGACGTCGTCCTTGGCGGTCAGAATTATTATGGGGACATCGCTTTGCCGACGGATCCTGCGGCAGACTTCTATACCGCTCATCCCGGGAAGCATCAGGTCAAGAAGTACCAGGTCAAAATTGCCCGAAAGAGCGGCATCCAGCCCGGCTACCCCGTCAAATGCCGTCTGTACGTCGTAACCCTCATGCCTGAGCTCCAGCTCAAGGTAGCGCGAGATCCTGGGCTCATCTTCAACTATAAGTATCCGGGACATCTACACCTCTCCCTTCATGACAGTGAAAACTAATGACAGTGAAAACGGCAAGGGGATGTACCGCCGGTACACCCCTGCGATTTAATCCAGTATATCATGAAAGGGAAGGGATAAAAAGAGCGATCGGCCATTTTCCTTTCTTCATCACTGCTCTATAATAATGTCTTCATCCTGAGAAGGGCGCGCATACCGGTTCGGATCTGTACTATGGGAAGTGCCCGCATTCCGGGATGGGTCCTGATCCTGAGCTGTGTTCGCGTTCCGGGATGGATCCACGGGGGCATCATCTGCCTGCCCGCTTTCGTCCTTGCTGTCCTTCCTGATTTCATCCCTGACAGCCTGGGCTGTTTTCTTTGCCGAATATACTATATTAGAGAAATCGCTGATCGCGTCGGGATCTTTCACGAAGCTTATCTTATAGCCGAGCAATATTGCGACGATCAGGGCGGGGATCGTGACATAGAAAGCGAATACTACGGCTATAAGCATGAATATAATAGAGAAGTTGGCAATGGTCTTGTTTTCCTTTCGAACGACCATGCGGTTGATATACCCCTTTCGGAGAAGGGATTTGAGCGCTTCCCAGAATGACCTTTCGGAAGAATGCTTAGATTTGAGTTTTCCCGAGCGTTCAAGCTCCGCCATCACACGGACGACATCGCCCTCGTATGCGTCAAGCAGACCGATGATCTCGTCGTAGGTGATGTTGGCTCGTGCACGGATGTATTCTACGTCTTCAAGGGTGTATTTTCGGTTCATATTCGATCCTCCGTTTCTATAGTGATGATGGGACAGATAAATTGTGAATGACCGGAATGCGGTATGCGTGATAAATGGAGAGCCATGATAATAGAGTGTTAATGGAGTGGAAGGGGATGAAGAGGACAGATCAGCAAAGGGGTATAATGGATGTGTACCGAGCTCCTGGCAATATAATAACCCGGCCATATGAAAGCGTAATTACGGCAAGATTAGAAAATGATTAAAATCCGGATTTTTTCGCTCAAAATCAATGAAAAAAGAGTAAAAAGAATCTCAGGAGCATTCACAGATTTCCTGCCGTCTCAATATAATGGAACATAAAGGTTGAAAGGCGGGAAATCCATGCGCGGCAAGTCTATTGGTGCGACATTGATTGCGCTTGGCGTGGGCATAGTGCTTACGCTCATTTGCCCACCCTGGCTTATGCTTTTGTTTATCGGGCTTGCGATGATAGCCGCGGGGGTATTGATATGCAGATAGGACGGCGCTGGATTTTCCGGAGATCATTCGGGCAACTGCGTGGGAAGGGATGAGTCTATGAAAGTGTTTATTCTTAAGGCCCCCAGGTTTCTCAGGGGAATTCTCAGAAAGCTGCTTGGCATTCAGACACATGAAAACTGAATTTTTCCGTCTGCGATTCCGGGGTCCCATATGGGATGCCGGTATTTTTTTGCCGCCTGCTTTGTATAATATTACCGGTCCATAACGTCAAAAGAGAACTGCAAAACTGCGGTTCTTTTCACATTTACAGGCATATCCATCTTTCCCGTGCATATTTATCATAGTGAACATGTCAGCGTTTTTTGGAGCGCGGGAGGAGTGTAGACAATGGAGTTGGAACTCAATAAGGAGAGTTACGTTTTTTACGATACCGGCCTGAACGTGACGGGCACCCGCGAGGAGATGTATGATGCGATAGTGCCGGATGCGCTGCCCGACATATTGAGGATCGTTGAAACCCACGGCGTGGCAATGATCGGTTCAAAGGAGATCCGCGACGGCCGGCTTACGGTTACGGGAGTCGTGCGCGCGAGTGTGATATACGTTCCCGAGACCGGGGAGGGACTTGAACACTTGGCGCTGACAATTCCGTTTTCCAACGTGTTCGACGTACAGGTCGAGCGGGGAGGGGTACTGCTCTGCAATGCCGACGTACAGTCGATCGACAGCCGGACCATCAACCCAAGGAAGATACTCGTCAGGGTTTCGGTCCGGGTCGGCGTCCGCTGCATGGAACAGAAGAGTTTCTCACTTTGCGCGGGTGTGAACTCGAAAGGCCGGGAAGACGTGCAGCTTCTTAAGCAAAGCCATATGGCAAAGCTGCCTTGCGCCGTAAAAACAAAATCCTTTACGGTAAACGACGAGCTGGAAATGCCTTCGTCCAAACCGGCGGCCTCCGAAATACTCAAGTGGAGCTGCAAGGCAACGGCCGGCGATTACAACATCATCGGAAGAAAAGTCGTGTTCAAGGGTACGCTTGCATTAAAACTACTTTGCAAGAGTCGCTCCGCGTCGGATGAGATCTTTGACACTGCCGTAGAGCTGCCGTTTTCCCAGATAGTCGAGGCGGATGGGCTTGAAGAAGGCGCGGAATGCACGATCGACCTGCAGCCGGAAGATATAAAGGTGGCGCTGATAGAGGAATCAGACGGAAGGCTGCTTTCAGTCAACGCATCATTGGAGGCGCAGGTCGCGGCATATGCCCCGAAGAGGCTGGAGACGATCGCAGACCTGTACAGCACTTCCATGAAGAGTTCGGTGGATGTACGACCCTACGCTTTTACAGAACTTGTCGATATTACTTCAAAGCGACAGACCATTCGCGACACTGTCGAAACCGACACCCCGGTGAGATATGTGCTTGATATGGAAGTACTGTTTGACGAAGCCTCGGTTTCCCGGGAGGGGAATATGGTCCGTGTGGACGTCAACGCCGATGTAAACGTTCTGTACGTTGCTGAAGACGGGGGGACCTTCCATGCGTGGCGCAGACTTCCCATATCGGTCAGGACGGAAGCGCCCGAAGGATGCGGCTGCAGGGTGAAGGTCACGTCGGCGTCGGAGGCTTTCAGTGCGGCAGCGGTAAGCGGGGCGGAAATCAGGTTCGACGCCTGCTTTGAATTGGAGATCACACTGAGGAAGAGCGTATTTGCCGTTCACTCCGCAAAACTCGAACCGTACGGGGAGGATGCACCGGTAAGGCCTTCAGTTGTACTCAAGTACCCCAACAAGGGCGAAAGCCTTTGGTCGATGGCAAAAAGGTACAACGCGACCGTAGACGATATTCGCGCCGCAAACGGGCTCGATCGGGACGCTGTCCCCGACCCGGATGAGCTGCTGCTGATTCCGAAACGGAGATAAGGGGGAATAGGTCGTGAATAACCGCACAATTTATGAAGACATTGCGCAGCGGACGAACGGCGACATCTATATTGGCGTAGTGGGACCGGTGCGCACCGGGAAATCTACGTTCATCAAGCGATTTATGGAAACGATGGTGATCCCGCGGATCGACAACGTGTATATGCGCCAGCGGGCTCAGGATGAGCTCCCGCAGAGCGGGTCGGGGAGGACCATCATGACCGCGGAGCCGAAATTCGTGCCCGAAGAAGCAGTGGAGATGACCTTTACCGGCGGCGAAAACCTGAGGGTAAGGCTTATAGACTGCGTCGGATATATGGTCGACGGCGCGATCGGCCAGTTTGAGGGTGACCTTCCCCGGATGGTCAGGACTCCCTGGCTCGACCACGACATCCCGCTGATGGAGGCAGCAGAGATAGGCACGCGAAAAGTGATCGCGGAGCATTCGACCATCGGCATCGTCATCACGACTGACGGGTCCATCACCGATATACCCAGGGAAGACTATGTCGAACCCGAGGGACGGGTGATCCGGGAGCTTCAGGAGCTGGGGAAACCGTTCCTGGTACTTGTGAATTCCGCATATCCCGATTCGCCGCGGGCTCTCGCTGTAGCTGATGAGATCAGGGATAAGTACAATGTGACCTGCATGACCACAAACTGCCTGACAATAGAGGAAGAGGACGTCGAGAACATTATCAGAGGCGTCCTGCTGGAATTCCCGATCAGGGAGCTCGGGCTGTTCCTTCCGGCCTGGGTGGAAGCGCTTGACGAGTCGCACCCGATCAAGAAGGACCTCTACGAAGCCATGCTCAAGGGAGCAAAAGGCATGCGCAGGGTCCGCGACGTCGCCGGCGCCGTCGAGGCCATGAGGAACTGCGACATCATCAGAGGTGTGAGAGTGGGCGGCATAGACATGGGGGCCGGCATCGCAGTGGCTTCGGTGGAACTGCCCAGGGAACTCTTCTACAGGACGCTCGGTGAACAGTCCGGCTTTACGGTAACTGATGACGGCGACCTGATGAGCCTGCTGTGCAGCCTGGCAAAGGTCAAGAAGGAGTACGACAAGATCGAAAAGGCACTGGAGGAGGTCAGGAGGGACGGTTACGGCATCGTCATGCCGACGGCCGAAGAGCTCAGGCTCGAAGAGCCGGAGATCGTCAGGCAGGGAGGCCGCTACGGCGTGAGACTCAGGGCGAGCGCACCTTCGATCCACCTGCTGAGGGCGGACATAACCACCGAAGTGTCGCCGATCGTCGGCAGCGAAAAGCAGTCCGAGGACCTGATAAGGTACCTGCTCAGCGAGTTTGAGGAAAGCCCGGGCAAGATCTGGCAGTCCAATATATTCGGCAAGTCGCTCAACGACCTTGTAAGCGAAGGCCTGCACAGCAAACTGAAGAGGATGCCGGACGACGCACGCCTGAAGCTGAGGGAGACCCTGCAGCGTATCATAAACGACGGAAGCGGAGGCCTGATCTGCATCATCCTGTAATACATAATTTCATAGAGCATTATTTAAATAACGAGGCTGAATCACCGTCAACCGGTTAGATGGCCTCACTTTTATTGTTTAAAAACGATGAATCGTTCACAAATACGACTGTAATGATTTGGTAGTTTATTATAATAAGTTGTCAGATATGAACACGGTCGAATCGATTATTTTGATACAGTTCCTTAGATATTCTGTCATTGTTTGAAAAGGTGTGTGGTGGTAAGCTGAAATTATACAATGTATACAATGCCCGTTTCATAATATACCGTGCACTTGTATTGAATAACAACGCTACAAAGGAGATCTGCATATGGAGAACCGAATAGCTAAGATAAAAGCCAATGTGGAAGCCCTGATGGACGCGGGGGTCAGGAAAACGACCTTTTACCCGCTGATCGCGGAGTCTTTGGCCCGGACCGAGGGCTTGCCGACACAAATCAGACGCGCGAAGGCCATGGAATACCTGCTCGACAACGTTAAGCTGGAAGTGTTCCCTTATGAACTTTTGGGAGGATCGATACTGGGGATGTGGCCGGTCGACCCGGTCCAGCCGAAATATGAGGATCTGATCGTACAGGCGGAAAAGTTCGTGGAAGAATACATAAACCCAAGCCAGGAAAAAGAACCGGTATATTTCTACGGAAGGGCCCGGAGGAACGAGAGACCCGCAAGCGGTACGGCTCCCATGATGAAATCGCGTTTTGCGCTCATGGCGCGCGACCACTATGACGCAAACGTCGATTATCTGACCTTGCAGAAGCTTATCAGGGAAATGCAGGCGAAGTATGCCGATGACGACCGCATCGAGGACTATGAAATAGCGAAGGTGCTTGAGAACAGGTTCCAGTATGACTACGGCGAAGAAGTCATGAAACGGGTGCTCGGCCTGCCCTGGATGGCAGCCAACCACCTCAATCTCAATTACGGCAGGGCGATCAACACAGGGTACCGTGCCGTACTTGAGCAGATAGAAGGGTACCTGGAAAGGACAAAGGACGACCCGGAAAAACAGGAATTCTATACTGCGTGCAAGATCGTCATCGAGGCGGCGATCCGCTACATGAAGAGGTATGCCAGGGCATATGCGGACGCAGCCGAGGCCGAGCAGGATGCGGAACGGGCACGGGAACTCCGTGAGATCGCAGCCGTTATCGATAAAGTATCTACCGAGAAGCCTGAAACCTTCCGCGAGGCGATCCAGCTTGTGTGGCTTACCCATCTGATCGCCAATACCGGTTTGGGTTCCGCCCTCAGCTTTGCGAAATTCGATCAGTATATGTACCCGTTCTATAAGCGCGACATTGAGGCCGGGCGCATCACGTTTGAAGAAGCACGAGACCTCGTATGCATGCTGTACCTGAAGTGCAACGAGCCCAAAATGCGCACAGTGCAGAGCATGGCTCTCGGCGGACTGAATGCCAGGGGAGAAAGCACGGCAAACGATTTTACAAAGGTATGCCTGGCTGCTGCCAGGGTCACCAAACTGCCGTATCCGAACATCTCGCTCCAGGTTTCGCCCACGAAATCTCCCGAATGGTTAATGGACGAAGCGATGGAGACCATCAGGCTGGGATTCGGCATGCCTCAGCTCGTAAACGCTGACGTATGGATGAAGGCTTTCCTCGACCTGGGACACGCTCCCGAGCACGCGTGCAACTTCTACAACATGGGATGCGTAGAGACACTGGTAGCCGACGCATGTGCCGGTTGGCTCATAGTTCCGAACGGTTTCGTTTCCTTCTCGCAGATTTTGGATGAGATCCTTGACGATTACAAGGCCGGCAAAGTGAAGCTGGATTCATTTGAAGAACTGATGCAGACCATGGTCGACCGGATAAAGATCGCCATCGCCCAGAGAAAGGTGCCCGCGGATTACAGGTTCATGAACCAGCGCGGATATGACCCCTTTGGTTCTGTCTGGATCGACGGCTGCCTCGAAAAGGGCAAGGATATGTTCCAGGGCGGACCGGCCGTTCCGGGCCATATTCCGATCGCCGGATGCGGTCTCGGCAACGCCACGGATTCTCTCGTGACGATCAAGGAACTGGTGTTCGATTCCGGTAAGTTCACTTTGGATCAGCTCATCGACATAGCCCGCAGCAATTACGAGGGACACGAGTCGCTTCGCACATATATCAGGAATAATCTCCCGCACTACGGCAACGGCATCGGCTGGGTCGATGAGATCGCCGCAAAAATGTTCAATACGTTTACATCGGAAGTCAACAAACTCAATGACGGAACGCTTAAAGAGAAGTATGTAAGCAGTTTCTTCAGCTATACCCAGGCAACAAGTCTCGGCGAGGTCACCGGAGCGACGCTCGACGGGCGCAAGAAAGGCCAGCCTATCAGCGACGGTTTGGGACCTGTCCAGGGCCACGACACGAAGGGCCCGACCAGCCTGCTTAACAGCCTGTTGACTTTGGATTATTCCTTCCTCAACGGAGCGCTTGCGACTAACCTCAAGGTCACCGCATCCCTGTTCAGCACCAAGGGCGGCGTAGCGGCGCTCAAGAGCCTGCTGAAGACATATCTCGGGCAGGGCGGACCGCAGATCCAGATCAACTTCGTCACCCCCGAAGAGCTTTTGGATGCGAAAGTCAATCCGCATGCCCACCGCAACCTGGTCGTGCGAATTGCGGGATTCTGCGAGTACTTTATCTACCTGGACGACAAGATGCAGGACGAGATCATTTCGCGTACCGCTTACGCGACTGTCTGAGATGTATCTTTGACGCAGCAATAATAACCTCAGGGAGAACAGCATGGGCGAAAAGATTTTATACGGCAAGCTCCGGGACGGCAGGAAGGTTTCGCTGTACCGGCTGAAAAACAGGAGCGGCGCCGAAGTCGAAGTGCTTGATTTCGGTGCGGTTATAAGGGCAGTCAGAGTCCCGGACCGTGACGGGAAACTCGTGGACGTGGTAATGGGCTATGATACCCTGGAAGATCAGCTCAGTGCCTTGGGATGGAACTGCGGCGTCATGGGGCGCGTCGCCAACCGCATCGGCGGTGGAAGGCTGTGGATCAACGGCAGGCTCCATCAACTGCCGCTCCCCGAATGGGGAGGGAAAAAGGCCCCGTTCGTCATCCACGGAGGTGCAGGGTGTTACGCTATGAAGCTGTTTTCCGGAAGGCTGCATGAAGACGAAGAAGGAGATAAGGTCACCCTGTATCATCGTGACCGTGGAGAAGGCGGTTTTCCGGGTGAGGTTGACGTATGGGTCACATATATCCTGACGCCGGATAACGAGTTTATTTTACGTTACCGCTGCCTGCCGACAGAGGATACGATAATAAATATCACAAGCCATGTATACATGAACCTCAACGGGCACGGCAACGGAACGATACATAACCATATCGTGCGAATGGACGCGGATTTCTTCACGCCCGTTGCTCCGGGCGGATTGCCGACCGGTGAGGTCCTCAGGGTGGACGGCACGCCCTTCGACTTCCGCGGGACGAAGAAGCTTGGTGAGGGGCTTGACAGCGGGTCCGGGCAGATCGCCATCCAAAACGGATACGACCACAATCTATGCCTGTCGGGAACAGGATACCGCGAATGCGGATGGGTCTATTCCGATTTGACGGGGATAAGGCTGACGCTCCGGACCGACATGCCGGGGGTCCAACTGTACTGTTCGTGCAACGAAAGGGACACGGAGGGTGCAAAGGAAGGCAGGAAATACTCAAGGTTTGGCGCGTTCTGCCTGGAGACACAGTATTTTCCTGATGCGACGGCATATCCGCATTTCCCGCAGCCAGTCACTCCCGCAAACACTGTGTATCAGTCTCAGACAGGGTTCAGATTCAGTATAACGCCATAAACAGTATCAGCATCAAGCCAATACAACAGAAAAATACACAAAAAGACGGCACTCAAAGACATATGGGTCATAATCGATCCCGTACCGTCGCCGTCGAGATGGAGGATATTATGAGAGCAGTTGCGGTCATGGAGCCTAACAAGGTTCAAATGGTTACAGACGTTCCGATGCCCGTTATCGGTGATTATCAGGCGCTTGTCAGGGTCCGGGCGTGCGGCATATGCAGCAGCACCGACCTGAAGATCGTCCACCACGAGCACCCGGAATCGAGTTTTTTCAAATTTGTCTACCCGACGATACTGGGGCACGAAGCCGTCGGCGAGATCGTGGAGCTTGGCCCTAAGGTCAGGTATCTCAAGGTCGGCGACAGGGTGGTAAGCCCCCTGCCTTCCGGGATGCGTGACGCCAACTCCAAGTATACCAACAGCTATGGTCAAATGGCCGAGTATTTGACCGCAACCGACATCAGGGCGATGAAGGAAGACGGCGTTACCGGCGAAGGCCTGTTCATGAGGTTCGATGAGATCGACTACCTGACAAAGGTATTCCCAAAGGAAATTTCCTTCGTAGACGCGGCGATGATGCTTACATTCAAGGAAAATTACAGCGCTCTGATCAACTTCGGCGTAAAGGAAGGCATGGACGTCCTCATCTTCGGAGACGGTTCCGTTGCAATGGGTTTGTCTTACCAGTTGAAGGCTTACAACGTCAACTCGGTAGTAGTGATCGGCCATCATGACGACAGGCTGGAGCGCATCAAAAAGGTCTCCTCACCAAACATCCTTATAAACTCGCACAGTGAAAGCCCCGAGGAAGTATTGAAGGACCGCAGGTTCGACATTGTCATCGATGCAGTGGGGAAAGTCGAGATCATCAAGCGCGGCGCAAGGTTCCTCAAGCCCGGCGGCAAGGTCTGCGTGTACGGCGTATTGGCTGAGGGCAAGAGCACCATAGACCTGTATGAGCTGCCGAACAACGTAAGCGTCCATATAATGAGCTATCCATACCGCGAGCACCGCACCCATGACACCATCGTCAGGATGATGCTTGACGGCACACTGAAGGCAAGCGATTTCTATGACGTGGTCCTGCCGGTCGAGCGGTGCGCGGAGGCGATCCGGATGCTTGAACAGCGTAAGGCTTTCAAGGTCATACTGACATGGGATTGACATCATTATGAAAAATACGAATGATGTAAAAAAGATACCCCATGATGTGACAGGTCGAATTTTTGACATACAGTTTTTCTGCGTACACGACGGTCCGGGTATCCGCACGACGGTGTTCCTGAAAGGTTGTCCACTTAACTGCATTTGGTGCCACAACCCTGAAGGTATCTCACGCGAGATACATCTCTCGTTCGTCGAAAGCAAGTGCATCGGCTGCGGGGCCTGCGCGGCGGTCTGCGATGTGCACAGATTTGAAGACGGCAGGCATGTTATCGAACGTTCCCGCTGCACACTCAGAGGGAGTTGTGTCGCTGTCTGCCCGGCAGGCGCCCTCAGCTTTGTCGGACGTGACGTAACTGTCGGAGAGGTGATCGGAGAAGTATTGCGGGACAGGATGTATTACGGTCCGAGCGGAGGGGGGATGACCCTTTCGGGCGGTGAGCCGGCAATGCAGCCGGAGTTCATGCTGGCGCTCGCAATGGCAGCAAAGGCAGAAGGGCTCAACGTTGCGGTAGAAACAAGCGGTTATGCTCCATTCAGGGTTTACGAGGCAGTTTTGCCTTACGTAGACACGTTCCTCTACGATGTCAAGGAAACCGAGCCCGCGCTCCATGTGAGTTTTACGGGTGTAGGGAACAAGCTCCCCATGGAAAACCTGCGAAAGCTATATGCGGCCGGTGCTTCGATCCTGCTTCGCTGCCCGATAATACCCGGTCTTAATGACAGAGACGATCACTTCAGGGCAATAGCCGGTCTGACTAAGGAAATGCCGAACCTGCTCGGTGCGGAGCTGCTTCCGTACCACAGGCTCGCGGCATCCAAGAGCGGCAGGATGGGGCTTCCCATACAGGAAGAGTTCCGGCCGCCGTACCCGGAGCTCAAGGCTGAATGGAACGAAAAGCTCAAAGCTTACGGAGCCAGGGTGTTCGAAGCTTAACGGACGGGAGGTCGGAAGATATGCTGTTTCTTGCATTTGACGTAGGCACGAGCTCGGTGAAGGCGTCACTGGTAAATGAGCTCGGCGAAGTCGTGGATTTCGCGGATCACATTTATCCTGACGATCCCCGATGTTCCGAGACCGAACAGGACCCCCTGTCCTGGTGGGGAGGAGTATATTCGACTGCGAAGGCGCTGTTTGTCCGCAAGCCCGAATACAGAGGACAGGTAGAAGCCATCGGAGTCGGGGGGCACATGCTGGGATGCCTGCCGGTGGATGCGGAAGGCATTCCTCTGAGGCCTGCGATGCTGCATTCCGACACGCGGGCGGCCAAAGAAGAATCGCTGATTGCCAGGTCGATAGGAAGAAACGAGATTTACCTTCGCACGGGAAATACTCTCGGGGCTCAAAGCACGCTTGCAAAAATACTGTGGGTAAAAGAAAACGAGCCTTCGGTTTACGGCAAAACGGCAAAGTTCCTGCAGTCAAAGGACTTTATCACATCAAAGCTTACGGGGAATATTGATACATGCGACTACTCCGACGGAGCGCATGCGCAACTGATGGACATCTATACCAGGCAGCCGGTATCCGAAATCTTTGACGAACTCGGCATAGATACGCAAAAGATCCCGACCTTCAGGAAAGGCACGGACATTGCGGGGAAGCTCACCGATGAAGCGGCGGATCTGCTCGGACTGCCCCCGGGCATACCGGTCATAACCGGAGGCGGTGACGGGGCTTGCGCGAACGCGGGTGCAGGCATCTCCACCGGAGAAATGTACTGCTCTCTTGGCACGACGGCATGGCTGAGTTACAACTCTCCGGAACCGGTCGTCGACAGCGCAAGGAGAGTCTTCAACATCCCGTCCCTGGACGGTGAGGGCGTCGGGGTGTTCGGCACTATGCAGGCTGCCGGGAAGTGCATAGAGTGGGCAAGCGGCCTGTTTGGCGTACAGGATGTCGCGGAGTTCGACAGTATAGCGGCTCAGGCTCCCGAGGGCTCCGGAGGTCTGATTTTCCTGCCTTACATAGAAGGCGAGCGTTCGCCTATTTTTGACCCGAACGCCCGCGGAGTCTACTTCCGAATCGCATCCGAACACGGTAAGGCGCATTTCATGAGGGCAACGCTTGAGGGCGTTACGCTCGCACTCAGGAGCATCCTGGAAGTCTACCGTGAGACGCGGCAAATCAGCGATATCCGTGTTATCGGAGGAGGAGGCAGGTCACGGTTGTGGCGGCAGATGATGGCGGATATATTCAATGTCCCCACGTGGACTGTTTCTTCCAGGACCAGCAGTGTGACTTCGCGCGGGGTCGCGCTGGCCGCTGCTGTCGGTGTGGGCGTGTATAAGGACCTTGGCCAGGCCGGAGCGGCGTTCTCCCCCGTGGAATGGTCCGAACCGAGACCGGAATTCAGCAAACTCTACGATGATCTGTATAAAACCTTTGTGGAACTGTACTGCAGGATAAATGACCTTTATTGATTCAGTGCACGGATTCAGTGCAAGCATAAGCTGAGTATTAATTCCGTATATCAAAATCTGTATATATTTCGGAACATAGTCCGCTGCTCTATCCGGTGTTTTTTACACGGGTTTTGCCGCGCAATGGATGAGAGGAAGGAAGATTTATGAGAAAGACGATCACACTTGGCGTAGCACCCATTAAAAGGGCGTTCCTGTCGATGGAAGCCGCAAAGGCGCAAAAGGACAAGATGATGGCGGTGATAACGTCTCTGGACCCGGAGCTTCTGAAGATAGTCGACATCGACGATTTGTGCGATAACGGTATAGCCTCGAATGCAGATCTGGTACCCAAGATCGTCGAGAAATTCAGGGACGCAAAAATCGATGCTCTGTTCATCCCGTTCTGCGACTTCGGAGCGGAAGCAGTTGCCGGCGGTATCGCGGCTGCGTTAAGGGTCCCGACGCTGGTGTGGGGGGCCCGCGACGAAGCTCCGAACACACCGCAGGCAAGGGGCCGGGATACCCAGTGCGGGTTGTTTGCGGCCACAAAAGTCATAAGGAACTACGGCGTCAAGTTCAGCTATATTTTCAACGAACCGGCGGACAGCGCGGTATTCAGGGAAGGTTTCATGAATTTTATCCGGGTGGTCGCAGTCGTGCGTGACATGAACGGACTTCGCGTACTTAAGATCGGCGATCGTCCGGTGGATTTCCTGAGCGTGCAGGCGAATGAAGCTGCGCTTGCCAACAAGTTCAATGTCACGGTCGTGCCGGCAGCACCGAGCATGCTGATACAGCAGGCCTACAGACTGATAGAATCCGGAGACGCGGAAATGGACGAGTACATCGAGGATCTGAAGGCCCGCTATGAGACCATTACATTCAGCCGCGGATTCCCGGGTACGACTCCCGTATCGGATGAAATGAACCTGAAAAAATGCGCCGCACTCAAAGTTGTCATCAAGCGCACGATGGAGCGCCAAAACTGCAGCGTTGCCGCATTCGAGTGCTGGTCGGCATTTTCGTTCGGATATGGCATCTGCCCGTGTCAGGCCGTAGGTGATCTGACTGACGAGGGATTGCCTCTTTCATGTGAATGCGACGTTTACGGCGCCATAACAATGGCGATGCTTCGTGCCGCATCACTCTACGAAGATTCCTGCTTCCTGGCCGACCTTACGATACGTCATCCTCAAAACGACAATGCCGAACTTCTGTGGCACTGCGGTCCGTTCCCGTACTCTCTCAGGAAGCCCGACACCAAAGCAGCGCTGCAGCATGGGCAACAGGTATTCGAGCTCAGGCAGGGTCCGCTGACACTGGCAAGGCTGGGAGAGCTGGAGGGAGAATGGTTCCTGTTTTGCGGAGAAGGCGAGACGACTACGGGACCGGCAACAACCAATACTTATGTCTGGTTTGAGGCGGACAACTGGAAGCGTTGGGAGGAAAAGCTCATGTTCGGTCCGTACATACACCATATCGGGGCGATCTACGGAAAATATCTGCCCGTCCTTCGCGAAGCCGCCCGATATCTTGGGATCACGTTCGACAACGCTCACGAGCAGGGGATCCACAGCCTGTAAGATGCAGTGCTTCGGCTCCGGAACAGGCATAGCCCGATCCTTTGGGGGTGATACGGAAGAACGCCCGTCAATGATCCCGCAGTCATATCAAACTTGACGATGAGGAGGGATGCATATGTATCGTTCGCTCAATCCCGGTGCTGTCAACATCAAGGACATATCCTTCGGGGAACTGCTTCCGATCGCTGCCGAAGCGGGATTTGGCGCAGTTGATTACGATCCCGTCAGGATAGAACAGGAAGCGGGCATCAGAGGCGCTATCGACCTGATGGGCAAATACGGAGTGATCGTTTCGAGTTTCAGTTGTCCGGTAAAGTTCTCAATGTCCGAAGAGGATTTTAACGATTCGTTTTCCGGGCTGGAGAAGACTGCGAGAGTTGCCCGCTCTTTAGGGATCAAACGCTGCATGTCCGTTCTGATGCCGGCATCCGATACGCTGGAATACGCGGATAACTTCAGGATAACCACGAAGCGTCTGCGCAGGATCTGCGAAGTCCTGAAGGAATATGAGATTTCACTGGGGCTGGAATTCATCGGTCCAAGAGGGATGCTGAGCATGTTCAGGCACATCTTCATCAATACGATCGAAGGGACCCTGGAGCTGTGTGACGCTGTCGGGACCGGTAATATAGGCCTCGTCCTGGATGCGCATCACTGCTATACTTCCGGAGAGCCCGGCGACGGTTACCTGAAGTATATCAGGGGTGAAGAAGATATCGTCATCGTACACCTCAACGACGACGCAAAAGGCGTACCCTATACCGATCTGGGAGATTTCCCCCGGTTCATGCCGGGAGAAGAGGGCGGCGGCGCCAACGATCTGCATGCATTCATGAACGGCCTGCTGGCTATAGGATACACGGGGCCGGTCATACTCGAGCCGTTCAGCAGAAAGCTTTCCGGGATCTCCGATCGGATCGATATCGCCAAAGAGGTTTATGCCAGCATGGATCTGGTCTGGCCTGAATAATCAAACATACAACATAGCAAAAAAGGAGAAAAAACTATGGACTTGAAGAAGGTCAAAGTCGGCCTGGTAGGCAGCGGCAATATCAGTTATACCTATTTGAATACGCTGACGAAATTCTCGATCATCGACATGGTCGGATGTTCCGATCTGATCCCGGAAAAAAGCAAGGCCCGCGCCGAGCTGTTTGGGATCAGGCAGATGACGACCGAAGAGATCCTGGCCGATCCGGAAATCGAGATCGTTGTCAACACGACGGAGCTGTTCAACCACAACAAGGTCACAAAGATGATCCTTGAAGCCGGCAAACACGTGTATTCGGAAAAGGCCATGGGTGACAACTACGAAGGCGCAAAGGCAAACTATGATCTTGCCAGGGAAAAAGGGTTGAGGCTTGGCAGCGCACCCGACATCTACATGGGTGCCGCATACCAGACCGCCCGTAAGCTGATAGACGATGGGATGATAGGCATACCTCTCCTTGCATACGCACTGTGTTTCAGGGGATATCCGTTCCATGCCATGCCTATGGAACTCCCGAAGACATTTGGCCAGCATGGTTCCTCCATCACCTATGATATGGCCGGATACTACATAAATGCTCTTGTAGCTCTTCTCGGCCCTGTCAAACGCGCGTCGGGATATTCCAGGTTCTTCGAAGACCGCATGTATATAAACACTGCGCATCCCCGGTACGGGCAGAAGATCGACAAGAACACCGGCGAGACAGTCATGATGGGAAATCTCGAATTCGAAAACGGCTGCTACGCTTCACTGGCCATGTGCTCGGAAGGATTCCCGCCGGAGATCCCGCGCGTAGAGATACTCGGGACCGAGGGAACGCTGATACTGCCTGACCCGAACTATTTCGGAGGCTGGGGACGCGACGTATATCTGACACGGGCAGGAAATCCGGGTGAGAAGTTCAAAGTGCCCTTCACACATGGATTTAGTGACACGGATCCCAATGAACCTCCGAAGTCCGGCAGGCGCGAACCCTGCCACAACAGCTGGCGCGGTATCGCGGTAGTAGACATGGCCTATGCGATCCGCAGAGGCCGTCCGCATCGCTCCAGCGCCGAGCTTGCGCTCCATACCGTAGAGATCCTCACTGCCATCGACAACTCCAACGCGGACAACAAGGTATATACCATCGAGACCCGTCCGGAACGCCCGGCTCCTCTGAAGCCCGGTTTTTACGGAAATCCTCTCGTCATGGAAGCGTCCATAGACCTGTGATCAGGGCAATAACGCTTCCTAAGCACATCCTCAAAATGTCGTCCCTCAGTTATTTCATATAACAAGTAATAGGAGGAAATCGAAATGAAAAAAGCATTCATTTTTTTGCTTGCCTTCATCATGGTGTTTGCTATTTTTTCAGGATGTAAGGAAAGCGAAACCGGAACGTCCCCTGAACCCACAGCAACACCGGGCTCCCCTACGCCGGGCGGCAGCAAGCAGCCTGCGGAGCAGGGTCCGGACCTATCAAAGGAAACCGTCCTTCCGTTGGTAGAAGAAAAGTACAACATGACCGCGTTTTGGTCCTATGACACTGCGACGACCTATTTCACGGACATGAACGACAGGCGGATAACCCAGTACATCGAGGAACTTACCAACATCCACATGGACTACCAGATCCCGCCTCAGGGTATGGAAAACGAAACGTTCTCACTTATGATCACGTCCAATGACTGGACCGACATCATGTGGATGAACGACATCCCGATCACAGGCGGCCCGGACAAGTGGATCGCAGACGGCATCATCCTCAGGCTGAATGAACTCATCGATGCTTATGCTCCAAACTACAAGGCGATGCGCGAGTGGAGCGATGTTCACAAAAAGGAGACCATAACCGACGAAGGCAACATAGCCGGCATGAGGTTCGTAACCTCCTATCCCGGAGAACCCCCCTGGACAGGTATCGGCATCAGGCAGGACTGGCTGGATAAGGTGGGTATGCCTGCCCCGGTCACGATCGATGATTGGTACAGGGTACTTACCGCTTTCAAGGAACAGCTTGGCAAAGCGAACTCCCTGATGCTTCCGCCCACCGGTTTCTTCTACTCCAGCGAGTTCGTATCCGCTTTTGGCGTCGGCAAGAGCTTCTATCAGGATAATGGAGTTGTGAAGTATGGTCCTCTGGAACCCGGCTTCAAGGAATATCTGGCAACGATGGCCAAGTGGTTTGCCGAAGACCTGATCTACAGGGACTTCATGACCGCCGAAAACAACACCACCTTCTGGTCGGTGTTTGGATATGACGATGGCATCATCTCCGCATCGCACACCATGTGGCCCTTCTGCGCAGACGGAATGATATCCTACAACAGGGTCGACGCAGAGAAGAACCCGGACTTCTGGCTGACGCCTGTAAATCCTCCATGGAGGGACGAGAACACTCCCGCAGGGCTGTCATATGTGCAGAGCCCGGTCCGTGACTACACTTTCGTGTCCACACAGTGCGAACGCCCTGACCTGGCGGTCCGTTGGCTCGACTGGCGCTACAGCTGGGAGGGAGCGGTGACCTGTGAGTACGGGATCGAAGGCGAGTCATTCGATTATGTGGACGGCAAGCCCGTTTTCAGGGATTTCATGCTCGACACCAACTCCGATACCGCTGCTGAACGCTATAACTACATGTACATGGGAGACAAGCCCGGATGGTACCTCTATGACAAGATGTGGGAGACAATGGCCAACCAGAACGTATTCATCGCATACGAGACCTGGCAGCAGGCTCCGCATCATCAGAACATGCCCGACGGCCTGACCATGACCGCTGAAGAATCGGGAGTATACAACAAGAACATACTCGACATAGAGACCTATGTACAGGAATACACGATCAACATCATGTTCGGCAACCGCAAGCTCGAAGACACATATGACGAGTTTATTTCACGCCTCAAGTCCATGGGCATTGACGAGTGCATAGCTGCGCAACAGGCTGCACTTGACAGGTATAACGCGAGATAACTGTCTGATATCGTACTTCTCCTTTGGCAGGACCCGCCCGGGCCTTGAACAAAGGCGGGTCTTGCCTCCCTCTGAAACCGGAATCGGACACACAGGCAAAAATCTGCAAGATCAAAGGTAAAGTAAGGTAAAGTGAGGATCAGGCAAATGAAGAAGATGAAAGCCGGCTTTATCGGCTTCATGGAACAGGGAGCGGATCCCTGGGTACAGCTCGAGAAAGCCGCGAAAATCGGCTACAAAGGGACTGAAAACGGCGAATTCATCCTGTTCAGGGGAGACGTGCAGGAGAACCTTGCCCGTATGCGCGACATGGGCATGGAATGTCTCACCGTCGCCGCGGGGAATTCGGAGGTCCTTGAAAAAGAAGACGGCGTGAAGAAAATGATCGAGCGCGCACACATCATTGGAACAGAGCGCGCCGTCGTGTTCCACGGCAAGGTTTATTTCACAAAGATGAACAGGCCCGTCACTTATGACGACGTTATGCATGAGATCGAGGTCCTGCAGAAGGCCGCCGAGGAATGCAGGCGTGAAGGCATCAGGCTTGCCTACCACAACCACGATCCGGAATTCCGCATCAGCTTCAACGGGCTTACGGTGCTTGACATGCTGCTGGCTTATGCTCCGGACCTTTGGCTCGAACTGGACGTCGGCTGGACCACTTACGCCGGATGGGATCCTGTCGATGTGCTCAAACGCGTCGCACCTCGGCTGTCCGCAGTCCACTTCAAGGATTTCTTCCCGGGTCCCGATGTTCAGGTGCCGCTTTGGGGAAGCAGGGAACTCTACAGCATGCCTAACTTCTGCTCGCTGGGCAGCGGAGCTCTGGACGTTCACGGATGCCTGAAGGCATGCGCGGAGATCGGTATGGATTATGTCGTTGTAGAACAGGATTATATGCATAGGCTTACCCCGATGGAAGCGCTCCAGGTAGATTACCTCGTCATGAAGGAATCCGGGTTGGTTGAGTAGATCCGAACTGTTGAAATAAGATATTTGATATAAGATCATTTTACTATTATTAAGATCTTATAAATGCAATAGCGGAAACAGCTTACTGAGTTTATTTGCTGGAACATGAAATCAATCTCTACAATGAAAAGAGGTAACAGAGATGGCAAAACTGAAAGCGGCATTTATAGGGTTTATGCCCTTCGGCGACCCCAACTTCGACATGTATGCGTGTCTCGAAAAATACGCCAGGCTCGGATTCAAGGGCTTTGAGGGGGGTGACATGCTCCTTCGCGGAGACGTTGAAGAGAACCTGAAGAGAGTAAAAGGGTTCGGCATCGTGCCGATCACGAGCGGGTACATGAAGAGGAGAATGGATGGCAGCGAAGTAAAGCTCGAAGATATCATCGCCAACTGCCACAGACTTGGAGTCAAGAGGATCACCTTGTTTTCCGGTGTCGTAGGCCGTTATCGTTTCAGCGATCAGGAAGTTCCCCCTACATACGATGAGGTCATGAAGGAAATCGAGGAACTGGAGGCCGTGGCGACCGAGTGCAAGAAGGAAGGCATCGAATTCGCGTTCCACAACCACGATATAGAGCTCCAGTTGTGCTATCGGGGTGTTCCGGCGCTGTACCTGATGTGCGCCAACTCCGAAAACCTCAAAATCGAGCTGGATATAGGATGGTGCCTCGCAGGCGGAAAGGATCCCGCGGTCGTTATGCGCGATCTCGGTGACAGGCTCAGCAGCGCGATCCATGTCAAAGACTTCATTCCCGGTACGGTGGAGATGCCGCGCAGGGACGGCGGGATCAACATTATGCCGCAGTTTGTCGCACCCGGCACCGGCGTGCTGAACCTGAGAGAATGCCTGAAAGTTGCGTCGGAGATCGGCGTCGAATGGGCCGTCCTCGAGCAGGATTTCCAATACAATCTGTCGCAGGTCGAGGCGCTGACCGCTTCCTACCTTATCATGAAAGAAAGCGGATATGTCGAATAGCCGAATTGACGAATATTCGAATATTCGATGAACTGCCGATCTCTGCATATGACAAAAACCAGTGAGAAGGTATTTATAAATCTGTGCCAATCTAAAAATGTGATAGGATGAGGATCAGTATATGAAACAGATCGTTGCCAAACCGTTGACCCCCGAGGGGTTTGCGAGATACGGAGCTTACCAGGACCTGCTTGACACGGCTGACCTCGCAAAAAAGTCGGTACTTCCTCCCTTTGGGTTCTTTCCCGATGTTATGACTCTTGAATTTGGCGGAGCACCTACCGTTTCGGTCTGCCACGTCAGGAAAACCGACAGGAACATCGTTTCCTTCATGGAGGCCCATGCGAGGACTTGCGAAGGGCTGCTGCCTCTCGACGGAGACGTCATAATTTATGTCGGCCCCGCATTCGGGCCGCCGGAGCGCTGGGATTCCGGCAAGCTGGAAGCATTCATCGTCCCCAAGGGGACATTTGTCAAGCTCAATCCGCTTGTCATTCACGGTACCCAGTATGCGATAGATACTGACGAAGTACATCTCCTGTGCATGCTTCCCGCAAGGACCTTCAACAATGACATGTTGTCGGCCATTCTCAAGGAAGATGACAAAAAGGTCGAAATCACGCTCGAATAAGACCGGCGTGGTATAGATATACAGGTTTGTAATTGAATTTTCGTGCAAAAAGGGATGGACTGTAATTGTCGATCCCTTTTTATCGACTGCTCATTCCGGAAGCAGCAATATTGCATAAGACGGTCCTGCACAGGCATGAACCGGTCCTGCACAGGAAATTACGGCAATTTATAAATGACAAAGGATTTGATTTGTGGTAAAGTAGGTTTTGAAATGTATAAAAGTATGAAAAAATATTATGCGCGACAGTAAAAAATTGTGATGAATGACCGAAGGAGGAATCATTGCGGAAAGGCTGCAAAGGAGGAGCAGCGATATGACATTGAACGAACTCAACGTTTTTCTTGCGGAACTGACGGAGAACGAGAAAATATCCAGAGAAAGATATCGGGACAACAGCGTCCCGGAGCAATTTCGAAACCTGACCAAGCCGCTGGTGTACTATTACACTTTGGATGACAATCTGAGTATACAGATCAACAACAGTCCCCAGCATGTCAGGAATGAGGTATTGCAAAGGAGGACGCCTCCATCATTTCACGCGGGCATGAAAGGCGTTGAAAGGTGGCTTTGCATTCAGAAAAATCCCCGGTTTGTCACCCATGTCGATCATATGCACACATACTTCGAGATAAACTATATGTATTCAGGAGTGTGTGTTAATATAGTCGACGGACACAGGATCGTGATGGAACCCGGCGATTTTGTATTTATGAAGCCCGGAAGCGTGCACAGTATATTGAAAACCCGCGAGACAGATATTTTAGTGAACATCATCCTCATGCCCCACGCAGCCAGTGCTATACTTGATAAGACCCTGATCGGCGCAAATGATCTGTCATCGTTCATAATAGAAGCATTATACAGTGATACGACCAGGCCAAATCACCTGTTTTTGAAAATGAGGAATACGGAGTCTATACAGGACGCGATGGCAAGGCTGATGTGCGAGTACTTCGATCCGGACCAGGTGGCTGCGGAAGTACTGGCAGAAAGCTATTTGAGGACCGTTTTTGCGCTGCTGTGGCGGGAGAGCACACTCAACCCCGAAAAGGCGGTCTACGCAAAAAAGCCCAACTCCATGGTTGCTGAAATAATCAGTTACATACATGAAAATTGCGTCGACTGCACACGCTACTCGGTAGCAGATCACATCGGTTATAACAGCAACTATATCAGCAGCCTGCTTGTCGAGCATACCGGCAAGAGCTTTGTTACGATACGCAACGGGTTCAGGATGGAAAGGGCAGAGAAGCTGTTGTCTTCAACTGACATTCCCGTCAGAGATGTGGCCGAGCAGTGCGGCTTTACCAACATCACGCAGTTCTATAAGGTCTACCGTGAGTATTTCGGGCGGCTTCCGAGGAAAGAAAACCAAGCAACGGACAGTAAGAGCGCGATTTAGCGGATATTTTCGATATAATTCGATCATACAGTCAAAACACGTATAAATCGTTCTTTTCGGTTTCAAATTGAATGTTGTGGAAAAACATCCTGACTGATATAATCTACTTCATATTAGCTTGTTTTTGAAAGGTGATGGTTTTTTGCCCAGCGACAGTTTACCCGGTCAGTTGCTGCTTCAGCTGGTACTTATCCTTCTGAATGCGGTCTTCGCCAGTGCTGAGATTGCGGTTATATCACTCAATGATATAGCGCTCAGGCAATCCGCTGATTCGGGTGACAAAAAGGCCAAAAGGCTTGTAAAGCTGACTGAGCAGCCTTCCAGGTTCCTGGCCACGATACAGATAGGGATCACGCTGGCCGGTTTTCTTGGAAGTGCGTTCGCTGCCGAGAATTTTTCGGACTATCTTGTAGAATTCGCATTGAGAGCAGGAGTGGGGATATCCCCAAAGGTGCTCGACACCATTTCGGTCATCGTCATAACAGTCCTGTTGGCATTCTTGACACTCGTATTGGGAGAGCTCGTACCAAAGCGCATTGCGATGAAAAAAGCCGAGACTCTCGCCAGGGCGCTTTCGGGTTTGATATATTTCATATCGATAGTTGCAAGGCCTGTCGTCTCCCTGTTAACCTCCACGACCAACCTTATTCTAAGGCTGTTCGGCATCGACCCCAACGATAATACGGAGAAGGTGACCGAAGAGGAGATCCTGATGATGGTCGGAGCGGGAACGGAAAGCGGCGCGATCGACCAGCAGGAGAAGGCGATGATCGAGAACATATTTGCCTTTGACGACACAATTGCTGCGGACATAATGACGCACCGTACGGATATGCATGTCCTTTGGAAGTCGGACACTCTCGAAGAATGGGAGAGGTCTTTCCAGAATTCCAACCACACGAGGCTTCCTGTCTGCGACAACGATATAGACGACGTGATCGGGATAATGCACCTGAAAGACTTTTACACCGCCGTACGCAAGGGGATCACGGATGTCGAAGAACTGTGCACCCTTATAAAGCCGGCCTACTTCGTTCCTGAGACGGTAAAAATCGACCTGCTGTTCAGGAACATGCAGCGCACCAAAAACCATTTTGCCATCGTCGTTGACGACTACGGCGGCGTAAGCGGCATCATCACGATGAGTGATATCCTCTCGCAGATAGTGGGTGATATCGGTGACGATCCGGAAAAGGACTCGCTCGATGTCATACCTCTCGGGGAGAACAAGTGGAGGGTCCGGGGCATTACGCCGATAGGAGACCTTACACAGATCCCGTTCGGAAACCTTGATGACGACTATGAGACAGTCGGCGGGCTCGCGCTGGGATTGCTGGGCGAGCTGCCCGAGGAGGACGAGGAGATCCCCGTGCTGAGGATAAACGGACTCGAACTTCGGGTTACAGAAATACGCGGCAGGCGTGTGGAATGGGTCGAAATAACCAAAGAGACCGAAACGGGGAAGGAATGACAGACCGCCCGACAGCATGATCCGGCTAAAAAAGTTATAATCTCAGTCAATGATTTCCGGAATAAATTAAATGGCATACAGATAAAATCTGTATGCCATTTCTGGTGTAAACTAGCCTGATCGCATCCCGGTAGTACAGAATACCTGTCCATATGTACTAAAAAGGATATCGAAAAGGGGATCACTCCGCTGCCTTTTTTGTTGAAAGCGCATTTCCGATATGCTAGAATATGAAAGGCGAAGATGTTTGATCTGCTATAACTGCCGACAAGCGAGGGCATTGATATGAAATGGTTTCATTTTATGACATTCCTGTATTCGATAGGCGGACCGATAATGGAAAATCCGGGTCCTTATGAATTCGAAGGATCCCTGCTTGCCGTTTTGCAGTTTGTCTTTACGCTGATGATAGTAATCGGAAAGTTCAAAGCCGTTCGTATAGCCAGTTCATTCCTGTCCGCGATCTTCGGAGGTTCGGCGCTTGTCGTATACTATATAAATCAGACCTCGGTCGGCAATCCCCTGTCTTTCGGACCGCTTGCTATTTTTGGGGCGGGCGTTATATACGGCACGGTGATCGGCGTGATCATGCTCAGAGGGGTCATCCGACACAGGAAGCTCCGGAAGGAAATCCAGGAAAAGATGCTGTCATACCGCCCGGGTGAGCGCAGGTTTGATGATTGAGGAGGAAAGTTGACGATTTGGATTTGATATCTACACTTCTGTTGGGCGTAGGATTGTCGATGGACGCCTTTGCGGTCTCGGTTACCAACGGCCTGATCGTAAGGCGCCTGCGCTTCAGATTTGCGGCCAAGATGGCGCTTTGCTTCGGACTGGCACAGGCGATCATGCCTTTTCTGGGTTACACCCTTGGCAGGGGATTTGCGGAGTATATCACCGCGGTCGACCACTTTATCGCATTCGGATTGCTGGCTTTTATCGGCATCAAAATGATAATCGAATCGATAAAGCAGAACACGGAAGACGAGTGCTGCCAGGATGAGCCGGACATACGTACGCTCCTGATCATGGCCATTGCCACGAGCATAGACGCTCTTGCCGCGGGAGTAAGCCTTGCACTCGCGGGAACACCGAATTCCATCGCCATAATCCCCGCAGCAGGGCTGATCGGTTTGGTTACCGCATCGATATGTCTTTGCGGTGCATATATCGGGCGTCTTTGCGGGAGCAGGATAAAAAAAGGCGCAGAAATCTTGGGCGGATTCGTGCTCGTCGCGATCGGGATAAAAATTTTGATCGAACACCTTTAAATATCCGGGTTTATCGGCCGGGCCTATGTCCGCGGATCGTATTGTCGAACTTGACCGTTCGATTTGGCAACAATCATGTGATCATTCATAATTATTTTTAACAATTTTCTTGACAAACACAACTTTAGCTGTTAAACTAGGAAAGCACAATAAAGTAGGTTGCCGCACAGCCTCACCCGCAGCATGGAGCGAACGGGTCGATAAGGAAACGAAGTTGTTTATTATCAAGGCAGGCGGCATTGCGTCTGCTTTTTTACATTTGGTGGAGGTGTTTTCGCATTAGCAATTTAAGTCATCAGATCAATGAGGAAATCCGTGATAGCGTAGTAAGGCTTATCGCGGAGGACGGAACGCAGCTCGGCATTGTTTCCATCCAGGAAGCATTGGCTGCCGCGCAGGAGAGGGATCTGGACCTGGTCAAGATCGCTCCGAAGGCACAGCCCCCTGTCTGCAAGATAATGGACTACGGAAAATTCAGGTTCGAGCAGGCTAAGAGGGAAAAGGAAGCCCGGCGCAATCAGCACGTAGTGGAAGTCAAAGAGATACGTATGACCCCGGGTATCGACACTCACGATTTTGAAGTCAAACAGCGCAGTGCCAGCAAGTTTTTGAAGAGCGGCAACAAGGTCAAGGTGTCGGTACGCTTCAGAGGTCGCGCAATCACGCACACTTCGATCGGCGAGCAGCTACTGTTGCGTTTTTCCGAGGGACTGGTCGAAATTGCCGATGTGGAAAAGGCACCGAAGCTGGAGGGCAGGAACATGACGCTTTACCTCGCCCCCAAGAATATAAAGCATGACGCAAAATAATTGATATAAAGGAGATATAGCGATGCCCAAGATCAAGACGCATAGTGGCGCTGCAAAACGCTTCAAGTTTACCAAAAACGGCAAAATAAAGCGCGCACACGCTTATAAAAGCCATATTCTGACAAAGAAGAGCACAAAGCGCAAGAGGGGCCTTCGCAAAGGGACCTACGCAGACGAAACAAACATGGCCGCGCTTAAGCGCATGCTGCCTTACAACTAAGGCATTTATCGACCGAGCACATACCGTCTGATCATGGCAGGGATCGTGCTCCCAAAATGATAATCTTGAAAGGAACGAACAGATATGGCAAGAGTTAAACGCGCTATGATGACGCGCAAAAGGAGAAAAAAGATCCTTAAGCTCGCAAAGGGCTATTGGGGTGCAAAGTCCAAACACTTCAAGATGGCTAACCAGGCCGTAATGAAGTCACTGACATATGCATATATCGGCCGCAGGCACAGGAAGAGGGATTTCCGCAGGCTTTGGATCACCCGTATTTCCGCGGCAGCGAAGTTGTGCGGAATGAACTATTCGAACTTCATGCACGGCTTGAAGCTTGCCGGCAACAATATCAACCGCAAGATGCTCTCGGAGCTGGCGGTAAACGATATGAAGGCCTTCGAGGCACTTGCCGAGCAGGCAAAGGCTGCTCTTAAAGCCCGGTAACGCAGTAATGCACCATAAAATGAAAGATGACCGCAATCGGCGATATTTCTTCGGTTGCGGTTTTCCGTTTTTATAAATGCCGCGCAAGGTCCATAATAATCAGGGACCCGGCAATGAAATGAGCGCATTGCCAAGCTATGGCGACTATGTTAAAATACAACTGTACGATATTTGATGAGTAAATGACGTATTTCGACCCCTAATGTCATGAATGTGTCATTACTTGGAGGGAAAGTGATCATAAATGAGTTATCTTGAGATAAGAAGGGCCAGGTCAATGGAAGATGCCGTCAGCATATCCGGTCTGGCAAGGGCGATCTGGACGGAGCATTATACGCCCATAATAGGTGCCATGCAAGTGGAGTATATGCTGGCGAACATCCAAAGTGCGGACAAGATTTTCGAGAGGATGGAATCGGGCGAAGAGTACTACATGGCATACCTCTACAGCCGCCTTATAGGTTATATGGCCATTAAGGCGGAGCCGGACCGCATTTTCCTTTCGAAGCTGTATATCGAAAAGGATTTTCGGGGACGCGGGATAGCAAGCCAGTTTATAAACCTTGTTATCGACAGGGCCAGGGAGCTGGGCAAGGAGTTTATATCCCTGACCGTCAACAAAAATAACCTTACCTCCATATCCATTTATAAGAAAATGGGATTTGAGATCGAGGGAGAGCTTGTAACGGACATTGGCGGCGGATATGTGATGGACGACTATGTGATGGTGAAGCGCTTATAATTTTAGAAATTGTTTATATTTGCGATATGTTTTCTTTATCGGCGCGGATTATCATTATCATAGGAAAGCATATTAGGTCAGCTTCACCGCAAAAAAATCCATGTGCTGAGAAAGAGGACTGCATATGAGGAAGAAGAAACACTTTTATACCGTGATTTGCCTGATAGCTGGAGTGATCCTGCTGACGACGGCGGCAGCCGCCAATTATGGCAATGCGAACGGGTATCCGCTTTTCAAGTCCGCCATAAAGAAGCTTTTGTATGTGGACAATTTTTCCGCATCAGTGAAGTTTGAGCTGATTTACGACGGTGAGACGCTCCAGAGCCAGGAGACGCTTGTAAAGCTTGATTCCGACGGAACGGTTCTGAAGTATTCCAAGGATGTTTCGAATTCCGGTCTGTCCGAGAATCAGATCGTCAATGAAAGCTGGATTGTTAAAAACGATGACGATTCCGAGAGCGGAGCCAGGTATTCGGACATTTCCCACAGCGGAGACCAGTGGTTTATCTATCCCACATACAGTGAGCCGTGGTCAAATCCCGCCGAAGACGAGTTTACACGCAAGGCTATCCGGTTTGCAGAACTGATTGCCGACACTTTTGTTGGGGATCTTAAAAACAACTTCGTACAGACCTCCAATACCGACGGCAAAGTATCCTATCAGATAGTCCTTAGCGGGAACCAGCTTCCCGAGTACGTTTCCGCCGGTCTTTCCATGATGTTCAGCGCCGCCAAGAATCAGAACGGCACCTATGTGTTCTATCATCCGGACTTCGATATGGAGACGGAAGAGGCCGCCAAAATAATGGATAGGGCCTGGGAAAAACTGAGCGAAATGGGGAACAGGGGAGTCATATACGTTTCGGCAGACGGTACGATCCGATATTTTGCCGACATAGACGAGTACTATGGTTCCGATGTTTATGAGCCGAGCGTCGACCGGTTCGGCGACATAATACACACACTGAACACAGATCCGACTCCGGAGACGGCCAAGTGCTATTTCACGGTCGACGAGGAAGGACGGCTGCTCAGCAGCATCGTCGAAGGGATTGTATCATCCTATGACAGGAGCGGCCAAAAGCATACCCTTGGCATCCGGATCACAGCAAACATCAATGACTACGGGACAACTGTCATCGAATATCCTGAGATCCCCGAGAGCGACACGGTATACGACTACACAGTTAATGATCCCAACACCGGATATCACGTGAAGATAACAAGAAACGGCGTTGAAGTCACTGAGGGATCGGAAAAGGCGGTTGTGGATACCGAGCCTGCTGGCGATACTGAAGATACGGGATCGGCAAACGAATAAAATATGACGGGGATGGGATGAGCAAAGAAAGTACATTGAAGACGCGTTCGTCGATGCGCTCCACATGTGAAGGTCTTTGACATTCCTTCCCCTTTTTTGCCTTACTCATATCAACAACGAATATTGCGATGAGATAATATGCCGTTTACTCATCGCGATTTCGCTTAGGAGTGACATTTTGGAAAAGATACTTGAAGTTACCGGACTTACTAAGCTCTACCGGAACGGGCGAGGGGCGTCCAATATAAGCCTGACCCTTGAGCGCGGTGACGTGGTCGGGCTTCTGGGGCCAAACGGTTCCGGCAAGACGACTACAATGAAAGCCATAGTGGGCCTGGTCCATGCCGACTCGGGAACCGTAAAGATTTTTGGACATGACGTCGAGGAAGATTTTGAAAAGGCCATGGACAGGGTAGGATGCCTGATCGAAGCTCCTTCACTTTATGAATATATGACCGCTGCCGCTAACCTCAGGCTTGCGTCGCGCTATTATCCGGGAGTGACGAAGAAGAGGATCGAGGACGTCTTAAAGCTTGTCAGGCTGGATAAATACAAGAAGGACAGGGTGGGACGGTTCTCACTGGGAATGAAGCAGCGTCTCGGCCTGGCGCTCGCATTTTTGTCGGAACCCGAGCTCCTCATACTCGACGAGCCCGCAAACGGGCTTGACATTGAGGGAATCGTCGAGATACGTGAAATAATCCTGAGGCTTGCAAGGGAAAAGAACATAACTTTTTTGATTTCAAGCCATATCGCGGCGGAGATCGAAAAGACCTGCAACAAAGTTGCGGTACTGCATGAAGGCGAAATGCTGTCCTTCGACACAATGGAAGACGCACTTGCGCGTTACCCAACACTTGAAGATTATTATCTTGACAAGGTCCGCAACAAGCGTGGACCGCTCGTGCTCTGAAGGAGGCAGGACGATGCAGCGCTATTGGGCTGGAACATTGAATGAAATTGACAAGCTGTTGGCGAAGAAGAAGTACTATGTCTTTCTTGCAATAGAGATCGCCATATGCATACTTATGCTGATCCTGGACAAATTGTTTGCGCGTGCCTCCGATGGTTTCATAACCTTTGGAGCGGCAGACCTCTCCCTTATGATGCTTACGTTTTTTATCCATGTATATATCCCGCTGATCATCTTCATGGCGAGCTGCGATGCATTTTCGTCGGAATACAACGACGGAACGGTCAAGGCTATCCTGATCCGGCCGGTTACGAGGCTGAAAGTCTACCTAAGCAAAATCACATCGGTGATGCTGCTGGCCCTCGGATATCTCGCGGCCCTGTTTTTGACTACGGTCACTTTGGAGTTGCTTTTCGGAGAAGGACTGCGCAGCTTCTGGGTCAGCGTCGGAGCATATATCCTGGATATCGTTCCCCTCTTTGTCCTGCTGCTTATGGCGGTACTGATGAACCAGCTTGCAAAGAGTTCTTCGCTTACGATGTTTCTTTTGATACTTGTTTATGTTTTGCTTACCGTACTGGGTATATTTATACCGCAACTCAGCGGCCTGTTATTTACGGGATATGCTCAGTGGCACAACCTGTGGCTGGGGCAGACGATACCGTTTTGGCCGATGATTGCGAAAATAGGACTGCTTGCAGGGTATGCCACGATCTTCATGAGCGGCGGATATTATCTGTTTGAGCGCCGTGAATTTTGATGTGAAACGCTGTGGGAAACCGGGACAGGTCAACTGTCCCGCTTTTCCCTTTTCTCCTATCTGGACGGAGGTGCGGTAAGGTGAGCTTAAAGAGGAAATTCGTGACTTCGAGCATCCTGATGTTTGCGGTGCCGGTGCTTTTGATAGCGCTGGTGACGGCGATCGTGTTTGGCGTATCCCTGTTCAGGCAATCTGCCTTCCTGAATACTCTTTCTCAGCTGGGCGGATCGATACCTGATGAGGCTCTGCAGCCAGGCGGGCTGCTGTTTGCTCCCGTGATAATCTGGGGGCTTATTTCTACGGCCATCGTTGCCTCGACATGTGCGGTCGTAGTGTTGTCCCTGTCCCGCGCAATACTATCTCCGCTGCAAGCCCTGAAGCAGGCGGCGGAAAATATACGCGACGGGAACCTCGACTTTGAGGTACTCCGTTCAGACTTTCGCGAGATAAACGAACTGTGCCTTGTGGTCGACGGGCTCCGGATGAGGCTCAGGAGGAGCGTCTCAGAGCGGCTGGCATACGAGAAGGAAAGGAACAGGCTCCTGGCAAATATCTCTCACGATCTGAGGACTCCCATCACATCCATCAAGGGTTATGTCGAGGGTATACGCGACGGGATCGCCGATTCCCCGGAGATGATGGATAAGTATCTTGAAACGATATATCTTAAAGCCTGCGCGATGGAGAGACTCGTGGAGCAGATGTCCGATTTCTCCGAGCTCGAACTTGGCAGGATGAGGTTCCACTTTGAAACGGTCGGCGCGGTCGGATTTCTGCGCGAGGTGATCGAAGAAAACCGGGTGGATATAGAGTCAGCGGGCGCAGCTTTTGAAACGGAGCTGCCCGACAAAGAACTGCCCGTCAGGATTGATGCCGAGAAACTAAAGCGCGTTTTCCTGAACCTTTTTGGAAATGTGCTCAAGTTCAGATCGCAGCGCCCTCTGGCTGTCGGATTGTCGGCTGAGATCGATGACAGGGGGATCCACATCACAGTTCGGGACAACGGATGCGGCATACCCAAGGATGAACTGAACAGGGTATTTGAGGGGTTCTACAGGGGTGACCCGTCCAGAAACGGCAGTGTTAAGGGCCACGGCCTGGGACTGTCGATATCAAAGCAGATAATGGAAAACCACAGGGGCAAGATCTGGCTGAAGAGCGAAGTCGGTGTCGGAACGGAAGTACATCTTTATTTGCCGGCTGCCGGAGACGGAGGGTTGGTATGAACATACTGATCGTAGAAGACGATATGAGCATTGCCGAGCTCGTAAGGGACTACCTTGCCGTAAACGGATTCGAGTGCGATATTGCCGCGGACGGGATAAAAGGGCTCGAAATGGCATTGAATAATGATTATGACCTCGTGATACTCGATATCATGCTGCCCGGACTGGACGGGTTCGCGATACTGTCCAGGATAAGGGAAGAAAAGGATATTCCCGTGATCCTTCTTACGGCAAAAAAGGAGGAGATCGACAAGATACGCGCCTTCGGACTCGGTGCGGACGACTATATGACAAAGCCCTTCAGTCCGGGTGAGCTTGTGGCCCGGGTCAAAATGCGCATTGAGAGATATGACAGCCTGACGGGCCGCAGGGGGAAGAACGCGGTGTTGAAAATACGCGGGCTTGAGATAGACCGCGATGCGCGCAAGGTTTTTGTTTCCGGAGTAGAAAAGCAGTTCACCGCAAAGGAGTATGACCTCCTGCTGTTCCTTGCCGAGAATCCCAACAGGGTTTTCAGCAGGGAGGTGCTTTTTGACCGCATCTGGGGTCTGGATGCGATTGGCGATGTTGCCACGGTAACTGTACACATCCAGCGGATCCGGGAGAAAATAGAAGAGGACACACAAAATCCACAATATATCGAGACGGTGTGGGGTGCGGGATACAGGTTCAGGCCATGACAGAGATATTTGAAATTTCCATTACAACAAATGCATCAAACGCAGGCAATCAACTTAGCCGAAATCCCATGACTTGAATCAGTGGGATGAAAGGTTATGGGAAGGGTATGGCATACCCTGAAATTCGGGGAATGTCGGATACCGGAAACGGACTTTCGACTTGCACCAAAGACCCCCTGACTTGTCAGGGGGAGTATCAGTTGAACTGTATACGCGTTTAGATGCATAAATTATGTTGATTTTATGATACAATTTGCATAACTTTATTAAGAAAAAGAAAGCCTAACTACTGGGACGGTCCGACTTTAGTCGCCAGCCGACCGGATTGGCCGTAACTGAAACAGTAGGAGGCTTTTTTTGATGTCTATCTGGACAATGGACTGCAGTATAGATCAGAGACCCTCACTTGACAGCAACATAAGCACTGACATAGCGGTAGTCGGCGGAGGGATGGCCGGCATACTGACAGCCAGGCTGCTGAAGGACAAGGGCATGGATGTCGTGGTCCTGGAAGCCGACAGGATAGCCGGAGGAAATACCGCCGGTACCACCGCAAAGATCACTCTTCAGCATGGGCTTACCTATGCGGACATGATAGAAACGATGGGGCAGAAAGCGGCTAAGAAATATGTCGATGCAAATATCGCCGCGATGAGCAAATTCAAAGAGCTCGCCGAAAACGTTGACTGCAACTACAGCACCTGTCCGGCTTACATCTACACCCGTCGCGACACCGGAGTCCTTGAGCGTGAACTCAGGGCGGCGGAAAGCCTGGGGATAAAAGCGGAGATCACCACCGATACGGAGCTTCCGTTCCCCGTCAACGGTGCCTTGAAATACGACAACCAGGCTCGTTTTCATCCCCTGAAATTCATACGTGAGATATCGAGGAACCTCAAAATCTATGAGGGGACCCAGGTATCGGGGATAAAGGACGGGGAGCTTGATACGACGGGGGGAAAGGTGCGCGCAAACAAAGTCGTTATCGCTACCCACTACCCATTTATAAACTTCCCGGGGTATTACTTCCTTCGCATGCACCAAAGCCGGACTTATCTTCTGGCGCTTGAAAACGCAGCAACTATCGAGGGCATGTATTTGGACGCTGACGAGGGCGGATACACGTTCCGCGGATACGGAAACATACTCCTGTTTGGCGGCGAGGGGCACCGCACTGGTCGCAACGGCAACAGCGGGCGTTACGACAGGCTTTTGAAGGCAGCAATGCAGTTTTACCCGCAGTCGAAGGAAATCGCCAGGTGGTCTGCCCAGGACTGCGTCACGCAGGACAAAGTGCCCTTTATCGGAGAGTACTCTATATTTACGCCAAATATGTATGTGGCAACCGGTTTCCGTAAGTGGGGAATGACCGGATCGATGGTCTCGGCGATCATCATATCATCCCTGATAGCCGGGGAGACGCCGCATTACGCCGATCTGTTCAATCCGCTCAGATTCAATCCCAAGGCCTCGGGAAAGGGTTTGTCCAAGGACGTAAGCCAGATAGCAAAGGGTTTTGCTCTGAGGATCGCTCCCTCGGAAGAGGACAGTCCTGAAGCCATACCGAAGGGCTGCGCTTCCATCGTTACGATCGATGGCAGGAAACGCGGCATATACAAGGATGAAAACGGAGCTGTGTTCGCCGTATCCGTAAGATGCCCGCACCTCGGATGCCAGTTATCATGGAACCCGGATGAAAAGTCGTGGGACTGCCCATGCCATGGGTCGCGCTTCACGTATGACGGCAAGCGCATCGACGGTCCGGCTGAAACTAACGACATTTCAAGACAGGTAAATATCAATAATTTCGCATGACTTGCGGTTTATGAGTACTTTTTCGACGGCGGCTCTGTTCAGCTCCGGACAGTGCGCAACCTGGCATGTGCGGCGAAATGCAGCATAATACAGCCTGATATTGTTTGATTTTGCAAGAGCAATTGCAATGTCACATTATGATTGTGTGTTGTTGCAGATTGCTCTTGATATCTTCTGCCCAACTACAGTAATATAGTAGTATATTGAGATTCTAAGTGCACGTATATGAGCTGTAGGAGTGAAACAATGAAGGTATTGGTCTTGGGATATAACAGGGATGTTGATGTATTTCTGCCGGACGGTTGGGCTCACAGGGAGCTGGAAAGGCGTTTTCCGGACTGTGAGTTCCGGGTATATAAAAGAGGTCAGGAAACACTGGAGGATATGTTATGGGCTGATGTTGTCACAGGACATCCCTCCAGGCAAATGCTCCGTCAGGCCGGGAACATAAAGTGGCTTCACATCCAGTCTGCGGGTGTGGACGGGTACACGGACAAGAGCATTTACGCAAACCCCAATATCATCGTCACCCGTACCGCGGACGTATTTTCGTTCGCGATTGCAGAACATACACTCGGAATGATTCTCGCCCTCAACAGGAATTTCCCCCGATATATCCGCAACCAGTCGATGCATATATGGGACAGGGGCATTGAAAGGTATGAGCTGTTTGATTCAAACGTGCTGATGCTAGGAACAGGGAGCCTTGCCTCGGAAATCGTTAAGCTGCTGAAGCCTTTTGGGTGCAGGATATTCGGAGTCAGGCGCAGCCCGGAACCTGTCGAGGGATATGACAGGATATACTCTTCCGATCAACTGCACTCTGCTCTTGCCGAAGCAGATTATATAATCAATACACTGCCCCGTACTCCCCGGACGGAGAAGTATTTGGGCGCCGATGAATTCGCGGTGATGAAGGACCGTGCGATCCTGATAAATGTCGGCAGAGGTGCTACTGTGGACACCGGCGCGCTGATCGAAGCGCTCGCCGCCGGGAAAATAGCCGGCGCGGGACTTGATGTGACGGATCCGGAGCCGCTTCCGGCCGACAGCCCGCTCTGGGACATGGAGAACGTGATCATCACGCCTCACAGTTCCGGCTTTTCGGAGGTCACGGACAGGAGACGCTTTGAGTGCTTTTCGAAGCTCCTTGAGAAGTTTCTGGCGGGAGAACCGCTTGACTATCAGGTCGACTTTTCGCGGGGGTATTAAGAAATATGCAAAGGGATCCGGCTTTACAAGAAGGCTTTGCATGTTGAGCCTGATCATGATCGGAAATATTTGATATTTGCTTTCGATATCGGTTTATAGTTAAGATATCAGTTTTATTGAGTAAAGCCGGAGCATTTTACATGGATTTTGCCGGGGGTGATATATATGTTTTCTTTTCCGATCGGAGTGATCCTGGATTCTTTCAGGCTGCCTGTCAGGGATGCTCTTGCAGAAGCTGCAAAACTGGGCGTGCAGGGTATACAGGTTTATGTGACTAAGGGTGAATTATCGCCGGAGAACATGACTGCCGAAAAGTGCAGCGAGTTCCTGGATATGGTCCGATCTTATGGACTTGCCATATCCGCGCTATGCGGCGACCTGGGTCAGGGGTTTGGCGACAGGGAGGGCAATCCCGTACTGATCGAAAAATCAAAGAGGATATTGGAACTTGCCCGCCGGCTTGATACCGACATCGTAACTACACATATCGGGGTGATACCCGAGGATAAAAGCCACCCCAGATATCAAATAATGCTGGAAGCCTGCGGTGAGCTAAGCCTCTTTGCGGAGGATATCGGCGCCAGGCTGGCCGTCGAGACCGGACCGGAAAGAGCGGTGACGCTTAAGCGGTTCCTTGATGATATCTCCTCAAACGGTTTAGCGGTCAACATGGACCCGGCCAACTTCGTCATGGTGACCGGAGACGACCCTGTTCAGGCTGTCTACACTCTGGGCGATCATATAGTACATACGCATGCCAAAGACGGGCGGAAACTTGCGGACAAAGATCCTGAAATCATTTACCGGATCATCGAGGAAGAGATCCGGTCAGGGAAGTCCTTTGTCGAGCTTCCGCTGGGTGAGGGGGATGTGCCGTTCCAACTCTACCTTAAGGCATTGGAGGACATCGGGTACAAGGGTTTTTTGACTGTGGAACGGGAAGTCGGGGAAGATCCCGCGAAGGATATTGGGAAAGCTGTCCTGTTTCTCAAAAATCTCATAAGGCAAGGGAACGATCATGAAGGACAGTGTGGTCATTGATCAGAAGAACTGGAACATTTTGAAGATGCTTCGGGTAAGCCGGGGATTTGTTGCTTTTGCTTCCAGGACCGCATATTTAAAGCGTTTGAACAAGATACTGTATAGTCCTGAACAGGCAAGAAAAAAAGCCCTGCGTGAAATCAAGGCTGGAAATTTCGTGCTCATGAATCCGGATGTGTCTTTCATGGGGCAGCCGGAAGAATGGCGGATGCTATCCGTTCTGGATCAGCAAATGAAATTCGAGGAGGAGGCACTTGCCAAATCGTCGTGTTCGCCTGAATCAATAAAGAGGTTCAAGGATTTCATGATGGCGTATGCCTGTATCAAGGGTTCCCTGGCCCCATATAAGAAGGCATGAACCATCCCGGATCCGATTGGCGCTATTCATTCTTGTTTTTCAGCTCTGTAAGGTAGTTCTCCAGAATGAGCGATGCGGCGACGGCATCGACTGCCTCCTTGCGCTTTTTGCCGAATTTTCCTACGTCGGTCAGTATCCTGTGTGCATCGACCGTTGTCAGTCGCTCATCCCTCAATATCACGGGGACATCGGTTTTTTCCCTGAGGGAATCGGCGAACATCGCGCTTTTTTCGGCCCTCGGACCTATGGTGCCGTTCATGTTCCTGGGATATCCTACGACGATCACGTCGGGCCGCTTGTCCGCAATGGCGGCGCAAATATGCTCCAGTGTACGTTCAAGACTATGGCTCTTGATCACGAAAGAATCACCCGCCAGGGTACCTGTCGGATCGGAAAAAGCAACGCCCGTACGGGTATCGCCATAATCTATTGCCATGACGCGCATGCTGCCACCTCTTTTCATGGTTGTTATAAATACTTATCATGGGAGTTCGGTATATCATTTCATGAAAGCTTGAATAATTTCAAAGGCACAGCAAAGTGATGCTATGAATGCTTTGTTATAAAGAGCTGTGTTATGCACAACAAAGTATAACATGTCCCGTTTTTTGTTACAACATAGCAATATAAATATGAACGCAAATGGGATAAGCAAGATGCAGGCGCCTGACAAAAAGGCGCCTGACTTTTTGAGGTGTGCGGAGGTTTGGCAACTTAAAGGATCTTATTGATGTTGAACAATGAGTCAAGCACGAGCCACTGCTGGTTGAAAAACGAATTGATCGTCCAGTAGCTGACTCCGCCCAACCGGAAGCGTTCAACCAGCCTCAGGCGTGCGTCGATGCTGCGCGCATCATCAAACCACACTACATGACGCCGCCCATCGCTGTCATAATAATTGAAGAACGGCGCCTGGGATACTCTGTCATACTGTATGCTGGCATTTACATTGGCAGCCAGGTTCACGGCTCCAAGGTTCGTGACCGTCCTCGCGGCGGTGCCGGGCCTGTAAGGCAGAGTCCAATCGTAACCATAGTTCGGCATGCCCATCAGGATCTTCTCACGCGGGATGGCAGTCACAGCATAATTTAGTACCCGCGCGACCTCGTTAATGGGGGACACGGCCATCGGAGGACCGTATGTATAGCCCCATTCGTATGTCATGATGATCACATGATCTGCCAGAGCGCCATGCACCGGATAGTCATGTGCCTCATACAGCAGTCCCTGCTGGGTCGCGCTGATTTTGGGGGCAAGAGCGGTCGTTATTATATACCCCTGCGGGCGCAGGGCATTCACTACCCTTCGAAGGAATGCGTTGTAAAGCTCCCGGTCGGACGGGTAGATGTACTCAAAGTCGATATCAAGCCCTGAATAGTTCTTGGTCCTGAGGGTGTCAAGCACATTTTGGATCAGTGTATCCTGAACTTCCCGGGAGCTGAGGATCGTGCTTGCAAGGTCGCTGTCAAAGCTTGCCCCTTCAAGAATGTTGGTTATGACCATCATGGGAGCAACGTTGTATTGCCTTGCCGTGTCGATCAGGCGCTGGTCGTCGATCGGCACGAGCGACCCGTCAGCCCTGACCTGGTAGCTGAATATGCTGAGGAATGTCAGATATGGCAATGTGCTTCTCAGCGTAATATCGCGTATGTTTGGGAAAGCGTACCCGTTGACGTCGATGGTGCGCTTATTTGCCGGCTCTGTCGGTATGTTTACGACCTGACCGATTTGAAGCCTGTTGGGATCGACATCAGGGTTTGCTGCGATAACCTGATCGAGCGGAACGCCGTAACCCCGGGCAAGGGAGTAGAGGGTCTGACCTGCTGTTACAACATGGCGTATGGTTTCGACAGGTATGACAAGCGCCTGTCCGACGACAAGGCGTTCGGGATTTTCGAGCTGGTTTTGCAGTATTATTTCCTGCGAGGAGACACCATATCTTTGTGCGATGGAATAAACACTGTCCCCCGGCCGGACTGTGTAGATTATCAAATGTACCACTTCCTTTGACGGATTTCTGTTTGTACGTTACAGTATATGAACCTGTTATTATTGCAGTGATATAATGGAAATACCGGATCATATATAAAAAGCGTCCAGGCAATCGGATGATCATTATGAAGATTCAGATGACCGGATACTTACTCATTTGCCCGAAACTTACAAAACCTGCAGGAAATGATCGGTTATGGGATCGAATTTCTGTTATAAGTTGTAAAAAACCCAGGTTGAGATGCGCAAAATTTCAAATTTTCTCAAAAAAAATATTGACCTGCGGTGCTATATGTGATATATTTATCCTACCTTTCAACAGGGGTTCTTTTTTTGTTGCATAAAAATAATAAGGGACCGTCCTGTGACAAGGGAGGCAATAAGTCCAACATTACAAGGAGGTGCCGCAAATGCGAGTCAAGGTTACGCTTGCTTGTACCGAATGCAAGCAAAGGAACTACAACACGATGAAGAACAAGAAGAACGACCCGGACAGACTTGAAATGAACAAGTACTGCCGGTTCTGCCGCAAACACACGGTCCACAGAGAAACTAGGTAGGGGGACGCCATGGCTGAAGCAAAAAACAAAGGGAAACAGCAAAACTTCTTTGTACGTACCGGCAAGAGGATTGCCAAATGGTTTCGTGAGATGAGAGCTGAACTCAAGAAGGTCGTATGGCCGACCCCAAAGCAGATCCTGAACAACACATGGGTTGTCATCATAACCGTACTGATCGTGGGACTGGTGATCTCCCTGTTCGGCCTTGCCGCCACTCAGGGGATTTCACTCCTGGTAAGTCTCACAAAATAGTGCCGTTATCAAATAGGATTTGACAGTAAGGGTTAGGAGCAGACAATGGCAGACGAAGCGAAATGGTACGTGGTACACACATATTCAGGATATGAAAGCAAGGTCGCGGCGACAATCAAGACTATTGTCGAGAACCGTAAGCTCCACGACCTGATCCTTGACGTAAATGTTCCCACCGAGATCGTCACCGAGGTCAAGGACTCGAAGACAAAGCAGGTTGAAAGGAAAATATTCCCGGGATATGTGCTTGTCAAGATGATCATGACTGACGAGAGCTGGCATGCCGTACGCAACACCCGTGGCGTCACCGGATTCGTCGGGCCGGGGTCGAAGCCGATCCCTCTGACTGACGAAGAAGTAGCTGCACTCGGCGTTGAAAAGCACGAAATAAAGGTGTCCTACGGTGTCGGAGACAGTGTAAGGATAACCGACGGCCCGCTCGAGGACTTTATCGGGACGGTGGAGGAGCTCACGCCGGAAAAGAACAAGGTGCGTGTCGTTGTGTCCATGTTCGGACGTGAAACGCCCGTTGAGCTTGCTCTCGACCAGGTAGAACCTATAGCTTAGGCGTTTACTCAGGCAACCGTGTCCGATTTATCGGACGTCGTTTACGTGGGAGGAGTCCCCTCCGCAAAGCGCGCCGTGATGAGATCTAAATGCGCGCCACACCACTTTATATTTAGGAGGTGCCATGTTACATGGCTCAAAAAGTAGTAGGATATATAAAACTTCAGATCCCTGCGGGAAAAGCCACTCCCGCTCCGCCTGTTGGCCCTGCACTGGGACAGCACGGTGTAAACATTGTTGCATTTACCAAGGAATTCAATGAGCGCACTAAGAACGATGTCGGACTGATCATTCCGGTCGTTATCACCGTATATGCAGACCGCTCTTTCAGCTTTATCACAAAGACCCCTCCTGCGGCAGTCCTTATCAAGAAGGCATGCAAAATTGAAAAGGGATCGGCCGTTCCCAACAAGGACAAGGTCGCTACCATTTCAAAAGAGGATGTCCGCAAGATTGCCGAGTTGAAAATGCCCGATCTGAACGCCGCATCAGTAGAGGCAGCCATGCGCATGGTTGCCGGTACTGCACGCAGCATGGGCGTCATCGTCGAAGATTAAGGGAGGGTCATTATGTACAGAGGCAAGAAATACAGAGAGAGCTTAAAGCTGTTTGACAAAACCGCGCTTTATGATTCAAGGGAAGCGCTTGATCTTGTAATAAAGACTGCAAAGGCCAAGTTTGACGAGACCGTCGAACTTCACGTGAAACTCGGCGTTGACAGCCGTCACGCCGACCAGCAGGTCCGCGGAGCGATCGTGCTGCCGCACGGAACCGGTAAGAACGTCCGCGTACTGGTAATCGCAAAGGGCGACAAGGCCCAGGAAGCCATTGACGCAGGAGCCGATTTCGTCGGTGCAGAGGAAATGATCGATCGCATCCAGAAAGAGAACTTCTTTGATTACGACGTAGTCGTAGCCACCCCCAACATGATGGGCGCCGTCGGTAAGATCGGACGTATCCTTGGTCCGAAGGGCCTTATGCCGAACCCGAAGGCCGGAACAGTCACGATGGACGTGGCAAAAGCCGTTGCCGAACTGAAGGCCGGTAAGATCGAGTACCGCCTTGACAGGACGAACATCATCCACTGCCCGATCGGCAAGGTGTCCTTCGGAGTCGACAAGCTGGCCGAAAACTTTGACGCCCTCCTGACCGCCATCATAAGGGCTAAACCCGCGGCCGCAAAGGGACAGTACATCCGTTCCTGCGTAGTATCGTCGACGATGGGCCCGGGCATCAAAGTGAATGTTTCACGCGCTGTGTAAGCTGAAAATTTTACTTGACAACCGCGACAGAAATTGATATATTGTTCTAGCGTTCCAAAGACAGCAGGAAGCCGAAAGGCTTTAAATGGCTGGCAGCAGCCGTCCCGCCGAGGAAGAGCAAGAGAAGATATGAATTATTCTCATTGACTTTTTCCGTGCCTGCATGTCTTTGTACATGCAGGCACGTTTGATTTTAGGGACGCGGCATATTAATCCATGGAGGTGAAACCGTGCCAAACGCCAAAGTTTTGGAGCAAAAGAAAGCGCTCGTAGCGGAACTCGCCGAAAAGATGAAGAAAGCCGCCGCGGGAGTTCTGGTCGACTACAAAGGCATCAACGTAGTGGATGACACAAAGCTTCGTGCCGACATGCGCAAAGCCGACGTTGACTACACAGTGTACAAAAACACTATGATCAGGCTGGCTGCAAGGGAAGCAGGGCTCGAAGGCCTGGATCCGTTCCTTTCCGGAACCACCGCTCTTGCCATGAGTGAGACCGACGTCACAGCCCCTGCAAAAGTGGTTGTTGACTATGCAAAGAAGATCCAGGGCAAATATGAAGTCAAGGCAGGTTTTATTGAGGGCAGAGTAGTAAGCGCTAAGGAAATCGAAGCGATCGCAGCGCTTCCGCCGAAGGAAGTCCTCATTGCTCAGGTCCTTGGCGGCCTGAATGCGCCGATCACCGGCTTTGTCAACGTTCTCAACGCAAACCTGCGCGGACTCGTCGTTGCGCTTAACGCGATCCGTGAGAAAAGGGAATCCGGCGCTGCATAAATGGTGCAACCGTTTCCCGGAAACATCAATCAGTAGAAGACAAAACCTAAACTAAATTCAATCAAATCAATCTAATTTTGATCATCATGGAGGTTTATAACAATGAGCGAGAAAATAGCAAAACTTATTGAAGAAGTAAAGGCTCTTACAGTTCTTGAACTGAGCGAGCTCGTAAAGGCACTTGAGGAAGAGTTCGGCGTATCCGCAGCCGCTCCTGTAGCAGTTGCCGCTGCTCCTGTAGCCGCTGCCGCCGCTCCGGCTGAAGAAGAGAAGACCGAGTTTGACGTTATCCTTGCCGCTGCCGGCGAGAAGAAGATCGAAGTCATCAAGGTCGTCCGCGAAGTCACCTCCCTCGGTCTCAAGGAAGCCAAGGCTCTCGTTGACGAGGCTCCGAAGCCGATCAAGGAAGGCGTCAGCAAGGACGAAGCCGAAGAGCTCAAGAAGAAGTTCGAAGCTGTCGGCGCAAAGATCGAGCTCAAGTAAGACAATTTACTTTAGCAAAAAAGGCGATGGGATTTACCCCATCGCCTTATTTTTGCCAGGAGAACCGTCCCCTTGGTCGCCCCCTTGGTCGCCCCTTGGTCGGCAAAAATAAGGCGATGGGGTAAATCCCATCGCCTTTTTTGCTAAAGTAAATTGTCTTACTTGAGCTCGCTCTTTGCGCCGACAGCTTCGA
>Ga0134093_1000131_pt1 | contig 86371 bp, 97 predicted proteins | sample 4_1taG_FD_94452 | JGI IMG/M metagenome (GOLD analysis project Ga0134093, IMG submission 94452) | Switchgrass degrading microbial communities from high solid loading bioreactors in New Hampshire, USA - 4_13_20_68_A1 metaG | ecosystem: Engineered > Bioreactor > Semi-continuous > Anaerobic >...
AAAGCTGGTCCACTTCCTTCTGGAGCTCTGCGCGGTCGGTTTCGGTGTTCGTGTCGTTTACTGCCTGTACTGCAAGCTCGCGCATGCGCTGCAGGATTGCGTGGGTTTCATTCAGCGCGCCTTCTGCAGTCTGGATCAGTGAAATACCGTCCTGGGCGTTCTTTGCGGCCATGTTCAGGCCCCTGATCTGCCCTCTCATCTTTTCACTGATGGCAAGACCGGCTGCGTCGTCACCTGCACGGTTGATCCTGTAGCCCGATGACAGTTTTTCAATTGACTTTGCGCTGTTTGAATTGTTCAAAGACAATTGACGATAAGTGTTCAATGCTGAAATGTTGTGATTGATAATCATAAAAATCAACCTCCCTGTTTATTCAACCCGGCCTCCATGCCGGGTTTGTAATTAAATTGTTAAGACAATAAAACCGGTCGACCAAAAGTTTTATCGTCTCATTTTCTTTATCGAAAAAAAATTTAGAAAACTTAACAAGCGTTTTTCATAATTCAGTTTCTATTCTTTGCCTTCGCTGTCCTCATGGTTTCCGTTCTTTATAATCTTTATACCCCTGATAAGTTCAGGATTAACATCAATTATTGCTGCTTCCCTGTTTTCTTTTATTATCTCTTCATAAACCTCTTTCCTGTATACCTTAACGTTCCTTGGCGCATTTATTCCTATACGAACCTGTTCGCCCTGGATATCTATTATGGAGATTTCTATATCATTTCCTATCATTATCGACTGGCCTTTTTTCCTTGATAATACAAGCATTTATTTCACTCCTTTATCGCGGCGGTTCACTTCCTCCTGTCATTATATAATATTTTACCGGAAATGTATCGTCTTTCATTATAACCTGCTTGCCCATGTTGTTTTTCATATTGATAAGAACCGGCGCTTTAAGATTTACTGTCATCTGCCTGATGTTTTCGGGAATTGTTACAATGGCCAGCGTCAATACATTTTCAGGATCCTTTATTTCTATTTCCTCAACTTCCTCGTCGTCCACATCCACATAATAGTCTTCCCTGATATAGAAAGGATCGGTCACAACAAACGCCAGATCGGGTTTATCTATACTCTGAAGCCAGAAAAACGGGCTTTCAACTTCCTGCCGCCCAAGCAGGACGAATTTCTTTACATCTTCAAAACCGGGTATTCCCGATGGGAAATATAAAGTTTCCTTTTCATCCACCTCGATAATACCAAAGTGTTTTGTATTTAGCTGCATATTTTACTCCTCCGTTCAGGTAAAAAAACACAGGCTACCAGTTTTAAATGCGTACTGCCGTATCCGGCTGGTCCGGAATTCAGCCTGTTAATCCAGGAAATCCACGAGGGTGGGCTGGATTACTTTTGAGCCTACCGAAAGTGATGCATTGTACACATTCATTTCGTTCATCAGGTGCATTATAGCCTCTGCTATGTCAACATCCTCATTCTTGCTCATGAGTTTTGTGAAATTAATCAGGTCATCGTCAAGCCTGTTCGCCGTAAGCTCGAGCCTGTTCATTCTTGCACCCACCGCAGAGCGGACCCTTAACACATTGTCTATGTCGACATCTATCCTGTCAAGCGCTGCACTCAAAGCTTCCTCGTCCTCGAGTTCCAGTGCTGAGATCAGCTCGTCAAATGTTTCTATTAAACTGCTTTTTGTGCCTGCTGCAGCGCTGTTGCTTCCGTTATGGAACAGGTCGCTTCCCGTGACGTTTATATCCATGTCGTCCCCGATACCAATTTCATAGAAAATCCTCTCGGCGTTGGAGATATCTATCTGGAAAACCCCGTCTTCGTCCATCAGCGGCTTATCGGTTTTGAACCCAGAAAAAATGTATCTTCCCGAATAGGTGGTATTTGCAAGGTGAGTCATCTGGGTTTTCAGCTGCATGATTTCTACCTTTACTTTTTCCATGTCTTCCTGGGTTTTTGTGCCGTTTGCCGCATCAACGGTCAATTCCCTCGCCCTATGCAATACATCACCTATCTGTTTCAGCGTTGTTTCTGTTATCTCCATCCATGACATTGCATCATTTACATTTCTCTTAAACTGCTCTATCTCGGCAACGTCGGTGCGCAGTTTCAATGCTCTCGATGCAATGATCGGGTCATCGGACGGCAGGCTGATTTTCTTCCCTGTTGAAAGCTGGTTCTGGTGCCTGCTGACCCTGGCCAGGTTTCTGTTCAGGTTTGACAGCATGTTTTCAATAAGCATGTTATTTGTTATACGCATAATCCCACTCCATTCATTTCATTGCGGTTTTTGCCCGTTACCGGCCGCCGGCTAAATTCCGAGGCGGTTTACAAGAATGTCCAGGATCTCCGAATAGGTCTGGATCATTTTCGCCGCGGCCTTGTAGGCATGCTGATACCGCACCAGGTTACCCATTTCCTCGTTTACCGAAACACCGGATATCGACTCTCTCCTGTTGTCTATCTGTTTGGTCAGCACGGTCTGATTGTCCAGGTAGTGTGAAGCAAGCTGGCCGTCAACACCCATGCATGATATTATTGTTTTTATATAGTCCTCCGGGCTTCCTTCATTGAACATGTATGTGTTGTGCCTGAGATCTATTAATGACCTCAGGACATCTATATTTCCGACCTGTTCAGCCGCTCCCGAGATGCAGATGTTATTTGTCGGATCGTCATATATATCCAGGCTGATCGAAAAATTCTTTGCAGTAATACGGCTGTACATTGCATCATAGTCCGGGCCGCCGGGATCACTGCCCCCTGCTTCAGCAAATTCCGCGCTGCTCATCGGGTTCCCGTACTGATCAAGCATCGTGAAGAACCTGATGCCCGATGCGGGATCACCTTCCACTGAGTTCAGTTTGTATCCGTCAACGTGGCCGGCCACCTTATCCAGTACGCCGTCACCGTTTATATCAATAATACCTTCATTGAACGTACGGGCAAACACCCTTACGAAATCGTCCATTTTTCTCATGTAATAGGGAATTCCCCTGAAATCACTGCTTCCGTTCAAACCGTCATTACCGTCCCTTATGTCGAGGTAGCCCTTCAGTTCGCCCGATTTTACGGCAAGTTTATTGCCGTCTGCCCAGCTTACTTCATAAAGGTTCGGTATGTCCTGTTCGTTCAGTTTATTCTCGCGCTGTGTTACAGCCAGGTGATATACATTGTTATGGTCAACAAGGGCCTTTCCGCTGATCGCAACAACAAAGCGCATGTCGTCCTTCCCGTTCGGAAGTTTTCCGTAACTTACTTCATAGGCGTCAATGTTTATTAACTGGGAGAGTTTATCAACAAGATTTCCTCTCTGATCCCTTAAATCATTCGCTGCATTTCCCGTTACCTCGTAGTTGTAAATCTGCATGTTCAGCTTTGAAATCTGGTCGGCCAGCGAATTTATTTCCTGTACCTTTGCGTAAATAATCTCGTTTATATCGTTCTGCAGGTACTCAAAATGGTTTGCGACGCTGTTGAAGTATTTCGTCAGCATCATTGCCCTTTCCTTAAGAGCCGCACGGGCGGCCGGGCTTGACGGATCTGTGGAGAGCTGCTGCAGGCTGTTGTAGAACTCGTTAAGCACTGTATTGAAACCGCTGTCCGACGGCTCGTTATACATTACCTGCAGTTCCTCCAGGAGGGTATATTTTACGTACCATTCCCCAAGATACTGGGCTTCGCTGCGGTATTTCGTATCAAGGTATTCATCGCGCATCCGGTTGACCGCAACCACCTCGGAGCCTGTGCCGAGCATTCCTGAACCGCTTGCCATAAGGACAGGCCTTGATGCCCTTTGCTCCAGTACCTGCCGTGAATAACCGGGAGTGTTTATATTGTCTATGTTGTGGTTTACGTTTGTAAGACCGCGCTGGGCGGTGTACAACCCTCTTGTTGCAATATCCAGGCCAAAAAACGTTGAACTGCTCATCTTATATCCCCTCTTCGATTTTTTCCCTCTTCAGCTTATCTTCCTGCAAGTCCCGTCCTGTAGATTATGGTTTCAAGCATTTCGTTTATTACCCCGATTGTTTTTGAGGCCGCATTGTACGCGTATTTGAACTTTATCATATTGCTCATTTCCTCATCCAGCGAAACGCCCATAATGGCCTGCCTGTCGTTTTCAGCAGAATGGACAAGCACCTTCTGGCTTTCGGTGTACTGCCGCGCTTCATTGCCCACATTGCCCACCTTAAGGATGATCTGCTGGTAATATGCATCAACGCTGAGAATCTGCGAAAAGCCTTCCATAATGCTTTCGTTGCGCAGCTTGGCTATCCTGTTCACTATCACGTTATCGCCGTTTGCATCGGTGGCAGATGCAACAATATTGTTCAGATCCTTCATAGCGTCGGCAACCTTGATGTTACCCATTTCCATCGGCATGTGCGCCTCTATTGGCTCAAAGAACGCTCCTCCCTTGTTTCCGGTCAGCGTATAGCCCGACATGTGCAGGCGGTTTATCTCCCTGACCACAATACTGACCACTGCATTCAGCATTTTCTTGACCGACGAGATTATATTCAGGGATTCGTCCACCGTTGCAATACGCCTGTTCACATCCGCCGCCGTATCGGCTCCCATTTCGGACATGAGCGAAAGGAAATCTTCTTCGGTTGCGGGTATATCATACACCGACCCGCCGGTGCCATCGGTTATCATACTCCATCCTTCTTCGGGGCCCAGGACCGAAACATTGAAATTATTTTGTCTGAGAGTGTCTATGTGGTTTCTTATATCCTCTTCGGGAACATTAAGGCCTTCGGGCGTATAAACCACCAGGTACCTGTTCGCGCCTGCAGTAAACGGCGCTGTGTTTTCAAGGCTTGAAACAACAGAGTCAAAGTCCAGGCCTCCGCTGCCCGAAGTGGTCAGGTTGTTTACCGCTTCCAAAAAATCGTCTGTGTCCGAACCGAAGCTGATATTGCTGACACCGCCTGCTCCGAAGGTTATAAGGCGGAAATTGTAGTTTAAGCCGCGTTCTTTTATCTCATTCACATAGTTCTGAATGCTTGCCTTGATTCTTTCAAGATTTCCGGCCGAGGCATCCGACAAGTCCACTGCAAATGTTATGTCACTTGTCGTGTTCGGCGTACCGTTGTCAAAGCTGCCCTTTGCGCCGCTTACCATTCCCCTTGATTCCAAAAGGCCTTTTATTGTACCCGTGCCAATGTTCAATTCAACGCCGAGCCCTTCTATTTCGGGCACAACATAATGAGACAGCGAGGAATTCTGTGAAGCGACAATCCTGGTCTGGGTTCCCCTGCTTACGAGGAAGTACCCCCCTACCAGGACATCCATCTGTCCGTTCGGAAGTTCGCGGACTTCAACCTGGACAAGCCTTGACAGCCGATCCACAAGGTTATTCCGCTGATCGTAATAGTCATTGGCCTTGTTGCCTGCAGTCTCCACCCTGGCTATAAGTACGTTCAGCTCGGCTATCTGTTTCGTAATACTGTTTACTTCGTCTATTCTTTTGATAATTTCGGTGTTTATATCATCCTGAAGTTTATTAATCTGGTATCCCATATGGTTCAAATGGTAAACCAGTGCCTCGGCCCTCTGTCTTACCAATGCTCTTACGGTAAGGCTTTCGGGTGACTTCGCCAGCTCCTGCCATGCGTTCCAGAACTCGTTCAATGTGTTCTGCAATCCGTCCAGCATGGGTTCGCCCAAAATGGCCTCAAGGTCATTCACGCTGTTATATCGTGCTTCCCAGTAACCCAATGCATTCGACTCCCTGCGGTATATACTGTCAAGAAATGAATTCCGGATCTGACGGATTTCCTGTACCCTTGCACCCAGTTCAACCCAGTTGTTCATGACATACTGGGTATGGGCTGTGGCAAGGACAGCCTGCTGCCTGGCAAAACCCGGCGTACCGAGGTTGGATATATTATGGCCCGTTACCTCGAGGGCCCTCTGGTTGCTGTACATCCCTGAAACAGCGGTATTCAGACCTGTGAAACTGGTTGACACTGAATCACCTCATAACTTCTATAAATATACTATCGGCCTGTTAAACCATCTTACCGTGCAATTCAATATTTAATATCGTGAAAAATCCGCCCGGAGTTTAATATGATTAAACTTTCAGTATTTAATATCCAGAACGTTCCTGCCGCTTACCTGTTTTTCGGTGCCCTTGCTGCCGTACTGCGTAGCCTGCGGCGACGGCTGCATCATAAGGTTAAGTGAAAAATTGACGTAATCGAGGGCATTGTTGAGCAGCTTCTGGTTTATATCATTTTTCAGCTTCAGCCTTTCAATGGTCTCCTTTAAGCTGTCCCTGATTTCGGTAAGCCTTTTTGCCTTATCCTCCGGGAATATTTCTGCCAGGTACGACACGGTGATCTCTTCGGGTTTTTTTCCCGTTTTCCTCGAAATCTGTGCAATGATCTGTTCCCTCACATCCCTGAGCTTGTCAAGTTCCTTTATAATGGACTGCTCCCTGAGGACTGTTTCCTGAAGACTGTTTACATCACCCTTTACAATTACGTCTGTCTTGTTTTCAGCCTCTTCGAGGATTTGGGCATAGAGCCTTCTTTCATATTCAAATACCTTTATCAGGTTATCAACCCATATTGCATCTATCATTACTTGTCCCCCATAAATACATCGGTCTTGTTCAAACCAACTTTGTGTACCGTGCAGGTTTTATAACTGCTGCTTTTTGAACCTGCTGTTATCGGACGGCTCCTGATATATATATCGGAAAGGTGTAAAAACGGGATAACATTAATTTATGTTATCCCGCCCGGTTTATCTTTTGTTAAATTCTTTCCCCTGATAGAGTCCTGATTAGCTTTTCGGCGATGTCTTCCGCCCTGACGCTGTACTGTCCGTTTTCTATTCTCCGGGAAATATCCTGTACCTTTTCCGTCCGTATGTCCGGTATGTTCCGCAATGCTTTCATCGCGACCTGGTAGTCTTTTGCCAAACCCGAAATGTTAAACTCGTCTTTCCTGGATGCAACCGCATCTTTTTGCCGGACCTTTCCGACCGGGTTCAGCTGGTTGTACACACCGAACACCTTGGGATTATCTCCCCAGATCTTCATTCATATCCCTCTCTCCTGTGTTGTCTGCTATATCTGCATCAGCAAATTGCTGAATGTTTACTCTTTTGTTCCTACTATTGTATCGTCAAATCGGCGCTGTAATTTAATGATTTATACAAAATTTCCTGCAATTATTTGCCTGGTATTTTCAGTCATCATTTCTATGCTTGTAATATAACCCGAATTCGTCCTTGCCGACGGATAAACCGCCTTTCTGCAGGCGCTGCTGCAGTTCGCTTCTTGCCTGCATCATTTCCTTTGCCAGGATTTTTGAACATTCAACGCAGAACCTTCCGCTTCGTATCCTTATACCGCATTTTTCACAGTTCAATGCCACCGGACTGCCTTCGCTTACTTCAAGGCGCTCCTGCTTAAGCCAGCGGTAAATTTTGCTGGATTTCACACCGGTGGCATCCGATACTTCCTGCATGTTTGCACCGGGGTAATCCTTCAGGAAATTTCTTACCTTATCAAACTCCTCTTCCTCTATCTTCCTGCAACTATCACAAAGGACGGGCCCTGTCACATACTGGAATATCCTGCGGCATTCTCTGCAATACCTTATCTCAGGCATATTAACACCTCCAATAAAAATATCGGCAATTTGATTCCGTTTCCTACACCTTTTTCCGCATTGCAACTACATAGGCATCAACCAGCCCGGCGCCTGCACCGGTCAAAACCCTTGCACATTGCTCCAAAGTGCTGCCCGTTGTCATTATATCATCAACAAGAAGTATCCGCCGGCCCTTAACCTGGCCGGGTTTCTTCACATGAAAAACCCCTGCAACATTCCTTAAACGTTCTTCCCGTTTCAGCCTGCTCTGCGGAGGTGTGTTGATTTTTTTTACAAGAACGCCTTTCAGCACGGGTATTTCCATATGACGGGCAAGCCGCATGGCAATAAGCTCCGACTGGTTGTACCCTCTCTGCCGCTTTCTTTTCGGATGCAGCGGAGCAGGTATTATTACGTCATACCTTTTACCGGGCATGCCGGGAAACGGCTTATCGAGAAAATCCTTCAGCAACTGGCAGGATAAATCAACCAGCACCGCCGCGTTACGGGGGCTGTCGCCGAACTTGAGCCTGTGAATGGCCTTCCTGACACTCCCTTCGTAATCAAAGGCGGAATACACCCTTGTGATTGTACTGCCGGACATGTTTGCAAATTCATACGTGTCCAGGGTTTTAAAACCCTTTTCACAGTCGCTGCATACTTCCTTCAGAATTCCGACCGGCAGGACCGCGCCGCAGCATATACACCTCGGCGGGAAAAGCAGCCTCAGGAAGTACTCGGTTTTTGAAATCTTCGTATATTCCATGGTTTCACCAAATCTCAGCAAAAATACCCGATCAGCTTATCCTTTAACCCTGTAAACCTCTCTCTTTCAGTGATATTATTTACCATCTGTTTCAGTATTTCAATTTCACCCACCAGCACAACAAGCTGCCTTGCCCTGGTTATTGCGGTGTATAAAAGGTTTCGTAAGCGCAGCATCGGCGGGATGCCCGACAACGCTATGACTACCGCGGGAAACTCGCTTCCCTGGCTTTTATGAACGGTGATCGCATAGGAATGCTCCAGCTCATCAAGCATATCAAAATCATATTCAACAAGTTTCCCGTCGTCAAACAAAACCGTTAAATAATTATTGTCGTGATCAATTTCCCGGATTATTCCCATATCTCCGTTGAAAACGCCCTCTCCTGTAATGACTTCCCCGTTTTCTCCCGTTAATCTCCACGACGTGTTGTAGTTGTTCCTTATCTGCATCACCCGGTCGTTTTCCCTGAAAACCACGCCTCTGAATGATTTTTCCTTGAGCCCGGCCTTAGGCGGATTCAGGCTCTGCTGCAGCGCCGCATTCATGCTGTAAACCCCTGAATCACCTTTTTTTGCAGGTGATAAAACCTGGATGTCCTTCATCGGGTCCAGGCCGAACTTCTCAGGTATCCTTGCAGTGCAAAGCTCCAGTATAGTCTGTGCCGTACTCTGCGGACCGTTTCTCTGGATAAAGAAAAAATCATCATGGGACGAGGCCAGCTCAGGAAACTCGCCCCTGTTTATCCTGTGGGCATTTACAACAATCATGCTTTCCTCGGCCTGCCTGAAAATGGTGTTTAGCCGTATCGTTTTAAGACACCTGCTTTCAATGATATCGCTTAGGACCCTTCCGGGCCCGACCGAGGGAAGCTGATCCACGTCCCCGACAAGGATCAGCCTCGTACCCGGCTCAATTGCCTTCAATAATGCATGCATAAGCAGTATATCAATCATTGAAGCCTCGTCTATAATTATAACATCGGCCTTAATCGGATCCCGTTCGTTCTTTTTGAATTCCCTGATGTTTTCATTCTCGGAAAACTCCATCTCAAGAAGGCGGTGAATGGTTTTTGCCTCCCTGCCTGTCGCCTCGGTCATTCTTTTTGCGGCCCTGCCGGTGGGTGCCGCCAGAACTATTTTCATATTGCTTTTTTCAAACAGTGAAATAATTCCTTTAATCAATGTGGTTTTCCCTGTTCCCGGGCCGCCTGTTACAACCAGTATGCTTTCGGTTGCAGAAAAGCGTATTGCTTCAAGCTGCTCATCGGTAAATTCAATATTCTGCTCAGCTTCAACCCGCTGCAGGACCTCATCAAGGTTCGGAACCCTGTTTTGGGGCACGGTACTGCCTAAAATATTCAGTTTCCTGCTCACATGCTGCTCGGCCTTGTAGAATGCAGCCAGATACACCCTGTATTCGTCAGAATTTTTTTCTACATAAATGCTTTCTTCAAAAATAAGCCTTGATAATGTGTTTTCCACGATTTCGGGCGGAACCTTAAGAAGGTTTGACGTATATGAGACCAGGACATCTGAGGGCAGATATACATGACCGTTCTGAACCGCCTTTGACAATGCGTAGTGGATTCCGCTCGCGACACGGAATTCCGAATTGCTGTCTATTCCGAGGGATATGGCAACCCTGTCGGCAATTTTGAACCCGATGTTTATATCTTCATCTGTAAGCCGGTACGGGTTTTTCTTTATTTCATTAACCGATTCGCTGCCGAATTTTTTCCATACCTTCAGCGAATATGCGGCCGATACTCCGTATTTCTGAAGGAACATAACAATCTGGCGTATCTGTTCCCTCTCCATGAAGGCCTGTCCGATCCGCAGTGCCTTATCCTCGCTGATGCCCTTGATTTCGGCCAGGCGCAGCGGTTCAAACTGCAAAACTCTCAGCGCATCTTCCCCGAACCTGTCGATGATCTTTTTTGCCGTTACCTCACCAATTCCTTTAATAATGCCCGATGAAAGATACCTGAATATTGAATCGGTTGTTGTCGGCAGGGACCTCTCGTATGTTTCAACCTTCAACTGCTCGCCGTAGTCCTGGTGAACCGTCCAGTGTCCGTTGACAACGATTGTCTCGCCAACAGCAAGACCCGGCATATAACCCACAACGGTTATCAGCCGGCGTCCCGAACGAATGTCACAGACGGTATACCAGTTGTCTTCATTGCAAAATATTATATCTTCTACTATTCCTTCTATCTGTTCCAATAAAACCTCTCCGTATCAGGGTTGTCAGCTGTATGAAACCCTTTCCCTTTTGTTCCTTTTTTGTTTTCAACTATCATTCTATCCTAATTCAAATTTTCCATCAATATCAGCCGGGGGTACTCAAGACAAAGCCTTTCCACAAGCTCTCTGTTGGGATCGCCTTCTTCAAGCTTGATATACAGAAAACCGTCAGTACCTATTTTTTCAGTAACCTCGTTCATGAAGAAGGTACGGATTTTCCCTTCAAGGCCTTCATCCCCGGGACAGGGATAAAGGCACAGCTTTCCGCCGAGAGGACTGCAGCCTTTTTTAATTTTTGCTATAATATCGTTCACCAAATTGATAAACCCGTATATTGCAAATAACGATATTATAATATATACAGCCATGCTTTCACAACCTGAACACTTACTCCATTTTATACTATGCAGCATTTGATCTTTTGCTATTAATCATGCATAATATGGATATAAAGTAGGAACAAAAATCTGCCTTATAATTTTGATGATGTTTGCTTGATACATATATAACAAGCATAAGTGGGGTTAGATATGAGGAAGGTCACTCTTGATGAGCTTCAGCCGGGAATGAAGCTGGCACAGGACATTATTCTTGAAGACGGCCGCTTTCTTCTGCTTAAAGGTTTTACATTAAGAAAAAGATACCTCGATAAAATCCGCCTTTATGACATTCCTTATGTTTTTGTGGAAAATGAAATACAAAAAATCGAACATATAAGTGAAGAAATAATATATTCCGAAACATATCATACCATTAAGAACGTTATGAAGGCTGTTCGCGAGGGTGCCAATGTTGATGTTGAGGCGGTAAAGGAAACGGTTTCTGAAATTGTTCACAGCATAATGAGCAATGACAACGTTTTTATGAATCTTACAGGTATTCGCGACATCGACAATTATACCTACCTGCATTCTGTCGATGTATGCATTTATTCAATAATTACAGGGAAAAGCATGGGGCTTCCCCTTGAGGTACTGAACGACCTTGCAATGGGTGCCATATTGCATGATATAGGCAAATGCAAAATACCCCTGAATGTTCTGAATAAACCTGCAAAACTGACCGACAGTGAATATGAACTGATAAAGAAACACGTTGATTACGGTTATGATATTTTAAGCAGGACCCCGGGAATTAACGAAGATGTAGCCAAAATTGCCCTTTACCATCACGAGCACTGGAATGGCGAAGGATATCCCCGCGGGCTGAAAGGCGAGGAAATTGATTATCTGTCCCGTATTGTTGCCATTGCCGATGTCTATGATGCCCTTACGGCAAACCGGGTATACAGGAAGAGGTTTATGCCCCACGAGGCGGCAGAATATATTATTTCGAATACCGGTACCCAGTTTGATCCGCAAATCCAGAGGATATTCATAGAAAGCATAGCCATATATCCGGCAGATATCATAGTTATGCTCAGTACCGGCGAAGTTGCCAGGGTTGTGGAATCAAAAGGCCCTCCTTCAATCCGCCCGAAAGTAATGGTTATTACCCGCAAAGAAGGGCCTCCTGTACTTGAACCCTATGTTATAGACCTGGCAAAAAGCCCTGAGGTTTCTATCGTAGACATAATAAGTTAAAGTCCGGCCGCACGTCTTATAGCTTCGGCCTTATCGGTTCTTTCCCATGTAAAATCCTCATCTTCACGGCCAAAATGCCCGTATGCTGCTGTTTTTCTGTATATCGGACGCCGCAGGTTCAAATCCCTGATTATTGCATCTGGCCTGAGATCGAAGTGTTCATTTATAACTTTAAGGATTGTCTGATCGTCAACCTTTCCTGTGCCAAAGGTATCAATCATGACCGATACGGGACGGGCAACACCGATGGCATAAGCAATCTGAACTTCACAGCGGGAAGCCAGCCCTGCCGCTACCACGTTTTTTGCCACGTACCTTGCAGCATAGGCAGCAGATCTGTCCACCTTTGTGGGATCCTTCCCTGAGAACGCACCACCCCCGTGGCGCCCCATTCCGCCGTATGTGTCCACGATAATTTTCCTGCCTGTAAGCCCTGAATCGCCCTGCGGGCCTCCCACAACAAATCTTCCGGTGGGATTGATAAAATACCTGGTATTTTCGTCTAAGAGATTGCCCGGGATAACGGGTTTTATTACATGTTCGAGGATATCCTTCTTTATCTCCTGGTAATCCACATCCGGGCTGTGCTGAGCCGAAACAACCACGGTATCCACCCGAACGGGTCTGCCGTTTTCATATTCAACCGTAACCTGGGTTTTGCCGTCAGGCCTGAGATAACTTATAATTCCCTGTTTCCGTACGTCTGTCAGCCTTTTTGCCAGTTTGTGCGCCAGGGAGATGGGCATCGGCATAAGCTCCGGGGTTTCATCGCAGGCATAGCCGAATACCATTCCCTGGTCTCCGGCACCTGTATGGCCTGCGTCATTATCACCGCCATTGTTGTCCCTGTATTCCAGCGCCTTGTTTACACCCATCGCAATATCCGGTGACTGCTCATCTATTGAAGTTATTACCGAACAGGTATCACAGTCAAAGCCATATTTGGCCCTGTCGTAGCCAATGTCGCGGACCGTGTCCCTTACTACTTTGGGGATGTCCACATAGCACGATGTTGTGATTTCACCCATAACGAACACAAGTCCCGTCGTTACGGCGGCTTCGCATGCAACCCTTGCCATGGGGTCCTGGGCTATAATAGCATCAAGTATCGCGTCGGATATATTATCGCATATTTTGTCCGGGTGGCCTTCGGTTACCGATTCTGAAGTAAAAAGTACTCTTGGCATAAAAACAACTCCTTTGTAGTATTCTTTTCCTATACAGAATTAATGGGTTCAGGATGCCGACCCATAAGCATGAAAGGAAATTAGAAAAGAAAAATCTCTTCAATGAAGAGATTTTTTGCCTAACTCCTCATCTCTCAGGATTAATCCTGCAGGAATTGGCACCGTGCAAATGCCGGTTGCCGGGTTTCACAGGGCCCGATCCCTCCACCTCTCTTGATAAGGAAAACAATATTTTATTGTTACGCTGATTATAATAACATAACATGGATCGTAAATCAAGTTTCGAGTAAATTTCTTCCTGAATTGTCCCCGCTAACCTTGTTTTATGTAGTTTCAGGTTTACCGTATGCCGGGAAATAAACCGGGAAATGCTTTAATACCGGTGTAAAACGTATAGACTAAACGCAAATAAAATCGGGGTTTGCATACCACAAACCCCCCACCGTTATTACTCCTGTTCGAACATATCCTTGCCAACACCGCAATCCGGACAAACCCAGTCATCAGGCAGATCTTCGAAAGCTGTTCCGGGTTCTATCCCGTTATCCGGATCCCCTGCTTCAGGATCATAAACATAACCACAGACAGTACAAACCCACTTTTCCATAATCAAACACTCCTTTCACTACCTTTAAATATACCACGTATCATTCCCGGATAACAACCATAATTTTCAGCAGGATTACCTGTTTATGGAACTATTGTATATACGGATACGGGTTGAGAACCCTTTCATTCCTGCGGTGGTACTTCCATAAAGCGTACTGCAGGCCGTCGGCAATTGTCTCGCTCATTTTCATAACAAGGCTCAGCCTGGTATTCTGCAGCACCATGAAATCCATGAAACCGCCATGATTTACAATGCCTGTAATATGAATATCGCCGGTTTCGGGCAGATCCTTTTTAAGCCCTGAACCAGGCTTCAAAGGTCCTTTGCCTATAGTGATATATCCTATGTTGCCATGCGTCCCCAGGCAGGCATCCACAGCTATTATGAAATTATCGGGTATTTCGGTGTGTATTCTTTCCAGTGTTTCACATAGATTTGCCGCGTGAACGGGCTGGTCGAGAGTTCCAACAACCGTTGAATTCAATGTATGGTACCGGCTAAGCCTGTATCCCACCAGGGGGCCGAGGGAATCGCCCGTGGACCTGTCGGTCCCGATGCATAAAATGATAATTTTTTTATCCAAACCCACTTTGTTCAAATGTTTCAGCACAGCCCTGGATACTTCCCGTACGGCATTGCTTCTGAAAACATCAATAAAATCCTTCAAAACCAGTTCTCCTTTACTGAAATTCCATTTAAACCGAAATCAGGATAATGTATTATATGCAGCCCGATCATTCCGCCCGGATATTTAATGATTATTCCCTCCTATGGCATTCTTATGCATTTTTGCTTTAACATTCCGAAAATATAACTGCACGGCGCAAATACTCCCCGTTTAAAACATGTCGACTCGCTAATTTACGTTGCGGTTATTAGCATTTTATGTTAATATAATTTTATAAAAAAAGGCAGGCAGGTATATATGTTCTCACCACACTTTCGTTCGGAGTATTCGAGCTTTAAGTTTATACTTGATATACTTGACGGTATGGACGACTGGGTTCGCGTTGTCGACAGAAATAACACCGTCATTTTTATCAACCGCTCCATGGAGAAAGACCTGGGCGTATATGATCTTGCCGGTAAAAAGTGTTATGAAATCATGGGATGCGGCGAACCCTGCGAGTACTGTATAACCAATAAGGCCGTTTTCGAGGGGAAATCATATAAAAAGGAAGAGGTATTCAACGGCAGAATCTTTTCGGTAATGAGCTCCCCCATTATAGCCGATGACGGCAGCGTAAACTATGCTGTTGAGGTATTGCGCGATATTACAAAGGAAAAGGAACTGGAAAGAGAAATAATCAAGAAAAACCTAAAGCTGCAGCATGATCTGGAAATGGCCAGGAAACTGCAGATGCAGCTTCTGCCGCGGGATGTGAAACTGCCGTGCCTGGATTTTGCCTATTCATACCATCCATGCGATGACCTGAGCGGCGACATGGTAAATGTTTTCCAGATTGACAAGGAGCGTGTGGGAATCTATATAGCCGATGTATCGGGTCACGGTGTGTCTGCTTCAATGCTTACAATCTTTATAATATCCACATTGAACAAAAAGAACCATTCACCGTCGCGGGCCCTTTACCGGCTGTTCAAACAGTTCAACGCCGGGGATTTTGACAAGGATTCATATATTACGATGTTCTACGGAATTTATAATACCCGTACCGGCATATTTACCTATGCCAACGCGGGGCATAACTGCGCTCCCGTTATAATAAGCCGGGACAGAGTTAAAAAGCTGTGTAAGCCCGGCATACCAATAAGCAACTGGGTCGACAGCCCCAGTTACCACGACTCAACAATACAGCTTGATACAGGGGATAAGCTGTTCCTGTATACAGACGGCGTAACCGATCAATGGCTTGAAGACCCCGGTGAAATTACATCCGACAGCTATATCCTGGAAATACTGCGCGACAGCAATATCGACCTGAATACAGCCCTGAGCAAAATAAGCAGGTATGTATATACCCGTCTTGACCAGATAGGCGCAAAGCAAAAAGATGATATAACCATGGCCCTCATTCAGCCCGTCCAGGCAAGAAACTGCAGATACACGTCCTGAAAGCATGTCTCAAAAATGTCATTTAAGCCTCCGGGAATTTTTTACTCTTTACAAAAGAACATATGTTCGGTTATAATGAGGGTATGACATTAAACCGTTTTTTGGGTTTAACACGCAGTATCGGTGTTAAACCCGTTTTCTGCAGGAATACCGAGGGATGGTTTTAATGAAAATTCTTATGACACCGGTAGACATGATTTGTTACACAACAAAAGACGGGTCTGTTTCACCGATTAAATTCCGCATCAGCGATGACCAGAAAGAATACAGGGTTATCCGCATAGACAGGGTTTTGTCCCGTAAGGAGGAGAAACTTGCCGGGAACCGCATGCTGGTCTTTACCGTGCAAAGCGTAATTAACGGCACCGAGTGCCTGTATGAAATAAAATATGAGATCAGCACATGCAAATGGTTCCTCTATAAGATTTGAACTATTTTTTCAGGGTTAACATGATATCGTGAAATATTTCCTTTTCCCGGATATCGGGCAATGGTTCAAGCGCAGTACGTGCTTTTTGCAGGTACCGGTCAATCCAGGCCCGGGTATCGTCTATCCCGCCTGAACTGATGATTTCATCTGTTAATTTTCGAATATCCGAATCCTTTATTGTTTTTTCCGACATTAATTCGCGGGCAAGTTTTGCGAATTCGGCATTTTTTCGCAACGTCAGGATAAATGGTATGGTAATTATCCCCTCTTTTATGTCATTTCCCTTTGGTTTGCCCGTTTCCCCGGTATCACCGACCAGGTTCAGTATGTCGTCATACATCTGGAAGGCCATGCCAAAACAGAACCCGAACTTTACGAGGTTTCGCTGAACATTCTCGCCGCATCCCGAAAGGAAAGCGCCTTCCCCGCATGAAAAGGCAAACAGTGCCGCTGTTTTTCTTCCTATTCTTTTTAAATACGTAACAAGGGATACGTCAGGATTAAAGCGGCTGAAAAACTGTTCAATTTCAGCCTCGCATATGGATTTCAAAGCCCCTGCAATTTTTTCAAGCCTGTCTTCGGGCAGTGTTCCCGACAGGAGCAGCACCGCCTTCGACAAAAGATAATCGCCCACATAAACCGACATCTTGTCTCCATATATGCTGTTGACTGTAGGCTTTCCCCGCCTCATGCCCGCCTCGTCGATGACATCGTCATGCACGAGGGTTGCCATGTGAAGAATTTCAATGCCTGCAGCAGCTTCATAAATCTTATCGTTCCACTGCCTGCCAAAATGCGATGAAATTACGGTAAAAGCAGGCCTCAGCATTTTGCCGCCCCCTGACAGGGTTTGCAAAAGCTCTTCAAGGGGTTTGCTTCTGCACTTAAGGTTTCGTTCTATTATATTCTCTACCTTCTCAAGTTTTCTTTTTATCTCGGGGTAATTATCCCACAGCATCAGGGTTCTCCTTGTCACAGGTTATTTGCTTATATGCTGAAGAAAAACCAGGCGGCTAAACTACAGGCTCAAGCCGCTCAGGCAGATCTTTTAAAAAGAAAAGCCCGGAAAGGGCTTTCCCTGTTAACGCCAATATCTGCACCGCGCAATAATCAGTCTTCCTTTGCCTTTGCCAGTGCGTCTTTTGCAGCTTCCTGGAACTGTTTCCACGAGCTTGTTGCGCCGGTTACCGCATCAACCTTGTCTACGTTCTGAGTTTCAACGAGTTTTTCGGGATACTGCCTGGAATTCTCCAGTGCATCCTGGGCCTTCTTGTAATTTTCTTCGCCGGACTCTTTTCCGTAAGATTCATCTTTTACTGTCCCATCTGAATTATACTGCAAAAATTCAGCCGATGCAATTTTTCCGTCCTTTACCTCGATTTTAACAACCCCGTATGCACCACGGCTGTCGGCTGTGCTCCGTCCTTCATAGCTTCCGTCTTTAAGTTTTCCTCCGCCGCACGCAGCCAGTACAAGGGCCAGCAAAACCAATATTATCGGAACTGCAACTTTTTTCACTGCCATCACTCCTATATAAATAATTTTCATAGTTAAATGTTTACCCAAAAAGGCCTGAATAAAACTGCAAATTAACAAGGCATATATATTTTGTTTCATAATTATATTATTGAGTATAACAATATTATCATGCATGTCATCATTTTTATGCCGATTGTTAAGTTTTTGATATATTTTGAAAACAGGTGGTAAACATATTAATGACTTAACCGGCCACCTGTTGGGTGGCGGCATATTTGGAGGTGACCTGATGTCTTACAAGGTTGTTGTTATTGGAGCGGGCTATGCAGGGATTGAGGCGGCACTTACCCTGCACAGGAAAAAGAAGAAAAGCGATAATATAGAAATAACAATTATTGATAAAAATCCGTATCATACATTTCTGACCGAACTTCACGAAGTAGCGGGAAACAGGATTCATGACGACGGTGTTACCGTTCCCCTGAACAAGATATTCCGTTACACCGACGTGCGGGTGATACAGGATGAAATAAAGAACTATGACTTTGAGAATAAAAAGGTGTCTTCAGACAGGTGCGAGTATTCCTACGATTACCTGGTTATTGCTGCAGGAAGCACACCTAACTACTATGGCATACCGGGCATGAAGGAGCATTCCTTTCCGCTCTGGTCCCTTGATGACGCCGTCAGGATCCGGGATCATATAATGGACTGCTTTATAAGGGCGTCCCAGGAGGAAGATCCGGAACTCAGGAAGAAACTGCTGACCATCGTGGTGGGCGGCGGAGGTTTTACCGGGGTTGAGGTCATAGGCGAAATTGCCGTTTGGGTTAAATCCCTGTGCCGCGAGTACGGAATAAACAGATCCGAAGTAAGCCTGCATCTCGTGGAAGCACTGCCGGACATTTTGCATATACTGAAAGAGAAAAACCGCAGGAAGGCAGCCAGGTACCTTCAGAAAAGGCTTAAGCTAGATATCAGGACAAATACCAAAATAACCAGCCTTGACGGCGACAAACTTCTGTTTGAAAACGGTGACAGTATTCTTACTTCCACGGTTATATGGACTGCGGGAGTCAAGGCCTGTGACTTAACGAACAGGATAAACGTTCCGAAAGGCATGGGCTGCCGCATTGAAGTGGACGAATACACCGCCGTTAAAGGCTTTGATAACGTATATGCCATAGGCGACATCGCACTGTTCATGCATGAAGGCCATGCACTGCCTGCAATGGTTGAAACGGCTTTGCAGACAGGAAAGGCTGCAGCAAAAAACATACTGAACTCTGTCCGCGGGAAAGAAAAAGAAAAACTCAAGCCAAAATACCACGGCATAATGGTTTCTGCGGGCAGTTACTTTGCCGTTGCCGAGATTATGGGCGTTTCGCTTAACAGGCTTTTCGCGGTTATTATGAAACACCTTGTCAATATGCATTATTATTTTGGAATCGGCGGTTTTGAACTGGTTTTCCGTTACCTGAAATACGAATTCCTGTACAAGCGCCAGCACAAGCCGATGCTGGAAGCCTTCATTACAAGGAAGACAATGCTTCTGTGGCTTGTACCGTTAAGGCTTTACCTCGGATATTACTGGCTGAATGAAGGCATAAACAAGGCAAAGGACGGATGGTTCGTAATCAAAATGCTGGCAGGCAGGGCTCCGGACGCCCAGGCAACCGCATCGCTGACAGAAGAAGGCCATAAAGTATTCCGCATAGTTTCAGAAAACACTCCGCAATGGTACGAATGGATTGTTGAAAACATCATTCTCCAGTACCCGATGTTTTTCCAGTACATGATAGTTATAGCCGAAATAGGCCTGGGGCTTGCATTTATTACCGGAACATTAACCATTCCCGCCGCAGTTGCTGGGCTTGGAATGAATATTAACTTCCTGTTATCCACGGGAATGTACCCGGAAACATACTGGTTAATCCCTGCCCAGATAGCCATGTTCCAGGATGCGGGAAAATCCTTCGGCGTGGACTATTACTTAATGCCGTACCTGATGAGGCAATGGAGATATTTTGTAAGAAACAGAAAAATAAAACTAACCCTGTTCAGGGAATGACCCGTGTATTATGATGCTTTCTTTTCCCGGCGCCCTGTACAGACAAGCCCTGCAAGCCAATAAAATAAAAGGCCTGTGACTGCTCCAAGGCTGTCGATAATAACATCGGTCATCTGTGCACCGCGCCCGGGAACGTATAACTGGTGTATTTCATCAGATACCGCATAAAGAACACAGACAAGAAAGGATAATACCAGGCTTTTCTTCACGGTATTTCCGCATCTTCTGAATGCGTTCATGACTAAAAGCCCTAATATCATATAAAGAAAGAAATGGGCGTTTTTTCTTATTATATGGTTCAGGCTGTGCACATTTATTTCAGCTTTTGGAGCTACCTTTTCCACCGTTTTTACAACAACCTCGGTAACTCCCGCGCTTAACCGGCTGGATTGTTCTGCAGCCTGTGCGGAAAATGCAAAAATAACAAGCATCCATACAGCAGCAGCTGCCCATGACATTATTATGTACACCAGCATTAAGTCCTCTTTTGTTTTATCGGATTTTTTAAAGCAGTTGAAATACATACTGTAAATTGTATCATTTGAATGCCGTTTTGTATATGCCATTTATTTGCAATCCGGGCATAAGCCGTATATTTCAAGCCTGTGCCCCGTCAGTTCAAAACCCTGTCTGCTGCACATTGCTTTTGCATAATTGTCGTCTATCGGGCAGTCTTCTATGGCTACCATCCTGTTGCAGCCGATACACACAAGATGATGCTTATGCTCCACCCTCTTGTACTCGTACCGGAATTTATTGTCATCCAGCAGCGTGGTTTTCTCAATCAGCCCCTTTTTCAAAAAGGCTTCCATAGTCCTGTATACCGTTGACAGGTTTACGGTGGACAGCATACTCCTTAAACCGTTAAATACCTCCTCAACGGTCATTGGAATTTCTGCATCATCAAGTATTTTAAGGGCATTCATCCTGACCTCGGTAACCTTCAGCCCTTTCTGCTGCAGAATATTGCGGTATATATCCTTTTCCTGCAATTCAACCCTCTCCTTAAATCAAGCCCTTCTCTTTAATCTTCCCGCTGAACTTTTCACCAGCAGCGTGACTGCCAGCGACGCAACACCTGTCAGAACGATTGTGCCTCCCGGCTTCAAGTTAAGATAATATGAAAGAAACAGCCCGGTTACAACAAAAAATACCGAGGATAGAACCGAAAAGACAACTGTCTGTTTATAGCTTTTTGCCAGCTGCAATGAAACCGCAACGGGAAGTACCATCATTGAAGAAACCACAAGAGTCCCCACAACCCGTGAAGATATTGATATCGTCACAGCGGTAAGAACAGTGAAAACAATGGTAACAAGCCGTACAGGTATGCCTGCAAGCCTTGCCGACTCTTCATCAAAGGTAATATAGAACAAAGCCCTGTAAAGCAGCAGAAATACGGCTAATACAACAATTGAAAGAACCATTACCAGGTACTTTTCAAACGGACTTATTGCTACAAGGCTGCCGAACAGGAAGCTGTTGAAATTTGCGCTTGTCACAAACCCTGACAATATCCCTGCAAGGCCGATACCAACCGACATTATAACCGCTGTTGATATTTCCCCGAACCTGGATATTGCGCTGCGGATTTTTTCGACCCCCAGGGATGCAGCCACTGCAAAGATGACCGCGCTGAGTACCGGGTTAATTCCGAAAACCAGCCCTGCAGCCACCCCGGCGAGCGATACATGGGACAACGCATCCCCCATTATCGACAGGCGCCTTAAAACAACAACCACACCTATGCACGGAATTATAACTGCGGTTAAAATACCTACGATAAAAGCATTGATCATGAATTCATACTGAAATATTTCAGGCATCCTTACACCTCGCTTGCTTTGCGTGATCACAGTTCCGGCATCCGTGGCTGTGAACCTGAACGCTGTATCCGTATATTTCAGAAAAAAACTCGTCTGCCGCAGCCTCGCCGGTATCGTGCACTGTAACTCCTTTTTCTCCGAGGCATATCAGCTTGTTTGCATGTACCGTGATTGCGCCGATGTCATGGGTCACCATTATTATTGTAATGCCCAGCTCTTCGTTAAGCCTTGCCAGGAGGCAATACAGGGCTTCTTCCGATTTCGCGTCAATTCCTGCAGTAGGCTCGTCAAGGAACATGATTTCAGGCTCTGTGACTAATACCCGGGCAATAAAAACCCTTTGCTGCTGTCCTCCTGAAAGCCTGCCTATCAGCGCGTTCCCGTAATCCTGCATCCCAACCTTCTTCAAAGCGTCGTAAACCTTCTGTTCATAGTCTGCCGGTTTTCTTCTGAAAATCCCGTTATTGGCCAAAAGGCTGATTCCGACAATTTCCTTTACCGTGGCGGGAAAACCTGTATTAAAACTGTTCGCTTTCTGGGAAATATACCCTATTTTCGACCACCCGCTGAACTTTTTAATATCTTCACCCATTATTTTTATTTGTCCCTTTTCCGGGGTAAGAATTTTCAGCATCAGCTTAATAAGGGTGCTTTTTCCTGAACCGTTCGGACCTATGATGCCGGCAAAATCACCTTTGTTGATTGTAAAATTCACATCTTTCAGAATCAAATTCCCCTGGTAGGCAAAGGACAGGTTCTGAACTTCCAGAATACCCAACAGCTCTCCCCCCTATTTCAAAGCATCGGTCAGAACTTTCAGGTTCTGTTCCATAATTGCGAAATAGTCTTTTCCCTCTTCAAGGTCCCTGGCACCGATTCCCTCAAGCGGGCTCAAAATTTCAGTTTTAGCTCCTGTTTCCCGGGCAATTGCTTCTGCAACCTTTGAACTGGAAATTCCGTCGTAAAATATAACCCTGATATCGTTGTCCCTGACATATTTCGTAATCTCAGCCATTCTTGCGGCATCAGGCTCAGAACTGCCTGCAATGCCTTCAAGTGCAACCTGCTTCAGGCCGTATGCGCTGCACAGGTATCCATAAGCCGCGTGTGAAACGACTATTTCCTTCCTTGAAAACGACGCTGCCGCTTCCCTGTATTTTTTATCCAGTTCATCAAGTTTTCCTGCATAATACTCGTAGTTTTCCTCGTAATAACGGCTGTTTTCCGCGTCTACCCGGATCAGTGCGTCTTTAATGGCTTTCATCTGTAATTTGGCATTCATCGGATTAAGCCAGACATGCGGATCATGTTCGTGGACGTGGGAATGCCCGGTTTTGTGCCCTGTGTCTCCGTCATGTGATCCGTGGGCATGGTCTGCGCTTTCAAGGGTGATTTCTTTTGACGTTTCCACGGCAATAAGATTATCATTTTTTATTGATTCAAGTACTTTCCCCACCCAGCCTTCCATGCCTGCTCCGCTGTATATAAACAGGTCTGCCTCCGACAGGCCGGCAATATCCTTCGGGCTTGGCTCCCAGTCATGGGGTTCCATCCCGGGCGGAATCATATTGACAACATTTACCTTGTCGCCGCCTATTTTCAGTGCAAAGTCGTACATTGTATAAAAACTGGTATAAACAGTGATTTTGCCGTCTTCGTTCTTCACATCCACTGAACCGCAGGAAGTAAGAAGAAAGAGAACCAACAGTACAGGCAAAAAAGCAGCAAAAAGATTCTTATATTTCTTTTTGGTTTTGCAGCACTCAATTCTTTCGTCTGTAAATTCCATGTTTTCTGTCAGTGTTTGTTCCCTGGCAAACATTCATTTTACCTCCAAAGTTAATGCAAATGCTTTGCATTTGCATTAATATTATAAAACATATTACCCAAAAAGCAAGCACTTTATTCATATATTTATAATTCAGAAAGACTGTCCTGGAATTTTCCCTCAACGGCCTGAAGGGTTATTGGTTCATAAGACAGAATAATATGCGGAATCCGCGGATACTTCTTCGCTGTTGCTTTTTATTATAGCTTTTCCGCCTCTTCGGGGATAAATAAAAGACGCTCACGGTATAAAATTTTTGACCTGTGAGCGCCTTTAAAGATTTATACTTAACTGTTAGGGGGGGGTAGACTAACACTTAAGCCTTAGGGAAATATTATTTTTTTAACCTTTCATATTAATCATAATATTTGCATTTGCTGATCATTTCGTGCTCTTCAACAATTTTGCCGCCAACATATATATCACATCTTCCAATACAACGGTATAAGTATCCTTTTAGTATCCAATATGTCCCTCCTGCTCCGGAGGTAATGCCTTCTTCATAATTTGACCAGCTTTTTATTGTTTTCCACCTGTAGTTCTTGCTGTCATATTGCTGAAGCTCGACTTCTATTCCTATGGCTTCAGCGTCTAAAGCAGTCACAATAACATCGCATTCAGCTTTACCCCAAGTGCTGATGTCGAAATAAAGTCCCATTATATTTATATAGTCAAACATAGCATGCATGTCTTTACTTTCAGTAGCCACATCTGTATGTAGTGCAAAGGATGGTGCAATAACCGTAGATAAAATAAGGCAAACAATCAGAATTAATTTAAACGGTTTTTTCATTTTTTCCACCTCCGCATATTAAACAAACGAAGGTGATATTTTGTTACACTATTTTTTAAATTTTTTATTTTTTCTCCAAACTTTCTGCAATAAACTGCAATATCTCTTCATCCATGGTTGATATTAAGGAAAAGCTATACTCTTCATTGTTCCAAATTAAAAAGTTCTTCTTATCCTTTTCAACAAAAACAGCCTTTCTGTCTTTTATTACTACTTCCTTCTTCGTTCCGTCTTCAATATCCAGGTTAAAGTCAACTCCGTTCGGAGCCTGGGCAAAAACTATATGTTCATTGCTTCCGTTAACAAACCAAATTGTTTTTACAGAACCGGTTCCTTTTACTGTTTCTATATAAAAACCTTCGGGTACATATGTCGGGAAATAGTAATACTCCCACTCAATTTTTACATTACTGGTCTGTCCATCTTCAATCCTGACACTTGAATACTTTTGAAAATCGGTGGATAACAAATTAAATATCTGCGTTCTGATGGCATCTACGCTGAGTGAAAGCGTGACAAATGAAAAAAGCAGCACCACAAGAACAACAGCAGCCCGTGAAGAAAAAATCTTCACTTTTCCCGCAAATCTCCTCCTGAATTCTTTTCTCCTGATACCTCTCACATACTGTTCAAACCATGCATCAAGGCTTTGCGGGACCTCTGTACTGTCTATTGCGTCCTTTCGGCTTTCCATGTCTGCACAGATATTGTCGATATGGTATTCCCCAATGTAGTCGTAAAACGCAGACAACAGTTTATTCTGTTTTTCATTTTTTCTATTCTGCTGTCTGTTCATAATACTCACCCTTCATAATATCGTGCAGAGCTTTCCGGGCACGATGCAATTTCACCCTGACATTGCCTTCGGTTGTATTCAATAAATAGGCTATTTCTTCAATAGAAAACTGATATGTATACCTCAGAACCAGAATATCCGCATATTCCGAGTTTATCTGCGCCAGTTTCCGTGCAACCCATTCGGCATTTTCTATTTTCAGCATGTATTCTTCCGGGTTTATGTAATTATCGTTCAGATCCACCAGCTTTTCCATGTGAATATCGGTTAATCTCCTTTTTTTATTGTAAACATTGATAGCAATGTTTCTAACTATAATAACAAGAAAGGCTTTCGTTTTGTTACACTCAATATCATCAATCTTGTCAATGTGGCTGCACAGCTTGATTATTGCAGTATGTACCACATCCTCTGCTTCGTGGTAATCCTTCAAAATGCAGTAAGCAGTGTAGAATAAAAGATTCCGGTACACTCTGTATATTTCCTCAATTTTATTCCGTGTAACTTCATCATCAATTACAATACCAAAAAGCAACATACCTTTTCTCCTATACGTTTGTACGGGCTTTTAGTGTATAAATTAGCATATTCAGCTTATATCGTAATATTAACCGTATTTACCCTTAATAGTAACAACTAAACAGCCATGTTCAGGAAAAACAACACGGGTGAGCTGCAAGCAAATCCTATGACCAACCGTTTCATGAAAAAATCCTGTTTTAAAAGCCTGTTAATCCTTCCTGAGATATGAACGGTATACCCTGATTCCACCCTGTTTCTTTACATCTTCAACTTTGCCGAAAGTATCTTCCATTATCTTCCTGTATGTCGATCCGCCCTTGTTGTGAAAGGCAACAAGCCAGAAAGCGCCGCCGTTATTCAGGTGTTCCGCGGCTTCCTGTATAAGCCGGGTAACAACCTTTTTGCCGGCTGTGACAGGCGGGTTTGTTACTATATCGTCAAAACAGCTGTCGCCGACACTTTCATACAGATCGCCCCTGAAAACTTTAACCCAGAGATTGTTCCTTTCAGCGTTTTTCCGCGCATACAATACCGCCCGTTCATTTATGTCGGTCAGTGTCACAATCAGCTGGGGGTATAAAGCTTTCAAAAACAGTCCTATAGCCCCGTAGCCGCAACCCATATCCAGTACTGTATGTCCATGGGGCCTGAAGGTTTCAATCAGAAGACGTGATGCCTTGTCAATACGGTTTTCAAATGCGAATACACCGCTCACCGAAACAAACTCAAGGGTTTTGTTGTTGTATGTTTCTCTGAACGCCTTTTCCCTGATTTCAGAAGTAGGTTTCTCACTGTAATAATGTTCATGCATTGGTGTTCTCCCTGTTCTGCAAGTATTTTTTCAGTGCCTGGTACCCCGGATGTTTCCTTACGTCTTCAAGATCCTCATCGTTCTCGGCATAGTTTAAAAACTCCGGATTCAGTTTGGCCGCCCGTACAACGTCAAGAAATGCTTCTTCTATATTTCCCGCCATTGCCAGGAAACATGCACGGTTATAGTACAGGAAGGGCGCCCCGGGATTGCAGCGGATTCCTTCGCTGATGACTATAATAGCCCTGTCCAGTTCTTTTTCTTCCTTGTATAAAAGGGAAAGATTAAGGAAACTGTAAGGATACCTGTTGTACCCTCTTATGGATTCCCAATAGCATTCCTGTGCCTTCAGCTCATACCCCATCTTGGCAAATACCACACCCATGTTGAATAATACCTTGTGGTGGCCGGGTATAATCTCGAGTGCCTTTCTGAAGTACTGCAATGCTTCGGTATTCATGTTCAGTTCTTCGCAAATCGAGCCTGCATTATTGTGAGCCCAGAAGTTTGAAGGATTCAGGCTTATTACCTTCTTATAACAGTCTAAAGCTGCATGTTTCTCTCCAAGCTCATACAGCGAACCCGCCATAAAGAACCATGCCGGTACGAAATCGGGATTGATATCAATGGCCTTCTTAAACCAGTCGACAGCCTCCCGGTACCGTTTTTTATTGTCGTACAGGATTGCAATACCGTAGTATGCTCTCGGATCATCGGGATACATTTTTATGTTCCTGTAATAAATTCTTGCAGCATGAAAAACCCTGCCCATTCTCTCGTATACAAGAGCAAGGTTCAGAGAATGCTTCAGGGATTTGCCATCCTTCATGAAATCAATAAACCACGCTATACAGAACTTTACATACAATATAATCCTTTTCATACCACTATTCGCCTTTAGAGTTAATAATTGCCACAATATGTTACATTATTATTTATTATAACAGAATTCACTGCCATACTCCACATTTTGCAGGTGTACCTGCTGACTGCAGCAGGCTTGTGGCCGGTATTTCCCGACCTGTAAAAATTATTGCACGGAATTATGAAGATTCATCGCAGGACTGCATGGTTTTCAGCCCGATTAAACAGTAGCCAGGGTGTAGGATTGGAAGCTGTAAAGTCCCGTCAAAATGCTCTAAATGAAAAATGTCGAAACTATAAAAAGGGCAAAAAACAAAATCAATAATATGCTAATGTTTCTGTCAACCCTTGTAAAGGTCAGTTCTTTCAGTCTTGTGCGCCCGATATCACCGCGATAGCACCTTGATTCCATTGCCGTTGCAAGCTCTTCAGCCCTTTTAAAGGCGCTGACAAAAAGCGGTATCAGAACAGGTATGAAACTCTTAGCCTTTTCTATAAAGTTACCTGTATCAAAGTCAGCTCCTCTTGATGACTGTGCCTTGATAATTCTGTCGGTCTCTTCTAATAATGTCGGAATAAAACGCAGTGCAATTGACATCATCATTGACATTTCATGAACAGGAACCCTGATTTTTTTCAGTGGTGACAATAGTTTTTCCATGCCGTCGGTCAGTGCAATCGGTGTTGTGGTAAGAGTAAGAACCGATCCTATGGTAACCATAAGAGAAAGCCTTACAGCAATTACAACAGCCTGAAATATCCCTTCAAGGGTAATTTTTATGGAACCAAGGGAAATAAGTACGGTATTTCCCGGATAGGCAAAAATATTTATTACGGAAGTTATTGCAAGAATAAGCAACAGCGGTTTAATGCCCCTCAGTGTGAATCTTACGGGAACCTCGGATATAATGAGTATAATCCCGACCAGTGCGACCATCATGACATAACCATATATGTTGTTTGCAGCAAAAAGCCCGATAATCAAAACAATGGTCCAGATTATTTTAGTTCTCGGGTCTGCCCGGTGCAATACCGAATTTCCCGGGATATACTGACCCATGGTAATGTTTTTTAGCATAATTCCCCCTCAGACTTTATGTCCCTGATAATATAATTATCCAAAATACATTAATCCATAAACGGTTTATTTTTTCAGCAATCTTTTCAGTTCGGCGATTCCCTCTTCCACTGTCAGAATATCCTTTCTGACACAGGGATTTATCCCGGCAAGGTAATAGAACAGTTCGGTTATCTGCGGTACATCCAGGCCTGTTTTAGCAAGAAGCTCCCTGTTTGAAAACACTTCCCTCGTGCTGCCCGTCAGAACCAGCTCACCATGGTCCATTACCGCCACACGGTCGCAGTAATTGGCGATATGCTCCATTGTGTGTGAAACAATTATTATCGTAGTATTTTTCTCTTCCCTGAGCTTCAGAAGGAATTTGAATATTTCCCTGCTGCCCGCCGGATCAAGGCCTGCAGTGGGCTCATCAAGAACCAGGATCTCGGGATTCATTGCAATTACACCGGCAATGGCAACCCTTCTTTTCTGGCCTCCTGAAAGCTCAAAAGGAGATCTTTCAAGGACATCCTCGGGTAATCCTGTGATCTCGGCAGCCTCAAGCACACGCTTCTCTGTTTCTGCCTCCGGAACACCCATTTTTTTAAGCCCAAAGGCAATGTCCTTACCAACCGTTTCTTCAAACAGCTGATCTTCAGGGTTCTGGAAAATCAGGCCCACTTTCCGTCTTAACTCTTTCAGTGCCTTTCCCTTCGGGGCAATGCCCGAAACACTTATGCTTCCTTCGGTAGGCGTCAGCAGGCCGTTTAAATGCTGGATAAGCGTAGACTTACCCGAACCGGTGTGCCCTATAATCCCCAGTATCTCCCCCCTGTACACATCAAGGGAAACATCCTTAAGAGCCTGCTTTTCATAGGGTGTACCCGGCATATATATGAATGAAAGATTTCTTATTTCAATAACTTTCTCTTTTTCAGCTTCGCTGGCAGGGCCTTCAGGCGATATTAAGCTCTCACCGGCAGAAAAACTGCACCTGGAAAAGAGCTCCTTCGCCTCATCAATGTGCACAGGCATATGCCCGCCCTCTATAAGCCCTTCATTGACTGCATTAATGTAGAAATAAGAAACCTGGGGTATGTCGATACCTGCTTTTTTCAGAATTTCGGTGTTTGAAAAAACGCTTCTTGGAGTGCCATCAAGCAAAAGCCTTCCATTGTCGATTACCAAAACCCTGTCGACCTGTGCGGCTTCATCCATATGATGGGTTATCAGGACAATGGTAATCCGGTCTTCTTTATTGAGTTTTTTGAGTATATTCATTACATCCCGGCGGCCTGTCGGATCAAGCATTGAAGTAGCCTCGTCAAGCACAAGACACTTCGGGTTCATGGCAAGAACCCCTGCTATCGCCACCCTTTGCTTCTGTCCTCCCGAAAGCATATAGGGTGAGTGGCTTATATATTTCAACATGTTCACCTTTTCGAGGGATTCGTCCACGCGTTTGCGTATTTCTGCAGGTGGTACTCCAAGATTTTCGGGTCCGAAAGCTACATCCTCTTCCACGGTAGTGGCTACAAGCTGGTTATCCGGGTTCTGAAACACCATTCCAAGCTGGCTCCGTATTTCCCAGATTAAATCTTCCGCATGTGTGAATTTCCCGAAGATACAAACAGTGCCTGAAGCAGGAAGCAAAAGACCGTTTAAGTGTCTTGCAAGGGTGGATTTACCCGATCCGTTCCTTCCCACAACGGCAACAAATTCGCCTTCGTCAACCGAAAAAGATATATTGTTTAACGCCCGGGCAGGTTCACTGTCGCCGCGGGCCATATATACATATTCCAGGTCCTTAACATCAATTGCTTTCATCTGCGATACTCCAAAGACATTTTTGCTGAACAAAAGCAAACAGGCTTATTCATAAGCCTTGCTGCAGACATAAAAGTTCTTCCTAAAACAAAGGAGAACGAACTTCTCCGCTCTCCCCTCCATGTTTATTCTTTTACCAGTTCCAGTATCACCATGTTTGCCCCGTCTCCCCTTCGTTGCCCTATCTTGTACATCCTCGTGAATCCGCTTGTTCTGTTCTTTTCCTTGTAGCGGGGGGCAATCTCGTCCATCAGCTTGTTTGCGAGATTTATGTTCTTGCTATTCTCATCCTTGACCCTGTATAGCCAGGAAATAATAATTCTTCTTGCATGGAGCCGTGAAGGACTGTCTACCGGTTTCATTTCAGTCTTTTCTTCTCTTTCAACAACTTCGTAGCTTCTGTCATTCTTTGATTTCTTTGAAACAGTCATTTTCTTGCCCTTGCTGTCAAGTACCGGTGCACTTATTTTTGTCTGCTTTGTGGTAAAATTATCGCACTCCTTCACAGCCAGCGCAATCAACCTGTCTGCAATAGGCGCAACTTCTTTGGCCCTTGCTTCCGTTGTTTCAATTCTTCCATATTGAATCAGTGAAGTTACCAGACTTCTCAGCATAGCTTTTCTCTGATCGGTCGGCCTTCCCAGTTTTCTTTGCCAAGCCATTTTGGGTTCCCTCCTTATGGTTTTTGTTAAGCGTCTTCAGACGGGGCCAAAGACAATCCCAGGGCTTCAAGTTTTGAAACAACCTCTTCAAGAGACTTACGCCCCAGGTTTCTTACTTTCATCATGTCTTCTGCCGTCTTGCTAATAAGTTCTTCAACAGTATTGATTCCTGCTCTCTTCAGACAGTTGTATGAACGTACCGAAAGATCCAGTTCCTCGATGGTCATCTCGAGCACTTTTTCCTTCTTTGTCTCTTCCTTTTCCACCATTATCTCGGCATCTTTTGCATGTTCGGTCAGGTTAATGAACAGGTTTAAGTGTTCGCTCAGTATTTTTGCGCCAAGACTGATTGCTTCATCCGGCTGGATGCTTCCGTTTGTCCACACTTCTATGGTAAGCTTGTCATAGTCGGTTACCTGCCCCACACGGGTATCTTCCACCGTGTAGTTTACCTTCTTGACAGGTGTATAAATGGAATCAATGGGAATAATACCTATTGGCTGGTTCGGTTTCTTGTTCTTTTCAGCAGGTACATACCCGCGTCCGGTGTCCACCATCAATTCCATGTATAAGCGATGATTCCCGCTTATTGTTGCTATGTGAAGGTCCGGGTTCAGAATTTCCACGTCTGCGTCTGTCTTGATATCTCCTGCTTTTATTTCGCCGTCACCTTCATAGTCGATATAAACAACCTTTTGTCCCTCTGAATGAACTTTCAGCGAAAGTTCCTTAATGTTCAGTATAATTTCGGTTACATCTTCAACAACACCGGGAATGGTTGAAAACTCGTGCAGCACGCCGTCTATCTTTATTGAAGTGACCGCAGCTCCCGGAAGAGAAGATAATAATACACGCCTCAGGGAATTCCCCAAAGTAATCCCGTATCCTCTTTCGAGAGGTTCAATAACAAACTTCCCATAGGTGAAGTCATCTGCCATCTCAACACATTCAATTCTTGGCTTTTCAATTTCTATCATTCCAGGACCCTCCCTGTTACTTTGATTATCAAGCGGCCTGCATTCGTAATGCAAAACCACGATACGAGGGCAACCGTGAATTCAGTTGCATACTGTGTGAGGCTGTATCGGTTACTTCGAGTACAATTCGACGATGAGGTGTTCCTGAATCGGCAGATCAATGTCTTCTCTTTCAGGTAAGGAAATAACCCTGCCCTTCATGTTCTCCTGGTCTACCTCAAGCCACTTCGGCACAACCTTGCCTCCGGTGATGTCAAGTATTTCCTTGAAGCGTTCAAGTTTCCTGCTCTTTTCGGCCACCTCTATTACATCGCCTTCTTTAACGAGATATGAAGGAATGTTTACTCTTCTTCCGTTAACCAGGAAGTGGCCGTGAGTAACCAACTGACGAGCTTCATCCCTTGAGGTACCGAAACCAAGCCTGTACACTACGTTATCCAGACGGCTCTCAAGAATCTGAAGCAAAATTTCACCGGTAATCCCCTTCTTACGGATTGCCATTTCATAGTATTTTCTGAACTGGCTTTCGAGAACTCCGTAAAAACGCTTTGCTTTCTGCTTTTCACGAAGCTGAATACCATATTCGGATAATTTATTTCTCTGCTGCCCGTGCATGCCAGGCGCATAAGGCCTTCTGTCTACCGAGCATTTATTGGAATAGCATCTTTCGCCCTTGAGGAAAAGTTTCTGGCCTTCCCTGCGGCAAAGTTTACAAGATGCACCCGTATATCTTGCCATTTGTATTTACACCTCCGATAATAATCAAATCACTGTTAGTTCGGCCCGAATTCAGTCATAATGCTTAATATTTATATCTCAACTGCATAATAATATATATATGGGCCTGTACGTTTACAAGATTATCGCCAATATATGTTATTTCCATTCCAAATTACATAAGAAAATATAATCAGCAAGGAATTAAACTCTTCTTCTCTTGGGAGGCCTGCAACCATTATGAGGGATGGGTGTAACATCCTTAATCATGTTAACCTCAAGGCCTGCAGCCTGCAGTGCACGTATAGCAGCCTCGCGGCCTGAACCGGGTCCCTTGACATATACCGAAACGGTCTTCATTCCATGCTCCATAGCTGCCTTTGCGGCTGTTTCAGCTGCTTGCTGTGCTGCGAAAGGCGTGCTCTTTTTCGAGCCTCTGAAGCCCAGTCCGCCTGCGCTTGCCCATGAAACTGCATTCCCCTGTACATCAGTAATTGTTACAATGGTATTATTAAAAGAGGAATGGATATGTGCGCATCCACGCTCAATATTCTTCTTCTCTCTTTTCTTTCTTGATCTACGAACAACCTTAGCTGCCATTTAACTACCAACCTCCTGTTACTTCTTCTTGTTGGCCACTGTTTTCTTAGGGCCTTTTCTGGTTCTTGCGTTGGTTTTTGTCCTCTGACCACGCACCGGTAATCCCATCCTGTGTCTTCTTCCGCGGTAACATCCGATTTCCATCAGACGTTTAATGTTTAAAGCTATATCCCTTCTGAGATCTCCCTCAACGACATATTCCTTTTCAATAGTCTCCCTGAGCTTGCTGATCTCATCATCAGTCAAATCTCTAACGCGGGTATCGGGATTTATACCTGTCTTTTCCAGTATCTGCTTTGAACGGGTTCTGCCTATGCCGAATATATAGGTCAGCCCTATTTCAACTCTTTTTTCTCTTGGCAGATCAACACCTGCAATACGAGCCAATGTCTTACACCTCCGAAAGTAATCACTTTTTATGACCTTTTTTTCATTTCCGGTTTTTTTCATGTACCTTGCATGTTCTGCAAGGTTTTCAGTGATTATATTATTTTAACGTTTAATTAATCAATATGACAAATTTATCTATGTTAAAGGTTCCCGGCAACAAATTTGCATTTGTTTCAGCCGCGCCGAAGAAACCCTTGTTTTCTTTCCGGTTCCGGAAGCCCCGGAACCATGTATGGTTTATTTTTCCGCTCTTACGGCAAAAACATATTAAACTTAACCCTGGCGCTGTTTGTGCTTCGGGTTGTCACAGATTACCCTTATTCTGCCTTTTCTGCGTATAATTCTGCACTTTTCGCATATTTTCTTTACTGAAGGTTTTACTTTCATTTCCGACCCTCCCGTCATCGCTGTGCTAAAATGTTTATTTTATTTTCCTCTCCAGGTTATACGTCCTCGGGTAAGGTCGTATGGCGACATCTCCACTGTGACCTTATCACCGGGTAAAATCCTGATATAATGCATTCTCAGTTTTCCTGAAATATGAGCTAGGATTTTATGGCCGTTTTCAAGTTCAACTCTGAACATTGCATTAGGCATTGCTTCTATAACTCTACCTTCAACCTCAATTACATCTTCTTTTGACAAGCAAAAACCCTCCTTCTTCTATATAGCCTGTAAAAGATTTCGAATTCTGCCAATGGCTTTTTGAATGTCCGCGTTTAAAGGCGTTTTGCCGTTCCTTAAAATTTCCACAATGTCTTCAGCCATTAAATCCGTATATTTTAAATGCTTAATTCTTTTCTTTTTCGGTTTTTCAACAGGGCGTAAATCCCCGTCGCTAATCAGCACAAAATCTTCGTCCACTACGCCTATAACAATGAACAGTCTTCCTTTATCCCTGCCCGCTCTCGAATATGCGACCCTGCCGATTACAGGATTCGACCATTCCATTACAATCATCCTTTTAAAGGCTTAACTATTTTATTTTAAAGTAAGTCAGGCTATTTTTCAAGCTCTTAATGAAATTTTCTACCCCGCGGTAAGTATCTCGGGCTCGTTTTCTGTAACAACAATGGTGTTTTCGTAATGAGCCGACAATTTTCGATCACTGGTAACCACTGTCCACTTGTTTTTCAGCAACTCAACCTCCCAGTGGCCTTCGTTTACCATCGGTTCAATAGCCAGCGTCATACCTTTCTGAAGTCTTGGCCCTCTCTCACGTGTCACAAAATTCGGAACCTGCGGTTCTTCATGCATCTCAGAGCCGATACCGTGGCCCACAAAATCCCGGACCAGCGAATATCCGTTTCCTTCGACATACTGCTGAATGGCCCTTGATATGTCACGTATTCTCATGCCTTCCCTGGCCATTTCGATACCCTTGAAGAAACTCTCCCTTGTAACTTCAATAAGCCTTTTTGCCTCGGGTGACACGGTGCCTACTTCATAGGTCCTTGCAGCATCCCCGTGATAACCTTCAAATATGGCACCGATATCTATACTTACAATGTCTCCTTCTTTCAAAGGTATATCATTTGGTATTCCGTGAATGACTTCGTGATTAACCGATGCACATATGCTTGCCGGAAAATCAATACCGCCGTACGGGTTTGGCACACCTTTAAAAGAAGGAAAACCGCCTGCCTTCAAAATGACTTCCTCTGCTGCCTTGTCAAGCTCTCTTGTTGTTATCCCGGGAGCTATCAGTTCCTCTATTCTCCGGTGAGCCATTGCAACTATATAGCCGGCCTTACGCATAAGGTCAAGCTCTCTTTGTGATTTTATTACTATCATTAAAACCGCCTACTCTTTTAACAATTTATCCATTATTTCTTCGGTGGTCTCAGTTATATCCTTCGTGCCGTCAAAATGTAGCAGCAAACCTTTTTTTTCGTAATATTCTACCAGCGGCTCTGTTTTCTCGTAATATGCCTTAAGTCTTTCCAGTACCGTCTGTTCCTTATCGTCATCACGGATTTTCAGTTCTTCGCCGCATACGTCACATAATCCTTCGGACTTCGGCGGGTTTGAAACAATGTGGTAGGACATTCCACACCCTTTGCACACCCTGCGCCCTGCCATTCTTCTGACAATAACCTCGTCAGGTACATTGAGATTTATTACCGCATCCAGCTCCGCACCCATTTCCCTTAATACCTCATCCAACTGCACGGCCTGGGGAATGGTACGCGGAAAACCGTCCAGCAGAAAACCGTTTTTGCAATCATCTTTTTTTAGTCTGTCCTTCACTATACTGACTGTCAAATCATCGGGCACCAGCATCCCCTGATCAATGATCTGCTTTACTTTTCTGCCCAGTTCGGTACCTTCTTTTATGTTTGCCCGGAAAATATCCCCGGTTGAAATATGAGGTATATTCAGCCTCTTCGATAAATTTACCGCCTGCGTGCCCTTGCCTGCACCAGGAGCTCCCAAAAGAATAAGTCTCATGTCTTCCGCACCTTCTATATGCCAGGTTAAATGTGGAAGGTGAGAAAAGGTTTCTCACTTTCCACATCAGTTCAATCCATGGTTTAGTCAAGGAATCCCTTGTAATGTCTCATCATAAGCTGCGATTCTATCTGTCTGACTGTTTCCATTGCCACGCTGACCATGATCAGCAGTGAAGTTCCTCCAAACCATACACCCGTGATTTTCGTAAAGGTCTGAAGGAGGCTTGGCAGTATGGTGATCAGAGCAAGGAAAAATGCTCCGAACCATGTCACACGGTTTAATACCTTGGCAATGTAGTCTGCTGTAGGTTTGCCCGGTCTTATTCCCGGAACAAAACCGCCGTTTTTCTTGATGTTGTTTGCAAGCTCTATCGGGTTGAACGCAATCATTGTGTAGAAAAATGTAAAGAACATAACCAGAAGAGCATATGCAACCGTAAACCACGGTTTTTTATCAATTTCCTTAAGGTAAGTCAGGAACGGGCCTGTTTCCCTGGTACCCCATATAAGGTTAATGATTGTAGGCGGAAATGTCATAATCGACATTGCAAAGATGATTGGCATTACACCCGCAAGATTAACTTTAATGGGTATATGTGTGCTCTGTCCGCCGTACATTTTCCGTCCAACCACTCTCTTTGCGTACTGGACGGGAATTCTTCTCTCAGCTTCCTGGACATAAACAACCAGGGCGATCATTGCCAAAGCTACCAGGATTATAAGAGCAAGAACAATGTAACCGACAGCTCCCTGTCCAAGTTGTCCTGAAACGACATACTGGTATAATATATTCACCAGGGCAGGTCCTCTGCTTACAATACCTGCAAAAATCAAAAGCGAAATTCCGTTTCCGATACCGTATTCGGTAATCTGTTCACCCAGCCACATCAGGAATGCCGTACCGGCCGTGAAGGTAAGGGTTATTGTAATGAATGACCAGACATTTCTGTTTATAACAGCAGCCTTGATACCCGTATACGTAGCTGCAGCCTGTATAAACCCTAAAATTACGGTAGCATAACGTGTCCACTGGGCCAGTATCTTTCTTCCATGCTCACCTTCCTTGGCGAGCTGTTCCAGTTTCGGTATGGCAATGGTTAGCAGCTGAATTATAATAGAGGCTGTAATATATGGTTGAATAGACATGGCAAAAATACTTGCATTACTGAAAGCTCCACCGGAAATAATGTTGATAAAACCAAACAGTGAGCTTCCGCCCTCAGCCAGTTCTCTCAATGCTGTTGCACTTAATCCGGGAACCGGAATATGTGCGCCAAGTCTGTAAATCAACAGCATCAATACCGTCATCAGCATCTTCTTTCGAAGATCAGGAATTCTCCATGCATTCCTGATGGATGCTACCATGTTATTCGCCATATTATACCACCTCTACCTTTCCTCCTGCAGCTTCAATCTTCTGCTGAGCTGTTTTTGTAAATCTGGCGGCCTGCACGGTCAGTTTCCTGTTTATCTCTCCGGAACCCAACACTACAATACCGTCATTTATTTTCTTTATGACTCCTTTATCCAGTAAAAGTTCAGCATTAACCACAGTTCCGTCTTCAAACCTGTCAAGGTCTGACAGCTTGACTTCGGTGTATGTTTTCGCAAATATATTATTGAAGCCCCTCTTGGGTACTCGCCTGTAAAGAGGCATCTGACCGCCTTCAAAGCCGGGTCTTACACCGCCGCCTGAACGCGAGTTCTGCCCTTTATGCCCTCTTCCGGCTGTTTTGCCATTCCCTGAGCCAGGCCCTCTTCCCTTTCTCTTCGGAAGTTTTTTAGGTGCACCGGGTTTTAATTCAGACAAAGTCATGGGTTTTCACCTCCCTATATTTCTTCCACTTCAACCAGATGTTCTACTTTTTTAATCATTCCGCGTATCGGTGGACTGTCCTTTTGTACTACGGAGCTTCCAACTTTACGAAGGCCAAGAGCCTCAACGGTGGCCTTCTGATCCTTCTTCGATCTTATAGTACTCCTTACAAGTGTTATTTTCAAATTAGCCATGGAAAAGCCTCCTATCCCAAGATTTCTTCGACGGTTTTTCCTCTCAACCTGGCGTATTCCTCAGCGGTACGAAGCTGAGAAAGCCCCTCCATGGTAGCACGAACCATGTTGGTAGGATTGTTCGAACCCAGGGATTTCGTACGGATATCACGAATACCTGCAAGCTCAAGAACTGCACGTACAGGTCCTCCGGCAATAACACCGGTTCCCTCTTCAGCCGGTTTGAGCAATACCTTGCCTGCCCCGTATACGCCTATGGCTTCGTGAGGAATTGTTGTTCCAACCAAAGGAACCTTCATAAGATTCTTCTTCGCATCTTCTATACCTTTACGGATTGCATCGGGTATTTCGGCTGCTTTTCCTGTTCCAACGCCCACATGTCCGTTTTCATCACCAATAACAACCAAAGCACTGAAACGGAAATTACGGCCACCTTTAACAACCTTGGTTACACGTCCGATATTTACGACTTTTTCTTTCAGGTCTAATGTGCTGGCATCAATTCTCTGCAAGTGACTCCCCTCCTTTGTTCCAAGCGTCAGAATTCCAGGCCGGCTTCTCTTGCGCCGTCAGCCAGTTCCTGAACTCTTCCGTGATAGAGGTATCCACCTCTGTCAAATACAACAGTTTTTATTCCCTTCTTAATGGCTTTTTCGCCAATCAGTTTTCCAACTTCACGAGCTGCGGCCTTGTTTCCGGTATAGGCCAGTTTGCCTTTGAGCGCTTCATCCAGCGTGGATGCAGCAACAAGAGTCTGTCCGGACACATCGTCAATTACCTGGGCATAAATATGCTTTGAACTTCTGAAAACACAGAGCCTGGGTCTTTCAGCAGTGCCGCTGATCTTCTTGCGTACCCTGAAATGTTTTCTTTTCCGGACTTCGTTTCTATCCTCAAATTTAATCACAGCCACTCACTCCTTTCTACTACTTCTTAACCCCTGCTTTACCTTCTTTTCTGATGATTACTTCATCAACATACTTGATTCCCTTGCCCTTATAGGGTTCAGGCGGTCTCTTTTCGCGGATCTTGGCCGCTATTTCGCCCACCAGCTGCTTGTCAATACCCTTGACAATAATCTGGTTGGGAGCAGGTACTTCAATTGTAATTCCATCGGGCTCTTCAATCTCAACCGGATGAGACAGGCCCAGGGTCAGATTAAGTTTTTTACCCTGTTTCTGCGCTCTGTATCCGACACCGTTTATCTCAAGTTTCTTCTCATAACCCTGTGTTACGCCTACTACCATATTGTTGATAAGTGAACGGGTCAGACCGTGCAAAGCTTTATGCTTCTTTAATTCGGAAGGTCTTTTAACGATAATATTGTTTCCTTCCTTTTCAATGATCATATCAGGGTGAAAAACCTGAGTGAGTGTTCCTTTTGGACCTTTAACCGTAATTTCATGTCCATTCATTTTTACTTCCACACCGGACGGTATAACCACCGGCATATTTCCTACACGGGACATTTTGTTTACACCTCCGTCCTTACATTGAAGATGGAATCTATGCTCTCATTCCATCCTTTTCAGAACCTTCAATAATTAATTTAATATTAAATACTGCTTTGTGACCGCACAGGCTTACCATATGAAAGCAAGCACTTCTCCGCCTACTCCTTCTTTTCTGGCTGCCCTGTCAGTCATGACGCCTTTCGAAGTAGAAATTATAGCAATGCCCAAACCTCCAAGTACTTTCGGAAGTTCATCCTTTCCGGCATAAACCCTGAGACCGGGCTTTGATATTCTCTTTATCCCCGAAATAACATTGCGCTTGTTTTCAGTGTAATTTAGCGTAATGCGAATAATACCCTGTTTCTTATCGTCTATTTCAGTGAAACCCTTAATGTATCCTTCCTCAGCCAGGATTTCGGCTATTCTTTTTTTCAGCCTGGACGCAGGAATATCAACAGTTTCATGCTTCGCACTCGCTGCATTTCTGATTCTTGTAAGCATATCCGCAATTACGTCGGTTGCATTCATGGTTACGACCTCCTTTCGGTACTGTTACCAACTGGCTTTTCTCACACCGGGTATCTGACCTTTATAAGCCAGGTCCCTGAAACATAAACGGCATATACCGAATTTCCTCATATATGCATGAGGTCTTCCGCAAATTTTACACCTGTTGTAATAACGGGTTGAGAATTTGGGTTTTAATTTCTGTTTGTGGATTAACGATTTTTTTGCCAAACCATATACCTCCCTTAGCGGCTGAACGGCATTCCTAAGAGTGCCAGTAATTCTTTCGCTTCTTCGTCAGTTTTGGCGGTGGTTACAAAAGTGATGTCCATGCCGCGTACTTTTTCCACCTTGTCAATATCTATTTCAGGGAAAATCAGCTGCTCTCTCACGCCCATTGAGAAGTTTCCCCGTCCGTCGAATGAGTTGGGGTTTATCCCACGGAAGTCACGAACCCTTGGAAGAGCTATATTAAACAGTTTATCCACGAATTCGTACATTCTGTATCCCCTGAGTGTAACCTTGCATCCGATATTCATACCCTGGCGGACCTTGAAGTTTGATACGGACTTCTTAGCCTTTGTTACCACAGGTTTCTGGCCTGCTATCAGTGAAAGCTCGTTAACTGCCGCTTCCAAAGCCTTTGGATTCTCCTTCACATCACCAACGCCCATATTTATAACAACTTTTTCAAGCCTTGGTATCTGCATCGGACTTTTATAGTTAAATTTATCTTTCAGTGCCGGAGCAACGTCTTCCTTGTATTTGTCTAACAATCTTGGCATTGTCGGTCAACCTCCCTTCAAATTACTCCCCGGATTCTTTCAGGACATCGATAACCTCTCCGCATTTTTTGCAAACACGGGCCTTCGATCCGTTATCCAGGAATTTTTTGCCCACCTTTGTAGGAGCACCGCATTTATTGCAAATCAGCATTACCTTGTCAGCATAAATAGGTGCCTCTTTGTGTATAATACCACCCTGCTGGTACTGGCTTCTGGGTTTTGCATGCTTGGTTACCATGTTTATTCCTTCTACAATTACCATGCGTTTGGATGGCAGTACTTTTATTATTTTGCCTTTTTTACCTCTGTCCTTTCCGTTAAGGACGTAAACAGTATCACCTTTTTTTACATGAACCTTGTTCTTCATTCAAGTGCCTCCCCTCTGACTGGTTTTTGCATTTTCACCGTGTTTTCCTGCTCCTGAATCTTAACAGGACCATACAAAAACCGGGCATTACTCGCCTGTTACCTTAAATTACCTCGGGAGCGAGAGATATAATTTTCATATAATCCTTATCTCTTAATTCCCTTGCAACAGGCCCAAAAATACGGGTCCCTCTTGGACTGCCATCATCCCTGAGGATTACCGCAGCGTTCTCATCAAATCTTATATATGAACCGTCACTGCGTCTTAAGCCCTTTACAGAGCGGACCACAACTGCTCTTACTACGTCACCTTTCTTTACAACACCGCCAGGTGTTGCATTTTTAACCGAGCAAACAATAACATCTCCAATATTTGCATATTTCTTTTTAGAACCGCCGAGCACCTTTATGCACATAAGTTCCTTTGCTCCTGTGTTGTCAGCTGCCCTGAGAATTGTCTGCATTTGAATCAATTCAGGCACCTCCCTCAATCCATTTTAGCTCCGTGTGTTACATATCCGTAATACAGTTGGTTTTTTGATATATTTGTGCCGTATAACACTCAATATATATACAATAGAAGTTTATTTAGCTCTTTCAACTATCTCCACCAGGCGCCATCTCTTCTCCTTCGACAACGGTCTGGTTTCCATAACACGAACGGTGTCGCCGACCCGGCAGATGTTTTCTTCATCATGAGCCTTCAGTTTATATGTTCTCTTTACGATCTTCTTATAAAGAGGATGTCTTACATTATCCACTACAGCAACTACTATGGTTTTATCCATTTTATCGCTGACTACCTTGCCCACTCGGGTTTTCCTTAAATTCCTTTCAGCCACGTGGAACAAACCTCCTTCCGGTCCTTAACGCTTAATACCAAGTTCCATCTCCCGTATTATTGTTTTTACACGGGCAATATCTTTTTTAACGCTTTTCAGCTTCATCGGGTTATCCAACTGATTTGTTGCATGCTGAAAACGCAGCTTAAAGAGTTCGTTCTTTAAGTCCTGCAACTCCTGGTTTAATTCAGCAATACTTTTTTCTCTCAATTCACTCGTCTTCATTTGCTCCACCTACCTCTTCACGCGCTACTACCTTGCACTTGACCGGCAATTTGTGAGCAGCTAAACGCAATGCTTCCCTGGCCGTCTCTTCATCTATTCCTGCAATTTCAAACATTACGCGACCCGGTTTTACAACAGCAACCCAATACTCAGGCGCTCCTTTACCGCTACCCATACGGGTTTCAGCCGGTTTCTTGGATATGGGCTTGTCGGGAAAAATCTTAATCCAAACTTTTCCGCCTCTTCTGACATAACGTGTCATTGCCACACGCGCTGCTTCTATCTGATTGCTGGTGATCCAGCCGGGTTCTGTGGCCTGCAGACCGTATTCTCCGTATGCTACCACGTTGCCACGCGTTGCTTTACCCTTCATTCTGCCTCTCTGAACACGTCTGTATTTTACTCTCTTGGGCATTAACATTATTTGTCTCCCCCTTCCGTTTTGTCTTTCTTAACGGGAAGTACTTCACCCTTGTATATCCAAACCTTGACACCAAGTTTGCCGTACGTTGTATCAGCTTCTGCGAATCCATAGTCTATGTCGGCTCTCAGTGTCTGAAGAGGTATAGTCCCCTCATGATAATGCTCTGTTCTTGCTATTTCTGCACCGCCCAGGCGGCCGGATACAGAAGTTTTGATTCCCTTTGCGCCGGCTTTCATGGCCCTTGACATTGCCTGTTTCATAGCCCTGCGAAAGGAAATTCTTCTTTCAAGCTGGCCGGCTATATTCTCGGCAACCAGCTGTGCTACTGTTTCAGGGTTTTTAATCTCGGTAATATTTATCAATACACTTTTACCCGTTAATTTTTCAACTTCCTTGCGCAGCTGTTCTATGCCGGCACCGCCTTTTCCTATTACAATACCCGGTTTTGCGGTATAAACATTCAGCTTAATCTTGTTGGCGGCACGCTCGATTTCAATTCTTGCAATACCAGCTGCATACAGCTTTTTCTTTATATATTTTCTGATATTGTAGTCTTCAACCAAAAAATCGGCAAAGTCTTTCTTTCCCGCGTACCATTTGGTGTCCCAGTCTTTAATGATTCCGATTCTCAGTCCATGCGGATTCACTTTCTGGCCCATTAGAAAACCTCCTTATTATTACGCCTTTTCCCTTAAAACCAAGGTCAGATGGCTCGTGCGCTTATTAATTCTGTATGCGCGTCCATGAGCTCTTGGTCTTATTCTCTTCAGTGTCGGTCCCTGTGTTGCATATATTTCGGCCACATATAAATTGTCACGATTCAATCCGTTATTGTTAACGGCATTGGCTTCTGCAGATTTCAGCAATTTTTCGAGTATCTCTGCTGCCTTCCTTGGTGTGTATTTCAAAATAGCATAAGCCTCATCAAGTTCCTTGTTGCGTATCAAATCTATAACCAGTTTGGCTTTCCTGGATGATACCCTGGCATTCCTCAATACGGCTCTGCCTTCATCTTTTCCAATCCCTAAAGCCTTTCTTTCCTTCTTTGTCAGAACGGGAAGCTTTGCGGATTTTCTGCGCACTTGCCGGTATTGAGCTATAATTTCATCTTTTCTCTCCAGAAGCTCGTCCCTCGACATAACCTTTCTGCCCACGTCAATTCCTCCTTTTGGCAATTGTACCCGATATTTTGCGTGGTTTCGAACAACGAATCCAAAACCCGGATCCTTGTGCTTTTATATTATCAATCAGTCAATAATCATTATTTCAGCCTGCTGCTTTTTTCATCCTTGCCGTGACCTCTGTAGGTACGGGTAGGCGCAAATTCACCCAGTTTGTGGCCAACCATATCTTCAGATATATAAATTGGTACATGCTTTCTTCCATCATGAACTGCAATGGTGTGACCAACCATCTGAGGGAATATGGTAGATGCTCTTGACCTGGTTTTCAGGACTTTTTTCTCACCTTTTTCGTTCATGGCCTCAATTTTCTTTAACAGCTTTTCATTTACATAAGGTCCCTTTTTTAATGATCTACCCACAGAACAAACCTCCTCCCGATACCTTAATTAGTATTACGTTTCTTAACAATAAACTTATCGCTCTGTTTTTTCTTCTTCCTTGTCTTGTAACCCAGTGTCGGCTTACCCCAAGGAGTAACAGGGCTTGGCATACCAATAGGAGATTTACCTTCTCCACCGCCATGAGGATGGTCGCTCGGGTTCATAACAACACCGCGTACATGCGGTCTTCTGCCCATCCAGCGGACTCTTCCGGCCTTACCGATTCTAATGTTTTCATGTTCCACATTTCCTACCTGTCCGATAGTGGCTTTGCAATTCACGCTGATCATGCGCACTTCACCCGACGGCAGCCTTACCTGTGCATAGTCATCTTCTCTTGCCATCAGCTGTGCCATGTTTCCTGCAGAACGTACAAGCTGTCCGCCTTTTCCCGGTTTCAGTTCTATATTGTGAATAACCGAACCAACCGGAATATTTGCAAGCGGAAGCGCATTTCCTACACGTATGTCGGCTTTTTCGCCCGACATAACCGTATCCCCTACTTTAAGACCGTATGGTGCAAGAATGTATCTTTTTTCACCATCCACATAGTGAAGCAGAGCAATATGTGCGGAACGGTTGGGGTCGTACTCTATGGAAGCGACTTTTGCCGGAATATGATCCTTATCCCTCTTGAAATCTATAATTCTGTACTGTCTTTTTGTTCCACCGCCGCGGTGCCTTACGGTTATCTTTCCGTAGGAATTTCTTCCTCCTGTTTTCCTGACAGGAGCTAAAAGAGACTTTTCGGGCTCTTTTTTGGTTATTTCCTCAAAGGTGGACACAGTCATATTTCTTCTTCCAGGAGAAGTAGGTCTGTATTTTTTTATCGACATTACGTTCACTCCTTTACGTTAATTACAACTATCCGTTAGCAGGCCGACTGTAAACCTATTCAACCGAATAGCTGCTGCAACCTTTTTGATTGCGATTGCCTTAACTTATCAGTATTATCGGATTACTGCATTGCGCCGAATTCCTCAATTTCGGTCTTATACTTCCTGCCTGTGCTTACCTGTTTTCCGTCCTTGTCCAGGTAGGTTACAGGTTGAGGATTAGTATCAATCTTTACGATTGCTTTCTTCCATTTTGATGTTTTTCCAAGGTGTACGCCCAGTCTTTTTTCCTTACCGCTGTAGTTCACGGTGTTCACAGACAAAACCTTTACATTGAAAAGTTTCTCCACGGCATTTTTGATCTGGGTCTTGTTCGCCCTGTAATCCACGATAAAGGTGTACTTGCCGTCAGCCATGTTATCGTAGGTTTTTTCTGTAATATATGGACGGATAATAATATCTTCAGCAAGTTTCATTATGCATACACCTCCTCAACCTTGGCAACAGCATCCTTCGTTATAATAAACTTCTGATGCTTCAGAATATCATAAGTATTGATTGTATTCACGAGGGCTGTTTTAACAGCCGGCACGTTCCTGGCTGACTTTACAACTTTTTCATCAACCGCGGGAAGCACCACCAATGCTGACCCTTTGACATTCAGATTGTTCAGAACCTTTACAAATTCCTTCGTCTTGATTTCATTCAATACCAGTTCATCCAAAACGATAATGTTGCCGTCCAGTACTTTTGTTGTTAATGCACTTTTCAGCGCAAGTCTTCTGACCTTCTTAGGAATTGTGTACCTGTAGCTCCTTGGCTTTGGAGCAAAAGCCACGCCTCCGCCTTTCCACTGGACAGAGCGGATACTTCCCTGACGGGCGCGACCGGTACCCTTCTGCCTCCAGGGTTTTCTGCCGCCGCCGCTGACTTCGCTTATAGTCTTGGTTGACTGGGTTCCCTGGCGCATATTGGCCAACTGGTTTACCACTGCTGTGTGCATGGCAACTTCGTTTACCTTTACACCGAATATATCATCGTTAAGGTTTATTTCCCCTACGACTTCGCCTTTCATATTATAAACATCCACTTTTGGCATATCTGGTCCTCCTTCCATATCGTAAATGCTTTACGCCTTGACCGAATCCTTGATTATTAAGAGTCCGCCTCTTGGACCAGGAACAGCTCCCTTGACAAGCAACAATCCCCTGTCTGCATCAACACGGACAACAGCCAGGTTTTGTACCGTTACCTTTTCATTTCCCATGTGTCCCGGAAGTTTCTTGCCTTTGAATACACGGCTTGGATCCGAGTTGGCACCCATTGAACCGGCACCCCTGTGGTAGCCTGAACCGTGTGTTGCAGGTCCTCGCCCGGTACCAAAACGCTTCACGGTACCCTGGAAACCTTTACCTTTTGAAATACCCGATACATCAACCTTGTCACCTTCGCTGAACATATCCTGGACCTTTATTTCCTGGCCTACTTCAAAGGCATCAATATTCTCAATGCGAAATTCCTTCAAATACCTTTTGGGAGAGACACCCGCCTTGTCAAACTGACCCTTGTCAGGTTTATTGACTCTCCTTTCGCTGATATCCTCAAATCCTACTTTAATTGAATTATATCCGTCTGTTTCCACTGTTTTCTTCTGAATTACCGATACCGGTCCCGCCTTGATAACAGTAACGGGAACCAGGGTTCCGTCCTCAGTGAAGATTTGAGTCATACCTATTTTTTTGCCAAGCATACATTTTTGCATTTTTTATTTCCCTCCTGTCATTGGTTCGATTTTAATCGAACATAACAAATATATTTCTTACAGCTTGATTTCAATATCCACACCTGCAGGAAGATCAAGCCTCATTAAAGCATCAACTGTTTTCGGTGTTGGAACGAGGATGTCAATAAGTCTTTTATGAGTTCTCATTTCAAACTGTTCACGTGAATCCTTATACTTGTGCGGAGCACGTAAAATAGTTATTACTTCCTTTTTGGTTGGCAGCGGCACCGGACCTGAAACTTTCGCCCCGGTCCTTTTAGCTGTTTCAACTATTTTTTCAGCAGATTGATCCAAAACCTGATGATCAAAAGCTTTCAACCTAATACGAATTTTTTGTTTGTTCGCCATACATATGCCTCCTACTCCATGCCTTCAGCAGGGTATCCGGCTGAAAAGCATTTTTTTGTTTGTGCAAGCAGCACTTTTGTGATGACGCAACAAGTTTTTCTCTGTACACTCTGCCGGGTGTGTCGTAACTGTTAATATATAAAACCCAGGAAAAACAAACAAGTTAATTCTAACTTGCATAACCTGGGCTCTGTAGCAACATACGTTACGCATATACATGAATATATGCGCAGATGCAAGATGTACAGTGACTTGTCGCCCGGTTTCAATGAATCGGACATTCTCCATTGAAGTTCCCCGGATATCCGGCAATCTCCAACTTCATCGTATGCCATGTCACAACAGGCAACATTATACTATAGTTTTTTTATCATGACAAGTAGTTTTTATAAAATTTTTTGATCGTGAAAGGAAAAATTAAAGTCTGCTTTTGCTACGGTCTCATCAGGCATAAGTCCGTCATAAAGTGCCCTACTTAAACCTTTTTTAATAATAATACTTATGTCTGTGTGGAGTCTATGGTACTATTCTGATGCAGCCAGGCTTGTGGTATCATCGTTAAACAGTTACGTATCCAGGTAATACCACATTATAAACGCGTCTTCCTGGTTGTCACTGTAATAGTTTTTTCTCAGGCCTTCTATTTTGAAACCAAACCTTTTGTACATTGATATAGCCGCGGTGTTGCCTACCCTGACTTCGAGCGTCAGACCCCTCAGTTTGCTTTTCCTGGCCATTTCAATGATTGTCTCCATGAGCTTTGAGCCTATTTTCATTCTTCGGTACAGGGGGTGAACCGCAATATTTGTGATATGCCCTTCATCTATTATTGTCGACAAGCCTGCATAGGCAACAATATTACCTGATATTTCAGCTACAAAATAATGGGCACGGGGATTCTGCAGTTCATCAAAAAACATCAGTTTCGACCATGGACTTGTAAATGATTTTTTTTCAACTTCCATTACACGGTCCAAATCTTCACACTTCATCTTTCTTATTACAATTTCGCTTTCCATAGGATTAACTCCCCGACATCAGGTCCTTCATTCTTTCGGCCTGAGATTTTCTGAGATAATTTGGAACAGCACGAAAGGCATCGGTTACCTTGCCTTCCTTCTGCATCAGCCACGCAAGATGTGCCACCGCTGCAGCCCGGTGAGTAAAAATTTCGTCCGGTGCAAAACGCGCGTTAATACCCTGCTCTTTAATATAATCCTTATATAGCGGTACCGCATCCCCTACGAAATGTATCGGCGCATCATAGCTTTTAAGCAGGCTTGTCAGCTCATCTATTGCCAGACCCGAATCTTCCTGCAGAACCGATACCGAACCGTCGGATGTTTTATACAAGCCCGCAAAAACCTGGCGGTTCCTTGCATCCATTATCGGGCATACCAGCCCGTCCTGTTCATTCACGGTGCATGCAAGGGCCATAAGGGTTGAGACCTCCACAACAGGTTTGTTTAGAGCATAGGCCATCGCCTTGACCGTAACCACACCTATTCTCAAACCGGTAAACGAACCCGGCCCGACCGCAACTGACAAAAGATCCAGGTCTTCAGGCTTATAATCAAGCATTTTCAACAGCGACTCAATCATGGGGATAATTTTTTGCGAATGAGTTTTGCCGTTGCGGATTGAAATTTCACCTGTAAGATATCCGTCTTTTACAACTGCTGCAGACGCTGTTGCTGCTGAAGTATCCAGAGCAAGTATTATCATTCCCTATCCAGCCCCTCTATTGTAATCCTCCGTTTATTTTCGCCGTCATTTAGGCGTTCGAAATATACCCATACCGACCGGGGCGGTATCAGGTTTTTTACCAGGTCTGCCCATTCAATTACACAGATATCCCCTTCGTACAAATACTCTTCAAACCCTGTTTCAAACAACTCTTCCTCATCTGAAATGCGGTAGACATCAAAATGGTGCAGACTGAAACCCGGCCCTTTATAACTCTGCACCAGTGTAAAGGTCGGGCTTGTAATGTATTCATCTATTCCGAATCCGCGGGCCAGGCCCCTGACAAATGCGGTTTTACCTGTACCCAAATCCCCTGACAAAGCAACAATGTCACCCTTTTTTAGCTGCTTTGCCACAGTTTCACCAAGTTTAACGGTATCTTCTTCACGTTCCGATATTACTGAGTACATCCCGTTCTCCATAATCTTAATGCCGCTGCCTGTGCAGAAGTTCTGCCCTGCATGGAGTTAAACTTCTGACCGAACAGCCATGGTATTCATATTATAACACAGGAAAGAACTGCTTAAAACTAAGTATTTATTCCTATCTTACCGCCCATGGAACAATTTTTTCGACAGTATAATCCTTTGCTTCATCATCGGTAAGGATCCTGGCCCATGATACCCTTTTGCCGGTTCCTGCACCAGGACCATGGCTTTTATATTCAGCATAAAAAACAGTCTTTTCGCTTTCGGGCCTGTTCCAGTTATGCCAGCCTTCACTCTTAATATGGCTGTCCATGTAACAGTTTATAAAAACCGTTTTCGCAAAATTCCTCCACGGCCTTCCGAGATACACCGTAGAAGGCTTGCAGTTTCCCACGAGTTTGCAGTCAATAAACACATAACCGTATTTCTCGCCTTCGGGGGTTGATGCGGCAGTAATATACCCGTTTACGCCATTTTCGGGTTCACCTCTGTCAAGTGATATAATTGTGCAGCCTTTGAAAACCGCCGTAGCCGAGCCGAATATGAAATCCACATCCCCCTCTATTACGCAGTTCTCGTAATAATGCGCACCCATTCTTCTTTCCCTGTTCTGCCCGGGACCCTTAAATCCGTTTTTTAGGACGGGTTCGGGCGGAAGTGGTGCTGTAAAAAGAGTATCCTGATGCCCTTTAAAACAGCAGTTCCTGAATATTACACGATCTGCATCCACGTATGCGGCAAGGGCTTGCCCTTTTATTTTTCCCGGTCCAGCGGAGTTTTCAAAAGTTATATTGCTCGCCTCAAACCCATCGCCTGTGATCAGTACCGTATATGAATTGAAAGTGCCGTATTCTTCACCGTTATCAAACAGTTTCCTTGCATAATCGTCGTATGTGATGATTGTTGATTCAGGGTCCTCGCCAACCAGTGTAATATTTGGTCTTGTTATGTGCAGTTTCTCCCTGTACACTCCTTTTTTTAAGTGAATTACGACTCTGCCGTTTTTTTCGCTTTTCTTCTCCAGGTCCTTTAAAGCCTCTCCGAGCGACAGGTAGTCGCCGCTCCCGTCAGATGCCACAATCATGGTCCAATGCCCCTTTCGTTCGTTTGTCCATATTAAAAGTATATTTTATGTAAATATATTTTACAATTGCTTTTTTGAACTACGGCGGGCATACCGTAACTGACTGCGTTCTTCACCGTTTTATAAGAAAGAAATGAGGTCCGGGGCCGGACCTCACTGTTTTCTTATAATATTCCCCGACTGGTCTTTTACCAGTCCGAACAGCTTAATCATAAACTGCGGAACCGGGATTCCAAGGATGATAAGGTTCTGTATTATGCTTAACCCTTCGGTTCCGATAAGATATATATATACCGCCATTGTTATGGAATTCTCAATGGGCAGGTGCAATCCCGCATCGCTTGTCAGGTACTTGATAATAAACTCAATCAGTATTGTGATCAGTATGAGAACAAGGTATGACAGTTTTTTTAAAGCTCCCGTTATACCCTTTTTGTAACTGAAACCTCCGTTGCGTACCAAACCGCTGATAATGCCGGTTAAATAATCCAGTGCCATGAACACAGCCAGTATTACAAAAACTTCGTGCATTGAGCTGGAAACGTATGCAACAACAACTACCAGTGCACCCAAGAACGTTTTTGTCTCAAAAGCCTGCATCAGCCTGTGCATAAGCAATCCTCCACTCATTGACTTGTCTAATTTATTATATGCAGGTCCCGGAAATGTGACAAAATTTTCTTTCCAAATGAGCCGGAACAGGTTTTATCGCTCATTCTCGGTTTATTCATACTGGCTGTATCACCGACCATGAAAACCGGTATGCCCAAAGATCAATCCATAAAAAAAAGGACCGGGAATACCGGTCCGAGAGCAGAGTATTACAACAGTTTATTTGGATTTGCGCCAATCATCGTATTGTCTTTGCATTTCGGCAATCAGTTCATCCACGCCTGCTGCCTTAAGTTCTTTTTCAAACTGTTCAACTGTGGGCTCTACTTCAACAGCACCTGTAAACAGCTGCTTGTAGTATGTCTGAACAACATTCTTACATGCTGAAATTTCTGTTTCAACATTTGTCTTGTCGAACATGAAGCCGAGACTGTTCAGTACAAGGCCTTCTTCGTTGAATTTCAGGAATTTGTCCCACTTCTGAGGATCTTCGTTGCTCATCAGGTAGTCCTTGAACTGATCCCCGAATTTCCAGCCGTGGCCCGGGTTATATCCGGAGTTGTCAGGATCAATGAGTTCAATAACGTTGTCGCTTATCTTCTTGTAGTGAACATTTTCAATACCATAGTTCAGCAGGTTCTTCAGGTACTTGTCGGTGTACAGCATTTCTATGAACTGGAATGCCTTTTCAGGATTCTTGGAACCTGCAGGAATTGCAAGGAGAGCACCTGTTGTTTCACGGTTTGACATAACAGGTCTTGTAACATCAATCTGCAGCCACTCAATACCTGTCTGAGCGGTCATTTCAGCATCTTTTCCGGGTTTCAGCGACTGGGAGGCTGCAAAATATCTGCCCGACTTCATGAGCTCAACCTGGTTCTGCATTGTAGCAGCATCCTTATGGATGTATCCCTTGTTTGCCCAGTCTCTCATAAGTTTGTAATGCTCAATGCTTTCAGGTGCGAGGAAATGGTTAATGATTGTGTAATCCCTGTTGTCAGGATACAAAGCTCCGGGAACGTCGTCGTCACTGATACGGTCCCAGTCAAGGAGCTGGAACGGAGCGTCCATTGTTGCAATACACAATGGTGTAATTTCGGGTTCATTATCCTTTATAATCTTCAATAACGGTTCAATGGCCTCTATTGACTTAATATTGCTGATATCCATGTTGTATTTTTCAACAAGGTCTTTTCTTACAAGCCATCCCCAGTTATGTACCTTTTCCTTGTTTGTGGGAACTGCATAGTTCTTGCCGTTGATTGCAGAACCGTTAAGGAAGTCTTCACCCAGGATATTCTTTATTGCAGGATATTTATCCAGGTAAGCGTTGAGTTCCTTGAAATAGCCGGAAGCCGCATTTACATTGTAGTTTGCCGCCCAGTTTGCAGTAAATACTATATCTATAGGTTCGCCTGCGGCCAATGCTGTGTTAACCTTCTGGTCGTAATCGTCACCCCAACCGAATACGTACAGATCAAGTGTTACATTCAGCTTATCCTTAAGATAGCTGTTTGCCTCTTCAAGAACCTTCGGGGTATCCGGTTCCTGTCTGTTACCAACAAGGTACCAGGTGAGTTTAACCGGTGCTTCGCCTGTCTGGCCTGTTTCTCCGCCATCAGTCTGAGTTGTTCCTCCACCGTCAGTTCCGGTCCCTATTGGTGTACACCCTGATAATACGAGAGCAAATGCAAGCACTGTAATTAGCAATAAGCTGCAAATTCTCTTTGTCTTTGACATAAAATTCCCTCCTTAAATTAATTTTAATATTAAAACCGAATAGCCGGTTTTTAACCTTTTACAGCGCCAATGGTAAGACCTTTGACGAAATATTTCTGGAAAAACGGGTAGGCAAATATAATTGGTCCTATGGATATAACAGCTATTGCCATTCTTGCGCTTTCACTCGGCAAATCGGCAAGAACCTTTGCAGACTCTGAAAATGATGCGCTACCGCTTGCAAGATACTGAATACTGTTCAGTGTCTGGTACATCAGGTACTGGATGTTATAAAGCCTGTGTTCGGTTATGAACACAAGAGGAAGCCACCAGTCGTTCCAGTATCCCAATGTACAGAAAAGTCCTATCGTTGCAAGCCCTGCCTTGCACAGCGGCAACACTATGACGAAAAAGGTTCTGAACTCGCCCGCTCCGTCAATCTTTGCTGATTCGATGATCGACTCGTGAACGGTGGTTTTGAAAAATGTTCTCATTATAATCATGTACCACGCATTCATGAGATAAGGCACTATCATAATCCAGATAGTGTTTTTAAGCGGTATCAGCTGTGTATATACCATGTACCAGGGTACGAGCCCCCCCCCGAATATCATTGTGAAGTAAGCAATAAATGAGAAGAAGTTCTTGTATTTAAAGCTGCTGCGGGACAGTGGATAGGCGTAGAAACATATGACCATAAGGCTTAAAAAAGTACCCAGCAATGTTACAAGTATTGAAACTCCATACGCCCTCCAGATTGTGTCACCGGCCGTAATAACATAGTCGTATGCCTTAACTGAAAACTTCTCCGGAAAGAAACTGTAGCCGTTGGCAAGCAGCTCTTTTTCATCGGTGAAGGAAATTATCGTTATTAATATAATCGGAGCTATACATACTATGCTGCAGATGATGAATACCAGGTTTATCAGTATATTTCCGGCAGGAGATACTTTATTTCCGACTCTTCTGCTTACTAACCTTTTCAAAAAACCGGTTTTTTTAGCTTCAGCAGTTGCGTTCATTCTATTGCCTCCTAAAACAGTGCTTTATCACTGTCTATTTTTCTAACAATGAAGTTTGCGGTAAATACCGTGACGCAGCCTACGATGGCCTGATAGGTGCCTGCTGCCGCTGCTATCGAGATGTTGTTGCTGTTTCTCAGCGCCCTGTAAACATAGGTATCTATAACGTCGGTCACTGTAAAAAGCTGACCGCTGTTTCTCGGAACATGGTAAAACAAACCGAAATCGGCATTGAATATCCTTCCTATTGCAAGCAATGTAAGGATAATCATCAGTGTACGCAGAAGCGGTATTGTAATATACCTAATCTGCTGCCATTTGGAAGCTCCGTCGATTTCCGCAGCTTCATAGTACTCGGGATCAAAACCCGATATTGCCGCCAGGTACACAACCGTATTGTAGCCTGTATATTTCCACAGCTGGAAGAAGGTAATTATAAAGGGCCAATATTTCGGTTCGAAATACCATTTCACCGGCTCAATACCGAACGCATCAAGCAGGGACCTGTTAAGGAATCCGTTTTCAATGCTGAAAAATGAAAATGCAAGGTAGCTGACCACAATCCACGAAAGGAAATACGGAAGGAACATAACGCTCTGATAAACCTTCGCGGTTCTTTTGTTGGTCATCTCATTAAGCATAATCGCAAAAGCTACAGGAATAACCAAGCCCAGCAGGATGAAGGCAAGATTGTATAGTATCGTATTCCGAGTTATATTAAATGCATACGGGCCTTTAAAGAACATTTCAAAATTCTTGAATCCAACCCATTCGCTTTTGATAACGCTGGTTATAAAATCGCCGTGAAAGCGGTATCTCTTGAAGGCTATTATAATTCCGAACATTGGTATATAGTTGTTTATAATCAGAACAACCAGCCCGGGAATCAGCATGACAAAAAGAGGCCAGTTATTCTTCAGTTCGTAGAAAAAGCCCTTGTTTGACGACGGTTTTATAATGGTAGTATCCCCCTGTTTTGACTGCATTGTCCTAAACCCCTTTTTATTTTTAATGAAAGTACCTGATATCTTTTGTGAGAAAATAGACAAAGAAATATTAAAATTATATTACATTTATTACAAATATAATACCAGAGACTGGTTTACGTATGAATGGAACATATTGAACTATCTTGCAAAATATTGACCAGATTATATGCAAAATTTTACAACAAAAAAATCCACCATATTTTTACTCTGAAGCAGAGGAATCCCTGTATTCTGTTGGAGACAGGCCTTCGTATTTCTTAAACAGGCGCGAAAAATAGTGGGCATCCGGAATTCCGACTATTTCTGCCACTTCGTATGTTTTATACCTGGGATCCATCAGAAGTTCCTTTGCCTTCTCAATTCTAAGCCCGTTCAGGTAATCCACGAAATTCTTGCCAAGTTCCTTTTTGAACATCCTGCTCAGGTATGATGTGCTCACATAAACATGCTCTGCAACATCATTAAGAGTGATCTGCTTGTTGTAGTTTTCATGGATAAAGTCTATGGCATTGCGTAAAACAAGTTTAATACTTTTAGTGTTGTAACTGTTTATTTTCGATGCAATACTCATCGATACATCCATTAACAGTCCATTAAGCTCACTTAGGCTTTTGGTTTCGTTAATCATGTTGTGAAGGCTGACGACATTGATGCTTTCAACTTTCTTGTCATTGGAAGCCTGGGCTATTGAAAGCCTTATATTGTTTATATGGTTTATAATACCGCAGTAAAAGCTTTTTATGTAATTCATGTTAATGTTCTCGAGGCTGTTTATGTATTCGGATATATCCTGAATCCTTTTTGACACTATTGACTCGTTTCCGGTCTTTATTGCCTCAAGCAGAAGCCTCTGGTACTTCTCAAGGGCCGAATAGTCATCAACCCTGAAAAAGCCGCTCAGGTCATTATAGAAAATAACAGAGTTGTTTCCTATATAAAACTTCCGCTCAAGGGCCTCAATACATTCCCTGTATTTTTTCGGAAGCTGCAGAATACCTCTGCCCTCCGAACTTACCGCTATTGTCACGGTAAACCCGAAGCAGTTGACAAGGAGTTCCTGGAGATAATTACACTTGTCGTTTATCCGGTCGTAACAGTCGTTAATATTATCTTTACCCTGCAGTATGAATGCAACGCTGCTGTCCTTCAGCGGGATATTAACTACGCTGAAGCTGTCGGAAAACACATCCATAAAGGTGTTTATTATTCCGAACTGGTACAGGTTCATATCATACTGGCTCAGGTTTTCATTCTCTTCGGTATCAATTTCAGCTACCAGGAGGAAGAAATCGGCTATATTCACGCCTAAAAGTTCAGCCCGTGCCAGGATGTCTTCGCCGTTCGGATAAATCTCATATATAAGGTCGTATAGGAGTTTTTCTCTCAGTACGGGAATATTCTGTTCAAAAAGTTTCTTCAACTTGTCAAACTCCTCTGTCCTGTTTTTCTGCCTCTTCAGTTCCTCTACCGCTCTCTGGACTATTGCCGTTAAATCCTCTATCTTTGAAGGTTTCAGGACAAAATCAAAAACACCAAGTTTCAATGCCTCCTGGACATAGTCAAAATCCCTGTAACCTGTCAGAACTATTATTTTGCAGTCGGGTATTATATCTTTCACGTCATTTATCATCTTAAGACCGTCAACTTCGGGCATGCGGATGTCTGTTATAAGTATGTCGGGCCTGTATTTTTCGATAAGTATCCTGCCTTCCTCTCCGTCGGATGCCTCAGCACATATTTCGCAGCCGAACTGTTTCCAGTTGAGTATATTCCTTATGCCCTTCCTGATTATCGGTTCATCGTCAATTATCATTACCTTGAACATAATACCCCTCCGTTGGCTCGCTGTTGGCCGGTATGCAGACAATTACCCTGGTGTATTTTCCTTTCTCGCTTTCAATTTTAAGCCCGTATTTATCTCCATAGAATAACTTTATTCTTCGGTTTACATTTTCTATTCCTATGCTTTTTCCTGATTCGGTCCTGAGATTTTTGAAATATGTATCGTTATCCAGCGAAAGCCTTCTGTTTAAGGCATCCAGCTCCGCTATACCGATGCCCGGTCCTGTGTCCATTACAACAATGAGAAGGTTTTCACCTTCAATATATGCCTTCAGTATAATCTCGCCTTTTCCGCGCAGCCTGTCAATCCCGTGATAAACCGCGTTCTCAACGAGTGGCTGAATCAGAAGCCTCGGTATTCTGACTTTCCCCGCTCCGTTTAATATTTCTTTCCTGAACTGTATCTTGTCTTCAAATCTTCTTTTGATTATCGATATGTATTTGTCAGAGTACATGAATTCCTCTTCAACGGTGATCAGCCTGTCTCCCCTTCCGATGCTGGCTTCCATCAGGTCAGACAGGTCTGTGACCGCTTCACTGATCTCGGGCACATTGTTGAGCTGCGCCATCCAGTTTATCGATTCAAGGGTGTTAAACAGGAAATGGGGATTAATCTGTGACTGAAGCGCCTTAAGCTCCGCCTCTTTCCTTGTTATCTGCTCCCTGTATACCCAGTTTACCAGGTGGTTTATTTCCCGGGACATTTCGTTGAATGTTTTATTCAAAAAGCCTATTTCGTCATCTCTTTCATCATCTATGTACACAATCCGGTTGTCCTTCTGGACCATTTTCATACCTTTCACCAGCCGGTTTATCGGGTTTATAAAACTCATTGCTATGGACAGGTTGAAAGCCGACAGGATGACAACGGTTATTATGCACAGAAGGAGTAAGTTCCTGCGAAGGGTATAGGCATCACGATAAAGCACGTTCAACGGAACGTAGGTTATCACTTTCCACCCCGTTTCGGTTATGGTTGTGTATGATACCAGTGCATTAAGTTCAGGATCAATCTTGGAGTCCTTTTCATTGCGGAGCCTGCCCAGCGACGAATCGTTCAGGAATTCACCGTAGTTGCTGTTTCTTGCGGCAATTAAATCGTAATTGTCGGACAGGATTATTATATTCTGCATGCTTCTTGTAAGACCGTCATAGACCGTTTTCAGGAAATTCTTGTTTACAAGTATTGCCTGCAGGCCGATTTCCCTGAAGGTATCCTGGTGATATATGGTCCTGACAAGATATATGTGATTTACAACACCATTGCTGCTTTCGGTATACCAGGTCACCTTTCCCTGGTTCTGCCTGGCCTTTTCCAGCACTTCATCATAGGGCAGTATGTTTTTAATGCTGTTTCTTGAGGAATTGTCGTCGGCATAATAGAACCTGCCGTCATTGGACACAATTGCTATGGACTGGATTTCGGGCCTTGAAAGTATTATTTTTTTCATCGAGTTGCTGATTTCATTTTCGATCTCGTAATCCAAAAGAGGATCGTTTGTATTTTTCTGAACCAGTGCGTTATATATTGTCTTGTCGTATAAAAGGTCCTGGGATATTATGCTCAGGTTTGACAAATAATCATTGAAGCGAAGCTCAATCATCTGCAGTATGTCTTTCGCATAATTCGTTGACATTTGCTTTATTGTTTCTGCAGAATTCCTGTAGCTTAAGAAACCCATAAAAATCATCGGTATTATTATCTGGATATAAAAAGCCAGCAGCAGCTTTTTCTTAATGGATAAATCCTTATAGAATTTTACTATCCTGTTTTTCAATTGCTTCACCTGTTTTTTGCCTGTTTTAATATGCTCCTCAGGACCTCAGAGAATATTGTGCAATGCATGGAATCCTTAAACCTTAATCAGCAAAGGGATGTTTGATACCTGTCTGTTCAGCGGGACAATAATCCTTCCCGTACAGCCCTGTCGTATAATTCATCAATTTCAAGTTCACCTTCAAGGACATACGGCATTCCGGCAACAATTACCTCTTCCCAGACAGTTCTGTCTATAAAGCTGTCGGGAGGGCCTATGAACTGCCTGCTGTTATTGATAAGAAGCTGGCCTTTCCTCGTAAGCCTGTTATAATCGACCTGGTACTCCCTGATATCAACACAGCTCAGCATTCCTGTCTGCCTTGCAAATTCGGCGGCAGTCTCCTTTGATGTAAGAAACCTCAATAAACGGATGGATGCTTCCCTTTTTACATCATCATTGTATGATTCGGAGCTTATATGGAAACAACCGTTTCCGAGCCCGTGTATCATCGTATTCGGCGGGGCTTTTCCGTCGCTTAAGGTGGGGAAGTATATTATGTCCACAGTATCATCGGTTACGGGGATGTTCCCTATAAACCATGAGCCCTGCACGATCATCGCGGCTTTTTTCTCCAGGAACATGGTATTCCTTTCGTGGTTAGTCATTGTAAAGGCGTCTTCAGGAAATGCGCCGATCAGGTAAAGTTCCCGCATATATTCCAATGCTTTTTTATAATAGGTTCCAAACTCCGGATGTAACGGGTTCTCTGCAATTTCTTTCCCGGCAAGAAGTGCAATCATGTTCTGATACAGGTAGGTACCCTCAGCAAGCGAATTGTATGCAATGGGCACTATACCGTTTTCATTGAATATTTTTACTGCATCTTTCAACTCTTCATATGTGGAGGGAACAGGAACGTCATATTTCTCAAAAAGATCCCTGTTGATAAACATGACTTCAAAAATAATCTCAAAGGGCAAACCATATAACCTGCCGTCGTACGTGGTGTATTTAAACATACTGCTTTTGAATGAACTCTTCCATTCAGAATTCTCTTCCATAAGTCCGGTTAAGTCGGCAACCTTGCCCGCCTGAATAAGTGCCCGTATATCGGAGCCGGGCCATATTCCAAAAACGTCAGGATTGTTTCCCGAAGCAAAATCTGTTTTTATTTTAGGAAGAAAATCTTCACCAAACAGCGACTCATTTATAATTTCAATGTCGGGGTTAGAACCGGTAAAACGGGCAAGCATCTCCTGTAATGTTTCAGCCTTGGAATCCACACCGCCCCAACTGCTGATAAAACGCAACGTGACTTTATCCTGCCCTTCCGGAATTACGATGGATGTCTTGTCTCCCGAAAACTTGCAGGCAGCCAGTGACAAAGATAAAATAGTTGATGCAGCCAACATTAACCATTTGTCTTTTTTCATGGATTGCTCCTGATAACTGTTCTGCCATAATTTCTACCAATAATTTAATTATATCCTAATTGTAAGGAATATCAAGAATTTATCTTTTGTCCGGCCGGAGTTTTCGGGCGGCCTGCGCACCTGAAAAAGAACAAGGCCGGCGTATCCGGCGCAGTAAAAAAAGGGGTACCTTGTATACCCCTTTTCAATATTTTCAGCAGCTCAACGATATAAACAGACCAAGCGATTAATATGCCTCGACGAACAATTCAAAATGAGCCTTTGGATGTGCACAGGCCGGGCATTTTTCGGGAGCTTCGGTTCCCTTATGAATATAGCCGCAGTTGCCGCATTTCCATAAAACTTCTTCTTCTCTTTTGAATACTTTTCCGCTTTCAATATTTTCAGCAAGTTTCTTATATCTTTCTTCGTGCATTTGCTCGGATACACAAACCTTTCTGAATGTGGCCGCAACTTCAGGGAATCCTTCCTCTTCGGCTATATCAGCAAAAGCAGGATACATATCGTGCCATTCTTCATGCTCGCCTGCAGCAGCAGCTTTCAGGTTGTCAAGCGTACTACCCTTGGCTACCGGGTAAGTTGCTTCGGTAATGGTAACCATAGCAGGCAGTTCATCTGCAAAACCGTCAACAAGGTACTGGAAGAACCTTTTGCCATGCTCTTTCTCATGGTCCGCTGTTTCAAGGAAAATATTTCTTATCTGCTTATAGCCTTCCTTGTCGGCTACAGAAGCATAGTAAGTGTACCTGTTCCTGGCCTGGGCTTCTCCTGCGAAGGCCTTAAGCAAATTCTCCGCTGTCCTGGTTCCTTTTAATGATTTCATAGTATAAACCTCCTTATTATTTATAATATATGGAAATATATTGTCCTTTTATATCTAATTATAAAATAATCAACAGATATTTTCAAAAACATACGGCCTTAAAACATCCGCACAGACCCGGTATCCCTCCACTGTGAGATGAAGTCCCTCAACCGTATACTCTGATTTAAGATTGCCTGTTTCATCAATAAGGCGGCTGTATACATCAATATATACAACTCCCTTTTCCTGTGCAATCCTTTTCAAGCCTTCATTTACACGGCATATTTTTTCGTTGTTTCTCCTGCCTACAATAAATCTCTTTATCTTCCGGTCCTTTGCCTTTGACACTGGATAAACAGACTGAAGGTAAATCCTTGCTTCGGGGCATTGCTCCTGAATCCTGCCTATTATCTCAGATATATTGCCGATGATGTAATCTTCGCTTTTATTGTCACCAATATCATTTGTGCCTATCAGGAGAAACACCTTCGACGGCGACAGCTCAAAAACGCTCTGGGAAAGGCGATTAAGGACACCATCTGTTGTGTCCCCGCTTATACCGCGGTTTATAACATATGCACCGTGGAAAAACTCGTTCAGCCTGAAAAAGTCGGTAATGGAGTCGCCGACAAACACAATGCCGCCCGGTTTTGCACATTTATTAAGTTCAATAAAGGCATTGTCAACCTGTTTTTTATACAGGTTTGTAATTGCATCAATCAGCCTCATCAGCATATCCTGCCCGTTTCAATTATTATCACAACGTCTGCCCCTCATGTTTCACGATATCTTTACCCCAAACGTCTGCAGATATTGTGCAATGCGAGGAAACTTTCAGCGGAGTGCAGCTTAGAGATGTGCAGTCAGAGCGAGGACCAGCAAGCCAACTGTTTGAGCAAAAATGCTACATACCATATTTTTTCACAGCATTTTTGCGAGTTTTGGCTTGCCCGAGCTGATACTTACCAGCTCTTGCAAACGCAACGACTGTTTCCGGGCATTGCACGATATCTTTCTTTTATGCTCTGGAATAAACAACCTTCCCGTTTATTATTGTCAAATCGGCCTTTGTCCTGTAATCAAAGGGATGTCCGCTAAAAATAACAATATCGGCATCCTTCCCGTTCTCAAGGCTTCCCACCCTGTCGTCAATTCCTGCCGCTCTTGCGGCATTAATTGTCACTGCTTTCAGTGCATCTTCTTCGGGCATTCCTTCCCTGACAGCAATTGCAGCGCACAAAAGCAGATGCTGCACCGGGACGCACGGATGATCGGTCATTATTGCAACGGGTATTCCCGCTTTTGCAAGGATACCGGGCGCAGCAAGGGTCTGGTTTCTGAGTTCTATCTTCGAACGATCGGTAAGCATCGGACCTACAATTATTTTAACGTTATTTTCTTTCAGTATGTCAGTAATCAAATATCCCTCGGTACAGTGATCAATTGTTATTTTCAGGTTGAATTCCTTTGCAATGCGGATGGCTGTCAGAATATCATCGGCCCTGTGGGCATGAACCTTGACAATCAAGTCCCCCTTCAGGGCGGGGATGAGAGCTTCAAGACGCATATCAAACTCGGGTTTGTCATTGTTTTCTCTGTCCTTCCTGTATTCCTCCCATTCCTCCATGTATTCCTTCGCCTTGTAGAATTGCTCGCGCAAAATTGCTGCCGTAGCCATCCTTGTGCTCGGTGCATGGTTTTTCTCATGGTATACCGTTTTCGGGTTCTCCCCGAATGCAACTTTCAGTGCACATGGTTCTTTAAGTATCATCTCGTCAACAGAACGGCCAAAGGTTTTCAATGCCGCAAACTGTCCGCAGATAACATTGCCGCTTCCCGGTCCGCTCAGAACGGTTGTTACGCCCCATTGCCGTGCCTCTTCGAAGGAACGGTCGGCATGGTATATGCCATCTATTCCGCGTAAGTGCGGTGTAACGGGATCGGTCATTTCGTTAACGTCATCGCCTTCAAAGCCAACCGAGTCCTCCAGTATCCCTGCGTGGGTATGGGCGTCTACAAGGCCCGGCAGGATGAACCTTCCTTTCGCGTCAATTATTTCGGTGTCGTCAGGGCACTCATCCATTGGCCCGACTGCTGCAATCTTTCCGTCCTTTACCAGGATATATCCGTTTTCATACTTAAGCGTTTCATGCTGTGCATCACCGTTTTCAGCCATTGTGTAAATTCTTCCGTTAATAATAAGCATAAAGTCCTCCGTTATGAATCACGCATTATATGTATGTTGCAGTTTCTATTTCTTAAAATCATACCCATTATAACACACGTGAAGTTGCCTAACAAACAGTTTAAATTTTTGCGGAATAATATAACAAAGGGATGAAGTTCTTCAGAATCAAGGAACTTCATCCCGTAACCCGGCTATGCCGTCTCAGTGCTCCACTCCGACCGCTGCCTCATCCTTAGCTTTCTGGACATCAATATGCACGTCCTTTTTCTCCTCTTCTGTTTTATTTCTGTTCTCCGATACAGGGAAGCGGACTAATGTATGTTTTATCACCTGATCCATGGACGAAACGGGTATCAGGTTCAGTTTTTCGACAACGTTTTCAGGTATTTCCTCGATATCCTTCTCATTATCCTTCGGGAACAAAATGGTATCGATCCCCGCCCTGTGTGCGGCAAGGACCTTCTCCTTAATACCGCCTATCGGCAGTACCTTTCCCCTTAAGGTAATTTCGCCCGTCATTGCAACATTTCTTTTTGCCGGAATATTGGTCAGGGCCGAAATCATTGCCGTTGCCAGGGTAATTCCCGCAGAAGGCCCGTCTTTCGGTATGGCACCCTCCGGAACGTGTATATGCATATCATACTTCTTGTGAAAATCCTTATCAATCCCTATCATTTCAGCAATGGAACGGACATAACTCCTGGCAATCCTGGCCGATTCCTTCATAACATCTCCCAGTTGACCTGTCAGTTCCATTGCACCCTCACCGGGCATAAGGTTAACTTCGATGCAAAGGGTGTCTCCTCCGACCGGTGTCCAGGCCAGACCGCGTACAATACCCACTTCATCCTTCTCATTGGCCTTGTCATACAGGAATATCCTGCGTCCGAGGTATTTATCCAGGTTCTTTGACGTTATGCGCACCGATTTTTTCTGACCCGACACTATCTGCCTTGCAACCTTCCGGCATACGGTGGATATCTGTCTTTCAAGGTTTCTGACCCCTGCCTCGCGGGTATAATAGTTTATAATATCCCTGATGGCGCTTTCATCAAAACGCAGTTCAGATGTCTTCAGTCCGTGGTTTTTTATCTGCTTGGGTATTAAATGCCTTTTTGCGATCTGAACTTTTTCTTCCTCAACATAACCTGATATATCTATTACTTCCATCCTGTCCAGCAGCGGACGCGGGATTGCATCCTTATAGTTTGCTGTGGTGATAAACATGACATCCGAAAGATCAAAGGGCATGTCCAGGTAGTGATCATGGAATTCCTTGTTCTGTTCGGCATCCAAAACCTCAAGCAATGCAGACGCAGGATCGCCCCGGAAATCGTTCGCCATCTTGTCTATTTCATCAAGGAGAATAAGAGGATTCTTTGAACCCGCCTGCTTTATGGCTTTTATGATTCTTCCGGGCATGGCGCCCACATAGGTCCGCCTGTGCCCCCTGATCTCAGCCTCGTCTCTCACTCCGCCGAGGGACATACGCACATATTTCCGGTTAAGTGCCTTCGCAATGGACCGTACTATCGATGTCTTCCCGACTCCCGGAGGGCCGGCAAGGCATATAATCGGACCTTTCAGGCTGTTTTTCAGTTTTCTTATTGCGAGGTATTCCACCATCCGTTCCTTTACCTTTGTAAGCCCGTAGTGGTCCTCGTCGAGGATTTTTTCAGCATCGCTCAGATTCAGGTTCTCCTCGGTTTTGTTGTTCCAAGGCAGATCAATAATCCAGTCAAGGTATGTCCGGATAACACCGCTTTCAGCTGACGAGGGATGCATTTTTGAAAGCCTGTCCACTTCTTTTAAAGCCTTGTTCTCGGCATCCGCAGGCAAACCCAGTTTCTTTATTTTTTCGCGGTATTCCTCTATTTCATCACTCTGCTGGCCGCCTTCGCCAAGCTCGTTCTGTATCGCCTTAAGCTGTTCCCTGAGATAATATTCCCTCTGGCTTTTGTCAATCTGCTGGCGAACCTTCCTGTTAATATTCTTTTCAACCTCAAGTATTTCTATTTCATTTACAAGAATTTTCAGAAGTTTTTCCATCCGCTTCCTGGGTGATATCTCGTTCAGGATACGCTGCTTGTCTTCGAGCTTTATAACCATATTCGCGGCAATTACATCTGAAAGCCTTGCATAATCTTCCATCGTTGACAGAGTAAATGTTGTATCGGGTGAAATACGGTTGGTCAGCTTCGCATATTTTTCAAAATAGCTCACAACCTGCCTTACCAAGGCTTCTGTTTCCGAATCCCTGGCCAGATGCTTCGGGCTTGGACACTCCCGTACAGTTACTTTATAAAACGGGTCGTCGGAAACATACTCAAGAGTTTTGGCCCGTTCCAGTCCCTCAACCAGCACGCGGATGGTGTCGCCGGGAAGCCGCAGAAGCTGTTTTATCTTGGAAATTGTTCCCACCGTGTATATGTCATCCTGTCTCGGTTCGTCAAGTGCAGGATCTTTCTGCGCCGCAAGAAAAATTCTCTGTTCCTTCATCATCGCTTCTTCAAGGGCATTTATTGATTTTTCCCGGCCAACATCAAAATGAAGTATCATATGTGGAAACACAACAATTCCCCTCAGTGGCAGAAGTGGAATTGTTATTGTTTTTTGCCTGTTCTTTTCCTGTGTCATCGGTATCAAATCCTTTCAATATCTCCCTTTTTCAAATCCGGGCTTGTCCCGGATCCGAATCCGGTTAATTAATAACCAGCTCTTAGCAAATATATGTGTGTGATCCTGAAAACCTTTGGATTTAGCAAAAGCATAGTTATTATGTACTATAAATTACCAAGAGTGCAATGTGGATTTGAACGTCAGCGTTTAAATAATTATACAAGGCTATTATATTATAGCGTCTTACAGGAGCAATTTCAATGTTTTATTCTGGACATGATAGCAGGTTATAGGACAGGGATTTACGCCGCAGTTGTTGTGTTCCGAACTGATGCTCCGGTTTTTATATACCATAAAAAGGGCTGCCCAAATCAACAATAATTGATTTGTGACAGCCCTTTATCTCAGATCTTTGAATTTACCGTCATTATTTAAGAACGTCAGCTACACGTCCTGAAGCAACGGTTCTTCCGCCCTCGCGGATAGAGAATGTCTGTCCTCTTTCCATGGCGATGGGTGAAATAAGGTTTATTGTCATTGTGATATTGTCACCAGGCATAACCATTTCAACACCCTCGGGGAGTGAGATGGTACCTGTAACGTCGGTTGTTCTGAAGAAGAACTGAGGTCTGTAACCATTGAAGAACGGAGTATGTCTTCCTCCTTCTTCCTTGGTCAGAACGTAAACTTCAGCAGTAAAATCGGTGTACGGGGTAATGCTGCCGGGCTTAGCCAGAACCTGTCCTCTTTCAATTTCGGTTCTCTGAACGCCTCTTAACAAAGCACCGATATTGTCACCGGCAAATGCCTGATCCAAGGTCTTTCTGAACATTTCAACACCGGTAACTGTTGTCTTTCTCTTCTCGGTGGTCAAACCAACAATTTCAACTTCTTCTCCGACTTTCAGAGTTCCTCTTTCAACTCTACCGGTAGCAACTGTTCCACGGCCGGTAATTGTGAATACGTCTTCAACAGACATCAGGAACGGCAGGTCAATCTGACGTTCAGGCGTAGGAATGTAATTATCAACAGCCTCCATCAGATCCAGTATCGGCTTGTATTTCGGATCGCTTACATCGTTTGATTCGCATTCCAGGGCTTCCAGGGCTGAGCCGCGAATAATGGGAATTTCATCTCCGGGGAAGCCGTATTCGCTGAGCAGATCTCTCAGTTCCATTTCAACGAGTTCGATCAGTTCTTCGTCGTCAACCTGATCACACTTATTAAGGAAAACAACAATATAGTTAACACCAACCTGATGAGCAAGAAGAATATGTTCACGTGTCTGGGGCATCGGACCGTCGGCTGCTGATACAACCAGGATGGCACCGTCCATCTGGGCAGCACCGGTAATCATGTTCTTAACGTAGTCAGCGTGGCCGGGACAGTCAACGTGAGCATAGTGACGGTTCTTGGTTTGATACTCAACGTGAGAGGTGTTGATGGTAATTCCTCTTTCCTTTTCTTCGGGAGCAGAGTCAATCTGATCGTATGACTTTACTTCCACGTCTCCGAGTTCTAATGCGAGAGTTTTTGTTATTGCTGCAGTTAAAGTGGTCTTTCCATGGTCAACGTGACCAATAGTTCCAATGTTAACATGGGGTTTTGTTCTTTCGAACTTAGCTTTTGCCATCGAAATTCTCCTCCTTACACAGTTCGGTAACTGTTGATAATTATATTATTAATTAGTTAAAAATTCAACTAATGTTTAACTTATAAACTATACTATACTATTTTAGCTTTATCTGTCAATATTCAGGCATTCCCCTGCCGTCAGGGCTTTTTGATGCCTGCAACCTGCTCCTGGATATTCCTTGGAACCTCGGAATAATGATCAAACTGCATTGAATAAACTGCTCTTCCCTGGGACCTGGACCTCAGTTCCGTTGCATAACCGAACATTTCACTTAACGGTACAAAGGCTGTTATAACCTGTGCTCCGGAACGGGCTTCCATCCCTTCGATACGTCCGCGGCGTGAATTCAGGTCACCTATGATGTCACCCATGTATTCTTCGGGGGTTGTAACTTCCACCTTCATAACAGGCTCGAGCAGTACAGGGTCAGCCTTTTTCATGGCTTCCTTGAACGCCATTGAGCCCGCAATCTTGAACGCCATTTCGGACGAATCCACTTCATGGTACGAGCCGTCAAACAGTCTGACTTTTACGTCAATTACCGGATACCCTGCCACGACACCGGTATTCATTGCGTCCCTGATACCGGCATCCACGGCCGGAATGTATTCCTTCGGAATAACCCCTCCAACAATGGCGTTTTCAAATTCATAGCCTCCTGTTTCAAGGGGTTCGATTTCGATCCAGCAATGGCCGTACTGACCGCGGCCGCCTGACTGCCTGACAAATTTTCCTTCAGCCTTGACTGCCTTGCGTATGGTTTCCTTATATGCAACCTGGGGTTTGCCTACATTTGCCTCTACCTTGAACTCACGCAGAAGACGATCGACAATAATTTCAAGATGCAGTTCACCCATTCCGGCAATAATTGTCTGACCGGTATCCGGGTTGGTATAAACCCTGAAAGTCGGGTCTTCTTCCGCAAGTTTCTGGAGAGCAACCGACATTTTTTCCTGTCCTGCCTTCGTTTTTGGCTCTATGGCAACGTTTATAACAGGCTCCGGAAATTCCATGGACTCTAAAATTATCGGGTGGCTTTCGTCGCAGAGTGTGTCTCCCGTAGTTGTAAACTTCAACCCGACAGCTGCAGCAATATCCCCGGCATAGGCTGTCTCGACTTCTTCTCGGTGATTGGCATGCATCAGCAGGATTCTTCCAATTCTCTCACGTTTACCTTTTGTAGAGTTCAATACATAGGAACCGGAATTCAAAGTACCCGAATAAACCCGGAAAAACGCCAGTTTTCCGACGTACGGGTCGGCCATGATCTTAAATGCCAGTGCTGCAAGAGGCTCATTATCGTTTGAGTGCCGTACAAGTTCTTCATGTTCGTCCCAGTTATCAGGATGAAGGCCCCTGACGGGCGGAACATCAGAAGGTGAAGGCATGTATTCAACAATGCAGTCCAGCAGTTTCTGCACGCCCTTGTTCTTGTAGGATGAGCCGCAGGTTACCGGAATAATGTCAACATGTATTGTAGCCTTGCGAATGGCCTGTTTCAGCTGATCCTCGGGAATCTCCTCTCCCTCAAGATACATCATCATAAGCTCGTCATCGTAATCAGCAACAGATTCCAGCAGCTTCACATGATATTCCTCGGCCAGATCCTTCATATTATCGGGAATTTCCCTTTCATCAATATTCCTGCCCAGATCGTCAAGGTAATAATAGGCTTTCATTTCGATAAGATCAATAATCCCTTCAAAATGATCTTCCTTACCTATCGGCAGCTGGATTGGAACTGCATTGGCATTGAGGCGGTTCTTCATCATCTCAATGCAATTGAAAAAATCCGCCCCCATGATGTCCATCTTATTAACATAGGCTAATCTCGGAATCCCATACTTGTCAGCCTGACGCCATACGGTCTCGGACTGAGGTTCAACGCCGCCCTTTGCACAGAACAAAGCAACCGCTCCGTCAAGAACGCGCAGCGAACGCTCCACCTCAACCGTAAAGTCAACGTGTCCCGGCGTATCTATAATGTTTATCCTTGTACCTTTCCAGTAAGCGGTGGTTGCAGCAGATGTAATGGTGATGCCTCTTTCCTGTTCCTGCTCCATCCAGTCCATCGTTGCAGCACCTTCATGAGTTTCCCCAAGTTTGTGAACCTTTCCGGTGTAAAACAATATTCTTTCTGTGGTGGTTGTTTTCCCCGCATCGATATGTGCCATTATACCGATATTCCTTGTGTTTTCCAGACTATATTCCCGGGGCATCTATGTCCTCCTTTCAATGTGAAAAAACTGCAGATTACCACCTGTAATGCGCAAATGCCTTGTTGGCTTCAGCCATCTTATGAGTATCTTCTTTCTTCTTAACCGCATTTCCGGTGTTGTTTGCCGCATCCAGAATTTCAGCAGCCAATCTTTCCTTCATGGTACGTTCGCCTCTCTGGCGTGAATAGTTTGTCAGCCAGCGAAGACCTAAAGCCTGCCTTCTTTCAGGACGAACCTCTACAGGTACCTGGTAGGTTGCTCCTCCGACTCTTCTTGCCCTAACTTCAAGAACAGGCATTATATTGTTGAGCGCCTGCTCAAAAACTTCAAGGGGATCTTTGCCGGTCTTTTCCCTCACAATATCAAACGCACCATAAACTATCTTCTGTGCAACTCCTTTTTTGCCATCCAGCATAACGTTATTGATAAGTTTTGTAACCACTTTGTCGTTATACATTGGATCGGGTAAAACATCCCGCTTGGGCACATGTCCTTTTCTTGGCACTTTCTTCCCTCCTTTTCATGATAACTGACGGATAAATCCATCGTATCACAGGTACTCGCACCGCAGTAACGGCACGTCAGCGCTCGGTAAGTTGCTCAAATATAAAAACAGGCTTGTTCAGGACATATAATACTCTCTGAAGTAACGAATCTGCAGCCTCGTTATATATGAAACAACGCCTGAAAGCGCTGTAGCATCCTGTTATTAAAGTTTTCAAAAATCGCAGTATTATGCTTATTTCTTGGGTCTCTTTGCACCATATTTCGAGCGCCCCTGCATTCTGTTCGCAACACCTGCTGTATCAAGAGTTCCGCGTATAATATGGTAGCGAACACCTGGGAGATCCTTGACACGTCCGCCGCGGATCAATACCACACTGTGCTCCTGCAGGTTGTGTCCGATACCTGGAATGTAAGCTGTAACTTCGATCTGGTTTGACAGGCGTACTCTGGCAACCTTGCGGAGAGCTGAGTTAGGCTTCTTCGGTGTAACGGTCTTAACAACCGTGCACACGCCACGCTTCTGCGGACTGTTAATGAGAGTGGTTTCCTTCTTCAGGGAGTTAACTCCATACAGAAGAGCAGGAGAGTCTGACTTCTTCATAACCTTTTTTCTCCCTTTTCTCACCAGCTGGTTAAACGTCGGCATTTATCATTCACCTCCTCTTACAAATTCTCTATATTCAACGCCGCCAACCGGCGGCGGAACAGACAGTCTTCAGCATACTTAATCGTTTATTATTGCGGCTACCGCAGTTCCGACATCTATGCCGCATTTCCTGCCCAACAGTTTCATGCTTTCAACCCTGCAAACTTCAATATCTTTACCGTTGCAGACCTCAAGAACTTTTGACACCAGCCTTTCCTCCGCATCCTCTGCAATGAAAAGCACACGAACCTTATTGTTTGCCAAAGCCTTCATGGTCTGCTTCAACCCCACTGTCTTACTGTGATGTTTAAGGTCGTCCAGCACGACTATTTTTCCCTCCGTTTTTATATCTTTAAACCCGGTTTTATTTAAATCAATTTTTCAGTCAATTCCGCTATAAAAAGTCTGCTTTAAATAATAAGCAGACAAACCTCTTTCCGGCTTTTAATACCAGGCTGTAAACAATTACAGCATCCAGTTGCCCAGCCTTTGTATATTGATTACACTTTTAGCTGATATGTCAAAAAAAGCCTTTTCACACAAAAACAGCATGATTCGCCATGCTGATTTTAATACTGAACTATTGTATCACTGTAACCTTCCTTTTGTCAAGGAATTTTCTCAGAAAAGGGATATTTGCAATGCCATATTCCGTATTCTCAGTATACTTTTTCCGAAAGCTCTACCCAGTTCTCATACAGGCTGTCTATTTTTGATTTAAGATTCTCCTTTTCCTCGATAAGTTCCTGCAGCCTTTCATAATTGCTTGCTTCTTTTTCCATCTCCCTGTCTATTTCTGCCATTTCCAGTTCAAATGCCATGATTTCACGTTCAACTGCTTTAAGTTTCCTTTCGGCTTCTTTCGGGTTTACTCTTTTCTTAGCTGTTTGTTCAGGTTTCTTCTTTTCTTTTGCAGTTTCTGCCTGCATGCTTCTCCGCGTTGCATTCCATAACCTGTATTCCTCATATGTGCCGTTAAAATCAGTAATTTCACCGCCATTCATATCCCATATCCTTGTTGCGAACTTTGATATAAAGTATCTGTCATGAGAAACAAAAAGCAATGTCCCGCCGTATGATTCGAGGGTCCGTTCAATCCATTCCCTGGAAGCAACATCAAGATGGTTTGTCGGCTCATCCAGGATTAAGAGGTTTATCTCATGCTGCATTAACAAAAAGAGCCTAAGCCTGCTTTTTTCTCCTCCTGACAGGGCGGAAACCGGCTTGAATACCTCCTCACCGGTAAACCGAAAAGCCGCCAGCCTGTTCCTTGCCGTATCCTCACTCCATTCCATTTCGTACCTTACTGTGTCCAGCATTGTCAGATCGTCCCTCTCGAACCTTACTATCTGCGGCAGAAAGGCAAAATTGACGCTGTTTCCAATAATAACTTCACCCGTGTCGGGTTCCAGGTTTCCGGTTATAATATTCAAAAGGGTCGTCTTACCACATCCGTTCGGCCCCAGCAGGCCTATCCTGTCGCCGTTCCTTACCACCAGGGAAATGTCCTTCAGCACCTCGTGCTCACCATAGGCCTTGCTGACGTTCCGGATTTTTATAAAATCCTTTCCCGAGAAGTTCTTTTCCCTGAATACAGCTTTCAGTTCTCTTTCATGGAAAGGTTTTTCGGTTTTCTTCAGCCATTCGATCCTCTTTTCCATTGCAAAGGCTCGTTTGTGCATGCTCTTGTTGTCTGCCCGGTTTGCCCAGTCATGCAGCCTTTTGGCAGCCTCTTCAAGCTGCTGTATTTTCTTTTGTTCCTGTTCGTATGCCTTCAGCTGTTTCTGGTAACGCTCCTCCCTTTCCTTAACATAATACGAGTAGTTACCGTTATAAAGAACCGCCCTGCCCTGTTCTATCTCAATAATTCTTGTAACAACCCTGTCCAGGAAATACCTGTCATGTGATATGGCCACAACCGTCCCTTTAAAGGAACCAAGATACTCCTCAAGCCATTCGCACGCTTTTACATCAAGGTGGTTTGTCGGCTCGTCCAACAGCAGAATATCAGGCTTTTTCAGTATTATCCTGCCAAGGTTTACCCTGGTCTGTTCACCGCCGCTCAGTTTGCAAAAGGGTTCATCCAGCATGCGCGGGTCTATTGAAAGGCCTTCACAGACTCTTGCGAGATCGGTTTCCATCATGTAACCGCCTTTTGATTCAAACAACGTGGAAAGCTCACCGTATTGCTTCAGCAAGGCAGGATCCTGGTTAAGATCCAGTTTTGCTTCAAGTTCCTTCATCCTGGCCTGTATGGCCAGAAGATTCTCAAACCCCGTATTAAGCACATCCCTTACAGTATAATCACCGGGAAATGTCGGGATTTGATCCAGTACTTCAACCTGCCTGCCCCTGGCTATAAACACCTGGCCCTCTTCAAAAGGCTCACTGCCGCCAAGGATCCTGAAAAGAGTTGTCTTTCCCGCTCCGTTTCTGCCCAAAAGCCCAACTCTTTCACCTTCATATATTTCAAACGAAATCCCTTTGAGAATATGATTTGCTCCGTAGTATTTATGAATATCCTGACAAACTATCTCCGCCATTGCAATTCGGGGATCTGCTCCCTTCCTTTCGGTATTTTTTAGGTTCGCATCTTTTTCCTGTATTCCAGGGGAGTCATGCCTGTTATTTTTTTGAAGGTTTCATTGAACCGCTGCTGGGTTGAAAACCCGACGCTCAAGGCTATTTCGCTTGCTTTTTCATCGGTATTGGCCAGCAGTTCCTTCGCCCTTTCAATCCTTGTGTTTATTAAAAAGCTGATAGGCGAATAACCTGTTTCCTTTTTGAATATGCGGGCGAAATAGCTCGGGCTCAGAAAAACATACCCGCATATATCGTTAAGGCTTATTTCCCGTTCATAATGATCCCGGATGAACTGTACAGCCAGGTTTACAAGTTCCTTCTGCTGCGGGCTGTCTTCGAGGATGCTCCTCTCCCATTCAAGTTTTAAAACCCTTGATATCATTACAAACAGTTCAAGTATCAGAAGGTGCACCAGGAAATCGCTTCCGAACTGCTCCTCCGACTGCTCTGCAACAATCCGGTTAAGCAGCGTAATTATATCGTTTTTATGATTAACCTTCAGTTTCAAAAAAGGGCCGGTATGCTGCCCCGTGTAAAAGTTAATGAAATCTTCAATGGATATATCCGAAGGATAGGTAATGCCTTTCCTGCTGTCCCTCATTGCAAAGGAAAAATGCAGGACAATAAATTCGCAGGTGCTGCCTTCTCGGACCTTCAGGGTGTGCATTTTGTGGGGCTTTATAATAATGATATCATTCGGTCCGACAGTAACTTTTATGCCTTCTATTTCAAAGACCGATATACCCTTTTTTGCATATACCATTTCATAATACTCGTGGTTGCTGTGGGTTTGCGACCAGTCATCACTGAAATGGCGCTCAATGGAGTTTATAACCACAGGCATATACCCCGAGCTGTGCATAAATTCCTGCCACGTTTTCGGAAATAATTCGGAACCCAATCTGTTCGCCCCCTCAAACATACCCTGAAATAGATTATAGCACATGATATTTTTGTACCGCAAACATCACTTCGGTACCTGTATGCAAATCCCCCGGGCATAACACCTGTTTTCCGGGCATTGCACGATATATTCCCGGTTAAAAAGAAAGAAAAAATAAACATCCGGACCGCTTTTCAGATGGTCCGGATGTTATTCAACAAACCCTTATCAGCAAGGTCAGGAGATTACATCATTCCCTGCATGCCTCCGCCCATGCCTCCCGGCATTGCGGGTTCCTTTTCAGGAATGTCTGCAACCAGGCTTTCGGTGGTCAGTACCATCGAAGATACCGATGCGGCGTTCTGGAGCGCCGAACGGGTAACCTTTGCCGGGTCGACTATACCGGCTTCAATCATATTGACATATTTTTCAGCCAATACGTCAAAACCAATTCCCTTTTCACTGTTCTTAACCCTGTCAACAACAACCGAGCCCTCAAGACCTGCATTGACTGCGATCTGGCGTACGGGTTCCTCGAGGGCCTTCAGAATAATCATCGCACCTGTTCTTTCATCGCCCTCAAGCGTATTAACCAGTTCATTAACCTTCGGAATAACATCGATGAATGCCGTTCCGCCGCCGGGAACAATACCTTCCTCTACGGCAGCACGGGTAGCGGCAAGAGCATCTTCAATCCTTAATTTCTTTTCCTTCATTTCAACTTCAGTTGCTGCGCCTACACGGATAACAGCCACTCCGCCCGAAAGTTTTGCAAGCCTTTCCTGGAGTTTTTCACGGTCAAAGTCCGAAGTGGTTTCTTCTATCTGTGACTTGATTGAAGCAATCCTGTCCTTGATAGCCTGCGGATCCCCTGCTCCGTCTACGATAATGGTGTTTTCCTTCTGTACAACTACCTTTGAAGCACGGCCGAGCTGGTCCATCGTTGTTTCCTTCAGATCAAGGCCAAGCTCTTCGGTAATTACCTGGCCGCCTGTCAGAATAGCTATGTCACGCAGCATTTCCTTTCTTCTGTCGCCGAAGCCCGGAGCCTTTACAGCTGCGCACATGAATGTTCCCCTGAGCTTGTTCAGAACAAGTGTAGCTAAAGCTTCGCCTTCAACATCTTCAGCAATGATCAGGAGTTTTTTGCCCTGCTGAACAATCTGCTCGAGTATCGGGAGAATCTCCTGGATATTGGAGAGTTTTTTATCTGTAATAAGGATATATGGATCTTCAAGCACTGCTTCCATTTTGTCGGTATCTGTAACCATGTATGATGAAATATATCCGCGGTCAAACTGCATTCCTTCGACAACTTCGAGCTCGGTTCCCATGGTCTTTGATTCTTCAACGGTGATAACACCGTCATTTGAAACCTTCTCCATTGCGTCTGCAATCAGCGTTCCGATTTCTTCATCGTTAGCGGAAATGGAGGCAACTCTGGCAATATCCTCTTTGCCCTTAACCTTCTGGCTGATTTCCTCAATTCCCTTTACCGCAACTTCAACAGCCTTGCTTATTCCTTTCTTCAAAATCATGGGATTGGCGCCTGCTGCAACATTTTTCAGACCCTCGCGGATAATGGCCTGGGCCAAAAGAGTTGCTGTCGTGGTACCGTCTCCTGCGACATCGTTTGTTTTCGTTGCAACCTCTTTAACCAGCTGGGCTCCCATGTTCTCATATACATCTTCAAGCTCGATTTCCTTTGCGATGGTAACACCGTCATTGGTAATCAGCGGAGCACCGTATTTCTTGTCAAGAACAACATTCCTTCCTTTTGGTCCAAGTGTAACCTTGACTGTATCTGCAAGTTTATTGGCACCTTTTTCGAGCCCTTTTCTGGCCTCTTCACCAAAGATAATCTGCTTTGCCATCAAATATTCCCTCCTCATTCAACTATTGCAAGAATATCGCTTTGTTTTAAAATGGTATATTCAACACCGTCAATTTTCACTTCGGTCCCTGCATATTTGCTGATAAGAACCTTGTCGCCCACTTTAACCTGCATTTTGACTTCTTCTGTACCAGGTCCTACAGCTTTTACCTCAGCAATTTGAGGCTTTTCCTTTGCAGAACCCGGAAGAACTATTCCGCTTTTGGTGGTTTCTTCTGCTTCTACCATTGCAACTACCACTCTGTCAGCCAAAGGTTTAATATTCATGCGATATACCCTCCTTAATTTAGTTCCCGGCAAACCGGTTTAATACTTTAATATTCGTTTGTTCAATTTAAATTAAATATGTAGGGAAAACACTGTTCAACAAATTTATTAGCACTCGTTGTGAACGAGTGCTAATACAATATTATAAGGATTTCTTTTTTATAGCAAACATATTTACTTTATGTATTTCCTCGAATATCCGCACCAAGTGCGGTTATCTGAATTTATCCGGTAATTACTTTAGTTTTCTTCTATTATTGCCATTTTGCGTATAAACCTGGGTAACAGAGGTTGTTAAAACTTAAGTATATTCAAAAAATGCAAATAATATGCAGATAAAACATCACAACCAGTATATGCGTTTCGGAACAACACTATACTATCTTATCCCTGGTATTCAAATAATATATCTCCTTTAAGCCCTCAAGGGTAAGCATTGTGTTAATCTCGTCCACACACCGGCACTGGGATGCGATAAGCCTTGAGAGGGCTCCCGTCGCCACTGTTTTTATATTGTCCTCTTTCATTTCCCTCTTAATCTTTTCAACGATATACTCAATCTGCCCGCAATACCCGTAAAATAATCCTGACTGGACGCTGGCTATAGTGTTTTTGCCGATTACATGGGACGGCGCTGCAATTTCAACGCGGGTCAGCTTGGAGGCCTTCTCAAACAATGCTTCTGCTGAAATTTTTATTCCGGGGCATATGACACCACCTAAGTAATCCCTGCCGCCGCTTACTGCACAGAATGTTGTGGCCGTACCGAAATCAACGATTATCACCGGTGCCCCGTATAGCCTGATTGCTCCGACGGCATTTGCAATCTTGTCTGCACCTACTTCCCTCGGGTTCTCGTATTTTATGTTTATTCCCGTTTTTATTCCTGGTCCTACAATTATCGGATCCCTGTGCAGATAATTTCTGACCGCTGTTACGAGGGAATCCATTGCCGGCGGAACCACGGAACAGATGATTACATCCCTGACCGAATTAATATCTTCTTTTGTGTACTGGAACAGGGAAAGAAACAATATGCCTATTTCATCGGATGTCTTGTCGGGATCGGTTGAAAAAACCCAGTTATATTTCAGATTATGCCCTGAGAAAAGTCCAAGGGTTGTATTGGTGTTTCCAACGTCTATGGTCAGTAGCAAGGTTATCCTCCCCTTTTATGTGAGCAGCATGAAAAAAAGCATAAAGCCGTGCAACCTGGCGAACATTCTCTTACAGTCCAAGTTTTGTACTGCGGATTTGCTTGATTTCAAACTGGATTTCCTTTTCAAGTTTCTCTATATCCATCCTGATATCCTCAATGGTCTCTTCCCTTTTAGGGTTGGCTATCCTCGATACAACAGAATCGGAATTATAACGCTGGGAGGATTTTTTCTGGTATTCTGCCTTGCTGCTTTTTCTTGCATAGTTGTTTGAACCGCCGGCATCATTCTGCGGCCTGTTTTTCCTGGTATTCCCCTGCCTGTTATAATTGCCGCTCCTTCTGCTCTGATTCATATTTCGCTTGTTATTCGACAATATTTTCACTCCTTCTGAAATCATCTTTTTTATTTATGCCGGAACCTTCCGGTTCAACCGCCATAACTGCGTATGGATATCTCCCCCGAAAGTATTGTATGGCGCATGCCATCCGGCGTTTCTACAAGAAGCCTGCCGTCGTCCAGAATGTCAAGCGCCTTTGCCTGCCATTTATTATCACCCTGATATATTATAATATCACGACCGATAGTTATTGAAAAGCTTCTCCAGATATCCATGAATTTTGCACCTGAGCCTTTTTCAATAAAGTTGAGATAAAGGTCCTCGAGCTCATGCAAAATCTCTGCCACAAGCAAACTCCGTGAGATTTCCCTGTCGGTATTGAGGCACAGCGATGTGGCCGTTTCTTTCAGTTCACCTGAAAAGTCATCTTCCTTTTGCAGGACATTCAGGCCAATTCCAAGGATAATTGCCTGTACCTTGTCGGGTTCAGCCGTCATTTCAGTCAGAATGCCGCAGACCTTCCTGTTGTTGATAAGGATGTCATTCGGCCATTTTATGCCCATCCTGTCCGGGACATACTTTTCAAGAGCCCTGCATACCGCACTCGAAGCCGCAAGAGTGATGGACTGCACTGCGTCCGGAGCAAGCTCGGGCCTTAAAAGAACCGACATGTATATTCCGGCATCTGCATCAGACTGCCATGTCCTTCCCCTGCGTCCCCTGCCTGCCGACTGGTACCTGGCTATAACCACTGTGCCGTCAGGGGCTCCGTCAGCAGCCATTTTCTTTAACTCGTCATTCGTTGAATCAATTTCGTCAAAGAAAAACAGGTTTCTTCCGAGAATTTTTGTGTTCAGCTTACTGAGAACCGAACTCCTGTCGTATATGTCCCCGCTGTTGACAAGCTGATATCCAAGTCTGTTAGTTGATTGAATACTGTGTCCTTCCTCTTTCAGTTTCAGAATGTGTTTCCACACGGCCGTACGGGATATCCCCAGTTCCTCACTAATCTGCTCGCCCGATACAAACCTGCCTTTCTTGTCTGTCAGCATCTTAAGAATCCTGTCCTTTGTGTTCAACCTGTATACCCTGCCTTTCAGAAATCAAAAGTTTAAATCATGCCAAGTTTGTATTTCCTGAGATCGGGCACCGGAATAGTGATATATTTCTCGGTTTCCCTGTCCAAGAAAAAAGACAGCCCCTTGCTTTCACTTAAAAAACCTTCTACCAGGCCGTTCTTGAACTGTTCCATAAGAAGGCAGTACAGTAATACCTGGTTAACCCTGTCATACCTGTCGTTGAACCTTTCAAGAATGTTGTTTACATACAGTGCTTCCGAGTTTTCGTACAGAATGGGATCATCCAGCCCTTTTCCATAAACGCTTATCTGATCTCCAAGAATGGTTGTGAAAATAAGACATTCAGGGTTTCGAAAGGATCCAAACCTGTATTTGCTGAGCGGAACCATGGTGTCTATGTATTTCTGCCTGATTTCAGGATATTCCATGCTTAGCCTGTACAGATCCCCGTCTGCTATAACACAGTCTTCGGCGGGAATGCTAATCTTTATACACCGGTAAGCCGGATCCTTGCTCCTTCTGTCATCATTAGGATGCAGCAGTGCGCAAAAACAGGGCCTCGGTCCGTAACTCCAGGGTGTTTGCTGTTCCCTGTCCTTCCATTCAGAAAGTTTCATACCGCACTCAACCACATCATCGGCTTTTTCAGCCGGAACATAAAAATATACAGCCGCCATAAGCTCCTCCTGACGGATTGACTGTTGTCAAAACAAATATTATCAGGTCTTACTGATTTACCCGGATCAAGCCTTTGCTTATTAATAAAGTAAAATTCCGGAAGATATGATTCTTGCGCAATATTTTACCATTATTATATAATACTATTATTACGTTTGCAAAATGTTTTCAAGTCGCTGTCTATTTCCTGGCAAGCACAATCACCGGCCTGAGGGATGGTTTATGTTAAGACTGTTTGATATGAACAGGGAACAGCTCAAAGCCCTGGCTGAATACAGGGATGTTCTCGATAAAGGGCAGTTTTTCAGAAGGAATTTCTGGCAGGACGAAAAAACGAAAACCGGTATTCATCCCAACTGCCAGGTAATAACAAGATATTGTTTCGAATATATTGAAGGAATAACACCTGATATGCTTCCTGGCTATAACTTAAAGCAGCTCAAGGAAATACTGGCAAAAAACAGGCTATCGGGAATGCTGCAGACCGTTTTCAATAACGACGTGGTCGAAGTCCTTAAAAACGCTTATCCTGATGAGTTCAAAAAGAGAACCCTGGCAGAATGGATGTGGAGCAGGCACGGTACCTGGAAGAATGACAAGTATGTAATAGAGGCCGTCCAGTATATGGTTTTAAGGGAGGGCATACGCAGGGTTGAGCTTATACCCGAATACGACTGGAAAAAACGTCTGCTGAAGTATGGGATATACAATATTTTATCGCGGTTTGACTGGTGCATATACAAGCTTTTTGATTTTGTTTATCCCGGACGTTTTCATCCTGCCGACTTCAAATACAAAACCAAATGGAGAACAGATTCGGTGCGGGAATCGTACGAAAACGCCTTCAGGCTTATGAGCAGGGTGTTTTCCGAAAACCGTCTTTGCGATAATGATATAATGCTTTTGAACAATGCCGGTTTCAGAAAATTAGGGCTTATAAGCATGCTTTTGACCCTTTTTGACGGCAAGCCCCTTATCGCAAAGGAGTTTTATTTCTACAGAACCATTGGAAATACTGAAAACCAGGAGAAACTCAAGGAGCAAATCAGGAAAGCCACGACGAAAAGAGAGGATGAAACTATAAAAAAGCGCCTTTCACAGGTCTCAACGGGCAGATACATATACAACCTTCATGCAAACAGCGGATTGTATTCCTACCTGAAACGTTGCGCCAGTAAACGGGGAATGAAAATAAACGAACTTGTTGCGCAGTTTGGTTTCATTTATAAAAGTTCCAGGGCCGAACAAAAACCAATTGACCCGGAAGAAATCCGGAAGCTCAGAAAAGAAGGCCTTACATATGCAGAGATTGCTGCAAGGCTTGAGAGCAATCCCACCACCATATCATCCCTGTGCAGAAAATATTTCGGCGGGGATCCTCTTATCCCAAGGCCCATCGATGATTACATCACAGTACAGGAACTGATGGACCGGCACCGTATTGATCATAAGACAATAATTAAGCTGGTTCAGCAGAATAACTTTGAAAACCATGTTACTATCAGGCACCGTTACCTGAAAAAATCCGAAATAATCCCCTCAATTCTTGAGTATAAAAAACAAAGCCTGCACCATAAGGCTTTGATAAACAGGTACGGGGGTTGAGGATATTACCAATGTTAACCATTACAATTTCTGGGTTTACTAAAAAGTGACAACAGGGTACTTCAAATTTAAACCAAATTAAGTTATTATTGTGTCTGTTCTATGTTTTATTACTTGAGCAGGTTGAACTGTAATTTCCTTTGCCCCCCTACAGTTTAACCTACTTTTTTTTAAACCTGTTAATCCACAAGATCGTTTCTGACAGCAAAAACTGCAAGTTGCGTACGATCACCGGTGTTTGTCTTTTCAAAAAGCTCGCTTATAATGTTCTTTATCCTTCCTTCACTGAGCATCAGCAGATTTCCTATCTGCTTGTTGCTTTTACCTTCCACTACAAGTTTAAGTATCTGCTTCTCCACCTGGGACAGATCCATTCTGACTTTTTCGGTCCTGTTCTCTGACAGTGACTGGATTACAGGATTAAGCACCTTCTCGTGAAAAACCGGGTAGCCCTTGTAAACGCTTTTGATTACCATTCTTATATGTTCCTGGCCCGAGTCCTTCAGCACATATCCTTCGGCCCCGTGTTTTATGGCTTCTGTAATATAGTCCTCGTCTTCAAAGGTTGTAAACATTATCACTTTTACCTCGGGCATATGGTTTTTTATAAGCCTTGTGCCCTCAATCCCGTCACAGACAGGCATCCTGACATCCATTATAACTATGTCAGGCCTGTGTTTGCAGCATAAATCAAAGGCCTCGGAACCGTTTGATGCAAGAGCCACAACTGAAATCCCGGGATCCTGCGACAAAAGCATCTTCATGGATTCCCTGAAAATAAGACTGTCATCCGCAATAATGACCCTGACTTTATCTTCAGTCGTAATGCACACCTCCCTGAGAGTTATCATACCGGCAGGTTGGCTACGATATTAAATCCCTTTTCCCCGTCGGAACCAAAGGTAATATTTCCTCCTAATTTCGCAACCCTTTCTTCCATTCCGGTTAATCCGTACCCCTTGACAAGCTCATCGCAGCCTTTGCCGTCATCAAAAATGTAAAGCCTTATTCCTTCCGGGTGACCCTTAATAATTATGTTAACCGTTTTGGCCTGCCCATGCCTTATTGCATTTGTAACCGCTTCCTGGCAAATCCGGTATACCGCCATTGCTCTAACAGCATCTATTGCGGGCAGGTTTTCTGATATTGAAACTTCTATTCTCGTGCCAGATGAAAGATGATTGTTCATCAAATCATTCAGAAGGTCAACCAGGTTCGTATTTTCAAAAGATTCTTCATGCAATCCCTTCAGATAGATCCTGATATCGTTAAGTGCCTGCCTTGAAATTTCAATACCTTTGTCAAGAATGCATTTTAAGTCTGCCTGCCCTCAAGCCTTGATTTCACATTTTCTGTAAGGGCAATCAGCAGGGTAAGGGTGTGGCCCACCGTATCGTGAACTTCACGCCCCATCCGGTTTCTCTCCCTTGTTACTGCAAGCTCTTCAGCTGTTTTTGAGTACTCCTCCAGCCTGTAGTTTGCTTCGGTCAGCATTTTGTTCGCCTCAATAAGCCGTTCGTTTATATTCGTCAGCTGTATATTCTTGTTTTTTATTTCGTTCAGCAGCTGCTGTTCCTCTCTTCGATCTTCGAATATTACCATTCTTCCGCAGCAGGACCCGTTAAAATCTGTCAGTATTCCAGTTTCCACGTAAAAATCCACGCCGTTGATTTCCAGCCTGCCCTTTACACAGCAATTCCCGCTTCCCGATTCAAGTATATCGACTATTGTGTCCCGCATGCCGCCGGTTGAATTATCCCTTATAAAATCCAACAATTTCCGAGCAGGATCGTATATGTTCAGGTTCAAACCCGGGAATGCCTCATTTATTGCATCATTAAGTCCGACCACAACATTGTCGTTGTCAATAATAACTATACCGTCCGACATGTTCTCAATAAAATGCCTTGCCGCTACGGGAATCAGGTTAAGAAACTTTTTACGGTAAACGGCTATGCCGAAAATAACAAGTGTTAACAGTATGGCCTGCGCGGTAACGTCAAATCTCCTGTAGGGTATTATGCCTGCGAGGATCAGGATGTTTGCTGCCAGTGGAAGCAGGAGCGACAGAATTAACAAGATGTAATTACTAAACTTTCTTCCGGCTTTCCTAAGATTTTTTATAATAATGACTGTTCCTGTGATGTTGCAGAGATATGACTCAACGACATGTATCCAGAAAACCGGCCCCAAAACCTCGCCCTTTAACGGTCTTGTTATGAATGCGCCCTCTCTGAAAAACAGGTGATGGTGTTCATTTGTAAGCAAAAAAACATAGCAGACGGCGGGAAATAATATTATTGCAATTTTGAAAATCCTGCTGTTTAAGATTTTGCAATTGGCTATTGTAAGACAAAAATACAGCCAGCTCACACCCAGGTAAACCACCGGAAGGAATTTAACCTTAAGTGCCAGCATTTCCTGCTCGATGTTATCCGCCATCAGCAACGGGATTTCCGCAATGTTCCAGAAAAGAATCAGGGTAATACACAGCATATAACTGTCGGTTGTCCTGCACCTTCTTCCGTTTGCAAACAGATAAGTCAGAATCATTGCAGCCAGAACAGCACATATAACCGGTATCAGTATACCTGCCTGCTCCATAAAAACTGCTCCTTTTTTAAGCATTTCCATTCAGGCCGGTTAAAGTTTGACCATCTGTATTTTCCCCCAGGCCCCAATCCGGTCCTCAATGATTATTAAGGCACCGATAACCCCGCTTATATTCCGGGCTTTTTTTAGGGCTTTTTCAATATCACCGGCACTTTTAACGATGTTGCCGACCGCGGTGGCCGCGGCGTCTGCGATACAGGCATCCTTCGAAAGTATTGTAACGGCATCTGCTTTTCCGAAACTCAGCGAATGACCTACCGTTGCCGACGAAGTACAGATACTTATCGGAAGGTCTTCGGGCGGCACTTTTATGCCCAGTTTTCCTGATAAACGGGATTTACCGGCAAAAATACCCACTGTTCGTTCCTGTGTTCCGGCAATATATATATCGCCGCCGTTTTCAACAATCAGTTCCTTTGAATATTTCAGCAAATCGTTGGCGACATACAGGCTGATTGCGCCGGCAATGGCGGCCATCGGCCCAACCCCGGCAATTTCTGCCGCCCGGCACATATGTTTTACTATCAGCGGGGCATCGGGCAGAGGCTTCACAGGTGAAAGACTGCTTAAAAAAACCGGCTGCCTGCGGATATAATCCTCCACCTGCTGCCGGTACCTGACGATGCTTTTGTAAGCCTCTTCACTCAGATTACGAGTGGCTCCTATATATAAATCGGTCTGTTCGACCTTGCCTGAAAAATATACCAGGTCACTGCTGTTGAAAATTTTCCTGTAAAATCGCTGTTCACCGCTATTGTTCATATACTTTACCCTGCTCATATCCGAATTTTTTCATGCCTATGCCGTCTCATTCCCTCTATGAGCCAGATGCAGAAGCCTTAAAGGACATGCCTTGATGCATAAACCGCATACCAGGCACTCTTCCTTGTTAAACGTCAGGCGAAAATCAGGCCCGGCTATCGAAAGCGCCCTTGAAGGGCATACCGACGTACACGCCCCGCAGTGAACGCATTCTTCCTCCTGCCATGTAAGCGTACCGTTAAACAGGTGATACGTTATTCCCTGCTCGTTGATAAACTGAAGCGCCTTTTCAATACTATCCTCTTCTCCTGATACTTCCACGATCAGTTTGCCGGTTTTGTTCAAATGAATATCAGCATGAAGTATATTAACCTCAAGATCAAAATTCCGCACCAGTAAAGTCATCAGTGGGAATGTTATTTTCGAAGGCGGAAATGTCAAACTCACTTTTTCCTTTTTCATATTAGTTCCCTCTTTCCTCCAGCCTGTTAAGCGGTTCTGAGTGCTGCGGCAGTCTCTCCGCGGGCGCCGTTAACAGGAATTCTCCCTTTTGTACCTGTTCTTTCAGCAGCTGGGCTATTTCCCTCGCCTTTACCATGCTGGACAAAGGTGCTGTGGGTACCTTCCTGTTGTTGATGGTTACATAACCGCTTCTGAGTTCCTGGTAGGAAACTCTTTGCGAAAAGGAGGTTTTCCCGCTTTTATCAACTATGACGGTATAAATGTCCCTGTCAGACACTGCGGTTTTCATTGCCATATCTTCATCCAGCACAGGTATTGGTATGCCCACGCCGACAAACAGCGTCGTTCCGTACTTCTCATATATCGCAGCCCGTACAAACCTGGTGGACATTTTTTTCATGTCCCCGATTATTGCCAATGTACCGGCAGGCCCCACAGGTGTGCCGTTCGGCATCCGCTCCTGGCCGGGATAATGCTGCGTACCCTCAAAAACAACATAGCCCTGGGCTCCGCCGATAAATACACGGGTTCCTATGCCAATCGTCCGGTATTCGGGATCGTTCAGCAAAGGACTAAGCTGGCCCGAAGTACAATATGTAACATTTCCGAAATTGGGCAGCAGCGTTCCCATGTATGTATAAATGGTTTTGTCGGTTGAATTCGTGGCTGCCGCATAGTTCTGGTAACAATTCCTCGGGTTGAACATGTATGCCTGGTTCACATTGTACTTATTTATCGTAGTTGTAATGCTTTTTCTTGGATAACAGTCGGTTCCGTAGCTTTCAGCACGAAGCCGGATATCCCTGCCGCTTATGAAATCTTCAATAACATGTGCTCCCCCGTAAGCCATTCCCTGGCTCTCGGATAACTCGGTTGCGCCGATATATGCATCAACTGCCGCAATACCTGCGTATGCCATAACATCATTTAGCCATACCCTCGTCATGCGTATCGGCGGAGACGAATGCCCGAAATTTATAAAAGCACCGCTTGAACACATTGGACTGAAAGTTCCGGTTGTAACAACGTCCACCATTTGTGCCGCCTTTTTGGGCCCGTTCTCTTCCACGATGCCGATCATTTCCTCGGCGGTTACAACAACGGCTTTTCCTTCGCGTATTTTTTCGTTTATTTCATCAATTGTTTTCAAAGGCATATCCAATCGCTCCCATTTATTCAGGTTCAACGGTTTATTAAAGATAACAGCACAAATCTCAAAACTTTATTATAAAACATTATATCAGTAATTGAAGAATTTGCAATAAAACCTGTTTTTACTACAGCGGCATTTATATTGAATCTTCGTTTAATTTACGGTAACCTGAGGCTCTTGCAAATGAAGCGGCTGTTTCCGTCCATTCGCCCGATACTTTACCTTTCGGCAACTGTCAAGTGTTTGAAGATATCGTGCAATGCGAGGAAACCTTTAGCGGAGTGCAGCTTAGAGATGGGCAAAAAGAAGCGAGGACAAGCAAGCCAACTGTTTG